>Ga0315320_10003469_pt1 | contig 12917 bp, 7 predicted proteins | sample M140m21515metaG_FD_203458 | JGI IMG/M metagenome (GOLD analysis project Ga0315320, IMG submission 203458) | Ammonia-oxidizing marine archaeal communities from Monterey Bay, California, United States - M1 40m 21515 | ecosystem: Environmental > Aquatic > Marine > Coastal | place: USA: California...
GTTCCCCACTCAAAAGCCTTGATTGAATCAATTTTCCCCGGCAACGCCGCGAACGCTTGCTCGACCTTTTTTACATCGCCTGGGTCAGCGTCATCTTTGAACTTGAAGAACACTGCGTGCTTGAGCTCTCGCTTGATTTCATTTTGATGAGACTTGCCCCAATAATCGATCACGAACACATCTTTCATGTGTGGCCTGAGGGTATCTGCAAACTCACCTGTGTGAGCAGGATGGGGAAGATAAACCTCCCTGCCTGCTTCATCTTTGAAAGTCAGAAGAAATCCATGAGTGAATCCGTCATCGAGATCCTCAGGACTGTTGTTTGTGCCCCACTGAAAATCCACGATCGAATCAATTTTGCTCGGCAACACAGCGAACGCTGCTGTGACATCTGCAATATTTTCTTCTGTTGAATCTTCGTTGAACGAAAAGAACACTGCGTGCCGCAACAGTTTTCCATCGGTATCGTTCATCGCTGACTCCTCGTCAGTGGCAACAGGCTGTTCTTCTGTAATGTCAATCTCAGACACTGGCTCATCCAATTCGCTCTGGGTGTTACTGGAATCCGCCGGCACGGTCACGGGCTTCGAATCGCATCCAGACAATGAAATGCCTAAAAGAAGGATCGATAAGGAGCCGATTTTCACGGTCACCTGATTTAAAAATCGATCAGTCTGTGAGAGTCGCATTCTCAGCCGCAGCGCCGGTTTTAAAGAGAAGATCATCGTGATTCCAACAACATTCTGTTTTTCGAGGGGGAAGAGGACAGCACGCAAAACGTTCACTGCCCGCAGGTACGAATCGGTCAATGTCGTACCACGCTGACCGGATATTTTCAAATTGGTAGCGTTCAGTCCGCCAGCATCCTCAAACCGAACAGGTTATCCACACGCCAAAGATACCCCAGCTGGATCGATCCAACCCGTTATTTGCGTAACTGCACGCAAAAACTGATCCGTGACTTCACCTGTGCGGGCTGGTTTGGGTAGCGTACGTGTCTACTTGATCGACGCCCTTATTCCGCGACGGACGCACATGACCCCTGACGACAGCTACGAAACTCCTTTTCCGACAGACAGCGAAACAGAAGCAGACGACGCCCCCCAGTCCGGCGAGACAGATACTGGATCAAAGCCTGAGAGCTCTGCATCCGAGAATCTGGCCCATCCTGAAGACGTGGCGGAAGCAGATGCTGCTGAAGATGCCTGGAACGAGGCCGACTCCGACACAGGATCAGAACCCAGCGAGGAAGATGAAGGTCATCTCGCTGAACTGGCTCAACCCTTCGTTGGACTCTGGAACAGCCTGATCAGCACGACGAACTGGGAAAAAGGCCGGATCATCAGTCAATGGCGCGAAGCGTTGGTCGAATCAGGCGTCGATTCTCACCAATTCTCTGACGAAGCGTGGGTCCGACGGGTAGGCGGCGTCACAGCCCCTCATGTGGGTCGACTACGACGCGTGCATGATCGCTTTGCATCTTCGTATGAAACCTACTCGGGGCTCTACTGGAGTCATTTCCTGGCCGCTCTGGATTGGGATGATGCCCCCATGTGGCTGGAAGGTGCTGCCGGCGAGTCGTGGAGCGTCTCCCAAATGCGTAACAAACGCTGGGAAGCCGAGGGTGCCGTAGAATCAAAACGACCGACCAGCAGTGAGATTGTAGAAGTCGATACCGACGAGGATGTCGTCCTACCTGCTCAAGGTGGTGGACGAACCAAAGAGTACGGTGAAGACTCCGGTGTTGCTTCCGGCCCGTTACACGAATCACCTGACTTCGGCGATGAAGAAGAACTGAGCGCTATTGGAGGTGGTGATACCGTCGCCGCAAATGCAGCCAGTATTGCTCAGGACCAGACCACTGAACCGACAGTTCAACCATTCGCTGGATTGCCTGAACTTCCCGATGATGTCGCCGACGCTTTTGAAGCACTGAAGCTTGCAGTGCTTCGTCATAAAACAGCAGGGTGGAGCGAAACCGATGCCGAGAGCGTGCAGAAGTACCTCGATGCATTCACCATTCTGATGCGATAAAGCAACCAGGCAGCCAAGTTCAGTCTTCTTGTGCCTTTCAGCACGAGAGGACTCAAGGATGGCAGACCTGCCCCGCAGGATTCCTCCGCAGAACTGACAATGAGCAGCCACTGTTATCGGATACTCACCCGAAAACCAGAGAAACGTTCAGCGGGCAGCCAGTCACTTTCTGAGCACAGTCGCAAGCAGGTCATCGACTGCGAACGGTTTGGCTGCGGCGAATGACTCACCCGCCGCGCAACCGGCAGCTGCCCCCGTGACGGTTGCTGCTGCCCGCACACGATCCAAAATTCCGGGCTTATGTGAAAACTGCGTCTGGTAGCACTCGATCGATGCCAGCTTTGCCGCGATCGTCTCCGTCACGTCCACCGTGAGATGATGTGTGTGGCCGAAAATGGTATCCGGTTCGACCGCAAGTCTGTAATGCAGATGCCGACTAATGGTATGCACGGAAAGCCCACCAAAGTACTCATCCCACTTCGTCAAACGACTGTAGAAGATTGCGGCGTCTGTGATCTGCATTGCCTGCCAATGATCGGGTGAGGCCATGGGGGTTTTTGCCCCAAACCCCAGCACCAATTGTGGTCGCCAACGTCGAAATTCTGACGCCAAGACCACTCTTGCCTCAAAACAGTCAAAAAGTCGGCGGTTGGGTAAATCCAGCTGGATTCGTTCCTGGACGCCAAGTGCCTGCGCAGCCGCTTGTGCTTCAGCCAGTCGAGCTTCGGGGCCCGGAGAATTTGGGGTTGGTTCCCCATCGGTCAAATCAATGATGCCGACTCGGTATCCCTGCCCAACAAGCTTGGCCAACGTCCCACCGCATGCAATCTCAACATCATCCGGGTGCGCACCGACCGCGATCACATCCAATGGTTCGGGTAAATCATGGTTTGTCTGCTTCATCGATTTCATACTCATTACTGAGGCAATTTCCGAGGTGATGATACCTTGCTGAGACATTGTGGAGCACTGGTTGCAACGGTGTCATTGAACCTGACCGACACAATCCGAACAATCGGTACAAGCATACTTTCAACAGCCCGCTTTCACTAAATTACGTAGCTGAATTCATCAGAATTCCGCTGCCCGGAAAGCATTGGGACTATGGTTATTTTCGTAAGGGGAACGCAACTGACAGCGAGCACAACACCAAGATATTAAGCGTCCCCCCGTGCGAGGCGGAGTCGGTCTTCCGAGATCGGCTTCGCCTTTTTTTTCGCACTCAGATTACTTCCCAGCCAATCGGGGTCGACCACAGCCAAATTGGGGTCAACCACGTTCGTCTGGCGTCGCTAAGGGCTGCTGACAGCTTGTACACGCTTGCTGGACACTCATTTCAGCCCGTCGGACCCTCGCTGAATCAAGACGCACAATCGTGCCGCAAACACGCTGTGCATCAGGCTGCTGCTCTCAGTGAGTACTTCTCGGCACAGACCACCACCATCGAGCCTATCGCTTCAACTATCCGCAGCAAAAAGGCTTCAGCGAACTCTAATCTTTGCCGTAGTGCTCAACCTCTGGCCAGTAGATGTCTTCAAACGCTCCGTCCTCGTGGAAATCCGGGCTGTTATCCAAGTCATGACATGTCATGCATTTGTCCCGAGCTTTAGAAAGCGGTAATTTCATCGAATCCCGCAGCATCATTTTGACTTCATCCGTGACGGTCGCTCCCTCAGCCTCGGCTGCGGCGTGACTGGCTCCCGGACCGTGGCAGTTCTCACACCCGTTGCCCGTCAGATGTGGACTTTTCTCAAGTGAAAGATAGCCCGATACGTAGGGATAATACTCCTGAGCGTTCCACCCCGTCACGTGGCAACTGATGCACTCAGGATCAAAATGTCGCGCAACATCACCACGCTCGGCAGGCGGTTTGACAATGTGCTCGGTCGCCTCGGCATGAGGCGTACCCTGCCAGATGTCATACGCCGTGGTGTGACACTTCCCACATGCTTCGGAGCCAACAAATTGTTCGCCTGAGGAATGGCGAATGGGCTTCAATCCCAAGCCCTCCAAGCCAATGTCTTTGAGCTGTTCCTGGTATTCCCTCATCAGTTGTCGCATCTCGGGTGCGTCTTCAAATTCATGAGTCAACGGCACCCTCGCGTACTTCAATTCACCTTTGGAATACAAACCAACCAAACCGGCATACATTGCTTTATTCCCGGTCAAGATCATCCGAGTTTCAGTGCCTTCGATCTGCTCTGCCTGATAGGTAGGCTCACCGCCGCCACCGCCAACCACGATCAGGTCAAACCCCGGTACAGCCCTTGCCAAGTCACGGGCCGCATCTTCTTTTCCAAAGAACATCAACACCTTGAAATCAGGTTTTGACTGATTCAATTCCGCCAGTACTTTGCGAGTTGACTCGACCGCGGGTTCAATCCCCAAGTCGCCACCGGGTTTCACTTCCATCGACTTCTCGTCCAAAATACTGGTCACACCAATCTTCAGACCACCTTTCTCCACCACCTTGCTTTGCAGCATCAACGAAGGATCAATCACAACCACATTTCCGGACGCGTAAAGTGTGTTCTCCGGCGTATCCTCAGCAGCCGCGACCGCCAATAACTCTCCGACGCCCAACCGCAGATCGTCGCTGCCAAATCCAACCGCATCATATCCCATCAGCTTCAACGCTTTGACCGACTGCTGCAGCTTTACCTCTGCCTGCCGGCCAAACCGCCGAACCAAATTGCCCGCATCCAACGGCATCAGTGTCCATCCAAGCTCACGCAACTGCTTCATTAAGGTAAAACGCCGTGCGACACCGCCTTTTTGACGATCCAAGCCAGTGCAACCACAAGGCTCGATGTAACCATGTTGCTGTCCTGTGACCACAAGCGTCAAATCCGGCGCAGCCCACGTCTTGTAGTCTTCTGGACCAATGATGCCCTGGCCCGACGCACCGCTTTCAGCAACGACAGTTGAGGCGGCGGGCGAATCAGTCGCCGTGTCGTTAGCGACAGCTTCAGCATCACTTTGAGTCGACGCTGCTGCGCTGCCTGAATCCTGAGTGCTGCCTGAATCCTGTACTGGCTTCGACTGTCCAGGCTCGCCAAACCGCATCGCCACACCCTCGTCGCTCCCTTCCTTCAAATCGGTCAAGTAGGGCGGATCGAGTGGCGGATTGCTCAAATCACCATCACGGTCAATCGATGACGATACCTCCAAAGAGCGGTCCTCTGAGGAACAGCCCAAAAGCCCGATAGCTAGCAAAGCAAGGATCATTGGGGCGCGACGCCCGATGCCGAGTAAATCCACTAACTGCAGGTTCCGGCAACGAGGATGGATGGATGCGAGCTTCATGGTTCAGTGCCAGTCCTTGGAACGCTTGTTTTGAGTACTTACTCGCCTTCGATAGCAAATTTTATTGCAATACGCATGGGCGTTATCTTGATGTTATCGGACTCAATCCAGATCGAACCGTAGTCATCCTTCGTGGTACCGAGACGTTCGACCCGATCTTTTCCGCGAATCAGCTCAATTTCGATGGGGAATAGCGTCATTGTGCCGCGGTCGTTCGGCTCTCCTAGCGTGGCTTTGATCACACCCTCTGGGACAACCTTGTCAGCGATTTTCAATTTCGTCGTTTTTCGCTCCTCACCCCGGAGGACGACGAATGCTTTGGCCTTGAGGCTGCCATCCTTTCCCAGCTTGCTCAAATCGTAGAGATAACCGCCGCCCTCTGCTCCAGACAATCGTGCGCCGATCATGCCTAGCAGACCTACGATTTTCCCCGTTGTCCGGACGACGATCACCTCGCCACCCAATGCGGCCGCTTTGTCGGTAAGCGGAACAGGATTTCCATCCTTATCCAACCGTTCGAATGGCAATTGAAAGTTCTGCGACACAGCTCCCTGGCGCATCCCCGGTCGTACTTTGACCGTCACGTTGAAGCCCTGCAGCGCGGTACCCCGAATACCGTCCTGTTCCTCGGTGGGTGTAAATTCTTCGATTTCGAATGTCGAGAAATCCGTCAACTCATCGCTACTAAACGATGGTTTTCCAGGACGTATTTTCCCGTCCATGAAGTTGTAGATTTTGCCCGTGATTTCCAGTGGCTCTCCGGTCCCAACTTCACCAAAACTCCACGTTGCCGGCACGAGGTCGACATCACTGACGACCCGCCCGGTGATTTCCAGCGAGATTGCAACCTTCTCAGGATCGTTGGTCAAGATTTGGGCTGACTGCGTAAATTCCGGCTCTCCACCATCCTTGACTGTCCAACTCAGTTTGACTTCGGTACTCTCGCCGGGAGCAAGCGATTCGCGCTCTAAATCTCCCAGCGTGCATTTGCAGGTGGTCGCTCCCAGTCGCAAAAGAAGATTATCCGTTCCGACGTTCTCAAGTTGGAAAATGTGCTCTCCCTCGTCTCCAGGCTTCATCATGCCAAAATCGTGAACCTGTGCGGTTAGCATCTTCACCTTGGCACCAGAGTCCCCCGTATCAACGGGCAGGGTGGAAACCAGATCACTTGCCTGAAAATCGCTGTCTGTTGCAAAGGGGCCAAAGTGCCCCACGACACTGCCATAGGTGACGTAATTGATCGCCCATCCAGCAGTAGTCCCGAGTACGGCTACAAAAACGATACCCACTAGAAATTTTGTCATGGAACAACTGTGATGCAAAAAGACGGTTTTGAGGTAGACCTATGTCGTGGTTACGCTACCGCGATCAGATCGGTTCGGCAATTACTGTCAGCAATTACTTTGGCAAGGGAAACGGCTCCGCACGCAGTTGATTGAGCAATTGGTCAGCAGGGCGACGGATGGGTCCTGCTTGGGCAGGCACGCCGACCTTCTGTGGCAAAAATATTAGCTGGCGTGCGAGGTCTCGCTCAATATTCCCGCCCAAAACCGACAATTCCTTGGCTTTCTCGGCATACTCAGCAGCTTCGGCTGACCGCCCACGTGCCGCTTCAAGCACACTCATCTGAGCCATGATCCACTCGTCCGCGGGACTCCACAACGCGACTTGTTCGAAAATCTCGGTGGCAGCCTGCAAATCGGTTGCCTGACCGTGAACTTGGTACAAATGAATTCTCTGACTCGCCACCTGGCGATAAGCGGCGGGATCCTCCCCTGCACGCTTCAAAGCCTCGGCCAATGCCGAATCCAGCGAGCGACGTAAATCGTCCGATTCACCGCGACTGCTCAATTGCAATTGATCAAGATTCGCGAGCCACAGCATCGCCTCAGGGGACCACGGGTCAGTTGCTGCTGCGGTCAACAACTTAGCCTGCGCCCGCCGAACACGCCCACTCTGCATCAACTCTGCCGCCTCAGCCATCGCTCTCTTGCGTGACTCCACCGGTCCAAGTGACTTGAGCGTCAAAACCAAGCTGACCAACACGCCAACGATCGCAACTGCAACCGCATATGACTTTCCGTGGGTCGCTCCAAACCCGGCACTGCTTACTTCAGCACTGCTACCTTTAGAACCCCTCAACGCAGTGACTGCCACCGAGTGCCGCGTCAGCAAGCCACCCCCAACCCACAGTAGCAATGCGACTCCCGGCACAGTCCAACCGCCCGCGACCATCAGATGAATCCCGACACCAACACAAGCACTCAAAACAATCGAATCGATCTCACGACTACCAAGTGAACGCATCGCAGGCCAGCACGCAAAGGCAGTAAACAAGACCACGGGCACCACTAACATGCTCGCTGCGAGGTCTGGCAAAACCAGAGCCAACACTCCCATCCACCAAACCAGCAGAAATGCGAGCGTTCCCCCTAACACAATCCACTTGTCTCCTCCTGAATCAAGCAGTGCTGTCTCCCCAATGCCTGGGTTCACTTCGTCTGCATCACGCATTCGATGCACACAGAGAACAGCGATCGCGATGAACATGCTGACCAGCAAACCCAAAGCGACGAAACCACCACTTGCCAGCGTTTCAATGAATAAGTTGTGAGGCTCCGCGATTTGCTCAGTGGTACTCAACTCACGAAAACGCTCATACAACGACTGAAAGTTCCCGGGGCCAACACCGAACCACGGATACTCCAACACCATCTGCCAGCTAGCACGCCAATACTGAAAACGAAATGCGAGCGAAGCAGGTGCCTGCTCGAACCACTCGCGATTCCCAAAAAACCCGAGTAACAAGGCACCGCCAACCGAAACAGTAAACAGCAAACCCAAACCGACCATGACAGTGCGAGTCCGAAAGTGGCCCCGACTACCCGACGACAACCAAAGCAAGCCAACCGAGATCACCATCGCCAAAGTCGCAGATCGGCTGCGTGCAGCCAGCAGGGCCCCAACACATAACAAAACAATCGCAATCCAAAATACAATCCCAAGGCGTCCCAGCACACGAACGCGATATCGCAACACTCCAACAGCCAGAACCACACCAAACAATAAAATCGCAGCAAGCGAATTAGCCAAAGCAAATGTCGCCGTGGGTCCACCATCCATCAAACGATTTGCAAATACCATTCTTTCAGACGAGCCCGCCGGTGCATTGACGCCGGCAATGGCCAGCACCGCATCAGGGTCCTCCAAGTACAGCAATCGATTCGCTGGTAGGGTTACAAAGTATTGATGCAAAGCATGGACAGATAAACCAACGGTGCAAACCACGAATAGAGCCAACAAGGATCGTCGCGTCCCCAACTTGGCAGTCAACAAACGTGCGGAAGAGAAGATGGCTGCCCCGGATACCCAGAGCCACGCTTCATTGGTCGCCATTCGCAAATTACCTGGCGGGCACGTCGCATAAGCAGCAAAGATCATCCATGCCGCTAACAGCCATGCTGCCCAGTTCAACACCACTGCAGACAAACGATTCATCCATCGCTGTCCTGAAACCGGGGTCGAATCCGCCCCTGGTCTACCGCTCGGCTGAACGCCCCCATGAACCTCGTCAGGTTGGTTGCCCCCTTGAATTGAAGTGCCTGGACGCTGCCAAAACCATCCCCCCCACGTCACGGTTGCAGTAAAAACAGCAAGCAGGGCAAACCAGAGCGCGTCTCCCTGCTCAACGGCAACACTGTCGCTCGGGTGGTACGCCAAATAAACAACAGCGCCGGCTAGTAAAGCAGTCCCCACATTCATCGGATCCAACCGTCGCAATGTCCAGCTACGAGAATCACCTGAGTCGCTACGGGTACCCGTTACCTTCCTTTGATTTCGGTGGTCCAGCACCTCGGCTCCGCCCAAGCGTGGTTGCTGCTTCGTTTCCACCGAGGTTCCAGTGTGGTGCGGCCGTCTGTTCAGTCGTTGCTTTTTCGCCATCCGGTAGATTCCAAAATGACAATCAATAAAAGCATGCACAACACAATGCCCAACACCATGACAGCTTGTAGCAACGATACCTGCGTCAGTAAGACCGCGGCGAGGCCACACGTGGCAGTGACCAAGTAAATCGTTAACACGGCTTGGGTGCGTCCCAATCCCAAATCAACCAGCCGATGTGAAAAATGACTACGATCACCCACAAACGGGCTCCGCCCCTCGCGAAGACGAATCCACAGAACCGTGGTCATGTCATAAAGCGGAACCGCCATGACACACAGAGGAGCAAAAACGGCATGCGGTCGATCTCCGCTTCCAGCAAAAGTCGCCATCAACATCGACACCGCAATCAGAAATCCGATGAGATAACTACCACCATCCCCCATAAAGATTCGCGCTGGTGGCCGATTGTGCCAAAGGAAACCCAACAGAGCCCCCAATACGACAAGCAGCAATGCTGCGACCAGTAATTGTGGACGAACTGTCCCTGGGTCAGGCGTCGACAACATCACCATCGCCATCGCTGCGGCAATGATCGCTGCAACACCACCACTTAAGCCATCCATGTTGTCCAGCATGTTGAACGAATTGATCACACCAACAATCCAGATCATCGACAACACATTGGTCAGCCATGAAACGCCGATGTGCGCGGTCAACCCGATACCCAAGCCATAGACCACGAATGCTGCAATCGCGAATTCCACCGCCAATCTTATCCATTCATTGACACCGTAACGGTCATCTGCCAAGCCCAGAAAAAACAATACCGTTCCAGCACCAAGCAAATACCAGACCTGAGCCACTCGCGACCAAACACCATCCAAATACGGCACCAGCGAATCAGGCAAGTACTGCTGTACCCCTACGGAATCACGTGCCACCAAAACCGCGATCGTCCCCAACAGGAAGGTCAACATGATCCCCAACCAAATCCCGATCCCGCCCCCCAAAGGCGTTGCTTCGGTGTGCGTACTGTGACCACCAGGACGATCAAGTAAACCCAAACGCTGCGCAAATCGCCGGATTGGATAGAGAACTATTAGGCAACACAACATGGGCGGTACAACGGTCACCACCAAAAGCCAAACCAACCATTGCGAAACGTTGTCCAAAAGATCGCCACCCTGTAGTTATGAAAAACGATTGCGGATACTCACCCGACCACGAAGGCCCAGACCACGAATGATCCATCTGGCGATTTGCGTTTCTTATCATAGATCAATTCCGCCACACAAACCGCGTGGCACGCATCGTACTTGAGATCGCGTTTTTTCGTAATCTGACTTTCCTACCGCCCACATATCCGCCCGCTGGATAAACACAAAGAAAAGCGATTGTCGGCAACTTGCCCTTGAGTTTAGCCGCCCAACCGCTGGGTTCATCAAACCGGGCAATTCACGCCACAAACGGCACAATTCACCCACATGCGCCGTAACGGCTTCGCAAAACGATGCCCGATAAGCGACTCGGGCATGACCACGAATGCCGACCGCAGGCGTCGACGGAGCCGGCAAACACCGTAATCGCGTCATCGGCGTCCACTCATCGGCGTCCAATTATCACTGCCGTACCTGCCGTCTGTTTATCGACCTCGTTCTTCAAGCTTCACAAGCAGTGTTCAGGAAACTCGATGCACAGAAGAGGCGTTGCACATACAACGTAGTTAGACGGATACGCACTCCAAAGCATTTCAGTTCATGAGCCTCAAGACGGTGTGATCCATACACCGTTCGCGTGCGAAACAAAGCTTCTCGGCCCCGCGGCACCTGACGATTCAAGTCGAAGCTTTGCCAGGCCACCTGCTGCGAGTCACTTGCGGGGTCTTCGCTTTTCCAACCATGGTTGTTCCGGTGTGGTCGACGAATCCTGCTTGTACCAATCTGGAACGGGAAACCACCGGAGTGAGCTGACCCTTTCGTACGTTTCCCAAACCTGCCCAGCTTTTGGATCGGTTTGACGCAAGTCCCCAGTCTGAGTCAGGTATTGGGTGAGTGCATCTGACAAGGCTGCCTGAACCGACGCCGCCTTGGGATCTCCCGCCAAATTGTTCAGGCAGTCAGGATCTGCTTGGATATCAAACAATTCTTCAGCCGGACGTTTCGCGACAGCCGCTTGCAACAATTTTCCCACGGCAGGCTCGGCTCGATTGGCAATCATCCACTGCAACGTTGGTCCGTCATCAATGTCGTGATAACCCGAATGCTCGGGTGCCAAAGTCGAGGCTACTAAGTGACCTTCCTGGTCGTACTTCGCCCCAAGATATTTCCTCGGTGTTCCAGCCGGCCAGCGTTCCGGGGTGAAATTCCTGATGTACAAGTGTGTCTTCGTACGAACACACCTGCAGGGATAACTTAGCGAATTGAACCGTGATGAAGAATGTCGCTCGCGACCACTGAACACAAACTCTCGAGGCGACAGACCTCTTTTGGCATTTTGCGTGATGCTGGGCAACAGACTGTGCCCAGACATTTTTTCGGCTTGCTTAGGCTTTACACCTGCAACATCAAAAATTGTTCGTGTCACATCAATCAAACTGACCAGTTCATCAGTATCCTGCCCGGCAGGCACTTTGGCTGGCCACGCGATTGCCAACGGCATATGGATTCCGAACTCATACAGATTTGCCTTCGCACGGGGAAAAGGCATCCCGTTGTCGCTGGTCACGATCACGAAAGTATTTTCGAGTTCCCCCGCTTCTGCCAGATGTTCCAACATGCGACCAAGGTGCTGGTCAAACCATTGAATTTCAAAGAGGTAATCCGCCACATCAGACCGCACCTCATCGCTACCAGGCAAAAATCCCGGCATACGTATCTTGGCCGGATCAAGGCCATGCTTGGCTCCTACTCCCCGCTCATAGGTACGATGAGGCTCACTCGCCCCGAACCAGAAACAGAAGGGCTGATCATCGGAACGAGCCTTAAGAAAGTCTTGAAAATTGCCTGAGTAGTCATTGCTAGAAATGCCTTTGATTCTATCGGCGGCTTTCACCTTTCTTGCTGTGTATGCTTTGCCAGCAGGGTTATGTGGCCAGTCCGTTGCTTTGCCCGGCCCCCAGCCTTTGCCTGTCATTCCCACATGGTACCCAGCAGCTGCAAGTTGCTCGGTAAAAACAGGCAGATCGCGGGGAAACGTACTCGCGTGCGTTCCGGCTTCACGATTTTGCCAGATTTCTCGGCCTGTCAAAAATGCTGCACGCATGGGACTGCAACCCGGTGCAGGTGTGAATGCATTGCGAAACAAAACCCCATTTTTGGCCACCCGATCAAACGCTGGCGTCTTGATTACGGGATCACCGTAGGCAGACGTATGCGGATACGACTGATCATCCGCAATCGCAATCAAAATATTGGGTCGACCTGCCCCAACCGCGACACTCGTACCAAAAAGTTTTATCAAGCCGAGAAGCCCGGCAAATATCATCACGATCGCACAGATCTTTTGTCGCATGAGCGAATCCAGCCAAACAGAGTCAGGAATAATACCAGTTGGTTAGTTTAACCTTTTCCAACCCCCTTCGGACCAACCTTCCCTATGCTTCTCAATGCAATTCAAATAAGTCACAAGGCAGGCGTTTGAGGGCAACCAACGGGTCTTTGAAATACGAGATGCCGCCCACATCACTTTCCGGT
>Ga0315320_10003471_pt1 | contig 12915 bp, 22 predicted proteins | sample M140m21515metaG_FD_203458 | JGI IMG/M metagenome (GOLD analysis project Ga0315320, IMG submission 203458) | Ammonia-oxidizing marine archaeal communities from Monterey Bay, California, United States - M1 40m 21515 | ecosystem: Environmental > Aquatic > Marine > Coastal | place: USA: California...
AGTACGAACTGTCTCGTCACAATAAGATATTATATTACTATGTGTAACTATTAAGTCAGCTAACTCATAATCATTTGTTACTACTATCTTATGTTCACGAAGAGCAGCCTTAACTCTGTCACCTTTTACATTACACGAGGGTAATATAAATACCTTTTTACCTTTGTAAGCTCCAATAGAGGTAACTGTTTCCGTCTCTAAAAGACCGGCTACTCTCTCAAAAGAGCTAGAAGATTCTGTATGTAGTGTCGTTTTTACGTCACCACTATTTGTATATACGCCAAATTCTTTTGTGTCAAGTATATTAAGATCATTTACTGTTGTGTAATCTATATCTTGAAAAATTGTTTTTTTTGCCATGTTGAAAAAATAAAGGGAGGGTGCTACCCCTCCCATATTATTACTTAACGCTCATCTTAACGATTTCAGCATTCATCATTAACTTGTTAAACTTCTGCTTATTACCGCTTAACAGAGTTCTTACTACTAAGTATTTAAGATCATTTGTAAAGTAATCTTTAGTACATAAAGCAATTAACCGGTCATTAACTTTCTTACCAACTGTGTTGTCTTGAGAGTAAACAATGGTGTAGTTAGCTAAACGAGTAGCAAGAGTAGACGCTATGTCAGCTCTATAGTCATCGTCTTTACCTATAGCACCTCTCAACTCTGATAGGATATGAGATTCTGAATCATGTAGTAGTAGATCCTTTGGTGTAGGTAACTTGTCTAATTTGTTGTTAATGAACATAGTAAACATAGATGCAAACTCATCACCAACAGATCCTTCGCCGATCATCTGAATCATTGCAAGGTTGTCTTCAAAATTACTAAAGCTGGAGATAGCATTAAAGAATGTAGCTATAGATCTAGCATTAGTTTCCTGAGATACTAACTCAGGGTTAAGTAACAGGAAGTTAATACAACGTGTATCCACACCTTCTGCTTCCGCCCAACGAGCCCATACATCAATATCAAACTTTAGGTTTGCTGTAATGTACCTTGTCTTCTGTGCCGAGTCTACAGTGTTTACCATGTAATCTCCGTTATCAGGGTTACAAGTAAGAATGATATGCCAGTCTTTAGGTAGTGTCCAAGAAATGTACTGCTGTCTGTCTACTAACTCCATACAAGCTTGAAGGAATCTTTGATCCGCTCTGTTGTAATCATCTAGTAAAAGGATACCACCCTTTTTCTTGTCAGCAATCCATTCAGGCGCACAATAAGACATTCTATTCTTACCTGCCATTTTCCAACCATTCTTTAAGTAATCAGATACTGCTAGCTCATCTACCCATTGACCTACTTTCTTAGTGACAGTCTGTGTAACTTTAGCTAAGTCTTCTGACGCCGCAACTCGAGAGTTAAAACTAAGATCAGTACTAGCTTTGTTAACTGACTTCTCTTTATACATTTGAAATTGTCTTACAGGGAAACCTACAAGGTCACCAAGCTCCTCAATCTGCGCTAAGTTTAACTTAACTAAATCTAAGTCATGCTTCTTAGCCATCGCCATAATTGACGTTGTCTTACCTATACCTGACTCACCCACTACTTCTATAGCTACTGGAGTTTTACCTTTTTCTTGTATTGTGCGGTTATTTGCTATGATGTGATCAACGAATAACTCTAACTCTTCGATATTTAAATTGACTTGTGCCATTTCTTTTAATTAATTTAATTGTATTTTTAATCCTGGTAAATCCTCATTAATAGAACACGCTGAACTGTGTACCCATAATGTATTATTTGGACAGCTTTCTGGGCTATATGCCTCTCCATCTGTAAAGTATATAAGGGCTGTATAATTACCCTTTTGATTGTAATGATCAACAACAGGTTGGAAACTAGTTCCACCTCGACCGTGTATGTCCCAATTTTTCTTGGGGTTAAATTCTGATACATCAGTAATTGCTGTGTCACATTGCACTACTGTTATCTTATGCCCGGTCTTATGCATGTGAACAAGTTCACTCATAAATTCCTTAAGCTCGTCAGATGATACTGACCCAGAGGTATCTACCCCTACACATATATGATTCTTAAACTTTATCTTCAGACCCGGGTTAGCCGAGTATCTCTTGTTATACTTACGGCGTAACTTTTTAGTATAAGTAATAGAAGAGTTACCTATAAAGCGACGCAAGTATGCCTTCCAATTAAACTTAGGTGGCTCTACATTAATCAAACGATCTAACATCTCTGCTAGCTCACCTGGTATATTCCCTTGCTTTTTAATTGTGTTCTCATATGTTTCTTTAAGTTGATGGTCTACTTGTTTCTGAACAAGTTTCTTATCAGCTTCAGAGAGATCATCGAATTCTTTCCATGTCTCATGATCATACTGAGAAGTACCATCCATTTGTTGAAGAATATTATTTAATCCTTCACAGGTACCTTCTGTTTGTGCTTCATCTAACTTCTTATAATAGTAATCTGTACCTGCTTTCTTAGCTAAGTTAAGGTCAGCAAAGAAATCCAAAGTCATACCGCCATCAGGTAATTGATCTGGTTTAATATACTGGTTAATCTCTAAATCTGCAGCTATGTTAAACAACTTAAAATTAGGATACTTATCGCACATAAATAAATGACCAAAAGATATGTGAAGCAGCTCGTGTTTAATTAAGCCGTGCTTATGATCATCTGACAGATTGTTAAAGAACTCAGGGTTAATTGCTAATTGCATACCCACACCATGTTTACTTACTCCAGCAGTGGGCACACCTTCTGTAATTTTTTTATTTAAACCTATTAGGAAGTATCCATAGAAAGGTTCTGACAACATAATGTTCTTTGTTGTCTTAGCTAGTTTATCTAGTATTTTACTCATCTTATTTAGTATTCGCTAAACTCTGCATCATAACAATTTTGTGAGCAGAATCTTGTATTTGTTTCTAATTCAACACCGCAGAAACTGCAGGTGTGTTTTTCTTTTACTGGTTCTTCAAACCATTGATCACATATGTTACACATGTGACCTTCTGATTCTGTATGTTCTAAACAATCTGAGCATAGACCCATTTCATTAATGGATGCTGTACAACAGGCGCTGTCTGTTGATGATTCATAATCACCATTGCAACAAGGACTTACTAAGTTTTCCATTTCAATTCTACTTTTATGCTACGGATAACTTTAGTGTTAGTATTAAGAGAAAGTAGTTGCTTAACGTACTTGTTATATAAGTCTTTAAAAATAACTTTCTCTAAATCTGTAGTTGAGACTACATTAAATGCGTCCCAAGCTTCAGCCCATGTTAGAGTTTGTGGTAGACTTAATTCTTTAACTAACTCACGTCTTCCAAAGTCAAGGACTACAGCTTTATATAAAAGCATGTTTAACCTTGCTGTTGGGTTCATGTTCTTCCATGATTCTACCGCAATAAAAAAGTCCTCTTCATTGGAGGACTTCATCATTTGTACTATGTTGTGGAATATTTCCTGTGTTATCTCAACTTTTTTTTCTATTTCTTTTATCATCTATTTTAATTATTACACCGGGATTTTTTTTATCGTATTCATATTCCTCCAATACAGGTATGATGTTGTCACAGTTGTCGTCATCTATCCAACCATGTTTTTCCATGTCATCTTGCACAGTTTGCAAGGGATTAACATAATCAAATTTCCTGCGGGATCCTCTAATGAATTTAAAGGATACATATACAGGCAACTCGAGCTGATCAAATTCTTTTCTGAAAGAATCCTTCATCTGAGTATAAGCACCATAAGTCAGGCGTCTGTACTTTGCTACTGTCTTACTAGTAATAAAGTACTTGCCTGTCCACTGTCTGCTATTCTTAGAAGAAGGAGTATTGTGAGGAATGAACCACTCCATGTTATAGAGATTTCTTAATTAAACTGAAGAGCTTAGGCTTAACAACCTCAGGTCCATACTTAAGTACTGCATCAGAGATATCCTTTTCAGATTTCATTACGATAGATGTTAGGTCATGTAGTTTCTTATACTTGTCCATAGCATCTTGTCCTGCAGTGTCATTATCTAATAGTGTAAGCACTTTCTTATATTTAGATTTAAAGTTCTCTATAATATAAGGTTTAATTAAAGTGTTCTCACTGTCTGGAGCAACAACTTCTACATTAAAGTCAAAAGACATAACACACATTGCATCCTTTAAGGATGAACATACAATAAGGTAGTCAGCTTTGTAAGTAAGTTGATCAAATCCTTGTAGGTGTGTTGCTATCTTAATAAACTTGTATTGTTTTTGCCCAGGCTGGTATATTTTATAACAATCACCTTGACTGTTATAGTATCCGTACATCATAGAGTTGTTGATGGTAATCTTTTTAATACCATCAGTTGACGCCTTTACCATGTTATAATACTCAATAGGTTGAACATTATATTGACGTAAGACTGTACTTCCTATGTTAAACTTCAACCAGTATGTTGCATCCTGCTTATTCCATTCACGTTTTTGAATGTAATCAACCTGATACCGTGCTGCTGGAGTGAACTCTTCATCTTCATTGAAGGTTCCACCCTCCATTATCCAATCATTATAGTCTTCTGTTATTTTAAATAACGCTTGACTATAGTTTAAATTAAACAACGCTTGAACAATATCAATCTTACTTCCTTGTTTTCCTGTAGAGAAATCCTTGTACTTATACTCCTTAGTCTTTGTATCTATATAGATATACATACTAGGTGTCTTTTCTAAGGGATTAAATACAGAAGTTATTTGCAGGTCTTGACCAGATAATTTCTCTGGTAAGTCTAGGTAATAATTAAATACCCATCCGCTTTTTATTTCTTCGTGCGTGCTGATAAAATTCTTAGTGCTGATCATAATAATAAGAGGGGAGCGTTAATGCCCCCCTCAATATTAATTAAACTCTACAGTTCAAAGTCTGACACCGTGCTTGTCTTCTTAGCCGGCTCAAATGTAGTAGTGCTTTCTTTAGCCTTACCATCAGGAACTCTAAGATGTTCTGCAGCACTGAATGTAATTAATCTACTTGGCTCAGTACCTACTGCTTCCATTGGCACTCCCGCACGGGATAGTTTAGGAAGATACAAATCATCTTGTGTATAACCTTCTTTGTTTTCCCATTGTCTAGACGCAAGGCAAACGTTAAAGTATTCTGAGTTACCAAATAAAGTATTACATGAGTCAATAAATTGATCCATAGTTGTAGCTTCAATTGAATCCAGATCTTTTCTCTTGTTTAAAACTTCAGATATAAAGATCATAGTCTTTAGTATCTCTTTTTCCATAGAGATTTCTCTTCCACTAGCTAGTGTAGCGTCCTTATAAGGGAATGGGCTAACACGAACACGAGCAATCTGTCCTTTATATCTACCCGCAGCTTCATTGTTGCGGTCAATTAAGAAGCCTTCAAAGTCTGACCCTTGATCTTCTGTCTCTACATGTAACGTAATGTTAAATGCTTTATCATCCCAAGGAGTCTTGTCCATGGTGATAGAGTTTATTCTTACTAGGTTATTACCTGCGCCCATAATAGGTCTTAATTTACCACTTCCTGTGGCCATATCTTTTGTACTTAACATGTCTGCTATTTATTAATTATTTATATTTCGTATTCTTTAATGGCATCCTTAACTACCTGTAAATCATTGGCAATAAATTCTGCATCAAACATTTCCATTGGAGTCTTACATGTATTTTCTCCATTGGTTACTGTATCAAAGCCGTAAGTGAGGACACCGTCTTCATCACGAGCTGCTCTACCAAATAAGACTATAGAGAATAGACCCTCTAAAGTTAATGCATTATCAATCATCTTACCAATTGTTTTTGCTTTTACTTTACGTCTACCATTCATATCTGTAGATTCTTCTGCATGTGTTAAGAAGAACATATAAAGATCATCTCTTAAGTCTTTAGGCATTTTTGCTACCTGCGCAAGGCTGGCTGCTATCTGAGTAAATTTATCATAACCCTTCTCATTAGCTCTGTCAAAGTATTCAAATGAACTCATGAATTGCCAATCATCAATTACGATGTTGGTAATGTGAGGCATATTATCATTGACATGTTGTATTGCATTCATTATACCTCCTGGTTGCGATGCAGCCGTCATGTTTCCTTTAGGGTTGTCCTTAGAAATCATAGTATAATGCTTCCTCCACCCCTTAAAAGGTAATGGTTTGTTAGCAATGTTAATTATGAAAGTTTCCTTAGGATCTAGATTACGTATAGACGTACTCTTTCCTCCGCCGGATTCTGCTATTACTAATACTGAATGTGCCATTTATTTATGAGTTGAAATTATTTTGTTTAACCATTTTTTATCGCTGATAGGTTGTTTAAACCAGAGCGCGGCTATATCTTTTAAAGTTACATTATTTAATGTACAATCTTGGTCCGGATTCATAAGACCAAAGTCTTTTACTTCAGTGATCTTAGGTGCATTACGTGTAGTTATATCATTTATAACTTTAAGTTCTGCAACAGGAATCATATGTCGTGTAAATCCAGAAGAACTAGTAGAAATTTCATATTCTTCTAACCAATGTGGATTGTAATGGAGCTTATATAGAGTACGTTTAGGGTCCTCTGACTCATATTCTTTACTAACAAACTCAGTATACATATCATTAGTGTGCTCTAATTCACTGGGGAATAAAGCTATAAACTTTTCATCTTTATCTCCCGGACGATAAGCCATTTTTGGTATATATATAGGGTCTACTATATCATTGAGTCTGAAGTACTCAGCATGCTCTTTATAGAGCTCCTTTATTTTTGCTTTTCTTTCTGATGGTGTCATCTTATTCTGTTTTCATATATTATAATTAAATTATTATCTTCTTTGCTGTTGCGCAGGTGTATCCATTTCAAGTATCTCCATTCTTTCAAAGGCAGCTTTAAAGAAACTCATTCGAGCGTCCCCATTACGAGCCTTAAGGAAGTGAAGAACTAATGTTTTGTCATCATCTATTATGTACCTATCTGGTCCATAGTATTTGATCTTCTGTTTAGCGGGCCTATTAATACCAATAAGCGTGTCAGCATGTTGTAACATAGCATCTGAACCAAAGATGTCTGATTCTAATACATAGTTACCATATGCTCCTTCTTTAGCTCTCTCAGGGTTATCAATATTTCTATTGAGTTGTGATAAAGCAACAAACATAACAGGATACTCGCGCTTAACTTGAGTAAAAAATTCTCCTAGTTCAAAGAGCATGTCTAACCTGTTGTTCTGGTAAGGTGCTCTCTTGACTAGTATAGTGTGGTCTAAGGTAATAATAGTCTTCTTACCTTTATGCTCATTCATATACATGTCGATTTGTTCTCTCATCTGATTAACAGTAAGAGGTGTTGACACAACATCAACAGGGTTTTTAATTCTACCCTTAGCATATGAATGACATTGATTAAACGTATCTTTATCTAGAGTACAACCTGCACTGCATAATTCTTTATACGTTTTACCTGTTAGTGAGGAGAACTCTCTAATAGCAGAGGTTCTACCAACCATTTCAAATTGGAACTCGAGTACACGGAAGTCTTCATGAGGATTTCTAACAAAAGCTTCCCTAACAATCTGATCTTTAATAAGAGTTTTACCAGAACCTGGTCTCCCTCCGATTACAGTCAGCGTATTCCATTCCAATCCATCTGTGATAGCATCATTAAACTTAGGCCAAGGTGTTTGTATAGATTTCTCTTTACCTGACTGTCTGTCTAACATATACTTTAGGGCTTCATTAAAAGAACTATATTGTCCTGCCCATGCGTGCTTGTCTGACATTATACAACCTTTTCTTTAAAGTGTTGGATGTCATCATCTGTTCCTTCACGAATGATATCACAGTAATCAGCCAACTCAGAGACCCTTTCCTTATTAGGAAGAGTTTTTACCGTGAAGTATTGACTGTTCTTCATATACATGTACCCATCGTCTTCATAACTATTTAAATACTTACGGGTAGCATTATGTATTTCTGCCCATGTGTAATCAAAGTTGTCAAAGAACCAACGAAATCCATCCGTCAATGTTTTAACATTCTGACGTGCAGGTTTACCTGAAGGTAGTTTCTGTCTAGGAAAAAGCTCCCTATACTTAGTAATGTTAGCATCAAAATCTTTGCCCATTAACTCTTCACTAGTTCTTTTCTTGGCTTTGTTAAAGTAATTGTCATACTTTCTCATTTTAACTCTACCTAAAGGAGTAATTTTATAGTGATCACCTTTCTTAATCATATATTTTTCTGTTATTAACCCTCTTAGTTCGGAGTGTGCATCAATCTGCGGGATTCCTAAACTTTGGTCAAAGGCATATAACAGCATAAGCTGATTAGGTGTGATCTTATCTTTTAGAATTTTCTGAAAAATTTCCCACATTGTCTTTATAGTGATTCATTAGGTTATTATATATATCACTAACCATAAGGTCACTAATACTTAAATAACTGTCCACAGTTTTTATACCGTGTATAACAGTAGCGTGATCTCTATCTACAGCTCTACCTATAGCTGTTTTAGAGTAACCCTGGTTCCAAGCAATGTGATAGAAACAATGAACCCATTGAATTACATCACGTTTTCTAGTTTTTTCTTTAAGGCTTTTTATATGTTGTAGTGTAGGATCATAAATGACCATAGCACTATGAGCTTCTTCAGCTAAAGTTTCAAGAGGTACCAATTTTAACATTCTTGGTGTTGTAAGACCGCCAAGTACAACATGCACATTGACACCATATTTAGATCTTACATTTTTTACAAAATGATTTACTTCTTGATCTATGGCTTTGTATTTTGAATCGTTTATCATAAGGGTTTATTGGGTTAGTGAAGATACGAATTTTTAATCATATAATGGTGTAATAATCATGTTATTATCTTATATTTACAATATGATAGTAGATACACCATTTGATAAAATGTTTGCAAGTTTAGAGACTTGGCCTGAGGATTTAATAGTAGCAATCCCGGATGATGTTAATGTAACAGTGACAATGTCAGGGGAGTTTATAAGATCTCTCAGGATAACAATGGAACATATGTTTTCTAAATTAACAGAACAGGAGACCTTAGCTTTTTTCTCTAAAGCTGAAAAAGCATTTGAAGGAGTACCTCAAGATGAAATTACAGAGAGAGATAAAGCACTGTGGTCAATATATGTGTTGATGTTAACAGTAGCTGAGTCAGCAAGAAAACAAGATGCGGTTAAAGCTTTTACTAAGGCTACCTATACAGGAAGTCCTGATGATAAGCCTCTTACTGATGAAGAGTTAAAGGAAAGGACGAAGACTCCTACCGAAGATTAGATCCGGCGAAGTCTCCATACTTTAATATAACTTGTATAATGCTGTTGAGCTCATCAGAGTCACAGTCTGCGAAAGACTTAAATTCATCACCTATACGTAAACCAGCTTTATCTTTTATATAGAGCTTTAAGGAATCAAAATCATCCCCTGTATCATTTGCAAGTTGCCTAATCATGGCATGAATTTTAGCTAGCTGTGCTTTGCTTCCTGAATTACCTGAGACATCCAAGAAGATCTCTACTTTAGAACCCTCCTCTATTGAGGATAGGAATTCTTTATAAAGTTCTTTCTTAGAGTCTAAGGCATGTTCAAGTTTACCGTCTCTTTTGATGAGAGTAGCAGTAAAGACTTTCTTCATAGTGTTCTAGTTACATATGAGTAAGCTTGTTCGTCGCCAGGATCAGAGATGATGATAGTGACATCATCTTCTATTTCACCATTAATCATTACAGATTAAATTCTATAGTTATCTTATTATCCTTAAGATTAAACTCTAAGTTATCTGATTTATTCATTAAATGAATCATTAACTCTTTCATAGACGTGTTGCTTAACATATTACTTATATTAGGATCTGATGATTCTTGAATAGTAGGTTTAGATACTACATATAGACCTTGTGTCTTTAAAGTATGAAACTTAGATCTTATCTTCTCTGGTGTCATATTAGCTAATCTTTTAGACTTAGGCCATAAAGTTTTGTAATCATCTAATATACGTGATGCTATATCTAATTGATTGGTGCCTTTTGGGGCTGTCTTGTAAGCATGCTGAATCATATCAGTCATTTTCTTGTTATACTTCTTATTCATTCTTTCTTTTTTTAGAATTTAATTAATTATATAGTGCTCTGTTCAAGAGCTGATATTAGTTTAAAATAATATTACTTAGTACAGTTTGTATAACCTTGAGCTTTACATCTAGCAAACTTGAAACCTCTGTTGTATCCACATCTGTATGAGTCTCCACAATCCCAATCAGGAGTAGGTGCCCATGGTGTAGAAGGACACCAAACGTTTTGTCCTTTAACATCTTTCCAGCCTTCACAGTAGCCGTTTTCCCACCCTTCATCAAAAGGTGTAACAGTTTCTATATTTGCTGTATCAGCAGAAATAGGGTTAGCAAAAGAAGTAAGAGTTACTCCTGCTACAATACACAGCACGCATGCTGCGGTAAAATAAAATACTTTTTTCATTTTAATTATATTATTTTGTGTACCAGTTTGGTACACGTTCAATTATTTACTTTTATTGGACATATAAAGATAAGTTGTCCATATTTATTTAAACCTTAATTCTCCATCATCTAACCTAATAAAGTCATATCCGCAGGTATTGCAATGTATGTCTCCATCTTCTTGTAAAGAGAAGGATGATTTAGAACAATTAGGACACGTGTCTTTAGGTTTATTATGATTAGCTAAGTACTCTTCAGGCGTTCCCTGCCAGTCTTCTTCAATCATTTTTATATACAATTCTTTCATACGTCCCATGTTACTTAAGTATTAGGTGCCATCATATGACGATTTTAATTCTTTTAATTTAACTCTATCCCATCTAGAATTATTATTCTTATGCGTATTAGCCTTCTTACATCTACCGCATCTGTTAACTTGAAATGTAGTATCTGCAGCACAATAGTGACAATATTTTATTTTTGCCATGATTTCTATTTTTTAATTGTGTACCAATTTGGTACACGTTATATATTGTAGTCTTATAATCAGGTGAATCCTGACCTTTAAACTATAAGAAAAATAAGCGCATTTTATAATAAATGAGCGCAAATGTCAAGCAATGTGTTATTTACTGCTCATTATCTACTCCATAAAGCATATCAACTGTCTCATTTTCAGTAGCTTCCATCTTAGCTTTTTGATCCCACCAATCTTGATCTTCTTTTAGTTCTTGTTCTATAAGCTTATCCAAATATTGCTTGGCTTTATGTAGATCTTCAATACCATTCTTATGACGCCACCTGGTTACATACTTAATGATGTTACCCTCAAAGAAACTCATTCCATGAGAGTATGCATAGTCCCACATCTCAATACCTTTAGTGTAATGATTAGGGTGCTTTATTTTATCTTCATCCATTATTAATTATTTAAAGGATTATAATATCTAATTTTAGTTTTGTCAAATCCTTCTAAGGCTGACGTAACCCACTGTTCATCAACAGTATTCATGTAACATAGTATGTGACATGTAGCTGTCTGATCCGGACTTAACCGAAGTAGTCTTCCAATACGCTGAGCACTTTTCTTCTCATTCCCGTATGAATGTAGTATAACACCTTGCTTTAAATTAGGTATACTAATACCCTCACTTAGCTGTAGTACACAGGATAAATGATTTATTCTACCGTCACTAAACAACTCAAGGTTTTCTTCTGCAAGTTTATTCTTAGAATGAAAACTATGCTTACAGATCCTATCTGCTTGTTTCTGTGTATTAGCAAAGACAATACATTTCTGTTCCATGTTACCTAATAGATTCTTAGTATAGTTCTCTTTAGTAGCATAATCCATTACACTTCTCATTCTCATAACACCTGCAAACTTTTTCTGGGCCATAGTATTAGCTTGTTCAAGTCTACCTGTCTGGTAATCATAGTCACTCACTTCAGATGTGTACCAATAACCTCCATCTTTCTTATTCTTCTTAAGAGTTCTATCATCTGATAGATGTAGTTGATGAATAATAATTTGATACTGGTTGAGTATACCGCTGTCTGATGCATCATCCACACTGAACTCATATTTAATAGGACAATATTTATTGACCATAAAATACTTATCTGTTCCTTTACGTACTGGTGGAGTACCTGTAAGACCAACAATAGGTCCTGTATACAAAGCTAAGAATTTTTCATGACTCATTAGGAGACTATGACATTCATCTAAGTATACTATATCATATGCACTAGCGTCTTGCTTATGTAATGATAAGTATGTAGTATAGGTTATGTGATCATTTAAATGTTCAACACCCATCTTAACCATCTCGTCTTCCCATGCTTTGAATATGGTCCTTTTCGGTGCCACTACTAATACAGAAAGTAAAGGATTGTATTTAGCTACAAGATGTTGTAAAGCTACTCTAGTTTTACCAACACCCATACTTATACCTAAGCCGGCTCTTTTGTTATTGAGTATAACTTGTAGGGCTTCTGCTTGTATTGATTCTCTATTCATTTTAATCTCTTTTAATTGATAAGCCTAATTCTATTGCTTCTTTGGGATGTTCTTCAATCCACATATGACACTGCCTACATGTTGATAACCATGTAGTTACATCTAAATGATATTTACCTCTACCTTTTTTGTGGTGCACATCAGTTGAGGTAACCATACAGTCACTCACAACCTTAGCTTGACACATAGGGTAATCATTTAAATAGTTAACTCTCATCCTGCTGTAGACAGAATCAAGAGAAGACATCTTGGTAGATTTTTGCCTCATTGGTTTCTGAGGCTTAAATACTGTTGGTTTTTTTGTTTTGGCAACACCAGTCTTAAACCAGCAGTCCTTACAATATCTAAGTCTACCCTCCTTTTTCCAGATGTACTTCTCCTGATCACAGCCTGCACAGAGTTTCTTCTTTGCTTTCATTTTAACTCAAAGTAATTTTTAGGCAATAGCC
>Ga0315320_10003475_pt1 | contig 12914 bp, 11 predicted proteins | sample M140m21515metaG_FD_203458 | JGI IMG/M metagenome (GOLD analysis project Ga0315320, IMG submission 203458) | Ammonia-oxidizing marine archaeal communities from Monterey Bay, California, United States - M1 40m 21515 | ecosystem: Environmental > Aquatic > Marine > Coastal | place: USA: California...
CCTCCGGGTGAGCAGCTTGATCGACGGTCAAATCACCCACAAGAGTGCGGCGAAGTTGATCCAAGTGCCCCACCGTACCCAATCGTTTCGCAAGGTCGGCGCCCAGACTGCGAATATAGGTCCCCGGACCACACTCGACCTCGAGCAGCAGACGTCGCTCGTCCAGCACTTCAACGTCGAACCGGTCGATGCGTACCGTCCGAGGCGGCATCTCGACAGCTTCACCGCGCCGAGCACGCTTGTAGGCTCGTTGTCCGTCGATTTTGACGGCGCTATAGACGGGCGGAATCTGCTCGATCTGTCCCACAAACTCGACAGCAAGGGCGCGCAAAGACTCTAAGTCAAAGCTCGGCACAGGCGCTTCTCGAACGACCTCTCCATCGCAATCAGCGCTGTCCGTCTCAAGACCGAGCACCAGCTCTGCGCGGTAGCCCTTGACCGACTGATCGAGGAAGTGACTCAGTCGAGTCCCTCGTCCAACGCACAAGGGCAGCAAACCCGTTGCGAAAGGGTCCAGCGTACCGAGGTGCCCTACCTTACGAATTCCGATCGCCTTGGAGACGATGGCGCCCGCTTTTCGGCTGGTCCAGCCAGAGGGCTTATCGACTAGGATGAGCGCAGGATCAGCTGCCGTATCCATCGTCATCCGGGTCGGGCAGCGCGCGAGCATCTGCCTCTTCAACCAAGCGCCCCAAATCGCCAACCACGCGGGTGCCGTAGGCGACTTGCTCATCGCGTTCGAAGTGTAGATTTGGCACGTACTTCATCGGCGCATAGCGCGGCAAAAGACCCCGTATAAAACCTTGCATTTCAAAGAGCTTAGAAAAGGTTCTCTCGACCAATTCCTCATCTGACGAAAAGCAGGCCACGAAGACGTTTGCGTGCCTTAGATCATTGCCCATACGCACCGCGGTGACGGTCACTAAAGCCGGGAGCTCAACGGGTAGTTCCCGAGTGATAATCTCGGACACGGCGCGCTGTATCGACGCCTCGACGCGGTCCGAGCGCCGATACCCGCTGTTGACCACCTTTAGGCCTCAGACTCGCTTGCCGCCTCGTCACCAGGTTCTTCATCGAGTTCAGGCTCGACCTCTGGCTCGGGATCAGGGGCGACGTTGTGCTCATCAAGCTTGGCACGGATCTCTTCGACATCGAAGCATTCGATCAAGTCACCTGCTTGAAGGTCAGACCAACCGACTAAGCCCATACCGCATTCGGTTCCAGACTTGACCTCAGGCACATCATCTTTGAAGCGCCGCAGCGAACTGAGTTCGCCGACATAGATCTCTTGATGATCTCGAAGCAGGCGAACCTGCGCCGAACGACGCAGCACACCGCTCATGACGAGACAACCTGCAACCGTCCCCAGCTTGGGTGCCCGGAAGGTGTCTCGCACTTCGGCGCGACCCAGGTAGTTTTCCTTGCGGATTGGCTCAAGCATGCCCTCCATCGCCGCTCGAACGTCATCGACTACGTCGTAGATGACCTTGTAGCAGCGAAGGTCGATGCCCTCTTGCGATGCCGCCTCGGCACCCTTGGTGTCAGGACGAATATTGAAGCCGATCACGACCGCCTCCGACGCAACCGCCAAGTTCACGTCATTCGCCGTGATAGCGCCCACCCCCGAGTAGATGACACGGACCTCAACCTTGGGTCCGCTCAAATCGGTCAAGCTCTGCTTGAGCGCCTCAACCGAGCCTTGGACGTCGCCCTTGATCACCAACTTGAGCTGACGAGCGACGTTGGTCGGCGCACCATGAGCCATGAAGCTCTCAAGGTTGATTCGAGCACCGACTGCGAGCTCGGCTTCACGTGAGCGTTGCGAGCGCCGCTCAGCGACCTCTTTAGCGATCTTCTCGTCCGCTACATTGACCTGATCACCTGCGCTCGGGACTCCGCTGAGTCCAAGAACAGCGACCGGGAAAGAAGGTCCTGCTTCGAGCACCTCAAAGCCTTGGTCATCGTACATCGCTCGGACGCGACCATAGTGCTGACCCGCAACGATGATGTCACCCTTGCGCAAGGTACCCTCTTGCACCAGGACCGTCGCCACAGCGCCTCGACCTCGATCGAGTTGCGCCTCTACGACAGCACCAATAGCAGGCTTGCTCGGGTTCGATTGCAGCTCAAGCACCTCGGCTTGAAGCGCGAGCTTCTCGAGTAACTCATCAACACCCTCGCCGGTCTTCGCCGAGAGCTTTTGAACCTGGACGTCACCACCCCACTCTTCAGGAACGAGCTCATGAGCAGTGAGTTCTTGGAGAATGTTGTCGGGCCGAGCGCCCTCTTTGTCCATTTTGTTCAAGGCAACCAACAGCGGGACTTTCGCCGCTTTGGCATGCTTGATGGCTTCAGCGGTCTGCGGCTTGATGCCATCATCGGCGGCAACCACAAGTACGACCACATCGGTGATCTCAGCGCCGCGAGCACGCATCGCCGAGAACGCTGCGTGACCTGGCGTATCCAAGAAGGTGATCGCGCCCGATGGGCAGTCCACCGAGTAGGCGCCGATGTGCTGCGTGATACCGCCCGCTTCACCCGAGGCGACGTTCGCCTCGCGAATCTTATCGAGCAGCGAGGTTTTACCATGATCCACGTGACCCATGACGGTCACGACCGGCGGACGAAGAACCAACTCTTCGTCGCTGTCGACATGATTGACCAACAACTCATCATCAGTAGCTTGCGACGGCTCGACTTGGTAGCCAAAGTCCTCGGCGATCAATGAAGCCGTATCAAAGTCGATGCTCTGCGTCAGCGTCACCATCATGCCGTTCATGAACAACGCACGAACCACCTCGGCTGCCTTCACGCTCATCTCGTGAGCGAGCTCGCCGACGCGGATACTGCCACCGACTTTGAGCACACGCTTATGAGCTGAGGGGAGATGACGCATCGTCTCTTCGTCGAGCCGATGTCGTTCCCGCTGCAACAGGGCCTCGCCCTGCAGCTCGAGCAACGCCTTCTTGCTCATCCGGCGCTTACGTTTCGCTTTACCGCCGGGACGAGGAGCGCCGCGCCGAGGGCCACGCGCTGCGTTGGGCGGAGCGCCCTGCATACTGTCGGGACCACCGACGCCTAAACCACCGGATAAACCGCCGGGACGACTCGCTCCACCAGGACCTCCCGGGCGACCGCCCGGACGTCCGCCACCGGGGCGAGGACCTCTTTGACCGCCAGGACCACCAGGACCGCGCCCAGGGCCACGACCGGGCCCCCCTTGCTTCGGTCGCCCAAAGCCACGTCGGCCTTCTGCCTGTAAGCGGTTCCTGATCGCCTCAGCATCGATCACCCGCACCACTCGAGCGACGGGCTTGACCTGAGCCGGCTTCGGAGCCCCCGGTGCAGTGGCTATAGGGGCGACCGTACCAGACGTCGCTTCGGCGGGTTTGTCTTCTTTTGAGTCATCGCTCTTTGCGGCGACTTCGGCCGAAGCCTCAGCCTCGACCTTCGATGCATCGGTAGCGACCTCGGCTGCGACCGCAGCGGGTGCCTCTGCGGCAACGGGTTCAGACACTACAGCCGGCTCAGCCGGCTCAGCCGGCTCAGCCGTTGCTGCCGGTTCGACCGCGGCAGCGGGTTCAGCTGCAACCGGAGCCTCAACTACCGGAGCGGCTGGAGCCTCTTCCGCAGGAGCTGCTTCCACCTCGGCGACCGGTTCTGTAACCTCGACCTCCGGGGCGGCATCGGCTTGCACTTCTGCAGCCGGTTCCGGTGCTGGTTCAGCCTCAGGCTCAGGAGCCGGAGCCTCTTCACCTCGACGACGACGACGGACGGCGATCCGTCGCGGTCGGCGCCCTGCCGGGCTCGTGAGGATCGATTCGGCCTGAGCCTCGTCGACGCTAACGCTTGCGGAGGCGACTTGCATGCCGCCTTTTTCAAGCAAGTCTTTGACCTCAGCATTCGTCTTACTGTGACGCTTTGCCAGATCATAGATGCGGATTTTACCCATGGGTACTTTCCTATCCAACCACACTGTTTGCGAGGCGACTCATTCGCGCCGCCTCGACGAGGGCTTTAGCCCCTGCGGGCCCCCTTGGAACACCAACGACACCCGTCGCTCCACGACCTAACCAGCCCCCAAGCTCAGCTTGGCGTGCCACCCGGTACACAGGAGCGCGTAGAGCGTCCACTTTCTTCGATGAGCGCTCACTAAGGTCCGTTGCAGCAACGACACCATTCAGAGCACCCTGTGCATCGGCGCTCTGCGTGTCCGCAGTCCCGATATGCAAGCCGCGCTGCTTTTGCAGTCGACCCAAGCGTTCAGCGAGTAAACGCTCTAAGCCGTCTCTCACCCCATCCAGCAGTGCCGTGCCATCGCCCTTTTGAACACGACGCTTGAGTGAGCGGCTTACCGCACCTCGCGCTGCCTTCTCCAAACATTGCGGGCTCGGGCACGCATAGGCAGCCCGACCAGGCAGACTGCCTCGCAAATCAGCGAACAGTTCACCGGCCGGAGAGGCCAATAGACGGATCATCTGGTCTGCAGGGTGATTCTCCCTGCATGCACTGCAACGACGCTCTGCCATTAGGCTTCCGGAGCAACCTCAACGCTGTCGCCTGACTCGACGGCAGCGCCTTCATCAACCGCTTCCGATGCATCATCAGCTTCGACGCTGTCCTCGTCTGCATCAGCCGATGCCGACTCGGCATCCGCTTCGGTCTTTGCCACGCCAAAGTCGTCGGCGCTGGGTTCATCGATCAGAAGATCCCAATCGCCCTGTGCAGCCTCAACCAGAGCCTTCTCGATGGTGTGCATGAGCACCCACGTCCGGCTATCGCTCAAACCGAAACGAGTAGCGAAGTCTTCAAGTCCGATCGAGAGCGCCTCGAAATACAGATCCGCCGGATCGCTTAGGCCAATGCTATCGCAAGTCGCAAGCAGGCTCGCCGACGTGGCGTCTAGATCCGCAAGCAGCTGCCGGCCCTTGTCGTCCATAGCCTCAACAGCAGAAACGATGGCCCGATCACGAAGCGCTTGATCACGGGCTAGCTCCATCCGGATACCGGCTTCAGCGAACTCGCTCGCCACGGCAGTGCGTGCGCCCTCAACCAATTCCAGTGCCCGCTCATGCTCCACGCCAGGAATCTGAGCCAGAACCTCAACGTCGCCTTCAGCGACAGCCGAAGCGCTCTGATAGCCGTAATTGTAAAGCGTCTGTAAGAGCAGGTCACCGAGCCCCTCAATGCGTCCCAAGCTTTCGTACGCAATGGCCCGACGTTCGTTCATCTTGGATTCAGAGCTCAGCTCGAGCTTCCAGCCGGTCAACTCGGCGGCTAAGCGAACATTTTGACCGCGACGACCGATCGCTAAGCTGAGCTGGTCATCAGGAATGACGATCTCCATACGCTGAGCGCCTTCATCCACGAGCACGCGGCTGACTTCAGCGGGCTGCAGCGCAGCGCAAACAAAGCGCACCGGATCAGCCGACCAGGGCACAATATCAATCTTCTCATTACGCAGCTCTTGAACCACAGCCTGCACGCGGATGCCTTTCATGCCGACGCAAGCGCCGACAGGATCCACCTCGGAATCACGAGAAGAGACAGCGATCTTCGTGCGCGTTCCGGCTTCACGCGCCACGGCGCGAATCGAGACAATGTTCTCGTAAATCTCGGGAACTTCCCGAGAGAAGAGCTTGGCGACGAAGTCAGGATGGGCTCGGCTCAAAACAATCTGATGACCACGAGCTTCTTCACGCACATCCAGAACCAAACATTCGAGGCGGTCACCTACGCGGGAGTTTTCCCGAGGCACCTGCTCACGATAAGGCATCACCGCTTCAGACTTCAGCAGATCGATGACCACGTTGCCACGCTCAATGCGCCGCACGGTACCAGACACCAGCTCACCTTTGCGGTCTTTGAAGCCCGAGAAGATGTTGGCGCGGTCCGCTTCACGGACGCGTTGAATGATGACCTGCTTAGCCGTCTGAGCTGCGATTCTGCCCAGGTCCTCGGTCGGCAAAAGCAAACCGATTTGGTCTCCCATCTGCAAGTCAGGGTCGTCCTCAATGGCTAGTGCATCGTCGAGCGAAATCTCCAAGTCCGGATTCTCGACGGTCTCAACGACGGTCTTAAACTCGATGACATGGATCTCACCAGTCTCTTCATCAAACTGGGCTTCAAGATCAGCCATCAGGCCTTTCTTTTTGCGTGCTGCGGTAAGCATTGCTGCCTCGAGCGCTTCGATCAGAATATCGCGCTCGATACCCTTCTCGCGTTCGACTTCAGCGATCGTTTTGATCAGTTCGTCCATCATGGCCGATCTCCAACCTCGTAAATACGGTTCAAAATCCGAATATGGCGCCCATCAAGAGTGATGGGTACTCCGTCTTCATCAATGGTTAGGCGACCTGAGGTCACCTGCTCTAAAATTCCTGTCACTTGCTTACGCCCGGTGCTGCGAACCGTTTTGGCGTGCACTTTCTTTCCCAAGCTCGCCTCAAGATCATTCAGGTTCGCTATTCGACGATCCAGACCCGGACTTGAGACCTCGAGCCGATACGCCGGATTCACCGGGTCATCGACGTCGAGCAGAGCGCCCGCCAAACGGCTGACCTCGGCGCATTGGTCTAAGTTGATACCGCCCTCGCGGTCGACATAGAGCGTCAGCGTCGGTCCTTGAGCTCCGGTAGCGAGGTACTCGACCTCAACCAGATCAAACCCGGCGTCGACCAAGGGACCACGCAGCAGCGACTCGACACGCATGCGTATCGGGTCGGCTGGGCCGATGATCAACTGGGTCGTTTCGCTCAACTGGGTCCCCATCTACTTACGAAAAAGGGCGGTCCCGAAGGACCACCCCCACAACAAAGCGGAAATGTCTTGAGCGGGACGTATATGGCCTATGCAGGCACCGCAATAGAAAAGTCGGCGGAGCGTAAGAAAGGCGCGCTCAGTTTCCCCTCAGTCGAAACGAGGACGTACCATCGTAAAGGGAGGCTCTTCTCGATCCATCAGCTCGGACAAGAACCGGCTCGGCGTCTGCAGGCGCCCATGTCCAGCGCGCTGAGCATAGGTCAGATAAAGTTCGTCCGCCGCCCTTGTGCTCGCAACGTAGAACAAGCGGCGCTCCTCCTCGACCCCGTCAGCCTCGGCAAAACTTGCCGCGTGAGGAAAGTTCCCCTCGATGAGGCTCAAGATAAACACTCGGCTCCATTCGAGCCCTTTGGATTGATGAATGGAGCTGAGCACCAAAGCGCCTTGCAGATCGCCACCGATACGACTTTGATCAGCGACAGGCAGATCCGCCAGTAACTGCGGCATCGTCTCAAAACCTTCAGCAAAGCGAATCAATTCCTCAAGATCCTCACTGCGCTCACCCGGGTCATCGAAACGAGCCAAGATGTGCTGCCGGTAGTGGTCGACCAGAAACATCAACTGTGCAGCGGGACCTCTGACGGTCCGCTCCTCCATCCCTTCGAGCACCTTTGCGGCGATCTGAAGCCCTCGCGCCGCCGCTCCCGAAGCCCCGCTCCCAAGCTGGGCGAAGGATGGCTTAGCGGCGTAGCGTTTCATGGCTTTGTCCGCGCTCACCTGACCCACCCCTTGAAACAACAAAAGGGCACGCCGAAGCGCCAGGTCATCACCGAGCACAGCCCGTCCAAACGCCAACACATCTTTGATATGAGCTTGTTCAAAGAAGCGCACACCGCTGCGCACGACGAAGGGGATCCCTGCTTTGGTGAGCTGGACCTGCAACTCCGTGCTGAGCGCATGGCTGCGATAGAGCACCGCCATCTCCGACCACGGAACGCCTTCAGCGTTGAGTTGAGCGCTGCGAGCCACCACGAACCGAGCCTCCTCTTCGCGGTCCGTGCACTGCACAACCCACGGCGGAAGTCCGATACTGACACGAGCAGGCTCGAGCTCTTTATCCAGTCGGCTCAAGTTACTTTGGATGCTTTGATTCGCTAGGCTTAGGATCTCGGGGGTTGAGCGATAGTTGATCGTCAGCAAGAGACGCTCAGCGTTGGCGAAGCGCTTCTCAAACCCAACCAAATTCTGCGCATCGGCTCCCCGAAATCCGTAGATCCCCTGACAATCATCACCGACAACGGTCAGCCCATGGCAGAGGTTCGCCATATGATCTGCGATCCGCCCCTGAATTGCGTTGGTGTCTTGATACTCATCGACCAGAACCTCGACGAACTGACTGCGAAGCGCATGGGAAGTCTCCTGGAGCAGCGCGTCCGCATGGTCGGGCGGATCAGCGAGAAAACTCCACCCTACCAGCAGATCGTCAAAATCGACAACGCCTGCGCTGTGCTTGCGCTGCACAAACTGAGCGCCGATAGCCTGGATCTTTTCGAGTAAGTGGTGGTGTTGCGGATAGCGAGTAGCGAGGACGCTTCCTAGATCGAGTTCGCGCTGAACCGACGCTGAGAACATGCGGCACAAGGTGCGAACGCGAGGCAATCGATCTCGCCGAACATCCAGCCCAAGATCACTGACTGCGGCTCGCAACTGGTCTTCAGTGTCTGCACGATCGAGGATACGAAACTCAGGATCTAGGCCGAGCGCGTGGCCATATTCACGCAAAATCTTAGCAGCCAAACCATGGAAGGTCCCTCCCATGATCTTCCAGGCCGAAGGACCGCATAGCGCTTCGCAACGCGCCATCATCTCGCGAGCGGCTTTGTTGGTGAAAGTAACCAATAAAATCCGCTCGGGTGGCACACCATCGCGCATCAGACGAGCGACCCGATGAACGAGCGTGCGCGTCTTCCCCGAACCCGGGCCTGCGAGGACCAGCCGCGCCCGGCCGACCGGAGCCGACACGATCGCTCGCTGCTGTAGATTGAGCGGCGCGAGCAGGGGGTCAAGCTCGGCTTCGGACGCCTCGATCATCCTTTAAAGAGAATGAGGCGATTGAACTCTTCGCCGAGCTTCTTACCGTCTTCGTTGTGTTCGGCCACGCGAGACTGCACATGATTTTGAAACACATCACACAACACGATGACGGCCTCGTTGCACCCCTCTTCGACCGCGGTCATCGCCTCTTCATAAGCGCCACGACCGCCACCGACGACCTGTTCACGATAGGCAGCCTGAAGGAACTGCCGCATCACCGCATTCATCGCCAAAACAGCCCTGGCTGCGTCGGCAAAATCAAACCCTGATGCGGTCCGCCGGACCAGATACCCGAAAAAGGTTCGCAGACCCCCCTCATCACCCGTGCAGATTCGATCCACGGCGCCATCAAAGAGATACTCGCAATCTTCTTTGAGCCGCTGCTTGCCAAGTTTCGCAAAATCGGGCGCTTGCTTGGTCACCGTCTTAGCCAGCTGAGCCACCAGCTGGTCCCTGTGATCTTGAAAGACTGTGTAGAGCGAATAGCTCATCGCAACACCACCTCCCCGCATGACTCAGCGCGATCATGCTCCTGTACCGGCAGCTGCGCTCGTAACCCCTTGATGCGCTCAGGGTCCACCTCAGCCAAACATAAGCCGGGCTCATCCACTACTCGCGCGACGACGGCGCCGAAGGGCTCAACAACCATCGAATGCCCATAAGAACGACGCCCCTCGCAATGCTCACCCACTTGGCCCGGGGCCAGGACATACGCTAGGTTTTCAATGGCACGGGCTCGGAGCAAAGGCTCCCAGTGAAGCGGACCCGTGCGCCGCGTAAATGCAGACGGGACCGCAAATAAAGTCGCGCCGGCACGAGCCATTTCTCGATACATCCAGCCAAAGCGAAGGTCATAACAAACGGTTAGACCTAAGCGCCCTACTGGGGTCTCGACCACGACCGGCTGATCTCCGGGTTTGATCCGTGCGCTCTCCTGAAAGACAGCCCCACCTGGGATACCCGCATCAAACAAATGAATTTTATTGTAGCCGGCCCGGCAGACGCCTTGGTCATCCCAGACGGTGCAATGATTCGACGGCCGCGCGTCGTTGGGGTCATCACTGCGACGGAGAATCGTACCGCCAAGAATCCAGATCTTGTGCTGCCGAGCGAGCTTACTCAACAGCGACAATGACGGCCCGTCCGCCGCCTCTGCGGCGCCCTCTTTAGCCTCTTCGGGTCCGATATAGGACCAGTTCTCAGGCAAAGCCACGAGCTCCGCTCCAGCCCGCGCTGCCTGGGCGATATAATGGCTGACCGCCGCATAGTTCGATGGCTTGTCGGGCGTAGAACATAACTGAACAACTGCAATGGTTGGCATCGAAGAACCCTCAGGGCGAGCAAAGCGATGAGTGCCGCAAGCGCCTCGCCGACCTGTACCCTTTTAGCGCCTTCTTGTGCAGCACTAAGAACCTAGTACTGAGCGCGCCGAGACAAATTCTTACGGCGCAATCTTCGGCTCTTGTTTGATCCCACGCTCAAAACCCTTTTGACCTTCGCCAACAACCCCTTTAGGGAGCCCACCGGTATGCCGAAGTAGCTCAGCTGGTTAGAGCGACGGTCTCATAAATCGTAGGTCGGCGGTTCAAGTCCGCCCTTCGGCACCATACAGGGATTCCCCAAATGACAGCAGCAAAGCAAATCGCCGTCGTCATCATTGGGGATGAAATCCTCGAAGGGTCCACTGTCGACTTAAACTCGACGACCCTCATCAACTGGGCTGCCGGTCAAGGCCATCAGGTGGTCTCAGTACAGACGATTGGCGATGAGCAGACCGTTATTATCGAGGCGCTGCGGCGGGCTCGAGTCGACGGAGCCGAGGTGGTCATCACCACCGGCGGTGTGGGACCGACCATCGATGATTTGACGGTGGAGTCGGTCGGACGCAGTCAGGGCATGACCTCAGACCATGAGCTGCCAGAGATGCTCGAAGCGTTATCCGGTTGGATCGGCGAGGAGCCGACTGGCGTGAGGCGGCGTACCGCCATGGTGCCCATCGGAACTCGCGTCGTGTTTCCCGATCATCCAAGGGGAGGAAAAGGCTGGCCGGTCTTCGTCGTCGGTGACACCTACTGCCTGCCGGGAATTCCTCGTCTCGTTGAGACGCTCCTTGCGCTCTTACCGACAGGGCCGGGGCCGAGGCCCTTCAGCAAAATCCGCTTTAACGGTCGAGAGACGCAAGGCGCTCGAGCGATGGAACATGTGGCGGCTCAGTATCCCGAGTTAGCTTTTGGCTCCTACCCTCCAACCAAAGAACCTAAAGGTTGGGTCAGTTTGACCGTTCGCGGTGATTCCGCCGAGCGCGTCGAGGCGGCAACCCAAGCGTTATTAGAGCAGCTATCTGTTGATCAGCTTGAGACCGAGCGCGTCGAAACCAAGATGGACACTTAATGACCGTTGAATCCCTCTGGGCACCCTGGCGGATTGGCTACGTCAAAGATGCAAAACGGTCGGATGAATGCGTATTTTGCGTTGCACCGACGCATGACCCCGAGAGCGATCGAGCTCACGGGGTTATCGGCTACAGCCAACACAGCTATGTCATTTTGAATCGTTACCCCTACACCAATGGGCATGTGCTGGTGGTGCCTTATGCTCATGAGTCTGAGATTGACCAACTAGGCCCTGAGATCCAAGCCGATCTGCATCGATTGCTGATGCGCGCTGTGGCAACCCTCAAGCGCGCCTATGGGTGTCCGGGGCTCAATATTGGGCTAAATATGGGCGCTGCTGCAGGTGCAGGTATTGCAGCACACCTCCACTATCACGTCGTTCCGCGCTGGCCTGGAGACACCAACTTCATGCCGGTCATCGGTGGTGCAAAAGTGATCCCTGAGTCGTTAGAAGCGGTCTATGATCGTCTTCGTGAAGCCTGGGACCACAGTGCCTAAAACTCTGGTCACCGGCGCTACAGGTCTCATCGGTTTTCATTTAGCGAAAGCGCTCAGCGCCGAGCACCATCAACTTCGTTTGATCAGGCGTGGTGATGCGCTCCCCGAACTCTGGGAAGGCCTCAAGTATGAGTCCGTTATCGCTGACCTCGGCGACGAAACCAGCCTTCAAGCGGCGGTTAAGGATTGCGACCGAGTTTACCACCTAGCGGCTCATGTCAGCATGTCTAAGCGCGAAGAAGATATGATGCGTCAGATCAACGTTGAGGGCACCAAAGCGTTGGTCAAAGCGGCAGCGAAAGAGGGTGTTAAGCGATTCGTTAACGTCAGCTCGATCGCCGCTATGGGCATCTCTAAATCCGGGGCGGCAACCGAAACAGAAGCTTACAACCATCCTCCAGGAAGACCCTACAACGAGACCAAGCGCGACGCCGAGCAAGCCGCTCACGAGTTTAGTGGCTCGATGCAGACCATGAGTGTCCGGCCTAGCCTGGTGGTAGGTCCTGGCCCTTTCAGGCGTGGCATGATCGCTTCAATGATCAAAGTGGCGATGGCTACAGGTCTACCGATTTCGCCTGCTGGCGGTATTAATGTCGTGGATGTCGAGCACGTCGTCGAGGTCTTGCGCGCCGCGATGCGCCTTGGTGAGGATGGCGATCGCTTTCTCGCCGCCGGTCACAATGTGGACATACGAGAGCTGATGCGTTCCATCTGTAAGGAGACCGGCACGCTCAGCCCACTGCTGATTATTCCAAACTGGTTGACCTCTCCAGCGGGAACCTTTCTGCAAGCCTGGTCAACCTCGGGGCTACCTGGCGACCCCCCCGCTTTAGCGATGAAAATGGCAGGAACACAGATGTTCTACGATGACCGCTGGACGCGGGCTCGTCTGCAGCTTAGCGAGACCAAGCCGCTTGCCGAGACCTTGCGGCGACGCATTGAGTGGGAGCAAAGCAAAGTATGAGTTGGGTCCTAGCTTTTGTTCTGAGCAGTAACGCGACCGCGAGTGATTCGCTCGGTGAGCATCTGCTGCGTATGAGCTATCAAAAAGATGCGACCTACCAGTTCGTCATCGAGTCAACCCATACGACCAAAGGCAGCGCGCCGGCGACGGTACGGCTGAACCTGACTCGCACCGTTATCGAAGTCCGCGGAGCTCGAGCTCGT
>Ga0315320_10003476_pt1 | contig 12910 bp, 12 predicted proteins | sample M140m21515metaG_FD_203458 | JGI IMG/M metagenome (GOLD analysis project Ga0315320, IMG submission 203458) | Ammonia-oxidizing marine archaeal communities from Monterey Bay, California, United States - M1 40m 21515 | ecosystem: Environmental > Aquatic > Marine > Coastal | place: USA: California...
AATTGCCTCTAAATTAGCAAGATCTTACTCGGATAGTCATTCATTAAAAACATTGATTAAAGAATTTATTCATATTGATATTAGTAAACAGTTTCAAAGTTCAGATTTTGGTGGCGAGTTATCTTCAGCTCAATTAAAATATTGTGCCAATGATGTGATTTACTTGCATAAAATTCATGAAGAACTAAATAAAATATTAGAAAGAGAAAATAGAATAGGTTTATATAAAGACTGTTTAAGATTTCTTACCACTAGAGTAAACTTAGACTTAGCTTTATTTAAAGATGATATCTGGTCCCACTAATGACTAAAAAATTTATACCCTTAGCAAAAAAAGTAATTGATCTTGAGATACAAGCTTTACAAAAATTAAAAAAGAAAATTGATAATTCATTTAATAAAGCTGTAGTTGAAATTGCAAAATGTAAATCTAAAGTAATTTTGTGTGGCGTTGGTAAGAGTGGATTAATAGCTGCCAAAATATCAGCAACTATGTCATCTGTTGGCACCCCATCTTTCAATTTATCAGCAAGTGATTCCTCTCATGGTGATTTAGGCAGTATTTCAAAAAAAGATATTTTAATTTTAATAAGCTACTCTGGTAAAACAAGTGAACTAAAAAATATAATTCAATATGCTAATAGAAATAAAATTATGCTAATAGGAATTATGTCAAAAAGAGATTCGATTTTATATAAAGCCTCAGATATTAAACTTGTAATCCCTGAAGTAAAAGAGTCTGGTGGTATTGTTCCAACTTCAAGTACTACAGCACAACTAGCCCTAGGAGATGCATTAGCAATATCAGCTATGCAATATAAAAAATTTGGTAAATTTGATTTTAAAAAAATTCATCCTGCTGGTAATCTTGGAGCTCAATTAAAAACAGTAGAAGATATAATGTTAATAGGAAATAAAATTCCTTTTGTAAAAGAAAACTTAAATATGAAGAGAGCTATTAAAATATTAAGTAAAAAAAAATTAGGGGTTTTAATTGTTCAAAATAAGCAAAAAAAAACTATTGGTATTATTACTGATGGTCAAATTAGACGTTACAATGAAAAGAAACAGAATTTAAATGAGATGAATGTTGCAAAAATAATGACAAAAAACCCAATTAGCATAGATAAACAATCTCTGGCAGCAAAAGCATTAGCACTAATGAATGAAAAAAAAATTACCTCGCTTTGCGTAAATGATAAGAAAAATAAGTATAAAACAATAGGGCTGGTACATATTCACAATATACTAGAAGCTAATATTCAATAGAGAATAATGTACAAAACATTAATTCAATTAGTTTTGTTATTAATGTTGATTTTAATTATTTTTTTTATTTCTGATAAATATTTTTATACAGAAGATAAAATTGATAAAGAAAAAAGTACGATTACATTAAAAATACAAAAAAATAATTTATTAAATAAAGATCTTAAAAAAAAAAATATAGATAACGAAATTATAGATCTAACTTACGAAAAATTTGACACAAATGGTAATAAGTATTTAATCAAAGCTAAGAAAGGATTATTAGATAGTGAGCGTCCTAATATTGTTTATATGAATAAAGTTGAGGCATCATTAATTTATCTTAATAATGAAAAATTAATCATTAGTTCTGATGAAGCAATTTTTAATAAAGAGAGTTTTAAAACAACTTTTTCAAAGAATGTAAAATTATTATATCAAGAACAACTCCTTGAAAGTGATAATTTAGAGTTTTTATTTGATAAAAATATTGCAATATTTAAAGATAACGTTAAATATTACAGCCAAAATGTAGAAGCATTTGCTGATATTGTGGTTATTAATTTATTAACAAAAGAGATTGATATTAAATCAAAAGATAAAGAAAAAATCAGAATAAAAAAAAAAAATTAATGGCAATTGTAAAAAAGTTTAGAATTATTTCTTATAAAAAAGAAAAAAGTTTTATTTCCTTAGAAAATATATCTGTTTCTTTTAAAAAAAGTCATCAGATATTAGATAATGTATCTTTAAATATACCAAGAGGTCAAATATTAGGCTTGCTTGGTCCTAATGGTGCTGGAAAATCTACATTAATGAATGTTATTTCGGGGCTTATAAGACCTAACTATGGTAAAATCAAAATAAATGCGAATGATATAACGGACCTCCCAATCTACATAAGAACTAAAAAATTTAAAATTTCTATAATTCCACAGTTTGGTGGTCTTTTTGCATCTTTAACGACTGAACAAAATATTAGAGCAGTTGCACAAATTTTAATCAAAGATAAGTCATTTATTGATATAAAAGTAAATGAGCTTATTGCAAAATTTGAATTAGACTCAGTCAAAAAAATTGAAGCAAAATATCTTTCTGGAGGTCAAAAAAGAAGATTGGTTATAGCTATGGGGCTAATATCTAAACCAGATATAATACTAATGGATGAACCTTTGGCTGCCTTAGATCCTCAAACAATTCAAATGTTGCAAAATACTATAGTAAAACTTCAAACAGATTTTAATTTGACTATAATTATTACAGATCATCAAGCTCGCGATCTTCTCGCAATTTGTGATAAAGCAATAATTCTATCAAACAGTAAAATAGTTGCCTCTGGTACACCAAGTGACTTAATCAAAGATGAAAGTGCTAATAAATTTTATTTTGGAAATAATTTCCAATTTAATTAAAGCATGTCAAATTCTATAAAAATCAATCATAAGATTAATAATTTTGATAAAACTATAACAGTTTCAGGGGATAAAAGCTTAAGTATTAGATGGGTATTGTTTTCTTCATTGGCAAAAGGAGAGTCTAAAGCTTTTAACTTGCTTTGTTCTGAAGATGTTTTGGCTGCAATTAATGCAGTAAAAAAACTTGGGGCAAAAGTTAAGTTAAATAAAAAATATTGCACTATTGTTGGAAATGGACCTAGTGGATATAAATATAAAAAAAATATCGTAATTAACGCTGAAAACTCTGGAACTTTAGGAAGACTAATCATGGGTATTTTGATTGATACACCATATAAAATAAAAATTATTGGAGATAAAAGCTTATCCAAAAGAGATTTTAATAGAATTGCTGAACCATTAAATAAATTTGGTGCTGAAATTAAACTTACAAATAAAGGGTTGCCATTAACAATAAAGGGAAGCAAAAATCTTCATCCAATTAGATACTTTGAAAATAAGGGATCAGCACAGTGCAAAAGTAGTGTAATTTTTGCAGGTTTAAAAACCGAAGGAAAAACATTTATTAAAGCAAAAAAATCAAGAAATCATACTGAACTTTTATGTAAACATTTAGGTTTACCTATAAAAGTTAAAAAGACTAAAAGCTATGATTTAATAGAAATAAAAAAAACCAAAAAAATCAATCCCTTAAATTACAAAATTCCATCTGACATAAGCTCAGGTGCATTTTTTATGGTATTAACAGCATTATCTGATAATTCAAAACTACTAATTAAAAATGTAAATATAAATCCGTCTAGAATTGGTGTGGTTACTATTTTAAAAAGGATGGGTGTTAATATAAAATTTGAAAATAAGAAAATTTATAAAGGTGAGGTAATTGCAGATATTTTTGTTAATAGCTCAAAAAAATTAAAAGCAATAAACTGCCCTACAAAATTAAATAGTGATGCTATTGACGAATTTTTAATTATTTTTTTAGTTGCTGCTAAGGCACGTGGCATATCATATTTTAAAAATATTGGTGAATTAAATCAAAAGGAAAGCCCTAGGCTAAAATGGGGCTCAAAGATCCTAAATAAAATGGGTATTAAAACAATTACTACCAAAAACTCTATTAAAATATTTGGAAACCCAAATTTAAAAATTAATAAAAAAATCTTAATCAAAAATTATCTAAAAGATCACCGCGTATTTATGACAAGTGTAATTGCTGCTTTGGTTTTTGGTGGTACTTGGGATATACATGACAAAGACTCAATAAAAACCTCTTTTCCTACATTTTTGGATTTAGTAGACGATTTAGCAAAATAACATGTAAAATGATCAAAAAACCTCTCTAAAAAGTAGAAAAATTGAAAATTTGATTATTATGAAAATTACAGATTCATTGTTGCTAAATACATCGAAACTTAATAAAAGATCGTGTTTTTTAAAAATAAAAAAAAATTACAGACAGGAAACTAAATATTAAATGGAAATTTATAAAGATCTATCAAATCCAGCCTCACAAGAATTTGAAAAACTACTTAATAGCCAGCTTTCTAAAATCCAAATTGAAGAAGGTAAAATAATAGAAGGTAAGATTAACAAAATAACTGAAAAATTTGTTTTTTTATTTGTAGAAGGCTTAAAAAGTGAACCAGTACTTGATGTTAACGAACTTAAGAGTATGGGACTTTCAGAAAAAATTAAAGTAGGTGAAACGATTCCAGTATTATTAGAAAAAATTGAGGATAAACATGGAGAAGTATTAGTTTCTGCAAGTAAAGCTCAAAAAATAAAGGGTTGGGATAAACTGGTTGAGGCTTATGAAAAAAATGAACCAATAATGGGAAAAATCACATCTAAATGTAAAGGTGGTTGTATTGTTGAACACATCGACACTGGTTCGTTAATGTTTTTACCAGGATCACAAATTAGTGATAAACCTATGAAAGATATTAGTCATTTAATGAATGAACCTCAAAAGTTTGCTCTAATAAAATTAGATAAGGTAAGAGGTAATGCTTGTGTTTCTAGAAGAGAAATTATTTCATCATTTAAAAAGGAAGATAAAGCTAAAATTATAGAAAAATATAAAGTTGGAGATATTATTAAAGATGCTGAAGTGAAAGGCTATAGCTCATTTGGTTGTTTCTTTAATGTTAATGGTGAATTAGATGTTTTAGTTCATTTGCAAGAAATTTCATACTCTAGAGTTAATCATCCTGATGAAGTTTTTAATATTGGTGAAAAACATGATTTAAAAGTAATCACTGTAGATAAAGAAAAACTACAAGTTGGGTGCTCTGTGAAGCAACTATCGCCTGATCCTTTTGAACATATTGAAAATTATGATTTAAATAAAATCTATAAAGTAAAAGTTGTGAAATTAATGGAATTTGGTGCATTTTGTGAATTAGAGCCAGGTCTCACAACATTGCTTCACTCAAGTGAACTTAGCTGGACTAAAAAAAATATTTCAGCAAAAAAAATGTTGAATGTTGGTGACGAGATTGATTGTATCATTACAGAAATTGATAAAGACAAAAGACGTGTAGCGATTTCACATAGATTAACTAAAGATAATCCTTATGAAACTTTTGAAACTAAATATCCTATTGGAACAATAGTGGAAGGTGAAGTTGTAAATAAAAATGAATACTCATTATTTGTTAAAGTTGAAGAACTAGATGTAGACGCATTTCTTCATTGTAACGATTTAACTTACCTAAATAATGGTGAAGAGGAATTAGAAAAATATAAAAAAGGTGATAAAATAAAAGTTAAAGTTCTAGAAATTAAATCCTCAGAACAAAAAATAAGGGTTGGTTTAAGACAAACACAAGCAGATCCTTTTGATTGGTTTAAAAATAAATCTAAAAACCAAACAATTACAGTTAAAGTAATAACTACAGACAACAAAGGTTTAACTGTTAGACCTGAAGGTTGTGAAATGGATTTTCAAATTAAAAAATCAGCAATCGCAATTAACGCAGCTGATGCTAGACCAAGTAGATGGACGGGTGGAGAAAAGCTAGACTGTGCAATAGCTGATCTTGATTTAGATAAAAGAAAAGTTATTTTAAGTATTAAACTATTAGAAGAAATTGAGAAAAAAGAAGCTTTAGATAAATATGGATCTGAAGGTTCAGGTAAAAACTTACCTTTCTCATCACTTTCTGAAGATTTAAAGAAAAAAGAAGAAGATAAAGAGTAAACAAAAGATTTAAATTGGCTATTGTAAAATCAAAGCTTCTAAAACAACTCTCTGAAAACTATCCTAATTTTCTAAAAAAAGACCTCGAAAAGTTCACTAATATAATTTTGAGTGAAATTAAACGTGCCCTTAAGAGAGGTGATCGGGTTGAACTAAGAGGTTTTGGAGTGTTTTCAACCAATATTCAAAAAGCTCGTATCTCCAGAAACCCTAAAACAGGTGAGAAAGTAAATACACCAGAAAAGAAAACAATTCACTTTAAAATGTCAAAAGACTTGTTTAAAAAATTAAACGATGAAACATAAAAACATTTTTGTTGCTTGTGATACTTCAAATTTAAGTGAAATAAAAAAAATCATTAAACAAACTCAGACAAATAAACTTAAAATTGTACCAAAATTTGGCTTACAATTTTTTTACTCTAAAAATGGAAGAGAATATTTAGAAAATTTTAAAAAAGATTTTTGGCTTGATTTAAAAATTAACGATATTCCTCAGACTGCTTTATCAGCAGTAGATAGTTTAAATGATTTAAAAAAATGTAAATATATAACTGTTCATGCAAATGGGGGTCTTGAGATGTTAAAAGCTATTAAAAAGAAAACTAAATCAATTAATAAAGATTTAAAAGTACTTGGTGTTACAATTCTAACAAGTCTTAATAATAAATCGCTTAAAGAAATAGGTCACACAAATTCAGTGAAACAATTAGTCTTAAAACAGGCTGGCTTGATAAAAAAATCTGGTTGTGATGGTATAGTTTGTTCTGCACAAGAAGCAAAAATGGTCAGAAAAAAATATAAAAACTTATTTATTGTCACCCCTGGGATAAGATTGCCTGGAGATAATGCAAATGATCAATCAAGAGTAATGACCCCCAAAGATGCTTTTAGAAACAAAGTATCTGGAATAGTAATGGGAAGATCGTTAATTAAGGGAGATATCAAAAACAATACTCAAAGATTAATTGACCACTTATATAAATGATTAAAGGGTCTAAAATCTGTGGGGTCTCAGATCTCGATACTCTTAATTTTATAATTAACCATCCTTATCCACCTCAATTTATTGGCTTCATTTGTAATTATAAAAAAAGCTCAAGATATGTTGAGGTTGTAAAGCTAAATGATTTACTAAAATTAGATAAAAAGAAATCTAATTTTGTAGCAGTACTTGTAAAACCAGATGAAACTATTTTAAAAGAAATTAAACATCTGCCTTTTGATTATTACCAAATTTATGACAGCACGCCTGAAGAAATAAAAGAAATTAAACAAAAGTATAATAAAAAGATTATTACTGCTCTGACTATAACAGATGAAACAGATGTTAAAAAATATCAATTATTTTCTGAGGTAACTGACATTTATTTATTTGATAGCAAGGGCTATGAAAAAAGTATGGCTTTTGATCACTCGCTTATTGAAAAAATAAAGATTAATAAACCATTAATGATAGCAGGAAACATTCAGGTGAATGATAATCTTGATAATTATAAAAAAATAGCAGATATTATAGATATTTCTGGGGGTCTTGAGACTTCTGGGATAAAAGATAAATCCAAAATAGATATATTTTTAAATAAGGTAGAGCAGGCACAAAATGAAACTTAAAAAAGGAATTCCTTTAATTGACCAGCACAATGTACAAGGCTTTTGGGGTGGTAAATTTGGAGGTAGCTTTATTCCTGAAACTTTAAAAAAACCTGTGGAGGATTTGACAAATGAATTCAAAAAACTAAGAAAAGATAAAAAATTTTTAAAAAAAAGAGATTTTTATTTTAATAACTATATTGGAACCCCTACTTCATTGGTAAAACTAGATAATTTAACCAGTCATTTAGGTGGTGCTCAGATTTGGGCAAAAGTTGTCTCTGAGGCTAATGGAGGTGCACATAAAATATATAATGCAACCGTTCACGCTCTTATCTGTAAAGCGATGGGCAAGAAATATATCGTAGGTGATACTGGAGCTGGATATGCAGGAAAAATGCTTAGCATGGCTGCTAAAAAATTTGGCCTTAAATGCAAAATATTCATGGGTGCAAAAGATATTAAAAGACAAAAACCCAACTGTGATGCAATGAGAAAAAATGGAGCTGAAATAGTCCCCGTATATTCTGGTAGTCAAACATTAGTTGATGCTGTCAGTGAATGTATGAGATACTGGGTATCTAATTGTGATAATACTCATATGTGTGTTGGAAGCACTGTTGGTCCAAATATATTTGTTAAAATCTGCGGCTGGAGTACTGCACAAATCTCAAGAGAACTGAAAGTGCAATTAAAATCAGAATTTAAAAAAATTCCAAATAAAATTAAATTAATTAACTGTGTTGGTGGAGGAAGTTCTGCTTATGGTTTTTGGAGTGAATTTATTGATTATGATAAAAAGCAAATTGAATTAATTGGCGTTGAAGCTGGTGGACCTAAAAAATCAAAACTTCATGCAGCACCATTAAGTCGAAATGCTAAAATTGGAATTTTACATGGTGCAGCATCTTATCTTTGTCAAAATAGTGAGGGGCAAATTAATGATACGGAATCTATTAGTGCTGGATTAGATTATCCAGGTGTTAGCCCTATTCATTGTTTTTTAAAAGATACTAAAAGAGCAAGATATACTTATGCAACGGACGAGGATGCACTTAATGCACATGTAATGGTTACAAAATATGAGAATTTAAATCCAAGTTTAGAACCTAGTCATGCATTTGCAGAAGCAATTAAAATTGCACCCAAATTAAGTAAAGACACAATTATCATTGTGAATTCATGTGGAGATGCAAAAAAAGATCGAGATATTTTAAAAGAAAGATTGGGTAAAAGATAATGGCTTCTTTATTAAGTCAAGCATTTCAAAGTGCAAAAAATGAAAATAGACCAGCTCTACTTACTTATACAGTTGCAGGTGACAACACAAAAAAGAAGTCACTAGAAATACTTAAATCAATTTCTAATTATGCGGATATTTGCGAACTAGGATTTCCTCATAACACTCCCATTGCGGATGGAGGCCAAATTCAAACCAGTGCATATAGAGCAATTAAAAATGGGATTAAAATCAATGATGTTTTTTCAATAGCTAAAGATTTTAAAAAATCAAAGAAAACTAAACCAATTATTTTGATGGGTTATTACAATATGATCTTTCAATACAATGAAAATAAATTTTTAGATAAATGTAAAAAAGTTAAAGTTGATGGTTTAATAGTGGTTGACCTACCCTATCCTGAAAATAAAAAATTTGCTGCCAAATGTAAAAAAAGAAGAGTTAACTTTATTCAATTAGTTTCTCCAACCACGTCTTCAGTAAGATTAAAAAAAATCATCAAAGACTCTCATGATATGATCTATTATATTAGTATGCTTTCAACTACTGGAGGAAAACTTAAAGTTTCTCCTAAAAAAATACTTGAAAAATACAGCAAAATTAAAAATCAAAATAAATCTAAAAATGTTGTCATTGGATTTGGAATTACAGAAAAAACTATAAAATCTCTTAAAAAAGCCGATGGATTAGTAGTTGGAAGTGCTATTTGTAAAGAAATTTCAAACTCTATTAAAAAGAGACAAAATCCTGTCACAAATGTTATTAATATCGTGAAAAGATTAAAGAATAAAATTAAATGAACTGGATTACTAAAATAATAAAAGCAGGTGAAAAGATCAAAACTGCTTTTCATGAACGAGCTACAAAAGAAGATATTGCAAAAAGTGATTGGACCAGTTGTTGCAGAGGCCCCATTCTTAAGAAAGATTTAGAGCAAAATTTATGGGTTTGCCCAGATTGTAATAAACATCATCGAATTAAACCTAGCCAAAGATTTGATATTTTATTTGGTAAGAATAATTACGAAGTATTTAAAACCCCAATTCCCAAAGATGATCCTTTAAACTGGACAGACTCTAAATCTTACAAAGATAGATTAAAAGCTGCTCGTAAAAAAACAGGTATGGAATGTGGAATGATGGTTGCTTGTGGGACTATTAATAATATCAAGATTACCGCAGTTGCTTCTGACTTTGATTTTCTAGGAGCTTCAATGGCTGCCGCTGAAGGAGAAGCATTTTTATATGGTATTCAACATGCTATAGAAAACAGAACCCCTTTTTTATGTATTAGTGCTGGTGGTGGTATGAGAATGATGGAAAGTTTAATATCACTATCTCAAATGACTAGAACAACTCTTGCAATCAATGAATTAAAGAAAAATGGTTTACCTTATTTAGTTTGTATTACAGATCCAACAGCGGGTGGTATTACAGCTTCTTATGCAATGTTGGGAGATATCCATATCGCAGAACCTGGTGCATTAATTGCGTTTGCAGGAGCTAGAGTTATTCAGGGAACAGTTAAAGAAGAATTACCTGAAGGATTTCAGAAAAGTGAATATGTGGAAAAAACAGGTTTTGTTGATTTAATTGTTGAGCGTAAAGATCTTGTATCTAAAATAGGAACTTTATTATCAATATTGTTAAAGCAAAACTCTGTTATAAGTTCTGAGCAAAATGAAAATTCAGAAGATAGTCAGTCGCTTACAAGAGCTGCATCCTAAAGAAATAGATCTTAGTTTAGATCGTATTCAAAACCTCTGTCAAAGATTAGGAAATCCTCAAGATAAGTTCAAAGCAATTTCAATTTTAGGAACCAATGGAAAGTATTCAACTATCCAAGCGATGTTTGCTATTTTAAAAGAAGCAAATATCAAATGTAATATTTACACTAGCCCTCATATCAAAAGTATTAATGAACGGTTTGTTTTTAATAATGAAGAGCTTAATAATGAAGAACTAGCAAGTTTGTTTGAAGAAATTGAAAGTGCTAACAATAATGAGCCCATTACTTTTTTTGAGATACTAACCGCAGCTTATTTTCTAAAAGCGTCTCAATATCCAGATAATATCAATCTAATAGAAACTGGCTTATTTCATAGGTTTGACGCGACAAATATCCTTAAAGCTAATCTAGCAAGTATTGTAACTTCTATTGGCCTTGATCATTTAGATTGGCTACCTAAAAATGAACAAACTGTTGAAAAAATTATTTATGAGAAAACTTCAACTCTTTTAAATTCAAATATTATAGTTGCAAAACAAAGTTCTAAAAAAATTACAAATAGTATTAAAAAAACAATCTTAAGTAATAGTTCAAATAAATTTTTTCATAATGAAAATTATAGTTTTACAATTAAAGAAAATGATTTCTTTTATTATGAAGATCAATTGGGTGGAATAAAATTACCAATGCCAAATGTTAAGGGTCAATTTCAATTAGAAAATATCTCAACTGCTATTGCAACGTTAAGAGCTATAAAAGATTTTGATATAAAAGATGAACATATCAAAAAAGGAATTACAAAAATAAACAGTATTGCAAGATTACAGGAAATTAAATCAGGTAAACTTAAAGAGCTTGCAAAAGATCATCTACTTTTTGTTGATGGTTCTCATAATCCTTTAGGGGCAAAAGTATTAAATGAATATTTAGAAAGTTTAAATTGTGACAAACATATCATCTTAGGAATGATGGCTAATAAAGATCATAATGAATATATGAGTTACTTTAAGAATGTTAAAACCTTAACCACCATAGATATACCCAATCAACCAAACTCCATTAAAGGAAAAGAGCTAAAAAATAAGCTAAATAACTTCAAAAATATCAATTACCAAGAAAGTGTAGAGGACGCTATTAGGTCAATTCCGATCAAGGAAAATGACATTATCCTAATTACTGGGTCTCTATATCTTGCTGGGGAAGTATTGAATTTAAATTAGATATTTTTATCTAAAAATTCTTTCATGTGACTTTCAGGAACTCCACCAACTTTTCTATCTACTTCAACACCTTTTTTGTAGATGATAACTGTCGGCACACCTCTAATTCCTGCAGCACTTCCAGTATTAATTCCACCATCTTCAATATCTGCATAATAAAAGCCAGCTTTATCTTTGTATTCGTCTGAAAGCTTAGTCATTACTGGAACAAGAGCCTTACATGGCCCACACCAAGCAGCTGAAAACTGGATTACTGAAATATCTTCGTTTTTAATTTTACTTTCAAAATCTTCGTCTTTAAAATCATTAAGCATAATACTGATATAATTGATTCAATTGATTATTCAATGGGCAAAAATAGGTTTTTTTGATTTATTAAATTATGCATCTGAATACTTTTGCTCTAGATTCATCACATATTCATTAATTCCATCTAAAAATTTAAGCTTTTCATCTACAGTTTTAAATGAAAACATCTTATCTTCATTTTCTCTAATCTCGTCACATTCTGAATAAAAAGCAGAAACTGTCCACCATTTCTCCTTATTAGTGCTCAATATTCTTGAAGCTATTCGATGCTTGATTTTTTTGTGAACTTCTTTTGGTAAAATTTCAGGTGCCTCATTAAATATAAGACCATGGCCAAAAGTAACCAATCTCTCATCTTCAAATTTATCTAATAGTGCAAACTTTTCTTTCCAATCCCCTATGTGAAATTTTGGAAATAAAGCTTGATCTTTAGCAGAAGTAAATCCTCCAGAATAAATAGACTCCTCTGGCTCTATATCCTCTTGAGAGGAAGTTTCCATTTTTTCTTCAGCAGCTTCTCTTAAAATATTACAAATATCTTGTGAAAACTTTTCATTGGTTTTAACTAATTCTGCTCTTTTCTGAATCAAGTTAGGATCAAGTTTGCTATATGGTTCAACTTTCATTCCAAAACTTTGATCTAATATTATTGGTGCTTTATTAGATCTAATAGTTCTTAAAAACTTTGGAGACTTTTTCATCTCTTTTTTTAAATCTTCATAGTTTAATTTTTGAATGGCTTCAATATCAACTCTAAGATCTACTGCTTGACCCCATTTATACACTGGATGCATGCAAGCATTTGGATGAAGCGGAGCACATAAATATAATCGACTTGTTCCATAAAAATATTCATTAAGAGTAAATATCTTTTCTTGCTTAATCATGTTCTCAACAATTACTTTGCTACTTGTTTTAAAATATTCTTGCCAAAGGGTTGGTTGTTTTTGTTT
>Ga0315320_10003478_pt1 | contig 12908 bp, 11 predicted proteins | sample M140m21515metaG_FD_203458 | JGI IMG/M metagenome (GOLD analysis project Ga0315320, IMG submission 203458) | Ammonia-oxidizing marine archaeal communities from Monterey Bay, California, United States - M1 40m 21515 | ecosystem: Environmental > Aquatic > Marine > Coastal | place: USA: California...
TTCGTGATCGATAATGCGACCGTAGATCTTAGTCAGGACCCGTACTTCGTGAGCCTGAACTCGGTTTGGGAGTACGTGCCACGACGCCAGCAAAACAACGAGCAAGATGATGTGATCACCTTGAGACTGGGTATCGACGGCCCTGTCGATCGCATGGAATTGCGGCTTGACGCTCCCGACTATCCAGACCTCACACGCCCGCAGCTTCTCGGCATGCTGGCGCGTGGTCAAACCCCCGATCTCTTGATCGGTCAGAACTTAGGCGAAGACAATGGCGACGGCAGCTACAGCGATGTGGCGCTGCGCATGCTGACCGGGCAGATGTTCAAGCGCTTCGAGCGAGAATTAGAGCGGGTGTTTAAGAGCACCTTCTCGCTGCCTCTAGATGCTGCCATCGACCTCGGTGTCGACACCCTGCGCATGCAAGGTGTCGTCAATCTCACCGAGCGATTCGAGGTCTCCGGCGAGACCGAAGTTGTTTTTGGTAGCGAAGACACTGAATCTGCAGAAGATAAACAAAGCGCAGCGAGCACCAATAATGATCGGCAAAGCCTAAGAGGGACCTTTGTTTTGTCTGATGCCTGGCGCGCCGAAGCTGACCTTCGCAGCGGCTACCGAAGCAACGATGACGGCTCGATGCTCGAGCTTTTGCTCAACCTCCACTGGAGGCTCTGGGCACGCTGATGATCTTTACCGCACTTTTATTGGCTTCGCCGAGTCTGGAGTTGGTCGTTGAGCCCAAACTCCCAAACGCTGAGCTCCAATCCATTGAGCGCTACGTCCAAAGTGCAGGTCTCGGCGGCACACCCGTCGAAGTGATCAAAAGGTTAACCCAACGCCTAAGCGCTCTTGATCGTTTCGTCTCGCCGAGGTGCACGGTGATCAAAGAAGCTTACCGCTGCATCGCCCAAGAGAGCCCGAGAATTGCAGACTTGCGAATTGTCGGCGAGCTACCTTTTGGGATCTTGCGCAGCGATCTTGAACGACGCTCGAGCTTGCGCGCCGGACGTCGCTTGCCGGCTTCGGATTACGGCACACAAGATAAGCCCTACGCGGAACTGCTGACTAAAATCAGCAGACGCTTAGCGCGCTTTGTCGATGAACGAGGTTATCATGGAACCCAGGTTGACATCGAACTGGCAAAGCATCCCCGGGGGGCGAACTGGCGTCAGGTCACCTTACGAGTTTCGCTGGGTGTTCATCTGCGCTGGGGCACCCTCGATATCGTTGGCTTACCCCGACTAGAGGCTGAAGCCATGCGCCAACGGCTCAGGCGTTTAGGCGGCGCTTTCCGAGCTGATACTCTGCGTGATCGAGTCGCTGAAGAAGAACAGTCGCTTCGAAAAGCGGGTTACGTCGAGACCAGCATCGACGCTCAAATCGAGCGCCGGAAAAGCTTGGTCGATGTTCGCTTGCATGTGAACCGCGGCATGCTCTTACAGATCCAGTTTCAAGGCCCGCTAAAAATAGCTCGCTCGGTGCTGCGAAAAGCGCTGACCTTCGCCAGCTCAAGGGCGGTCAACGACGATCAAATCAACGCCAGCATCGAAGCGCTGAAAAATCTCTACCAAGCGCGCGGTTATTTCCGCCCAGCGATTCGAGCCGAGGACCCGCAACTCGCGGCGATTGACGCACAGGAAACGGCGCTGAAGCGACAGATCACGCGCATCCGAAGGCTCTACAAAGGCAAGGTTAAAGAGCGCCGTTCACGGCTCGCAAAAATCGCCAACCAACGCCAAGAGCTGAGGCTCATCCGGCGACAAATAGCGGCTCAATCACGCGAGTTTAGACGGCTCGTATTTCACATCAGTCCAGGGCGGCATGCGCGCTGCGCCGAGGTGCACATCGCAGGCATCCCCCAGCGCCTAGAGCACGAAATTATTACCGCTGAGATCCTAGGCACCCGCCCCCCCCAATTGGGTCGTCATGATGGTCGACTGGTCGATCAGATCCTCAAAGAAGACGAAGCACGCATCGCGAATTATCTCGAAAATAAAGGTTGGTTAGTCAGCTACGTTGAACACCAGTTGTTGTTGCTTGCCAGCGGTGATCTCAGGGTAGGGTTTGTGGTCAGCGCAAGCCCTCCAACCTTTGTGCGCTCCATCGCGCTCGTCGGCGTTTCAGACGGCGAAGATGATGACTGGGACGACGAAGAGGATGAGGAAGAAGAAGATACCTCTGCGCAACCTGTCGAAGATCTCTACAGCCCTTTGATCCAAGCTCTGCAGATCAAGGCCGGCTCACCCTTGCTTGAAAATACCGCCGAATTACTGCGGGAACGTACGCTAAGCTTTTATCGGCGGCGAGGTTATCCAGGAACCGAAATAGATGTCCAAATGAGCCTGACCGGAGACGGTGCTCAGTTTCGACTAATCGTCACCGAAGGTCGCCGCGTCCGCTACGGCGGCATGATGCTCAGCGGCACCCATAGAACCAAGAGAAAGCTCGTACTAGCCGCCTTCAAAGAGGCAAAACCCGGCGAACCCTTTAACCCCCAAGTCTTCGCCAAAGCCGCTGCGATTCTTAGGAGTTGGCGCGTTTTTCGGCGGGTGCGTGTGCGTTATCTAGGCTTACTCGAGCAGAGCGATTTGGTCTTCGTCGATGTCAGCGTTGATGAGGGAGTGAGCCAAACCTTAGACCTGACCTTTGGCTACTCGATCGAAGATCATTTTCAGACCTCACTTGCCTGGCAAGATCGCAACGTCTTTGGGCGCGCTTGGCACTTTGAGACGCGCGGTATCTTTGGGTTGTTTATCGGTCGACGGTCTGAGCTGCGCGGTGCGCTAAAGATGCCGCGCCTGCTCGGGCCAAACACCGACCTGAGCGTCGAGCCCAAGGTCTACTATCGTGAACCTAACCGCGCCTTTCCAACGCTCACCCCAGAGGTCTTTGCGCTCGAAGACGATTATGACCTGATCCTCAAAGGAGTGGTCAAAGTCGCTCATCGTTTCAGCCGCTTCTCGACGGTTCAGGCGAACTACACCTATGCGCTCGACCGTGATGTTAATGAAGGCACCGCATCCGCGGTGTACACCGGCGCAACCTCGCTCGAGGGAAACTGGCTTCGCGTCGATAACCCGTTCAATCCGAAACGCGGAATGCACCTCAAAGGAACGTTAAAGTTTGCGTCGCCCTGGCTAGCTGGCGACGCCAACTTTGTCAGCGCCGTAGGGCACGGCACGGTCTACCTACCGGTCGGAAAAACCATCCTCGCTGCCAACGTTCGCGGCGGCGCATTGATGGAGCTTGAAGGCTCTCGGGTGATCGCCGGGTCTGATCTGTACCGCTTGGGCGGCGAGCGAACGATTCGCGGTTTTGCCCTTGATTCGATTCGGCTGTTTCGAGACCAAGACACCGATCTAAGTTCAGGCCGAGAAGGTCACGCAACACGCTTCATGTCCTCGTCGGTGGAGCTGCGCATCCCCATTGGAGCGCAACGCGCCAACAGCGGGTTTGGTGTGACCGTATTTTCGGACATCGGATGGGTCGGGGCAGACGATTTCGATACCCCTTATGGTTCGAGTTTAGGCTGGAGCAACGGCCTGGCTGCCAACTATGTGTTACCGATCGGGCCCGTTGGCTTGGTCATCGCGCATCAAACGCAACGCCCTGATCGCCCGACTGGGTTTGAGCTACCTGATCGATCCGATTATCAAATGGCTCCCATTTTGCCCGAGCGCATCGGTTACCACATCTCGATGGGCTACATCTTCTAATCCACTGCACAGGGCGCAAAGCGTTCGCTCGCGCAGGGCTTCAACACAGGTTATGGTCTTGGACTCACAACGTATCGGTTTACAGTTTGATCAAGCTGGCTTGCTGGGTCTCCCAGGCACTCAGCGTTTTTCGCTCAGCGAACCCGGGTTCGATATTCCCGACTGCTCACCCGAGCTGCTCGCAATCGCTCAGCGCGGCTGGGAAGACCGGCTACGGTCAGAGTACGTAGGCGTCATGGTCATGCGGCGTTTTCACGGCCTGCTCGTCGATTTAAACGCACCGATGGACCTACAAGAAGTTGGCATCATGCTCACCTTGCATGAGCAGCAACATACCAGACTGTGTGCCGCGGCTGCTCAGGCGATTGGTAGTGACCTTCATCTCGGCTTTGACCTCGCGGAGCTCCAACAAGCTCGGACACACGAGCCCTTAGAAGAGCAACTCTGGATGATGATTATCGGCACCCTGATATGCGGTGAAGGCGTCGCCCTTGAGTTACTCAAGCAAAGTCTTACTGAGCTTCCACGCACAGGATTTTGCGAGGTCTTAAGATCGATCGCTCGCGACGAGGTTTTGCACGCCTCACTCGGTTTTAAGCTCTTGGTCGAAACTCGCAACTCGACGACGGGATGGTTAACCTACCCCGGAGACGACTGGGTGAAGGGTTTAGTGACCCAACAACTGGGCGCCATGCGTCTACGTGATGTTGTTGAAGCGGATGAAGCGGCCTTCTTTGAGACGCCAGATCAAGCGGATCAGATGCGTCAACTTGGAATTCCCAATAGTCAGGACTTTGTGGGTGCCTATCACCGCGCCATCGACACGGTGATTCCGGCGAAACTCAAGCAAGCAGGGGTCGATCTAAGCGGTTAAAACTGTTAGGATTCAAACCATCGGAGGATGAATGAGCTCAAAAACCAGCACCCATATGATTATCGGTGGAGGTTTGCTCTTTGCAGGTTGCGGCGAAGAGACGGTGAATCCTCCAACGATTGATGCGGGACCTCAAACCGTCGATGCGGGCTCGCCTGCCGATACCGGCGTGACGGCTGCCGACACTGGCGTCATTGCGGACACCGGGCCCTTGCTCGATACCGGGCCTGCTCCGGCGGATGCAGGGTCGGTAGAGGCTGGGCCTGAGCCGGTCGACGCCGGACCGCCCGCAGTGCCGCCCAACAATGGCGAGCGGTGCACCGATCGAGGCGACGTCTACTGCGCAGCCGGTTTGGCAACCTTTTACTGCACAGGCACCCACTGGCAACGAACCGACAACTACGATTGTGACGCCTGCGAAGAGGGCGGTGACTTTGATGGGTATTCCGAAGCGATGTGCGGAGTGCTCGGTGGGGCTGAATGCTCGCACAGGAACCAGGCATTTTGTGACGAGCAGCTGCGGCCCGAAGCCGTCTGCGGGATCCGGTGGCAGATGCTCGATAACGACGGCATGTGCTCGCCCTGCGAGGTCGATCAGGTCGGCTATCTAACGACCGCCTGCGCCGTACCCGGTTTCATCGGGCTGCATCGAGCCGGCCAGTCGCGCCACCCTGGCCAAAGCATAAGGCGCTCATAGAGCTTTAAAACACGCCTTTGAGCTTGCACCAAACAACCTAGAAACGTAGCGGGGCACGCCCGCTGACTGGCAGGCAATTAATCTCCACGCCTGAGGCTGGAGATCCATCCTGGGTGATCACGTCTTCGTGCGTCGATTGGGTGGGTTACTCAGGCGGTCGTTTAACCCGAAAGGAACGCTCGATGAGCAAAAGTAAAATGTCCATGAAGAAGATGCTCGAGGTGGGTGCCCACTTCGGTCACCGTGTGTCGCGCTGGAACCCCAAGATGAAGCCTTTCATCTTCGGAGCACGCAACGGGATCTACATCCTCAACCTTCAAGAGACTCACTACCGTTTCGCTAAAGCCTATGAGTTCATCGCTAAGATGTCCTCCAAGGGCGACCAGCTGCTCTTTGTGGGCACCAAGACGGCGGCCGCTGAGACCCTGCGCGAGCAGGCAGAACGAGCCGGTCAGCCCTACGTCACCGAGCGCTGGCTTGGTGGCACGCTGACCAACTGGGCAACCATTCGCCAAAGCGTCGACCGCATGCGCAAGCTTGAGAAGTTGCTCGGCGACCAAGTCGCGGTCACCAGCTACACCAAGAAGGAACAGCTCGACATGGAACGCTCCATGGCCAAGCTCAACCGTAACCTCTCAGGTATTCGTGACATGAAGCGCCGTCCTGGTGCTGTGTTCATTGTCGACATCAACCGTGAAGCCATCGCCGTGCGCGAAGCGCGTCGCTTGAACATCCCGGTGATCGCACTGGTGGATACCAACTGCGACCCCGACGTCGTCGACTTCCCGATTCCGGCAAACGATGACGCCATCCGCTGCATCGAGCTGTTTGCTTCGACCCTGGCTGACGCCTGCGTTGAAGGCGCCGCTCGATTCAAAGATGAGCAGGCACGTCGTCCGAAGAAGGAAGCCGCCGCGAAAGATAAAGCCCGCGAAGAAGGTGGTCCCGAAGTCGCTGTGATTCACAGCGCCAAGAAGGACGCCAAAGAAACCGAAGCAGAATAAGGAATCGATTCGATGAAGATTACCGCTTCTCAGGTCAAGGAACTGCGCGAGCGCACAGGCGCCGGCATGATGGATTGCCGCAAGGCATTGGTGGAGAGCGAAGGCGACCTCGATGAGGCTGTCGAGGTTCTCCGTAAAGCTGGTGCAGCGAAGGCAGCCAAGAAAGCCGGTCGAGTCGCCGCGGAAGGCTTGGTCGATGCGTCGATCATGGCTGACGGCACCGCCGTCTTAGTTGAGGTCAACTGCGAAACCGACTTTGTCGCTCGCAACGAGAGCTTTCGCAGCTTCGTCGAGACCATCAAATCAACCATCGCTGAAGACGGCGCTGACGGCGTGGCTTCAAAGGTCGATGTTCAGCGCACGGAGCTTGTGGCGACCATCGGTGAGAACATCAACGTGCGTCGCGCCGAGCGATTCGCAGGGGATGCTTCGAACTTCGCCTATGTTCACCCAGGCAACCGAATTGCGGTGATTCTTAAGCTTGAAGGTGGCGACGGCTCAAGCGCCATGACCACCTTTGGTAAAGACCTCTGCTTTCACATCGCAGCGATGAACCCGCTTTGCACGAGCCCTGATGACGTCCCTTCAGATGTTATCGAGCAAGAAAAGCGTATCGCTCGTGAGCAGTTGATGGCCGAAGGCAAACCCGAAGCGATGATCGATAAAATCATCCCGGGTAAGCTGAAACGATTCTACAAGGATCGTTGCCTGCTGAATCAAGAGGCTGCCATGGGCGATGATGGCGTCACCAACCAGGCGCTCTTAGACCAACTGGTCAAAGCGATCGACGCGCCAGTTCAGGTCGGCGGTTTCATGCGCTACGAGCTGGGTGAAGGCATCGAGAAAAAAGAAGATAACCTTGCGGCTGAGGTCGCAGCGATGACCGGCGGTGCGTGAGTGAGCTATCAACGCGTCCTGCTGAAACTCAGCGGAGAAGCTTTGCAAGGAGGCCAGGGCTACGGGGTTGACCCCGAAGTCCTGGCTGATTTGTCTTCAGAGCTCGCTGAGATCCATGCGACAGGGACGCAAATCGGCTTGGTCCTGGGTGGTGGCAACATCTTCCGTGGCGTCGCCGGTGCAAGCGCTGGGATGGATCGTGCTCATGCCGATTATATGGGCATGCTCGCCACCGTGATCAACGCCCTGGCGATGCAAGATGCGCTTGAAAAGGCAGGGGTTCCGACCCGTGTGATGACGGCGATTAATATGCCCGAAGTTGCAGAGCCTTACATTCGGCGCCGAGCGATTTCACATCTGAGCAAAGGCACGGTGGTCATCTTCGCTGCTGGAACCGGTAACCCTTTCTTTACGACCGACACAGCCGCTGCCCTGCGCGCCATGGAAGTTGGCGCTGATGTGATTCTCAAAGGGACAAAAGTCGACGGGATCTACGAAGAAGATCCTATGAAGAACCCTCACGCACGCCGCTTTGAAGAAATCGGTTATACCGAGGTGCTCAAACGAAGGCTTGAGGTGATGGACGCCACTGCGATTAGCTTATGCCGTGAAAACGGAATGCCCATTGCAGTGTTCAATATGAATGGTCGTGGTAACATCGCCCGTATGATCGCTGGAGATACATCCATCGGCACGGTGGTGGTCCCAGACTAAGAGGTAACAAGATGATCAACGAAGTGCTCGAAGAAGTGCAAAGCACCATGGAAGCTACTATCGAGGCGATTCGTCGTGACTTGTCCCGACTCCGAACAGGGCGCGCAAACGCCAACATGCTTGAGCCGGTGCGAGTCGACTATTATGGCTCGATGACCCCGCTTTCACAGATGGCGAGCGTCACCGTTCCTGAGGCTCGGATGCTGCAGGTCAAACCTTGGGATAAATCAGTGATTTCGGACATCGAGCGTGCCTTACATGAAGCCAATCTTGGGGTCTCGCCCCAAAATGATGGTGAGGTCATTCGCCTTATTTTCCCACCAACGACCGAAGAGCGTCGGCGCGAGTTTGTCAAAGAGGCATGGACTCATATCGAAAATGGGAAAATATCGATTCGCAACAAGCGCCGTGATGGCAACGACATGCTCAAAGAACTCGAGAAAGAGGGCGAGATCGGTGAAGACGAGCTCAAGGGCGGCTTGAGCCGTGTCCAAGAGTTGACCGACTCAAACACCAAAGCGCTCGATGACCTGGGTAAATCCAAAGAAGAAGAGATTCTGACCGTTTAGCGGTCATTTGCGCCGCTATGCCAAATGTTCCACGCCATGTTGCGATCATCATGGACGGCAATGGCCGCTGGGCGAAAAATCAACAACTTGATCGGCTCGCCGGGCATCAAGCTGGCGCTGACACAGTCCGCCGAGTGACCACTCGAGCGCGCGAGTGCGGCGTCGAATCACTGACTCTTTATGCGTTCTCGACCGAGAACTGGCAGCGACCCAAAACCGAGGTCGCCGGTCTTTGGACCTTGCTGGTCAAGTTCTTGAAGTCGGAGCTCCCCACCCTGCTCAAAAACCAGATCGGGTTGTGCCTGATCGGTGACCCCGGTCCAATTCCTAAGATCGCTCAAAAGACCCTGCAGTCGGTCATTGAGCGGACGACTGGCGAGACCCAAATGACCCTCAACTTGGCGCTCAACTATGGAGCCAAAGCTGAGTTGATCAACGCACTCAAAAATCTGAACAAAAGCGGTGAGCCCATCGATGAGCATCATCTAGAGGGTCATTTGTACACAGCAGGTCAGGCGCCCGTCGATCTCCTCATACGCACAGGCGGCGAGCGTCGATTGAGCAACTTCTTGCTTTGGCAAGCAGCCTACGCTGAACTGTACTTTACGGACACGCTTTGGCCTGATTACACGGTGGGCGACTTCGATCATGCCTTGGCGGATTTTGCCGGTAGAGAGCGCCGTTTCGGATTAACAAGCGACCAATTGCGTAAGGTAGCCCCATGAATCTTTTAGTGCGCGCAGCCTCGGTGTTGGTTCTTTTACCGGTCGTACTCGCTGCCATTCATTTTGGTGGGCTTTACTTCTTTGGTTTGTTGACCGTCGCAGTGGCTATCGCCTTGCATGAGGGCTTAGGCTTAGTCCTCCCGGATCTCAAACAGCGTCGTATCCAAGCGATCATTTTGGGCGCCACGCTCGGTGGACTCGCCGCCTTGATTCAAATGGAGTCGATGCCGGTAGCAGCGGGTTTGGCTTTGCTGCTCTTTGGCGCTGTTTTGAGCGCTGCGGAGGTGGTCGCTCGACCGGGCGATCTCGAGTCGGCGGCTCGACGCTGGCAAGGCGCTGTATTCGTCGCCGTCTACGCAGGCGTTCCTTTGCTCTTGCTGCTGGCTTTGCGCCAGCTAGGACCGAGCGACGCCGGCGTACGCTTTATTTATCTGTGTATGGCGGCGACATGGTCGAACGATACGATGGCTTATTTCGCTGGGCGAAGCTTTGGAAAGCACAAGATGCACCCAGCCATCTCGCCCAAAAAGACCTGGGAAGGTTTAGCGGGTGGCGTCATCGGCTGCATCGCCGCAGCGCTAATTTGTCGAGCGGCTTTTCTTCCCGAAATCAGCGTCGTTGAAGCCTTCGTATATGGCGCGGTGATGGCGCCTCTTGTCCCCCTTGGGGATCTCGCTGAGAGCGTCCTCAAGCGAGCGGCTGGCGTCAAAGACAGCGGTCAATTGATTCCGGGTCATGGTGGTCTTTTGGACCGCGTGGATGCGCTGCTCTTCGCCCTGCCCTGGACTTACTTGGTCGCGCTGTTCACGCTGCGTCCATGATCCGCATTACGCTGCTAGGTTCGACGGGGTCCATAGGCCAGCAATGTCTGGACTTGGCTGCTCGTTTACCTGAGCGCATCAAGGTGGTCGGCTTGGGTGCGGGTAGTAATATTGAGACGCTCGCCAAACAGGCGCGAGCGTTCAAGCCTGATTTAGTTTGCTGCGCTCACGCCAGCGACCTTGGGCGGCTCAAAGCCCTAATCGATGATCCCACCATCAAGCTCGAAGCCGGCGACCAGGGTCAAAAGGCGCTGGCGACGCATGGCGACGCCGACATCGTGGTCGCAGCGGTGGTTGGCTACGCAGGACTTACCGGCACGCTCGCCGCTGCACGCGCCGGAAAGCGCATCGCTTTAGCGAATAAAGAAAGCCTCGTTGCCGGCGGACAACTGGTCATCGAAACCCTCAAATCCACAGGCGGAAGCCTCATCCCGATCGACTCTGAGCACGCCGCTATTCATCAGTGCTTGAGCGGGGAAACCTCAGCCAACGTTCATCAGCTCTGGCTCACCGCGAGCGGCGGTCCGTTTCGTGGGTTTAGCCGAAAGCAGCTAGACAATATAAGCATCGAACAAGCCCTCAATCATCCGAATTGGACCATGGGACCTAAGATCACCATCGACTCGGCGACCCTGATGAACAAAGGGCTCGAGCTGATCGAGGCAGCCTGGTTGTTTGACACTCAACCTGACGAGATCGCCATCGCCGTTCATCCACCGAGCATCGTTCACTCGATGGTGGAATTTGTCGACGGCACCTTTAAAGCGCAGCTCGGCGCGCCGGATATGCGAGCGGCAATCGCCTATGCCTTGTCGCCGCAAGACCGATTGCCGCTTCGACAGGTTGATGCGGTACAGACCTGGAACCCCTTAGACACACAGCTAGCTTTTGAGCGTTACGACCGAGAGCTCTTTCGGGCGCCTGATTTGTGCCGGCACGCGCTGAGTCTTGGAGGCGGAGCGCCGGCAGCCCTTAATGCGATCAATGAAGTCTTGGTCGCTCAGTTTCTGCAAGGCGAGCGCAGCTTTATGAGCATCACCGAAGACCTCACTCGTGGTCTAGAGGCGATGGCCTCACTGAACCTAGGCGGTGACTCGATCCAAGCCATTGTCGACGCCGACTCAGCCGGACGCTCATGGGCTTTGTAAACCTGTCGCTTTGGGTCAGAGCGCTTGCGTTGTTGAGCCTCTTCATGGTCCCGCGTCTGTGTTTGATCGGCGATGCCCGCTGGACCAGCGAAGAGAGTTGGTTTTTCTCGGAAATCTTTGCCACGGGACAGGGTCAAAGGTGGTCGGCGCTCGGCACGCCCGTCTCGGGTACGCACGGCGCGCACCCAGGCCCTTACTTTTATTGGCTCTTAGCCCCCTTCTCGTGGACTGCTTCCCCCTGGCTCGTCAGTTTGGGTGTCGCGCTGATGGACAGCATCGGCCACCTACTAGCCCTGAGCGGTCTGCGCATCCTTTGGCGAGAGCACAAAGACTGGAGCGTCGCGCTGATCGTCGCTGGGTTGGTGTTAGCCCTTAGCCCATGGGCGCTTCTGTACGCAGACCGCCCCTGGAATTCGAACCTGGTCAGCTTGCCGGTAGGCATGGCAATTTTTGGGCTCGCCTCGTGGTGGCGAAACGCCTCATCGTGGAGGAGCTTTGGCGTCTTGACGATCGGGCTTGCGACCCTGCCGAGCTTCCATTTATCGGCGCCGATCATTGGCTTACCGATGCTAGCGGCTGTCCTTTGGCGCTGGCGCAGGCTGACCCAAAAGTCGGTCCTGATCGGTGCCTTGCTCTCGGTGCTTATTTGGACGCCTTATGGGCTCCACGAGTGGCGGCATTCAGGAGCGAACACCGCCGGCTTACTCAAGCGTAGTTTGCCCTCAGTAAGCAGCCCGCAAAACACGTTGTTAGCATTGAGCTGGCCGCTGCGTCTCGTCTCGCCCGACATCGGCTATCATGCGCAAAGAGGCTACTGGTCTGCCTATCAACCCGGTGCGTGGATAGAGCCGACAAAGGCCGCCGGAAGAGCCTGGTCTCAGACCCATGGCGGCTTAGCCCTTCCCGGCGTGATCATCGGCTGCTTGTTAATGCTGTCTTTGTGGATCACCTACGGGTTCCGGATGCGAAAACCCGAGCATCGAACGCTGCATGAGTGGATTCTGGTCACGGGCACCTTTTTAGGTTTGGCGCTTTTGCTGTTCGCAGGCCGCCGCGCCTACCCACATTATCTGCATCCGATGATCCCCTTCTACGCAGGCGCGGTAGGCTGGGGCTTTGCCCAGCTGTGGCGAAACACCAAGCTGCGCCTCATCCTAAGTCTAGGGTTCGCCTTGAGTGTGGTCACGGGCCTGAGCGTGACGCATCGCTTTCAACACCATCATGACCGCTTATACGGCCTTCAGGCGAACCTTTATAGTATCGATATTTTACGTCGGTTTGGGAGTGTTAATCCCGTTTTTTGCGGCGCTTTAGGTTATCGAAGCAAAGGTCAACTTGAGCGGCTCGCTCGGGTGCCGCATCCCGAACGCCCCTTATTTGGCTCGAATGGGTCGCTAATTCACATCCGCTCGGGCCAAGCCCCTGAATCACTACTCAGTTCGGCTCAGTGGCACGAGGCTGCGTACGGAATTGACCATATTTTAGTGCTAGGTCCTTTACCACAGGCTGCGCGCCGGCTAGGATGTCGATAATCTGAATGAGGATTCATTCACTCATGAGTCGAAACCCTGAAAAACGGCACCTGATCATCTCAGCAGCCCAGCACGTTTTCTCAGACCTAGGTTTTGACCGAGCACGGATCTCCGACATTGCGCGTAAGGCAGGCGTCGCTGATGGAACGATTTATCTGTACTTCAAAAGTAAGGATGAACTTCTGATCAGCCTGTTCGAGGAACGCGTCTC
>Ga0315320_10003480_pt1 | contig 12907 bp, 10 predicted proteins | sample M140m21515metaG_FD_203458 | JGI IMG/M metagenome (GOLD analysis project Ga0315320, IMG submission 203458) | Ammonia-oxidizing marine archaeal communities from Monterey Bay, California, United States - M1 40m 21515 | ecosystem: Environmental > Aquatic > Marine > Coastal | place: USA: California...
TTCATCCGGATTAGCGCCTTCCAACCCTTTCAAAAGTGGAATGCGATCTGGCGACGCCATGCCCAAAAGCCAGCCCAGAAGTGGCCAAAAGGCGTCATCCGCCCCTTCCGGCATGACGACATCGACAATGCGGCGGGGCATTCTGCCCTCATCGAAATACACACCAGATTTTGGCGCGCGGCCCGTCAGCGCCATGCAGAGATCAAGGAAATCTGGGTGCTTCACCGTGCGCGCGCCTAGCACGCTATTGGCGTAAATGACGGCGTTGGATTCCGACCATGCGATGTCTTCGCCCTGCTGTGGCTTATCCGGCAGCAGATAGGGTGCGCAGGTAAAGCTTGGCTCAGCACCCATGCGAACATAGGCGTCTGCGAGACGACTGGCGGGGCCACCAAATGCGGGATCAACGCCCTGTGATCGCCAGTTGGTGTGGTCGACTGAAATGGCGTTCATCGTTGTTGGAATGCGAACCTTTCCGCCAAGGTCCGCCATACGTTCTGCAAAGGTCAGGAACGCCGGGCCAGCGTAGATGCAGCCGTCGATATGGGCGCGGGTGACATCAATAAGCCCCGGCGCATTCAGGGCGCGGGCCATGTCGATGACAACCTCCATCGCCATCTGTACCGCCGGGCCATGTTCACCAGCCTGCATGCGGAGGTCGCTGTCCGACCAGGTCATGGCTGTGTCTGAAAGGGGCTCAAGGCTTAGCCTCAGTTGATCTGCTTCAACACCATCAGCTGTAAGCGTCGCCCGAGGTTTCGCCGCCAGAGCTTCATAATCCTGCTCACCCAATCTCAGCACCGGAATGCGCACGTCAAACATGCGGGCGGCTACGACCGCGCCAAGCGTCAGGATATCCTCCGCCTCGCGAAAAACTAACGCTGCAGGACCGGCGCCATTCAGCAGCAGGTTTAGCAACACGCCACTGCCAGAGCATGACCCGCGACTGGTCGGCATCATAACAACTTTGCCCGCCAGGCATTGGCCAAACTGAGGGTGCAGCGCGTCCTGCAAATCACCCGTATCTGCATTGACGCCGCCCCAAAAGCTGAGGCCTTCGTCACAGGCAAGGATATCGCCCTCTGCGTGGGCGGCGATGATGATATGAGACATGTACTTCCGTTCAACTGGTATCAGGGCAAGCGTAGACCTGCCTTGCTTGGTGGCCAAGACCTCAGAACAGGGCGAACCACACGCCGATGAACATCATGACGCCGCCAAGGTTCACCCATACGTGCCAGATCGAATATCTGTAGGGCATTGTTTTGCGGGCGTAGAACAGTGTGCCGATGACATAACAGGCGGCGCCGGCAAGGATGCTGTACGGGGTGGCGGCGGGAACGTTCGTCATGTCCGGGATCGCCAGCAGGCCAATGGCCCCTAGCCCAAGGTAGGAAGCCGTCGACCAGCGCGATTTTACGTTTTCGTTCGTGATCTTGTTCCACATCGCCAGAATGGTCAGCGCCCAACAGATGCAAAGCAGCGTAAGGGTCCACGTCGTGTTCGCCTGTACGAAGAAGACAGTGAACGTGCCTGTGATACTGGGATAGATCGCAGCGTGATCGATGCGCCTAAGTAGCAGGCGAGCATCGTGCCGGGGTGAAAAGTGATAGGCCCAGGACGCCAGGTTCGACGCCAGAGCGGCCAACACATAGATGATAACGGCAAGGATCAGCGGCGTTTGCAGTGTCTGAACGGCGCGTGGGAACAGGAAAGAACTGGCGACAACGATCCACACCAGACCGACCAGATGAACGCCAATGTCCGCCCGTCTGTGTGAAAGGTTCGTGCTGGGGTAGTTCGGGTCCGCCACGTGAGCCTCTGGCATGTTGATCGCCCTGATCTAGGCATCACAGGCGATTGTGTCGAGGGGTGGCGGATGGCGCCGCGCAGGGCCTTAGACAGAAACCGCCGCACTGTTGGTATAGCGCGGCGATTTGATTGATTTGTTCTGTCAGGGCATTGCCCTTTGAAGAGGTCAGGCCGACTGGCGTTTTCGGTAGATGAACAGGCCCAGAACGCTGAACGCCAGCATCGCCAGAGGCGCAGGCAGCGGTACTGGCGCAACGGATGAGAAACTTACATTTTCGAAGCCGAACCCATCGCCAGTGGCGGCAAAAGTGACGGTTGTGAAGACAATGTTTGATGTCAGACCGAAAAAGTAAGGCTCACTGTCATCGCTGGTGGTCAAACCGCCGCCACCAAAAGCAAGGACATCTGGTTCAAAGGTCTCGCCCAGAATGCCGATTGTTGATGGATCTGGCCCGTCGCCAAATTCATCCAGATCAATACCAAAAGCGAAGATCGTCTCGTCGAACGTAAATGTCAGGAGTGAGCCTGTTGCGACCACGGCGTCACCATAGACAGATCCGTTGAAGGTCAGACCGTCGACTTCCGCCCCAGTCTGGAATGTCCCGCGACCTGCTTGGCTGATGTTACTTTGAATCGTAAATGGGCCGATATCGACGGTGCCTGCATGGAAATCACCGACGCCGTTGAAGGTCTGAAAATCTTCAGTGACCAACCCTGCGACAGATGCCTCGAAGGCGACCCTGTCAGCAAAAGTATTCGTCTCAGCTGTTGCGATTGATGCCGTCGCCACAATGGCGAATGCGGCGGTGATAACTGATTTCATGATACTACCCCAAAACTACAACACAGACCGGGACTGGAGGGAGAAAATGGGCGTTTGCAAGTGCTAAAGCGCACTTATTGAATAAAATGAGAGCAAGAGTACCAATTTCGCCCAAGGTGCAATCAATCGCTCAGTTAAACATGACGGTTTTTAGATGTTCCGGGATGCTTACCGCGCAGCCTACAGCATCTCCGCCAGCTTCAACCGCTGGATTTTCCCAGACGGCCCTTTGGGCAGCTCAGCCATCAAATGCACCCGGTCTGGCGCCTTGAATGCGCCGACCTTGGCAGTGCAAAGGGCGATGAGATCGGCTTCGGTCGATGCCGCTGCATCGCTTAGTCGAACCGCCGCTTCGACACGCTGGCCATAGGTCGGACAAGGTCGGGCGAAGGCGGCTGCTTCGACCACTTCATCGGAAGAATAGAGCGCTTCGTCAATCTCGCGCGGGGCAATGTTTTCGCCGCCTTTGATGATCAGCTCTTTGCGCCGACCCGTGACGTAGACATAGCCGTCCTCATCCATATGGCCTAGGTCGCCGGTCAGCAGCCAGCCTTCTTGCGTAATGGTCTTGGCGGTCTCTTCCGGGTTGAAAAGATATTCCTTCATCACGTTCGGCCCGCGTACGGCGATCTCGCCAGATGTTCCGCGCGGCGCGATTTTTTCGTCGGTGATGATCTCTGTTTCGTTGCCTATCGCGACGCCGGGCGAGCCGATCTTGCGGACCCCGGGCGGCAATGGATTAGACAGCATCTGGGCCGCCGTTTCAGTTAGGCCCATGGTTTCGACGATCGGAATGCCGAAGCGTTCTTCAAATGCCCGCTGCGTTTCTATTGGCAAAGGGGCGGAGGCTGAGCGGGCAAACCTAAGGCGGCCCTTCATCTCCGCCTCAGGTGTCTCCGGCCCATGCAGCAGGTGCGAGATGATCGTCGGCACCACAGAAAACCATGTCGCCTGATTGTCGCCGACCCAACCCCAGAAGCGGGACAGCGAGAATTTTTCAGCCACGATGACCGCGCCGCCAGAAACAAGCGGCCCCATCAGCGTCACGCAGAGGCCGTTGATGTGGAAGAATGGCAGAACCATCAATGCGCGGTCATCTGGCGTCAATTCATGGGCCAGCGCGACCGTCCAGCCACCGGCCAGAAGGCTGGACTGATCATGCACGACGCCTTTCGGGCGACCCGTTGTGCCGGATGTGTACATCAGAAGGGCGTGGTCTGAGGCTGTCACATCAGCCAGCGCAGCGGTCGTATCGGTGGGCCAGATGATCGCCTCGCCCACTTCTATGGCGGTAGGCCTTGCTTCTGTTTCCGTCAGCGCGTCGGCGAAAGTGGTCGTCTGTGATGTCCCCACCAGCGCGACGGCCGCTTTTGAATGCTCAATGGCATAGCCCATCGCGGATGCGCCAGCAGCCAGATTCAAAGGCGTAGCGCGAAACCCGCCATAGAGAGCGCCGAACAGGCAGGTAATTCCCGCGCGCCCATTCGGCAGACAAAGGGCGACACTTTCGTCTTTCTCAACGCCCAGCCCGGATAAACGTGCTGCAATGTCAGCCGCGATGTCCCGCAATTCAGCCCAAGTCAGCGACGCGCCTTCGTCAGCAAATATGTGGCTGACAGCGTCTGGCGTTTCGGCCGCGCGGCGGTCCAGCCAATCGCGCACTGATCCTGCGGGTGGGGTCATTTTCCTGCAGCCTGCCAGTAGTCGGCGAAGATGTCATCAACACTGGGTTCTCGCGCTGGGATCGGACGGACAACCTTGGTGATGTTCAGGAAATGCTTCCAATGCAGATTCTCGTCGATGGAGTTGCCGCCCCATGACCCGCAACCCATCGACAGCGAGAATGGCAGGCCGTTGTCGAAGCTGCCGCCATTGGCGAAGCAATGCGCCTGATTGACGATGACGCGACAGGTTGGCGCTTTCAGGCCAAGACCCATGGCGCGACTGTCATCGTCGGTATGGATGCCGACCGAATGGCCAGCGCCCTGATGATCCAGCACCCGCATCGCCAGTTCTTGTGCGTGGTCATAGTCGCGCGCGCGGTAAAGTGCGACGACGAGCGATAGTTTCTCGCCTGACAGTTTGTGTTCGGGGCCGATCCCTTCGGTTGGGACAGCGACGAACTTCGTGCCTGCAGAGACTTGGTCCGTCAGTTCAAGCACCTCAAGTAGTTTGTCTGCGTCCTGCGCCAACGCTCCGCGTGCGAGGTGGCCCTTTTGCCATAGGCGATCGAGGACATGTTGTTCCATCGACGCATCCAGGGTCACGCCGCCCTCTGCCGCCATGGCTGCAACGAAATCATCGTAGATCGCGTCTACGATGACCAAGGCGTTCTCGGATGAGCATGAGGTGGAGTTGTCGAAAGTCTTCGACGCAGTGATCTTTTTGGCGGCAGCCGCCAGATCAGCTGTCTCGTCCACGATCACTGTGACGTTGCCCGCGCCTACGCCAACGGCTGGCGTGCCGGACGAATAGGCTCGGCGCACGTTGTCTTGTGAGCCTGTGACAACGACCAGATCTGTCGCCTCAAGCATCCTCTGGGCCTTCACCTTATTCACTGGCGCCGGGACCATCTGGACAAGGTCGTGGTCGGCGCCGATCTTATCGAACTCATCATAGATATAGCCGATCAGCGTCTCGCAGCCCCGTACGCCTTTGGGCGAGGGCGACAAGATGATGGCATTGCCGCATTTCAGGGCGTTGATGATGTTGTTCGCAGGGGTCGCAATGGGGTTCGTGGACGGCACGATAGCCCCGACGACGCCGATGGGGCGGGCAATCTCGGTGATACCGGCTTGGGCGTCTTCCGAGATCACGCCGCATGTTGTCACGCCAGCGATGTCGCGCATCAGGCCCAGCGTCTTGCGGTGGTTCTTAGTGATCTTGTCGCGCACATTGCCAAGACCCGTGCTTTCCACGGCAAGCTCAGCCATTTCCGCGTTGCGCGCAGGCTCCATGATCGCCCAGGCGGCTGCCTGTGCGGCGCGGTCATAGCGGGTCTGATCGGCGCCATCCTCGAACGCCGCCTGCGCGATGCGGGCGCGTGCGATGAGGGCGTCTACGGCTGCAATGTCTGCTTCTTCGGTCATGTTGGGTCCTTTGGTTGGAGCCGGGCATGATCGCCCGGCCCCGGAAAGTGGCCTTAAAGCCCTGCAAGCAGGTCTTTAAGGGTCTTCTCACGTGCTTCCCACATCGCGAGGACTTCGTCGCGGGTCATGATGTGCATTGGGGAACCACCAGCCTTCATACGTTTGGCGACGCGCTTGTTCTTGAACATCTCAGGAACGGTTGCGGCCAGCTTGTCGATAACGGCCTGTGGGGTGCCTTTAGGAACCATCACACCGCGGAAGTTGACGGAAGAGTTATCAACGTCCAGGCCCTGTTCCTTCATCGTTGGAACGTCTGGCAGGAACGAAGACCGTTCCAGATCGGCCACGCCGAGGATTTTGACGTTGCCAGCCTCACGTGCGCGGAACGCGTCGGAAAGGTTGTTAACTCCGCCCAGCACGTCGCCCGCTATCACGGCTTTCATCGCCGCTGCGCCGCCGCCTTTGGTCGGAATGTAAGTCATCTTCACGCCAGCCGCCTTTTCGATCTGCAGCGCAGCGATGTGGTGACCCACAAAGAGACCCGCGCCAGAGAAGGTCAGCTTGCCGGGGTTCGCCTTGGCGAAGGCGACGACATCGGCCATTGAGTTGAACTCGCTGTCCTTGTTCACGACGAACACGGCAGGGTCGGCGCCCCAGTTCGCGATAGGTTCAAAGCTGTCGCGGCTGTACTGCACGCCGCCTTTGACCGACTGCGCGATGAAGTGCGGGATGTTGTAAGCGGCAAGCGTATAGCCGTCATTTTCCGCCTCAGTCGCGAACCAGTTCCAGCCAACGCGGCCGCCTGCGCCCGGCTTGTTGATGATGGCGATGGGCATGCCAAGCGCATCTTCGTTGCCTGCAGTCATAGTGACGATGCGCGCCTGAAAGTCTGTCGCGCCGCCCGCGCCATAGCTGACCATCATCAGGATCGGACGATCCGGATAGTCTGCGGCGGTCGCTGTTGTGGCGGCGCCCACAAGGCCAAGGGCCCCTATGGCTAGTCCTGCTAGTAGTTTCTTCATGGTGTATCTCCCAGTTGGTGGTGTGCGGCCTTGAGCCGTCGTTAGGTTTGGTCTGCGTTTACATGAACATCCCGCGCGGCGTGTAGACAGACAACAGCAGCGCGAAGAGGCCATAGAGGACCGCGATGATCAGCGCGGTGATGAGAATGCGGCGGACCCACGAGGATACCGCCGTCATGGGCTTGCCGTCGTACCAAGTGATCAGCAGGAACACGGCAATGGTCGCGGCAGCGTAAAAGCCAAGTGTTTTGGCCCCCCAGAAAATGTAGATGCCGGCGACGATCAGGCCCGGTGCGATGGTTTTCGCCAGCTCCAGCGAGACGCCCTGGCCGACGCGGGACCAGCCCAACAAAGCCTTACCAAAAGTCCACAGCGCCAGCGTGACGAAGACGACTGAGATCAGGCGTGGGAACAGGAACGCCTCTGCCGGTTGCTGGGTGAAACTGACATAGGCGACCCAGATGCCAACCAGGGCGATGATGCCCGATGGGATGATGTGTTGAAGGCGGCTCATGATTTCGCCCCTTTCACTTCGCCCCAGACAGAGTAGGCGATGGAGGCGACGACGACTGCGATCAGCGCCATGTTCAGCCCGCCAGAGAAGAAGTAGACGAACTGGCCGTCGGTGGCGCCAGCGATCAGCGAGCCTTGGATGTAATTGGATTCTGCGATTGGGCCAAGGATAAGGCCCAGTACCAGCGGCGCGGCTGAATAGCCCCAGCGTTCAAGGAAATACATCCCGATGCCGAGGGTCGCCATCACATAGACATCGCCCATCGATTGTTGCACCGCATAGGCGCCGAAAACCGCGAGCGCGAGCACGGCGGCGGCCATGATGGATTGCGGCACGCGGCTGATTTTGGCCGCCAATGAAGCGATCCAGATGCCGAAGATGCACATCAGGATCTGGCCGAGCAGCATGGAGTTGATGAAGGGCCAGATAACCTCGGGATGGCGTTCAAACAGGTCGCCGCCGGGGAAGATGCCGTGAATTAGCAAGCCGCCGAGAAGGACTGCGGCAGTCGGAGAGCCTGGGATCGAAAGCGTTAACAATGGCACCAGAGACGGTCCAACCATGGCGTTATTTGCGCTTTCAGCGGCAATAACGCCTTCGGAATGGCCGGTGCCGAACTTGTCTTTTTCAGGCGAGAACTTCTTGGCTTGATCATAAGCGACCAGCCCGGCTATTTGTCCGCCAACGCCGGGGATCAGGCCGATGATAGAGCCGATTGCAGTGCCGATGCCAAGGGCGCGGAAGCGTTTACTGACCTCGCGGATCGCATCGCCGATGGGGTGGCGTTGTACTTGGATGGCCTCGATCGCTGCGTCGCCGCGTCCCTTGGCGAACATGGCGATGACCTGGGGAATCGCGAAGAGGCCGATCAAGGCCGCGATGATGTTCACGCCGCCGCCGAGCGAGGGGTGAAAGATGAACCGCTGCACGCCCTGCATGTCGTCATAGCCGATGGTGCCCAACCAGATGCCGATGCAGCCGGCTAGCAGGCCTTTGACGACGGATTTGGAATCGAGCGACCCGATGATTGTGACCCCAAGGATCGCCATCCAGAACAGGTGCGAGGGGCCAAACGCCAGCGCCCATTCGGCCAGAACTGGCGTTAGAAAGATCAGTAGGAAAACGCCAAACAGACCGCCAATCAGTGATGCAAGAAAAGAAAGCTGCAATGCCCGTGCGCCTTGGCCGTTCTTGGCCATCTCATGCCCATCAAGCGTCGTGGCGATGTTGGCGGGCGCGCCCGGAATTTTCAGCAGGATCGCGCTGACAGCGCCCCCTGCGACAGTCGAGGTGTAGGCCGCGCCCAGCAGGATCAGGCCGTGTACCGGTGCGAGGTAGAACGTAAACGGGATCAACAACGCAACCGCCATCGTCGGCGACAGGCCTGGTGTTGCGCCAAGGATCAAACCGCCAATTGTGCCACCTATTAGCAACGCCATCGCCATAGGCGTTGCCACTTCACCAAAGTAGTACAGAAATTCCATGTGCGGTCGTTTCCCTTTTCGTTGACAAGACGGTAGGGAATGAAAACAGTAATGCAAACGTTTTCATTTTTCATGTCGTGAGGCCTTCGATGGCGCAAAAACAGCATGCCGACATCATCGATGTCGCCAAGGCGGCGAAGGTCTCGCCTGCCACAGTCTCGCGCGCTTTTAACCATCCCGATTTGGTTCGGGCTGACACGCGGGCGAAAATCCAGCGCGCGGTGGATGAGCTTGGTTACATCCGCAATCGCGCCGCCAGCGCAATGCATGGTGAGAAATCGGGCGCGGTCGGGCTGATCGTGCCGACGATTGACAACGCGATTTTTTCGAACCTCATTCAGGCATTTTCTACAGCGCTGCAGGACGCCGGACAAAGCCTGCTGATCGCCACACATGGGTATGATCAGACAACCGAACATCAATTGCTCCGCAAGTTGCTCGAACACCGGGTCGACGGCGTTGGCCTTATTGGCCTGTCGCATCTGGATCGGACATTCGACCTGATCGAAGCCCGTGAAACCCCCGCTGTCTTGCTGTGGAGCTTTGGCGCCGATGCGCGCCTTCCCTGCGTAGGCTCTGACAATTTCAAGGCAGGCGCGATGGCGGCGGCGCATGTCTGTGACCTTGGTCACCGCCGGGTTGCGACCGTATTCCCGCCGCTTGAGGGTAATGACCGGGCGGAAAAAAGGTTCAGTGGCGCACAGTCAATTCTGGGAGAGGTACCTGAAGCATGGCGCCGGACGGCGCGTTATCACATCGGGCAGGCGCGTGAAGCCGCCCGTGACTTGCTGGCCGTCGTCAACCGCCCAACGGCCATTCTTGCGGGGAATGATGTGATTGCGCGCGGCGTGATATCCGCCGCCGCTGATCTGGATATCCGGGTGCCAGAGGATCTGACAGTTGTCGGCATTGGCGACTTTACAGGTTCCGCCGACCTGACGCCCGCCTTGACGACCGTCCGCATCGACGCCCCACGTGTCGGCCAGGTCGCAGCTGAGGCATTGCTGGCCCGTATGGGCGCCAAACCCAGAGAGGCGGCTGAGATAAGGGAAATCCCTTTGGAACTGAAAGTCAGACGAACGTCTGCCGTGCCGTCAGATGCTTCTAACCCTGATTCAGGGTTTTACATGTAATGTTATCACGTAACATATTCGAAATCACCCCTCTTTCCCAATTAATTTGGGTTTGGCCCCCACGTCATGGTGCAGCTAGCGGCCGAAAGACTCGCCCCTTACGAAAATCGTTCGTAGCGTCATCTCACTGCGAAGTGCCGGAAAGGCGCAAATGGCAAGGGAGATGACAATGCTGAATGAACTACGTACAGGCGCGATTGCCGCCGGTGTCGCGATGATGGCGACAGGCGCGATGGCCGCCACGGAATGCGTGCCTTCAAAATGGGGCGAGGGCGATACGCTTGGCTCAGCCAACCTGATTTCACCAGAAAACACGCTGAAAGCAGCAGCGCTGATCAAGCAGGGTAAATCTCATCCGCTTGGCATCGTGATCGACAGCAAAACACCTGCCTTTGCGCCGCGTACCCTGAACTTGCAGGTCGTGCAGCCCGGTCAGGCCGGTGGGAATGAACTTAATCAGTTCGGCTATCCTGCGATCTACAATGACGACATCCTGCAGACATGGGTTGGTATTGGCAGCCAAATCGATGGCCTCGGCCATCTGGGCGAAGCGGGCATGTACTATAACTGCCTGACCAACACCGAAATCAGCCAGATTACCGGCCTGACCAAGCTGGGCGTTCACGACATCCCACCGCTTGTCGGTCGCGGCATCGTGCTGGATATGACCGGCGACAAGGACATGCTGTCTGCTGGCGAGCATTTCGGTGAAGCCGAGATCAAGGCCGCTGAAGAAGCCGCCGGGATCACCATCGGCGAAGGCGACATCGTGATGTTCCACACCGGTTGGACCGAAAATATGCTTGAAAGCGATCCAAAAGCGTGGGTTTCGGGTGAGCCTGGCCTGAACGTCACCGGATCTCGCTACCTCGCTTCAAAAAACGTGATGGCGGTTGGCGCCGACACCTGGGGTGTTGAGCCTGTGCCTCCAGCAGAAGGCGACGGCGCATTCTACGGCCACGTTGTGCTGCTGCAGGAAAATGGCATCTACATACTTGAGACGATGGATACCGGCCCGCTGGTTCGCGACAACGTGACTGAGTTCATGTTCGTCCTCGGTCAGGCCCGTATTCGTGGCACGGTACAGATGATCATCAACCCGGTCGCGCTATACTAAGATCGGTTCTGACGGATTTAGGCGCCCCTGCTTTGGTGGGGGCGTTTTGCGTTTGAAGGGCGCGTTTGAGATGTTGACGCGGGCTCTCGCTGTTTCTGCGAAAAAGCTGTCTTTGGATATGGTGTGCTAGGGGGCGTTTGGGCTGCGTTTTCCGCAGGAAAAACGCTTGGTGGGACGTACTGGATTCGAACCAGTGACCCCAGCGATGTGAACACTGTGCTCTACCAACTGAGCTAACGTCCCGATAGCCGTGTCACTGGGCGACGGCCCAGTTTCGGTCAAGCGGTTTTGGCGATCAACTTGGTCAGCAATTCTGGTAGGTCGGCATAGTCGTCAAAGATCGCCTCAGGCTTCAGGCTTTCCAAGGGTTCCACTGAAAATCCATGAGCATATAGCGCGCATGGCACACCCGCATTCGCTGCCGCCTCGCGGTCATTGTTCGTGTCACCTATCATGACGGCTTGCGTCCTATCGCCTTCGACGCGCGAGATCGTTTCCCACACATGATCCGGATGCGGTTTGCGAACGGGCAGGCTGTCGGCGCCAAGCAAGGCTGTAAAGCGGTGCTTGCCGCCAAGGCGGTCCATCAGGATGTGTGCCAGGCGCTCAGGCTTGTTGGTGCAAATGCCGACCTTCCAACCATCGGAAAGCAGCAGATCAACGGTTTCTTCGACGCGCGGAAAATATTGGCTTTGTTCATCGATGCAGGCTTCATAGGCGTCTAAAAATGGTGGGTATGCCACCAGAACTTGATCATCGGGAAAGTCGCGCCCAACTTTGGATGCGGCATGTCGCATCAACGCGCGACCGCCGCGGCCCGCAACCATTCGGGCCTCTGTATGGTCCAGCTGCGGCAGGTCAAAACGATCGGCGATGGCGTTCATGGCGGACACCAGATCATAGGCGGTGTCGACCAGTGTGCCGTCGAGATCGAAGATTGCGGTTTTGCCCATATGCGTCTCCCTTACCCCGGTTCTTAATCTGAGGCGCGGCGCGCATAAACCCAATTCGTATGTCGTTATGGTGAATGCGGCGAAAGGCGGCGTAAATCACCGTCGCGCTTCGCCCCTTAGCCGCCTATGAAGGGCCTGCAACCTGACGGAGGCTTCCATGTCCCAAACATTCGTCTCTGATATCTCCAGCCGCCTCGACGGCCTTCGCGCAGAAGGGCTCTACAAGACTGAGCGTGTGATCGCGACACCTCAGCGTGGGGTGGTATCGTTGGAAAGCGGCGAGGCCGCGATCAACCTCTGCGCCAACAATTATCTCGGCCTGTCCGACAATGCCGATATCGTCGCGGCGGCGCAGGGCGCGCTGGGTGAGTTTGGTTTTGGCATGTCGTCTGTGCGCTTCATCTGCGGCACGCAATCACCGCACAAACGGCTTGAGGCGCGGATCGCCGGATTTTTGGGGATGGAAGATGCGATCCTCTATTCCTCGTGCTTTGACGCCAACGCCGGGCTGTTTGAAACGTTGCTCGGCGAAGAAGACGCGATCATCTCAGACGCGCTGAACCACGCTTCGATCATCGATGGCGTGCGCCTCTGCAAGGCCAAGCGCTATCGCTACGCGAACAGCGATATGGGGGAATTGGAACAGGCGCTAAAGGCCTCAGCCGATGCGCGCTATCGCCTGATCGCGACCGACGGCGTGTTTTCGATGGATGGCTATATCGCGAATCTCAGGGCGATTTGTGACCTTGCTGACAAGTACGATGCGATGGTCATGGTTGATGACAGCCACGCGGTTGGCTTCATCGGGACAGGCGGGCGCGGAACGCCCGAACATTGCGGCATGATGGGCCGGGTGGACATCATTACCGGCACGCTGGGCAAGGCGCTGGGCGGCGCATCGGGCGGCTATACGGCGGCGAAAGTGGAGGTGGTTGATTGGCTACGCCAGCGGTCGCGGCC
>Ga0315320_10003482_pt1 | contig 12903 bp, 9 predicted proteins | sample M140m21515metaG_FD_203458 | JGI IMG/M metagenome (GOLD analysis project Ga0315320, IMG submission 203458) | Ammonia-oxidizing marine archaeal communities from Monterey Bay, California, United States - M1 40m 21515 | ecosystem: Environmental > Aquatic > Marine > Coastal | place: USA: California...
GCGTTAGCACCCATCGTTTGAGCAGCTAATTCACCTTCAACCATCGCCATTTCCATTTGATCTTCAAATCTTAAACGAGCTTCGTGCTCAGATTTTAAGTACCATAGGAAACCAGAAGCTCCATTTTCAGAAGTAACTTCAACCCAACCGATTTGAGCAGTGTCAGAACCATTAACTTGGTATCTGTCTCTCATGATGATTGGTCTGTTGCTAAACTGAGTGAAAGAAGCGTCTAATGAACCAGCGATTCCAGATGAACCTTTTCTATATTCAGTACCGTAAACGAATAATTTAATATCGTCTCCGTTAGCAAATGTACCACCAGTTCCTAAGTTAGCTTGAGTATAAGGCTGTACTGTAACGTTAATGTTACCAGTACCAGCAAGCGCAATAACTAAACATTTAAGTACAGAAGTTGAAGCAGCATTAGAAATAATAACTGTATCGTGTAACTGTACGTTGTGGTTAGCAGGTAATAAAATAGTGTTAGATGCAGCAGTAGTAACTTGAACTGTGTTAGCTCCACTTTCTGCAGCGTCATACGCTACGTGTAATCTTCCTTGTTCAGACCAGATTACTTGGTCAGATTGTAATGGCATTTCAGCACCAACCATTTTTAAGAAACCAGAGATAGTTCTATTTCCGTATCTTTCAACTTCTTTCTCGTAGATTTCTGGTAAAAATTGCTGTGCGAATGTACCACCACCACTACCGCTATCAAAAGCTAGGTAGTTTGAATTGTACAAATTTTGCACTGGAGCTGGAGTTACGTGATTTAGTTCCGCTCCTTGTGCAGGATTAATAAAAGGCATAATTTTTAATTTTAATTAGTTAAACTTATTTTCTATTCATTTTAACTCTAAGCCTACTACTGTCGTCGCCGCTTATTACTCTATAAGTAGTTCCACCTTGTTTAATTTCTGTATGTCCTTGTCTAGGCGCCATGTCGACGTTTTTAGACTTGGCAATACTTTCTTTTAAAGCATCAGCTTTACCTTGATTATAAAAGTGATTAGCAACAGCATCAGGGTTCATAGCTGTAAATAAAGATTTGTGATAACCCGCGGCATCTGACATTTCATTGTTTTTGTTCAAAAACTTTTTGACAAAATTAGTGATGTCTCCTTGGGTATTCTTAACCTTATCAGCATCTTTAACGTTATATCTGTATCTTTTATCTCCGACGTTATATTCAAAACCTTTGAACTTGTCGTTAAAAACCTTATTGGTTTCTTTGTTAAATACATTTATTTGACGTTCCTCGATCTTTTTGACCTCAGTCTGCTCTTTGTTATATCTATTAAAAAATTCTACAGCTTTCTTTTGCTCAGGCGCTAACCTGCTTCCAGCTTTAATTTCTTCATAGTATTTAGACTTTAACCCGTCTAAGTGGTTTTTGGCATTCGCAACTTGCTCTTTTAATGCCAGCTTTTTTCTTTTTACATCTCTATCCTCATCTGTGTCTTCATCGTAAGAAAACTGATCTTCCATTAAGAAATCAATTTCATCACTAGATAAATGGGGTTTTGTGTTTTGATAGTATTCTTTTAGTAACTGTTGTTCGTTTAAAGAAGCGTAGTCAGTGTTCAACCTAACATAATCTTCTAAACTACCACCAGTGTCTTTCATGAACTCTACCACCTTTTGAATGTTCTCCGGTAGTGGATCTCCAGTTGCTTGAGCTTCAGCTACAGCTTCTTCAACCTCTTCGGTTAATTCTTCTGTTTTCTCTTCAACTTGCTCCTCTGTTATCTCTTCTAATACCGGTGTGTCTTCTTGTGTTTTGGTTTCCTCTGGTACCTCTTCTTGTTTCGGTGTGGTGTCGGCATCTTTAAGCTCTGTAACCACTCCGTCGTCGTTAACGTTATTTTCTTTAACTTCATCGGTTTCTGGTTTTTGTGTTAAATCAACCTTTACGATGTTATCTTCTGTAGGTGGTGCTTGCTTTTTCTCAAGAGCATCCATATCTATCTTTACAACATCTGGTGTTTCTTTAACTAATTGTTTTGGTCTTTTTTTAATTTTAACCGGTTCGTTTACCACAACATCGCTTTTAGCTTCTGTAGGTGGAGGCGTGCTCGGTAAATCCGCCTTTAGATTTTGTTCATTTTCCATAATATAATATAATTAAATAATTAAACTTATCTAGGATCAAAAGATCCTAAATCGAAACCACCACCAAGTGTATCATTACCTCTAGATTCAAAGTTTTTCGGTGGTGCGTTCTTTGCTCTTTGATCTATTAATTCAGACTGTTGAGATGCTTGTATTTTTGTACGCTCATCTTTTCTGTCTTCTTTTTCTTTTTCTTTAGAACTAACAGTATCTAATTCCATTTTCTTTAACTGCATGTTAAGTTGAAACTCGTGATCCATTAGCTGCTTTTTTATCTGCGCTTCCATTTGTAGCTTTTGCTGTGCCATTTCAGATTTTGCTTGCTCTAGTTGTATTTGGTTTTGTGTTAAAGCTTGGCTTTTTTGAACCTCAGCTTGAGCTGCTACTTGTTGTGACTGAGCATTTGCTTGCGCTTGCGCCTGCATGTTTTCTTGTTGCATTTGTTGGTCTTGCTTTAGTTTTTCTTTTCTTCTAACTTTAAGAAGCTGATTAGCTAGCTTAACATTTTTAATCTCTCTTAAATCAATAGCATCTGTTAATTCTATTAACTGTTGTTGTAGAGCTTGTTGTATGTTGTTTTCAAGCATTTGCCTTTCTTCTTCATCTGGCTGTAAGTCAATAAATATACCAAAATCATAAAGATGTAGGTTTTTCATTTCATCTAAAGTAGCAACGTTATGTGTCCCTATGCTCTGTATAAATGCATCTCTTGTTGGTGAATATTCAATGATATCAGATATTCTAAGTGACAACGCTTCTGCCATCTCAGCTGTTAAAAATAAACCAGCTTGTAATATATGTCTTGTCGCTACATTTGAATTTGCAGCTGCTAACTTTTGTACGCCAACTAAAGCTTTAGCATCAGGAGTACTAGCATCTCTAGCCTCGTTAAGCCCGGTTACATCTCTAATCATTTGTAAATAATAATTATACGTTTGAATTAGAGACTGCATTTTTTGTCCACCACTACCTGATTGTATTTCTTGAATAGGCATTTTACCTGGGTTCATATCACCATCAGAGGTCATTGATCTACCTATTATAGAACCTGTTTGGAAAAACATGTTTAATGCTTCTTGTGGATTATAGTTTGTACCGTTACCTAAGTCTATCTCAGCAAGACCATCAGCGTCTAAATATATACCATCTGGTACCATGCGTGATAACACTTGTTGTAGTTTTAAATGTGTAAGTTGTATCATGTCAGCAAAACCAGTTATTCTACTAACAAGCGACTCGATTTTACCTTTATACATTCTAGGAGCTACCATGCTGTAGTTCATTTTAACCTTCGTGAAATCACTTTTAGGTCTCATCATGTTTTTAGCCAATTGCCATTTAAGTAATCTATCGCTACCTAGAACTAAAGCTCCTTCATATAAAACCTCAATTGACCTTGACATCTTACCAAACCTAGCTTCTAACATAGCGTCCTCAATAGGGTTGAAAGTATCATCTTTTATTATGACTTTACTAGCACCTGTAGCAGTTTCTTTTACTTTATAAACTTCATTAGCGTAGGTTTTATAGTTAAAGTATAAAACTTGAATTTGGTTTTTATCTTGTTCATCTGAAGCACTGATCTCTCTATTGTAATAACCCATCTTGTTATAACTTTGAGATGTTATCTCTTCTAGATCTTCTTGAGTTAAGTTTGGAAACTGTTTAACCAACTCGTTAACAGGTATCATTTTAACTTCACCAACATAATACACATCGTCAAAATATGGTGATTCTGTGTGAGAATAAACAAGGTTAGCTGGGTCTACATATTCAACTGTTACACCTCTTGATGTATCGAACATACATTTAACAGCACCAATACCAAGAACGGCTATATCATAGTAAAACCTTTTCTTAGTTAACTCATATCTATTACCTTCAAACAAAGTATTAATTGCCTGTTCCTCAGCTAGTTCAACTGCTTGTTTGTAGTTAAGCTGCATATGCAACGCTAGCTCTTCTTCTGAATCTGGTAGTTTATCTGGTGAGTGTGCGAATAAGTTTATACCAAAAGCTTCTTCAGCAAACTCATTTAGTTCTTTTGTTTTAAGATCTCTTATGATACCTTCCATGTACTTCGTTCTCTTGCTTACGCCGTAAGGGTCTTGAGAAAACGCTTTAACATCATATGTTCTTTCAGCAATACCGTTAACTACGATATCTACAAACTTAGGTATTATAGGTACAGGTGTCCAGTCTAGATTCAAGTAAGATAAGTCACCATTTATAGATAATTCATTTTTATACTTTTGTATAGATTGTTCTCCTCTAGCATATAACCTAAGCTTATGAAAGCTGTTTTGATGACTAGAAAACCTATAACCACTGTTATCGCGTTTAAACCACTCGTCCTCGATTGCTTTAGCAACCTTTAAACCGTAGTCTAAAGAAGCTTTCTCTTTGTCACTTGCTACTTGACTAGGAAAATAACCTTTTGAAAATGAATTAGCCATATTATTATTGTATTAATTTTGAATGCATACCTCTTTGTTTGTATTTTGCTATGCTTATGTTTAATTTTTGTTTCTCTATTGTAGCGTTAGGACTATATAAATGTCTGTTACAACCCATTATCGCTAAGCCACTACTAATAGCGGCATCAAATGCTGTTCTTTTGTTTATATCAAACTTAGCCCAGTCTTGTAATGTTTCAGTAAAATACATGTCACCATAAACTCCTTCTCCTTTGTGTCCAACCTGACCTTGTATATACATTTCAATCGCTGCGGCGTGTGCTTGTTTAATATCTTCACTTGAGTTAGGTATTCCACCTACTTCTTTTTCTGCTACAGATAGTTTATTCCAAACTTTATCAGGTCTATTCATTGAATATCCTCTATAACCACGTCTTCGTAAATAGTACAATAGACGAGGTTTATTGTTCTCTGCGAGTATAGGCATCCCATAAAATATTAAAGCCATTAGAACGTCCTCAAAGAATATATCAGCTGTCTGTGGTCTAGCTATATACTCTAAAAAGAAACTGTTTGGTGGAGCGTCTTCCATGCTAAACTTAGTTAAGCCGTGTAAAGCACCTTTAGAACCTTTACCATCTACAGTCCCTGATATATCGTAACTATCACAACCAAAACAACCCATGTGTTCGTTTCCGGGTGATTTTCTACCGTTTTTAATTGTAACGTTATTTTGAAGATGTCTTGGTGGTACCCAACTTACTTTAAACCTACCGTTTGGATCTGGATAAAACATTACTGTTGAATCTTTTATACCGTTGATCCACTGAAAGTTACCAGTGGTTAGTGTGTCAGAAACACCGCTACCTTCATTATAATCTATTTGCTCGTATATTTTTGCTAAATTAAATATACTGTTTTTTGTTTCGTCTCTGAAAGCATGTTCTTCAGTTCTTGGAAATTGGCGGTAAAACTCATTAAGAGCATCACCATCATTTTTTAATCCATCAGCTTCATTATTCCAGTGCTCGATGATACCGATGTCGATGGATTCGCCATAAGGGCCAATAACTTCATTTTCAGGTGTGTCGAAGACAGGCATCCCAAAAGAATCAATGAATCCCTCGTAATTCCATTCCATAGGAATGAACAAACTATATAGTCCCGAGCTTGTTTGTCCATTTCTGTTTCGTTTAGTAACATCTGATGCATTATATAATTTTTTAAAGTTATCTCCTCCTTTATCTAAAGCATTTGATGTTGATCCCATCATACACTTACCTATTACTCTACTACCTAATCTAAGGGTGGTTTTCGTAACACGCCAGTTGTTGAGGATGTTGTTCGGCCTCTCCCACTTCCCCGATTCATCATGGACGAGGAGTTTGAGTTTCTCCCCATCGTAGGAGTTGTCACCGGTATTCTTCCAGTCGATCGTGGTGTCAAGACCCTGTAGGGCTTCGGGTTTGTCGGCACTTGTAATGTTCCGTCTTGTGAGCTTGGACGCGGGGACACGGAAGGCAAGCTCGGTCTTTGGACGGTCCATTCCGTCCTGGATAGGTTTGAAAAAGAAGGGATAGTTAACTGATATGGGTACCACTTTATCGGTAAACATCTTCTTGGCATCAGGCCCAGACTTAGATAAAATTCCATATCTCGAGTCAGAGGATATGGTCGCCAAATTAACCACCTCTCCTGAGGCCATGAAAGAGAAACCAGATCTACGGTTCTTAAGGTAACACATCCCATAGGATCGTACATCGGCTTTACAAGCTTCCCAGAATAAATAGAATAATCTATTTGCTTCCCGAAAGTCTGGTTTCCCGACGTCAATCTTAGACCACTGCAAGTACATATAGTGAGTGCCAGTAATATAAGTAGGGTTACCTTTATTGTAGTACCAAAAACCTTCTTCTCTTTTTTTAAACTCATTCTCTATAAAATCAATATATTTGCTTTTAAAATCACTAGGATATTGTTTCCAGTCAAAAATAGTTTTTATTTTATCTAGTTCTTTTGGATAAGGCGTAACTTCCCAGCGATCACTTTTGAACTTGTGTATCTCTTTTGGTGTTTTAGGTAAAGCTATTTTTAAATTCTGTATGCTATACACATCACCAATTTGCCCTGTCTTAGATATAACTACAACATCATGCTCTTTGTTATAACCGTATTTCCATTTTTTAGCTTTATTAAGCCTGTTAATGGTATTTGTTTTAATAGGTTTTACAACCTCGTATAATTTTTGATTATACATTACTTAGATCTTTTTTCAGCAAAACCACTAAAAGCTACATCTTCTTCCTTTACTTCTTTAACTTTACCATCTAACATATCTTGCTCTTCTTCAATACGATTAAGTATTTCAAAAGCATCAAATATAGCTAGTTTTTTTGTAGCAGCTGCGTTCTTAAGTCTATCAGCAGATATGTCATCGTCTGAGTCAACGATATCTTCCTTAGCCACCTTGATAAGTTCTTCAACCGCCCTGTGTCCAGCTAGGATTATATTCTTTTTCGTTTCCTTGATATTCATATTTGTTAGTAATTGATTTGCTAAATATTCTGTAAAGTCTTTCTTCGTCTAAAATACATTCGTATTCTGTGTTTGGTTTAAAACCAACTAAATCACCTTCTTTTAATCCAGCTTTTTTTAAGCTGTTATCAGCATATTTAAGAAAACCTACTAAGGGTTTTTCTTTATCACTACTATAAATATCATTAGATTCAATTGGTTTTATAAAACAGTAAGAGTCTATAGCTTGCCACCTATTATCTCTTTTGTAAGCAAATACCTGATCCCAATGAATAAAGTACATGTCTTCTTTGTAATAACTTTTGCTATTTTTTTCAATACCTTTGATGTCTTTCCATCTTCTGAAAACATTATGGTGAACTATGATTTCGTCACCTACTTCAACTTCGGTTTTTACACCGCTTGGTATTGCTAAAACAACAGCGCTTTTGCTTACGTATCTATGGTTAAAATTATCAGTGTTAAGTATAAGGTTAACACCATCTATTTCTTTGGTATTTGAATATCTGGATTTTAGTGGTGTTACTATAAAGTTGTTTACCCCTCGCATTAGTATTCGAGATTAAATTCAACAGCTATAGCCATGTTCTTATTAAAATCTTTCCAAGGTAACACCTCGTTGTTTTTTTTAATATATATTCTATACTTGTCATCTTCCTCTAATATATCAGAGATTGTATGCCCTCCGTAGACCTCTTGGCCCACGGAGTAATGCATAGCTTCATTTTTATAGTCTTTGCCTATACTAATCTTTCTTATCAGATTCATCTTCTATCTCTTTAATAGATCCATCGGCAATGTTAATAGTTACTTTACCATACTCTTCTTCTAAGCCATCTTGCATAGCTTTTAGTTGAACCTGTAGGTTACCAATACCTGCTAGCATACCTGCTTTCTGTGTCTCAAGCTGTCCAATAGCTAGCTGCGCTTGGTTTATATTATTTACTAAGCCTTGTAGGCCTTTCAATTGTTCGTCTGTGATCTTTAGATCTTTTGTCTTTTTTCCCATAATTTTACTTTATTTAATTTAAGTTAATTGTTCTATTCTAATATTACACACTTTGCACTATTATTAAAGCGCTAATGTCACTGTCTTATGACCAAGGTAGTGCTTTTTCTACGTTCTTCGGTGCTTTTTTTAGTTCTATCAAGTGTTGTATAATCATTTTGTTCCTCTCTACATCTACTTTTGCCTTAACAAACTCTCTAACGTTTGCCTCGGTTAAATCGTTATAATTAATAAAACCATCGCTCTCTGGTGTTTCTAAAGTAACAGTGCCTCTAACATGAACAGTAATCTTATCACTACCTGTTCCTTCTATTCCTTGGTAAATGTAGTCTATTTCAGTTACAACATCAGTTAATTCATTTAACAAAGGTGCTGTTAGTATTCTATCTATCTTGTATGTATAAGTTATTGCCATTTTGTTTTTTATTTAATATGATTTATGGACAGTTTGTTATTGATGTTACAGCCCCAGAGTTTCCAACTACTAAGTGTTTGTAAACTGTAGTTACTCTTACTAGATAATTTCCTGCTTCTGCAGCATTAGTTCCACTACTATCCGCATATATTGTGTCAGAGCCTTCTGGCCATATACCACTACCATCATGGTAAAGAGTATCTGGTAAGTTAGTACCGTAGCCACAAGGTGATTTAGTTTGAACAGGAGAAGCATCCATTTCGTTTAAACTAGAAGCTGCGTCGTGATCATAACTGTAAAACTCACTCATTTTATAAGGCGCTGATTGATCTGGACGTTCACTACTATTCTCATTTATAGATTCAAAGTTTTCGCTACTACCGTTTGCGTTACCACCAACAGTCATATCTTTAAGTGTTAATACGTCATCAAAATCAGCATCGTAATAGTCGTCGTTTACCAACTCAGCGGCTATACCTGAAAATTTAAGTGTTCCGTTACCTGGTACGCCCATCTATTTGTTTTTTAAGTGATTCAACTTCAGCTGTTAATTCTTTTATTGATTCTATTAATAAACCAACCATGTTACCGTAAGATACGGCATAGTGACCATCTGATTCTTTTTTAGTAACAACTTCTGGTACTATGTCTTTTACTTCTTGAGCTATAACACCCATCATTCTTTTATCACTAGCACCTTCGTCAGTCCTAACAAATGTAACACCTCTTAGTTTGTTTACTTTATCTAAAGCATCAGGTATTGTTTTAATATCACCTTTAACCCTAGCATCAGAGTAAGCAGCAATATCGTGACTTGCGTATATCGATATACTACTTACGTTTCCACTCACGTCTAGTGGATAATCAGGTGAAGAATCGTTAATACCAACTCTACCAGTTTCTGTTACACAGAATTTTTCACCGGCACTTGATCCACCACCCATGTAAACTCTCCATCTATCAGCATCAGATCTTAACGTGGCTACAGAACTATTCCCATATTCTAACTGCTGACCTACACCTGTACCTAAGTTACCTATAGCGCTAGTAGCATACATAGAGCCAGTCACTGTTACACCAGATTGACTTGTAGAGAATTTAGTACCATTATCGTAGTATAAAACAACAGAACCATCATCATTAGCTTTTATAGCTTGCTCACCGCTTTTAGCTTGAATATATATGTTACTGCCATCATCTCCATCAACATTGTTTCTAATATACATGTGACCATCATCGTTGTCAAAGTATAAACTAGTACCATCGTGGTATATACTAGCGTGTTCGGATTGTCCTGTTCCGAAGTTTATCTTGTGACTATCCTGAAAGGTCATATCACCGTTCACGGTAACATCACCTGTTATTGTACCGCCTGAAAGTATATTTGTGTTTGTGTCTGTATTTACTACCGTTTCAGTAGCTGTTGCAACCCCAGTAACATGACCATTACTATCTAAAGTTATATCTTGTATATAAGTTCTACCTGAATTGTTTAAGTTTGAAGTTGCTTGTGTTATACTCTCGTGAGCAGTGTAAGTTTCAGAAGCAGCGGATAAAACACCTGCAGCTGAAATACTTAAATTACTACCAACTTTAACGCCACCAAGTGTGTTTGCAGCTGCGGTCGGTAATTCGTAATCAACGTTTTCAATATAATTACTAGTGTGTATCGTTCCAGCATTTTCAGCTGTCCAATCTATAACCGCGTTACCACTAGGTATAGATGTGTTTCCAGCCATCGCGGTTGATGATGTCGTTCCTATAGCTAAGCTAGAAGTACCCGCGCCAATATTCGCCCTTATAGAAGTTTGATCAGCACCATCAATCCCAGAACCAATAGCAACCAATGCTGCAACGACTTCAGCGTCTGATAGTTGTGTGTTGTTGTAATTGCCAGTATGTATGTTTGTAGAACCTTGATCCGTAGTCCAGTCTATAATTTGATTACCTGATGGTATAGTGGTATCAAGATTTATTGTTATAGTTTCGTCAGTCGTACTTACAACCGTCTCAATACCTGTACCTCCAACAATACCTAAAGTCTCACCATTTGATATAGTAAAAGTAGTACCCGTTCCTGATGGTAAATTACTCACCCCAAACCCTGACATACCAGTAGCATCTGTTCTCCAAGCTGGTACGCCACTAGCGTTTGTTTTCCATACTTTATTAGCTTGTCCACTACCAGAAGCAACATAACCAGCTGCAGAATCACTATTAGCATTCCAAGTATTGGTATCTGTGTAGTTGCTAGTGTGTATTGTACCCGCGTTTTCAGCTGTCCAGTCTATAATTTGATTACCTGACGGTATTGTAGGTTTGTTATTTATGTACGCATCACCGCTTGTAGCATCCCAATCAGACTGTACGTTTTGCTCTGCATTAGACGGTGCGTGTGCTGATGTTGAATGAGTATATGCTGTATCGTAGTTAGTTTTATCAGTAGTTGTTAATTGATCAGTAGTCCATACTTGTGCCCAATCAGTTTGCCAAGTTCCATTTTTTTTACTTTTTATATGTAGCTTTCTATTGTGGAAATCTTGAAAAGATGCTGTTGCCCATGATGAAGAGTCCCAATATTTTATCGTAAGTAATCCATCTGATGCTCCTGTTGGTTCATCGTCAGCCTCACTTACATCCCATATATAAACACCTGAGGTAGTAATAGTGTCTAAGTCGTCTGAATGTCTTGCGTGTGTTCTTAGGTACCTGCCGTCATGGTTATGACTAGTTGTAGAATATCCGCTTAAGTCCTGATCTCCAGTATTTGTTCCTGATAAATTACCTATATCAGTAAGATCTTGCGCTGACAAACTTCCTGTTCCAGTTATATAGCTTCCAGCAGCTTGGTAACTTCCAGCGGCTTGAGCACCTAGCTCTGACAGAGTAGGTTTATGTCCTTCGTGATATATATTACTTTTTGTTACTGCTGTAAGACCAGATGGTGCAGTTGTTGTAACAGAATCAAAGTTAAATGCAACTGTTCCGTATTGTGAAAAATGTGTAAAAGTTTGGGGTTGATTGTAATCACCCATTTTACACCAAATCTCATAAGTACTACCTACTGTTTTATAAAAGAATTCATAATCATCACTAACAGCATCAGTTGATAGTTGATATACATCAAAACTAATATTATTTCTAGTTGCTATTTGAATTTCATACGTTGCTCTATCTGAATCACCGTAATCACCCGCAGATGATAATTTACCCACAACACTTGCATCGAAATCATTCACGGTAAACAGCTTCACATATCTTCTACTTCCACCACTGTTTCCTGGAGAAAAATTGTATTTACGTGTGAATAACGTAGTAGATTCTGTTTCTGTGTAATATCTATCGTCATGGTTGTGTGAAGAAGGTGCAAACGTTGAAGGTATGCCCGATAAAGAACTATAAGCTCCGTTAAACAAAGAAGTATTACCAGCTAACGCGGTTGTAGCTGTTGTACCTATAGCTAGGTTAGAAGTACCAGCACCTATATTTGTTCTAGCATTTGATTTTTCAGTATCGGTTAATCCTTGGTTTGCCACGTCAACTCTAACTCTATTTCCTAGAGCTGTTGATACAGTCGTAGAGAATTCAGCGTCATCTCCAAGTGCTAAAGCTAGTTCATCTAGCGTGTTTAGAGTAGATGGAGCTGAGTCAACTAAGTTTGATACAGCTGTATCTACATAATTCTCAGTAGCATAACCTGATAAACTAGTAGCACCAGTAAGAACAGTTCCATTAGCAGTTACAGTACCTGAAAAAGTTGCGTTACCAGTAGTCTCAGCTATTACAAGTCTATTGTTATCACCACCTGATTGGCCTCCTATAGTTTCTGTTATTACAAAACCTTCACCTTCATTTACTTTAACATCAAAAGCTAAGTTATTATTATCTGAGTCTTCTAACCTAATAACAGCTTCTCCAGTATTTTTTATATGTAACTGCCCACCCGCTGTAGTGTTAGATATACTACTATCACCAATCATCATAGTACCACTTACTCTAGCTTGACCATGAACCTCTAGCTTATTAGCAGCGTTAACAGTTGTAGAGTTTACTGCTAATTGAGCATTAATAAGAGTATTACCTGAAAAAGTTGCGCTAGAACTATCTAATGAAAGTTCTGTAGTTCCATCAACATCAAACTCGTATTTACCATTAGATGAAGCTATATTAAAAGTATGAAGAGCGTGAGCAGAAGTGTTTGTACCGCTTGTGATTGACAATTGCCTTAAGCCACCAGATCCTCCTGTAAAATATGTTCCTTCAGAACTTAAATTAGTAGTGATAGACCCTGCAAAAGTTGCGTTGCCATTTTCAACAAGACTTAAAGCACCACCTAAATCTAAAGTTGAAGCGCCACTACCTCCTGTGTTAGATATATAAAAACTATCGGTTGCACTTGCGTTTTCAATTTG
>Ga0315320_10003489_pt1 | contig 12893 bp, 9 predicted proteins | sample M140m21515metaG_FD_203458 | JGI IMG/M metagenome (GOLD analysis project Ga0315320, IMG submission 203458) | Ammonia-oxidizing marine archaeal communities from Monterey Bay, California, United States - M1 40m 21515 | ecosystem: Environmental > Aquatic > Marine > Coastal | place: USA: California...
AGTTAATGTCGCCTTTGGCTGGTCTGAAAGAGCCACACGTTTTTAGAGTCGAGGTAGTTTCTGCGGATTCGCCAAGCCGATCAGAGGTCTTGGGAAATCAAAATCAGCGCCTCCTAACAGCACATTTCCTGATTTTGTGCGTTTCGGCGTTTTTTTCTGCCCTAGGTTTTTCCTCGGCGTTACCGTTGATCTCTCGTTTCGTATCGACTGACTTAGGCGGGGGAGATCTAAAGATTGGAATAGCGTTTGGTATTTTTTCATTTTCTGCCGTGTTGATGCGTCCCTGGATTGGGCGGTTAGGGGATTGGAAGGGCAGAAGAATACTCATTGCAGGGGGAAGTTTTGTTACAGCGGTGGTTCTGGCGCTGCATGCCTTGGCTGATACTTATATGTGGCTACTTGTTGCTCGTATAGCAATGGGCGCAGTTCAGGGTGCTTTCTTCGTCGGCACAGTTACTTTGACCACTGACCTTGCGCCGGAAAGTAGGCGCGGAGAAGCAGCAAGCTATTTTTCAGTGGCTATCTATGGGGGAATGGCTTTTGGCCCTTGGGTAGGCGAACTAGCTTCAGACCGATGGGGCTTTGATGGAGGGTTTCTCATCGGCGCGATCTGCATGGGCATAGCTGCGGTGATCGGTTGCTGGCTACCTGACTTCGTAAATTCAAATGATCGAGTTAAGTCGACTGAAGGGGACAATCCGAAACAGAAACAAAAGTTACTCTATCGTTCTGCTCTATGGCCGGGAGCCGTTTTAGCGATGGGGCTAATGATATTCCCGGCGATGCAAGGGTTCATGCCGAAATTGCTAGATGAACGCTCCCTAGGTGATGCTGGCCCAATTTTCGCTACCTATGGAATGATAGTTTTATTTATGCGTCTTATTTGCAGCAAACTCCCTGACATCTTAGGTACTGCGAAAACCGTAGCAATCGCACTTGTGGGTTCAACGGTTGGAATGCTGATAATGGGAAGCTTTGTAAGTCGGACTGGGATGTTTGTGGGTGCCATCGTAGTTGCTGCTGGAGGATCGTTGCTTTATCCAGCTTTAATGGTCGCAGCCGTAGATGGCGTACCGTCTAACGAGCGTGCAAGAGCAATGGGTACTTTCACAATGTTTTTTGAACTGTCAGGTGGAGTCGGAGGGCCGATACTAGGCATAGTTGCGTGGACCGCAGGGACGACTGTGGCTGCGTTCTATGGTGCATCGCTAATAGCTCTCTTGGGCCTTCCAGTGCTCTTTGCATGGAATCGCAACCGAATCTCCATACAAGACAATGAACAATAGTTCACAGTCGGTCATTGTCATGTGCGAGTCACCTCGAAAGCAGCTTTAGCTAAGGGGGTTAACGGCTCTCTTCATTAAGGGAAGGGGAGAAGTGCTTTAGAAGGAATTTCGCAACTTCGGAAGTAAAGGCGTCGTTATCATCGCCTGCGACCATGTGTCCAGTTCCGGCGACATCAACGAATTCGGCTTCTGGTTTTATATCTAAAAATTTTTTGACCGCTTCAGAAGTCACTAGATCTGATTGCTGCCCTCGAACTAGCAATACTGGTGTCTCTACTGAGCGCAGTCCTTCTTTCATTATTTTGCTAGTACGTGCCATAGAAATAGTCATTAAGTCAGGAGAATTTGTGTCGAATCCAGGTTTAGAGGACACATATGCAGGATCCCATCGCCATATCCACCTGCCATCTTCACGCTGTTGCAGCACCTTGCTCAGACCCGATGAGTTAGTAACTTTTTTTCGATGTGGGTTGTAAGCGGCAATAGCGGAGGCGGCATCGTCAAGCGTTCGAAAGCCATCAGGGTGCCCGGCCATGAACGAGATGACTCGCCTGGCGCCTTCAATGTCAAAGTCTGGAGTGATGTCTACGAGGACCACAGCTTCGAATAACTGCCGCTTTGCTAAACGCTGTGCCGCTAAGCACCCCATTCCACCCATCGAGGCCCCAACAACAGCGGGACGTCTGGACAAATTTGAAACTAGTACTTGGATGTCTCTTCCGACGTCGTCGGAATCATAGTGAGCGTCTGGTGACCAATCACTGTCGCCATGACCTCTTGCATCTACTGTGATCACGAAGTAACCCTGTTCAGACAGCGAAGAGGCAGTCTTTTTCCAAGCGTGCCGATTTTGGCCAGCTCCATGGAACATCATTACGGGTAGATTTTTGGGGTCTCCCCACTGATCGGCCGTTAGATAGAGACCTTCTGAGGCAGCGATTTTAATTGTGTGCACGAGAACACATACTACGCCTATCTTCTACCATGGGTGAGTTGAACCATCCCACCTCAAAAATAAGCCAGATTTTTCGGGGGTTATGGTGGCGATAGTTGTGTTGATCGCTTGAGCAGCCTGAGCGGATGATAGGTCTGCCCCAGAACCACCCATGTCAGTTCTCACCCAGCCGGGATGGAAACAGACGACAGTCACATTATTTTTTTTCAGATGGCTAGCTAACTGGACTGTGACCATATTCATAACCGCTTTCGATGTCGAATATGGAAGGTTGTCGAATCCCGCTCCAACCACCATTGAACCAATTTGGCTGCTTATGTTAGCGACCTTAGCGCCTGCATTGAATTTGTCCGTTAATTCTCGTGTGACCATGGCGGCGCTCAAGCCATTAATTTTTATCATCTCCAAGGTAAGGTCAATCGGTGCATCCATTACTCCAGCTTGAGAGCGTTCTAATCCCATGTTCTCAACGCTTGTCCCAGCATTATTGATTAAAATGTCGACTGGATAGTCGATCTTTTTCGCAAAGGCTTTGACCGACTGCTCATCGCCTACATCAATCGGGAGAATGTCTGTCGGGTTAAGACTGGCCAGCTCCGTCGCTTTACTTGGTTGTCGGCATCCAACGACTACCTGATCTCCATTGAGAATGTATGACTTTACGAGCTCAAGTCCTATGCCCCGGTTGCCCCCAGTGATGATGACTCTTGACATAGAAACCCCTCTAGCGTTTGTGAGTAGCCTAGACCGACTGGGCATCGGTATGAGCCTTGGTGTCTCTCGGCTATTGGCAACCATCGATATAGAAACTACGCCACCCCTACTAACAACATGGTTCCCGCGTATAGGGCCAGAAGTAAAGCACCCTTGCTTCTTGAGATCTTTCTGCCCCAAACACATAGTAGATAAGCAAAAAAGATAACGGCGAGCATCAGGTAAATGCCTCGTCCCCGCATAGTTACATCTTCTAAAACGCCTCCGCCCACTAGTCCCATTGATCCGCCAACTGCGAGCGAATTGAATAAATTTGAGCCAAACAAATTTCCTATTATGAGACCAGTTTCCTTTTGTCGAGCGGCGGCAATAGTGGTGACTAACTCTGGGAGCGATGTTCCTAACGCAACTATTGAGAATCCTATGAATCCACCAGAGAGACCCCATCCGGTAGCTAACCGTGTGGCACCAGTTACAGCGAATTGAGCCCCTATGAGGACCCCAGCGAGCCCTGCAAGAGCAAGTACCAAGTTTGGTGTGAACTTGTGAATACTGGTCTTGGTGAAAACTTCTGGTGCTGCTGAAGGTGACTTTACTAGGTAAACAATTACGGCGAGGAGCGCCACTAAAAGAATGATGCCGTCGATGCGAGACAATGTACCGTCGATAACGACTAAGGAGAAAAGTGAAGCAGCGCCAAGAGATATAGGGCCTTCGCGGTTTATGGCAGACTTAGATATCGCAACCGAAGATATGAGACCTGCTACGCCAAGCCCAAGGCTCAAATTAGCGACGTTTGAACCGACTATGTTCCCTAATCCGAGATCTAAATTGCCTCGCCAAGCTGCTAGTCCAGAAACAACCATTTCTGGTGCGGAAGTACCGAATCCTAACACTAAAGCCCCAACAATCACCGGACTTATCTGCAGCGCGGCCGCCATTCGAGATGCACCTGTTACGAAGTGGTCACCTGCGTACATGAGCAGAGCTAAACCTAAGACTAAAAAAATAGCTGCTGCTATCACGAAAACCTTTCCCTAATGATTGTTTCGGGGAGAGCCGAAGGTTCGAGCGGTATCTTGAAAGGCTACCGCCGGTTTTAGTACCATACCTTCATCTAGCTGCGAGACCATACCTCTCTGGATTTCCTGCCATGGAGTGTGGCTAGGAGGGTAAGGGAATCCGCCTTTTTGCTCAAGCGCTTGATACCTTTCGGCAAGTATTTCCTCAGAAAGTAGAATATTTGCAGACCCTTCGTTGAGGTCAATGCGTATCGGATCACCGGTTTCGAGAATGGCTAGACCACCGCCGGCTGCAGCTTCAGGGGAAGCGTTCAGAATCGAAGGCGATCCTGAGGTGCCCGATTGTCTGCCGTCGCCGATACATGGCAAAGAGTGGATTCCTCGCACCAGCAGAGCCGCCGGAGGCTGCATATTTACGACTTCCGCGGCACCAGGATAACCAATTGGGCCGGCGCCCCGAATGATGAGTAAGGATCTCTCATCGATTCCTAACGAAGGGTCATCTATGCGGTCATGGTAATCTTCTGGCCCGTCGAAAACAACGGCCCGCCCTTCGAAAGCATTTAAGTCCCCAGGATCAGATAGGTAGCGCTCCCTAAATTCTTCACCGATAACGCTGGTCTTCATAATCGCACTATCGAACAGATTTCCCGAGAGATTGATAAAGCCAGCGTTCGCGAGGAGAGGATCACTAACGGCATAGATAACAGAAGAGTCAGTTGCCTTAGTCTGTTCACAATTTTGTCCGATGGTAGATCCATTAACGGTCATTGCGTCTGGGAAAGGCAATAAGTCAGAGTTAAGTAGCTCGTTGATAACAGCAGGAACGCCTCCAGCGTGGTAGTAGTCCTCACCGAGGTATTCGCCGGCTGGTTGCATATTCACTAACAGGGGAACGTCGAACCCTATGGATTCCCAATCATTGTTATCCAACGGGACGTTTAAATGTCTTGCTATTGCGTTGAGGTGAATAGGCGCATTAGTCGAACCGCCTATAGCCGAGTTCACAACGATGGCATTTTCAAATGCTTCTCTCGTCATTATGTCGGAAGGTCGAATGTCTTCTTTGACTAGGTCAACTATTCGCAAACCGGTGAGGTACGCCATCTGGGCCCGTTCTCGGTATGGGGCTGGAATAGCTGCGGAGCCTGTTAGCTGCATGCCCAATGCCTCAGTTAGAGAGTTCATTGTCGTGGCTGTGCCCATAGTCGAGCAGTAACCGGTTGAAGTTACTGACGTGGCAACTAAATCAGCGAATTCACTATCATCAATTTCGCCTGCTGCGTGCATCTCACGCGCTTTCCAAACAATAGTTCCGGAGCCGGTTCTCTCTCCTTGGAACCGTCCGTTCAGCATAGGTCCAACCGATAAAGCAATAGCGGGAATGTTCACAGTTGCTGCTGCCATAAGGCAAGCTGGGGTGGTTTTGTCGCAGCCAATGGTAAGCACCACTCCGTCTAAGGGATAGCCTTGCAATATTTCAACTAGACCCAGATAAGCAAGGTTTCGATCAAGCGAAGCTGTGGGTCTCTTACCTGTCTCTTGAATAGGGTGGACAGGAAACTCAAAACAAATTCCGCCGGCTTCTCTAATTCCTTCACGTGTTCGCTTAGCCAATTCCAGATGGTGGCGGTTACATGGAGACAAGTCTGAGCCAGTCTGAGCTATCCCTATTATGGGTTTGCCTGACTGCAGCTCCTCACGTGTCAGCCCAAAATTTACGTACCGTTCGAGGTACATAGCTGTCATTAATGGATCATCTGGGATGTCGAACCAAGCTTTTGAACGAAGGGGAGGTGTTAACTCGCTGTCCATTAGTTTTCTCCAGGATGGTGTCGTGAATGTGCTGGATGGCTAGAAGGCTTTTGCGCAAATCATTGCGACAGTACAAACAGTAATTGTTTGTGCGTTGCAAGGAGTCCTAACCCCAATTTTAATTGTCAGGGAAGAAGGAACTCAAATTGACTTAAGGCCTATATTCGTCAGTGAGGCCCGAGCACCTTTATCTCTGGGCTATTCGCCGATGATCTCAAGAAGAACTTTCGCTAATTCATCTGGGCGGTTTATCGCAACTAAATGGTTAGTGGCAATTTCAAAGTATTCCCAATTTCTTGATTCGTGCGCATGTTTAGCCGATTGCCAAAAGTGGGAGTTATTTGCTTCATTTTCATCGGCAGTTGCTTTGATGTATGTGCGAGACAGTGGTAATTCCTCTAATGGTTTTGAAAGAGTGACGGTTTGGGTGAAAGTTCCCAAAGGCTGCATGGACCGTCGAAGCCCAAACCATAGCGTGTCTTCGAGTTTGTCTGCCTCTCTGGGGATAGGCGGAACGAGCCATTTAGTTCCCGGGTCAAGGGAATTTTCGGCTGCCCATTGTCCGGTTATTTTGGTAACGCTTTGGCCATCTCCAGGAACGAAGGCATCTAGATATACAAGGTGTTTAACTCGGTCGGAAATCATCTCCAATGCGCCGGTTGCAACCATTCCTCCATACGAAAAACCCAGTAATAAAATCTCGGTAAGGTCCTCGTACAAAATAGTGTTGACAACATCTGTGACGTGAGTTTCCAGTGTGATCGAAGGGTTCACGAGGTGAGAACGTTCTCCGATCCCAGTCAAACTTGGAGTAAAAACCTCATGCCCATGTGCAGTCAATAGCGGTCTAAGTTTTTTGAAGCCGTAAGAGCCGCCCCAGGCGCCATGTACAAGAACTATTTCAGACATTTATTAAGTTGGTTTCTGAGTCGGGATCGCTTTCAATTCTAAAGTTATGAGTCTGCAGAGGCAACTTCGACTATGCATAGCTACGTTTAGCTACTTCTTCCAACATGACTTCAGTAGCACCGCCGCCTATAGGCAAGATACGCGCATCGCGCGTCATCCGCTCTATCGCTGAGTCGCGCATGTATCCGCTGCCGCCATGAAATTGAAGGCAGTCATACATCACTTGATTGACTACCTCACATCCCCAGGCTTTGACTCCAGACATTTCTTTAACATTGTCTAGGCCCTGCTCTTCCATCCAGGCTGCATGATACATAGAGGCGCGAACGGCATCGACCTTGGCTTGGTCCATGGCAAGACGTTGGCGAATAGCACCTAAATCATAAAGATGTCCGCCAAAAGCCTTCCTGTCTTGTGTGTACTGGTTTGTCAGGTCAATAGCGGTTTGCGCTGCTCCTACGCCCATCCCCACTAAAACCATTCTCTCATTTTGAAAATTTTGCATTGTGGCGTAGAAGCCTCGGTGAGGAGTTCCTAAAAGTTGTTCATCGGAAACCCAAACATCATTGAGTGAAAGCTCGGCTGTATCAGAACAAAGCCATCCGTGTTTATCAAGCTTTCTTGTTACTTCGAAGCCTTCTGTGTGAGCAGGAACCAAGAACATAGAAATTCCGTAACGGTTGTCTGGGTCTGTTCGTGCTGCAACTATTGACATGTTCCCATGTGCAGCGTTAGTTATAAAAGTTTTGGAACCGTTGATCCTCCAGCCGTCCCCATCTCTTACTGCTGTACTTCGGATGCCTGCAACATCAGAACCTGCGTCAGGCTCGGTCACCGCAATTGATAAAATAGTTTCACCAGCAAGGATCCCAGGCAACAAACTCTGAAGTTGCGACTCTGACCCTGAGTTAACTAGGTGTGGTCCAGACATATCTGTGTGAACGAGAACTGTTACGTCGAACCCAGCGAAGGTAGAGCTTCCTAGCGCTTCCGCAAAAGTTGCAGAAGCAAGAGGCCCCATGCCCAGCCCACCGTGTTGCTCGGGTACCCGAAGGCTAAGCATTCCTAGCGACCCCATTTTCTTCAGGACGTCTCTGGGTACCATTCCAGACCTTTCCCATGATTCACCGAAAGGAGTTACTTCGTTCGCTACAAAGGCAACCGTTTGGTCATATATTTGTTGCAGCTCATCAGACATGTAGGCATTGCGGTTTGTGGAGGGACTATGCGTCATTTGGTTGGCTTTCGCTATTAGATTTTGTGTTGGTGAATGTCATGAGAATCTGTTTGGATTGAACCGCATCACCTGTCTGTACACGAAGTGCAGACACTGTTCCGCGTCCAGTTGCAGTGAGGGAGTGAAGCATTTTCATTGCTTCGATGACTAAGACAATGTCACCTGGTTCGACATCGTCGCCGGCTTGAACTGGCGTTTCAATTATTACCGCAGGGAATGGGGCCGTTAGGTCACCTATGTTGCCAAGGCCTAATGAGGAGTCAAGCATCCAGGCTTCAGTACGATCAGCTAACTGAAAGACATGTGTCGCTCCACGTTGGTTGACAGCTGCACTCTTAGTCTTGAAATCGACACTAAGTCTGCTCGTAGGCGCAGAGAAATTAGTTTGGACTTCGTGCAATTTTCCCTCGCTGTCGCTTAAGAGAACATCAAATGCTGATTTGTGATTCGTTACTCTAAATGATTTGACCGATGCCCAAGGACCCAGTTCATTCGACTGGACAGACCTTAAGAGTTCGTTGGCTGCGGCACCGATAGAGACCGAGTCGACTATCTCTATCGGTACCTCTATCTCGTCGAGGAATCGTGAAGTTATGGACCCTTCGCGAAATTCATCTTGGTCAAGGACCCAATATAAAAGGCTTGCGTTGTTGGCAACTGGTCCTATCAGAAGATTTTCGAGCGCTGTTTTGGCACCAGTTAGCGCTTCTGACCTAGTAGGAGACGAAATTATTAATTTCGCGATCATCGAGTCATAAAAAGGGCTTATTTCTGAGCCAACTTCTATGCCGCTATCCCACCTAACGAATTTGGGAACTGATAAGTGATCAATGACACCAGTTCTAGGCGAAAAATTGTCTGACGGATCTTCAGCATTTAGTCTGAATTCAATCGCATGTCCAGTGAATGTGATGTCATCTTGTCGAATCGCCAATTCCTTGCCAGTTGCGCTCAACATTTGGAGTTCCACTAAATCTAGGCCAGTAACCATCTCCGTGATTGGGTGTTCAACCTGAAGTCGTGTGTTCATTTCTAGGAAAAAATACTCTCCAGTAGCTGCATCGACAATGAACTCAACTGTTCCGATGTTGTCATAGCCTATGTTTCTGGCTAGCTGGGTGGCGGTTTCACGTAACCCAAGTTCGGTATCCGGATTAAGGTTTGAAGCTGGAGCCTCTTCAATTATTTTTTGATACCGGCGCTGGACCGAACAATCTCTCGTTCCTAAATCAATGATGTTCCCAAAGACATCTCCGACAATTTGAACTTCGATGTGTCTAGGTTGTTCTATGTATCGCTCAACTATGACATCACTATCGTTAAAGGACCGTGATGCCTCGTTACGAGCTTCATCCAAAGCTTTGAAAAAATTTTCTTGTGAATGAGCAACTCGGATACCTTTCCCTCCACCACCGGCCGAGGCTTTTATTAACACTGGATAACCGATACTGTCAGCCGCTTTTTGAAGATCATCGGATTGTTGACTACCTGAAAACCCCGGTATGATCGGCACTCCGGCAGTTTCAGCAATTTTCCTTGCCTCAATTTTGGACCCCATCATTGCTATAAGAGCCGGGCTTGGTCCAACCCAGATAAGGCCTTCATCTTTAACTCGTTGAGCGAAGTCAGCGTTTTCGGAAAGAAACCCGTAGCCAGGATGTATAGCCGTTGCTTCAGTTGCTCTCGCCGCATTAAGAATAGCTTCGGCAGAAAGATATGACTCACTCAGAGCAGATGGGCCTATACGAATTGCCTCGGAGGCTTCTTGCACGAAAGGAGCGTTGGCATCTGGATCAGCGTAACCGGCAACCGTGATCCAGTTCAGATTTTGTGCGGTTCGTATTATACGGCGGGCAATTTCTCCACGATTAGCGATAAAAAGTTTCATACATCACATCCGATACACGAGGCCATGGCCATCTGGGGGAGCGTCTTCTCTGGCAGCCAGCGAGAGGCATAGCCCTAAAGCATCTCGGGTGTCGCAAGGATCAATGATTCCATCATCCCATAGTCGACTTGTTGCGTAATAGGGGTCGCTTTGCGTTTCGTACTGGTTAGCTATTTCTGAACGGATAGCTTCAATTTCCGACTCGGTTGTCTGCTGTCCTTTCATACCCGCTAGTCGGATGTCAACCAATACAGTTTGTGCGGTATCTCCCGACATCGTTGCTATTTTGCTGTTTGGCCATGCGAAAAGAAAACGTGGATTGAAACCACGGCCACACATCCCGTAATTACCTGCGCCGTATGAGTTGCCAATAAGCACCGTGTATTTGGGAACAGTTACATTAGCTACAGCAGCCACCATTTTAGCGCCATGCTTTGCGATACCGCTAGCTTCAGCGTCACTTCCGACCATGTAGCCGGTTGTGTTCTGAAGGAACAGCAGGGGAATTTTTCTTTGCTGACATAGTTCAATAAAGTGAGTGGCTTTTTGAGCGCTTTCACTAAAAATTATTCCATTGTTAGCAACAATGCCGATGGGATGACCCCAGAGCTTACTCCAGCCGCAGGTGATGGAATCACCCCAATCAGGTTTGAACTCGGCGTATTCAGATCCATCAACTAGTCGAGCGATAATTTCTCGGGCATCGAATCCAATTCGATCATCAGCGCTGATGATTCCGTAAATTTCTTTGGGATCATACCGAGGTGCTTCAGGAGGTGCCCATTGGATCCATGGTTGACGATCTTGGATTTTGCGTTGATTAGTTGTCTCACATATTTCTCTTAACTTGCCGTACGCTGCTTTTTCGTTGGCTGCGATGTAATCGGAGACGCCAGAAACCTTTGTGTGCAGGACCGCTCCTCCGAGCTCATCCGCATCAATAATTTCTCCTAAAGCTGCTTTGACAATCGGTGGTCCGCCAAGAAATATTCGGCCGATGCCATCTACCATTATGACTTCGTCGCTTAACGCTGGTACGTAAGCGCCCCCTGCCGTGCAGCCGCCTAGAACTACGGAAATTTGAGGTATCCCTTGGGCAGACATACGCGCTTGGCGGTAAAAGCTGCCACCGAAATGATCTTTGTCAGGAAAAATTTCGTCCTGCAAGGGAAGAAAAGCTCCTCCGGAGTCAACCAGATAGATCACGCCAAGCTTGTGCTCTAATGCTATATCTTGAGCTCGAACATGTTTCTTGACGCTTATAGGAAGCAGTGAGCCGCCCTTTACTGTCGCGTCATTTGCAATAAACATATAGGGGACTTCGTGAATCAACCCGATTCCTGTGATGATCCCAGCGCCCGGCGCTTCATCATTGTGTTGACCCCACGAGGCCAGGGTAGAAAGCTCTAAGAAGGGAGACTCGGAATCGACGATCATATTGATTCTGTCTCTAGCAAGAACTTTGTTTCTGTCTAGGTGCCTTTGAATTGATTTGGCTCGTCCCGGCCCACCGCTTATAGCGATTTCTTGTCTCTGTCGCAGTTGTTCGATTAGTTTCGAGTATTTTTCGTCATTGTCTAAGTACTGTTGCGAAGATGTGTCGGTTTTGCTTGTCCAATATTTCACTTTGGTGAAACTCCTTCCCAGAACTGGTCTGTAATTGCATTCGCCAGGGAGTCAAGGCTGTAGTCACCATTTGGATCAAACCATTCGATAGTGCTATTCATCGCTCCAAAAAGAATAAGTCGGTGAAGGGCGACGCTTGTTGGTATTGACATCTGGTCTTTGGCGTTAAGATCGTTGAGTAGAGAGGTCCAGAGGGCTTCGTATCCATCTCGAATTGGGACTATCTGTTGTTTCACAATAGGCGGAGCGAAGTGAAAGCTAGACACGTGAACTGCTGTGTAGGGGCCGTACTCAAATAAGGCTCCTAGGTGAGCTCGTATGTGATAGCGAAGCTGTTCTTTGGCATTAAGGCCCTTTGATGTGCACCTCGCAATGTCAAAAGATTCAACCATGACTTCGATTCCTCTAGTAAGGATCGATTCAAATACTTCGTCTTTGGAACCAAAGTGATGGTATAGCGAGGCGGCCTTGATCCCCACTGCTCCAGCCATACGCCGTACAGTTGTTTCTGCGTATCCGATAGTCAAGAAAAGGTGAGCGGCCTGGTCCAAAATACGGGTTCGAACGGCTTCCTGTTGAGGAAGTTGTGGGCCAACAGGAGTTTTTCGAATGTCTAGAGTTCTTGCCATCGATTCGATACCGTATCAAACGGTTGTTAGGTCAGCAAACGCTTGTTAGTTAAGCTAACAAGCGTTAGGTATGACCAGCTGTTCACTTGCTAAATATGGACAACTGTATCTACGGCAATTTGTGTCGATACGCACTATCTTGCTATCAGGAACAACAGTCAGGGCAGAATTGATGGCTTATTCGGTTTACGCAATCAAGTATGCGCAGAGAGATGCTGTTCGAAGCGAACATTTTTTGGGTGGTGACCCCCATGAAAATTCAGCTATGCCGATGGACTACTTTATCTGGTTGATCCGCGACGCTAACGGACGAAACTGGGTTGTTGACACTGGCTTCGAGAGCTCCGATGCCCGGCAAAGAAATAGAACGCTGCTTCGCACCGCAGAAGAAGCGCTGGCATTGCTAGAAGTTAAGGCCAGCGAAGTAGCTGATGTGATCTTGACACATTTTCATTATGACCATGCTGGCGGCGTCAAGCAGTTCCCGAATGCAACGTTCCATGTCCAAGACGAAGAAATGGCGTTTGCGACAGGAAGAGATATGGGAAGAAAAGCCATAAGGCACGCGTTTGCGGTTGAGCACATTAAAGATTTAGTCGAACGAGTATTTGATGAGAAGGTTCGATTTCACAGCGGTGATGTGGAGCTTGCTCCAGGCCTTTCGATGCACCACGTAGGCGGGCATACCCGCGGTTTGCAAGTGGTCCGAGTTGACACGGGTTCTGGCATTGTTGTTTTGGCCTCTGACGCGACTCACTATTACGAAAATATGGATGAAGAACGGCCCTTTCCAATCGTCCTAGACGTAGGCA
>Ga0315320_10003491_pt1 | contig 12892 bp, 6 predicted proteins | sample M140m21515metaG_FD_203458 | JGI IMG/M metagenome (GOLD analysis project Ga0315320, IMG submission 203458) | Ammonia-oxidizing marine archaeal communities from Monterey Bay, California, United States - M1 40m 21515 | ecosystem: Environmental > Aquatic > Marine > Coastal | place: USA: California...
TAAAAGTACCTGAAACACTGGCGGCTGTTTTAGTCGAGCGCATCTGTGCCCTGGCTGAGTAGCCGGTTAGATTTTTGGCGACACCGGACTCTTTGACAGTTAAGTCAATAGCAAAAGTCGATCCCTGGTCAATAACTAGGTCGTAATTAGCTGCGCTCATTTAAATTCTCCATGATCAAATTATAACAAAGGGGACTTGCGTAGTCAAGTTTTATTTTTCTAAGGTCTGTCCCACTTCTGCTATGATAAGTCTCCTATTCTAACGCGCAAAGTTCCATTAGAATCTTTAATATCTATTCTATTATTGGTTCCGTCAAAGAACATAGAACTATTGGTAGAACTGGTAGAAGATATCTCTAGTTCTCTGGCGGAAATATCATTGGCCGTTATTGAGCCTCCATTAATAGTAGTAGTCCCTGCATTAACTCTTGCTGCTGGGTTATATGTGTTATTACCATCCTCTATATCTCCATCTGACTGAAAAGTTACTAAACCGCTGAATCCAATCCCTTGTTTGGCTGCAGACTCTGTCACAGTTTGAGTGCCCCCAAAAGAGGCCTCTGTTACTACATAAGACGAGTACCAATACTTATTTGAGTTTCCCGCATTAAAAGTAGGAGCATCTTCACCCCAGTTACTAGTTTTACTGCTAAAAACGCCTGTGGAATAGTTATATCCACTAAGTACAGGAGTACCTGGGTTACTTGTGGAAGAAAGCTGATAGTACACATATCCTGTTACCGTTCTGGAACCTGTTGGACCTGTAATACTAGCACCGTCTGCGCCCGCTATAGATTTAGTAAGAGACTGCACACGTGTAAAGGTAGCAGTATTCTCTATATTGATAGTAATAGTTACAGTTGCCTGAGTAGCTGTCATATTGCTATGATTTGCTATCTGGGCACTATTACCTACTACACTTACTGCTCCTGGAGTTATACCGCTACCGCTACGACTTACCTGAAACTGCCCTGCTCCTGGAGTTCCTGACACACTATTAAGCTGAGTTAAACCTTTATAGACTAAAACATCTGTGCCGGAGCCAGTAAAAGTTACAGACCCTCCGCTTGTTGTTGGTAAAGCATGAGATTCATTAGTTAGAATAACAGCAAAGGCATCTACACCAGGTCTTATTCCTGATAGCGTTATCTGATCAGTTGCTAAAACTGACTGAGCTGTACTGCCTTCACGTAACTCTACCTTGATAGTATCAGGCATATTACTTACGTTAGCTTGAGGGCTATAGGTATAAGTATTTGAAGTAGTATGCTGTACAGAAGTACCGTTCTTAATAAAATTAAAATAAGCTGTTCCAGGACTATTAAGTTTGGTCGCAGTTACAGTAGTACTCGTAGGAGAAGGAGTTATTCCTGCATCCGAATAACTAAATACTTGGTCACCAACAGTAAGGTTTACTGCTCTAGAGTCTACACCAACTAGCCCTGAATTAGCTTTTGTAAGAGTTTGAACTTTAGTAATTGTTGTTGTTGCGCCCAGACTATCTGTTGCTACTATTGTAAAAGTACGAGTACCGATGCTGCCCGTCATAGAAGTAATATCTCCTAATTGATAGGAATTACTTGTAGTAGTAACAGAGCTATTACCAGGTACCCCCGTCACTGCAACACTAGATACCCTGAACGAAGAGTTAGCATAGGGAGACGAATCATCATAAGTAAGAGGCGTTGACCCCGCAAATACTTGTATGATGGTAGAAGTATTTGCGAGAGATGTAGGTGTCCCGCTAGAGTTTGCTGGTATAGTAACATTATCGTTACTTAAAGTAAATAGTAAGGCATCTCTTGCACCATCTGAAATACCAGATACTCCAGCTGTTGCTGAGGTGGGATGGTACGCTGAAAATACTTCTCTAGGAGCTACTCCTGAGGTTCGCTGAGAGGTAGTTAGTACCGTGTATCTAATCCAATAATACTTAGTGGTACTTCCACCTTCTATTACTGTATCTATGTATACTCCGCTTTTCGAAGTTCCTATAAGCTCTGCTACTGCTCTATTGTTAGTAGCGGATCTCCATATCTGGACAGTATATACAGATGGGTTAAAGTTGGAAGGATTTGTCCAGTTTAATTCAATACCTCCTCTACTATTCTGAGTAGCTGTTAAACTATTAGGTGCAACAGGTGCAGGTACGTTTGCACTTGTACCGTCCACAGGCACAATTATACCGCCATTAGTAGGCTGTACTATAAAGGCTCCATCTTCGTGTTCTTCAGCAGTTACTTGGACTAGACAGTTATTCTTAAATCTTAAATTAGTAATACGGAATAGCTTATTAGACCAACCAAATCTAGAGTAACTTAATTGAATTACATCGCCCGCAACTAGGAGTATTGCCCAAGGCCCTAGAGTAAAGTTAACTTTCAACCCGGCTCTAGACTGCTCTAAGTATTGTCTTGCATTAATCCTAGCATTGTAATAGTTAGATATAGAAGGAGCCTTAACACTGCCTTTCTTAGGTACCATTCTGTCTTGCTTCAAATAAGTTGAGTCAAACAAAACTACAGACCGCGATTCGAATAAGTTCTGAGGATCCTTTAAAGAGACGTCTACATGATTAAAAGTACCCTTTTGTCCAGCATCTTCTACATCAATGTTACCTATTATATGGTCTTCTGTGATTTTTTCTACCTCGTAAGTAGTACCACTTACAGTTACCGAAGTAGCTGGACTAGCAGCAGACTTAACGTCTAAAAAGTACTGACCATTAGAATACCTAATAAGACCATTAAAATGATTAAGCATGCTATTAATGTTAGAGAAAACAGGATTTTTTGTATCAATTACTGCATTAGTTTGATGCCGAGTAACCTCTCTTTGGTTTTGAGACTCCCATCCAATATATCTCCAGTACTTAACACTGCATGAGTCGTACAACTCGTATCCCGAATCAAATGTAGTAGCACTCCTAAACTTTTTAACTATAGGGTTATCATCGTGATTTCTTGTAGAGTCTACGTCTACTCCTACTGTTGTAGGTCCTGACCCTGAACTAACTTTAGTTAGACTAAACGAGCCAATGCTGCTTGTTGTGCTAGGAGTGCCGGGTATAGCGTCAGAACTAGCCTGGTGTAAAGCACCTTTATAGTAGTAAAACTCACCAGTATATATGGTTTTCCAATTTTCCCATCTAAGTCCTAGCTTGCCTACAACATCAGTGAAGGTAGTAGAGTACTTAGTACCTCCCGCTGATACTGAAGCTACACTTTCTACTGTTCCCTGCCACAACGTTTTACCCCCAGAGGTAGCGTACTTATATACTTGGCCTACAGTTGGGGCAGCCGTTAGCAGCATTGTAACGTCGGAACGAGTATCACATTTTCTAGCAGAGTCTAGAAAAGACTCTAAGTTTAGATCTTCCCCTATTTCTAAAGCTGCACCGAATCTAGTATTAGTTGCGTAATCCAAAAACTGCATAGCAGGGTTTATAGATACTCTTACATCCTCTCTAAAAAATATTTTATAAGTATCAGAGGCTTTGGGTATAGAATCCTCGTCCCAAGGAGAAGACACAGTAGCTACCTTAGTAGTGCCATCATAGTCTAGTATTGTTCTGCGTTGAACTTTAATACTATTGTCTGCTTTTACAGAAGTTAACTCTATAAACAAGTCGTTGTAACTATCACTAACACTACTTGCATTAGACGCCAAAGCTATACCGTCTTTCACGGTAATATACTGAGTTGCTAAGTTGGAAGCACCTGAGCCAGTATTGCCTAGTCCCGTTACTGTATTAGTAGATGCAGTAAATGTGTATACAAAACTATCTAACCAATCTTTTGAAAAAATATTAGAAGAAGTAACGCTTATCAGTCTACCCGCCTCCATAGCGGCATTAAAAGCGGCAGTGCCTGGAGTTAGAACAACAGTAGCAGAATTATTATCCGAAGCTGCTGCTGCAGAAGCTACTACTGTTTGTAGTAATTCAGGCACAGTGCCAGAATTAGCAACGTGACCCGTAGCTGCAAAATGGTATACTTTAGAGCCAGATTGCATATAAAAGCTTGTTTCTTCAGTCGTACCTACAGGATTATCTGCTAAGCGTACCCGAGTAGAGGTAGTGCCGTCCATGTTGGTGATTTGGTACTTATCTGCTATAGTAGTAGAGGACAGGACCGCATCGTTACTAGTTCTTTTAATAGTAACGCTTTCTCCTATATTCCAGGAAGTAAGAGCGGTATCACTACTTTCATAGGAAGGATACTGTTCGTAAGAATAGTCATAATTATAGCAGCGAATGCCTCTACCTCTTACAACAAACTCTAAAGAGGGTATTGTAGTTTCTCCCTCTCCAATAGTATAGTTAGCTACTGCGTAGGCAGTATCTAATAATTGGTGACTTGCGCCCCAGTAGTCGGACGCCCCCGTATAGTAATCCTGACCAACTTTAAAATTGCTAGCGTTCTGTACTAAAACAGAGTCGGCTCTTTGGTCCGACTTTCCGGTATGTATAGTTATACTAGAATTTATAGGTATATCAAAGTGTGTGGCTTTTCCATGTGTTATTCCGGCACCCTGAGTAGATGCTCCTCCCAGATTAAAGTTAGGTATAGGAGTTCCTATATCATATTGAGCAAATCCGCTTTCTTCCCCTATGCCTAGCCACTCGCTGTACCCTCGACCAGCTGTATGTCCATATCCTGTAAAGGTTCCGGAAGTTCGTACCTTAGAGGAAAGGGTATCTCCTCTATCCATTCTGCCGTAACAGACTACGTCTATAGCATTATCGTCGTTATTAGCATTACTTGCTGAGGGAGTTCTTGTAGCACTGTCATTAGCGTCTAAACACACGGAGTTCGTATCATCTAAATATATATCGTAAATACCCCCAATCTCTCCTTCCGAGATTGCGTAGGCAACAAAAATCTGTCTAGAATCGCTAGCTAAGGTATCTACAAATATAGGTATGCTGTCTATCTTATTTACCCCGTACAACACCGGCAGGTACTTAGAATCTAAGTTAAATCGTAAATCTACTTGTCTGTCAACGGATACTTCATACTCTGTTTGTTTTACAGACGAACCAAAGCCCAAGAATCCTTTCTTGTGTTTAATTTTTGTTCGAGTTTCTTGTACTTGATAAGTAGATACTAGATTGACTGCTTGCTCACTATGGAGAAAGCCTAAATCAGTAGCATAGGCGGGTCTGTGTACGCTCTCTGGGTCTGGCACATTATTAGCATCCAAGGCTCTATGAGACGCATCTCTAGTTAACCTTCCGCTTACTCTATTAAAGTCTCCCCAATGGCTGGTTAGCCCCCAGGATACCTGAGACTTGCTAGTTACATCTTCAGAGAGTTTACCTTTAGAAATGATACCCTTAAATAATAAATAAGGAGCACCTATAATTAACCCCGTTTCAATACTCAAGTGAGCTTTATATACAAAAACATCTCTATTGATATAGCCTGCGTACCCTGTATCAGCACGGGTACTTAGCATAGCTCCTACTTCTGAGCTGGCAAAATTTATTCCGTAAGTTGCTCCACTTTCATTAGTTACACCTTCCATGGGGGTGATACTGGCCGTTCTATTAGCGTTTGAGAAGCTATTAAGTCTTACCTTGAGTTCATTATTATTTCCGCTTCCTAATAGCTGTACTAAGTCTCCTTCTCTAAAACCAGCTTCTACAAGATCAGCAGTAGTAGAAGATACTGTAAGAGAAGAAGAGTTAATAGTAACAGCAGTAACTAGAGAAGTGTTTAGAGCGGCGGCTGACAACTTTAGAGTCATGTTTGAAACTTTAGCCTGTGTAGTCTCTGATACTTCGCCAACGCCAGTTAGTTTACCAGGCAAATAAGTCTGAGGACCATTAGAGTTGCCCGATACGTCTTTACTACCGTCATCAAATACTATTTCTTGAGACCCGTCCGTTATATAAGTATAGTCGGATGCTCTCCGTGCGCTTTTGCCTCCATCTGTTACTAGTGGCTTTTCAAACTTTACTAGATGGGCATAGGCAAACGCGGTTCCCTCTAATAAAGAATCTCTTAAAGTACTATTTAGCTGTCTGATTGTCATTACTGTACTTCTTCTAAGCTTAACGAAAACTGGTATAAGTTATCTGTTTTTAATGAGTATTCTTGAACGTCTTTTGCGACCACTTTAATTAGCGGGTTATGAAAAACAAAATCATCTGCGCTAGCTACGCCTTTCTGTAGCCCCGGGACAAAATGTATGCGAACCTGGCTTCCAGTAGGCTGGGGCTGACCACTTTGATAATCACTAGTAGTCTCTACTCTAGTTACCATGTAGGTTTTGGTATGATTCGAGTTTACCCCATCTATATTGAATAGATCGCCAGGAAGAGGGGTTTTATTAGTGGTATTACTATAACCGCCTTTACCTAGTAGAGCGCTGGTAGTTCCTGCTAGTAAAGCTCCAGTTGCATCTAAGTTAACAGTATCCGTCCAAGCTGCAAAAGTCGCGTCTTGTGGTACTCTATATTGAGGCAAAGAAACATAAAAAGGAGTTAACCCACCTCTTTTACTGAGAATAAAAGAGTATATATTTTCAAAGTCTGATCTTACCATAGGATTATAGGATATATCTACAGACCACTTGTGTGCAGCTATTGCTCTAGCTAATAGCTGTCCTGAGTTTGTAGAGTCTGAAATAACGGGCTGACTAGACTTTAGCCGTACTGAAGCAAACCCAGGGCCTGCGTCTCCGGCTACTTGACCTGCCACTCCAATTGTATTATTAGGATCAGGTAAAATATTCTGAAAAGTTGCAAAAGTTGCCATTAGTACTTACTCACTCCCCCTGCAGATTGTGTAAACGTTGAAGTGTCTACATCCTCTACAAAGTCCTGCCCGTATGAATTTGCGGCTTGTCTAATCATTCCTATGATGTTTCCTCTTTGTGCAACAAGTAGGTCTTCTACTCCTGATGCATCTACTGTATTTATGTTAAACTGTACATTGCCCAATCCGCCTGCTCCTATATCATCGTTAGGAACTATTCTACCCGGCATCTCAGGAACAAACAACTCGGGTCCCTGCTCTCCTACTACGAAGCCGGCTTTTCCACCTTCAGCTCTATTTTTGTAGCCAGAGAAAGCTGGTTTAAAGTTGGCCATGTTACCTACGCCGTCTTCGCCTCTTGCATATGCAAGCTCTCCTCTTGCACTTCTTGAAGTAGCAAGATCGGACTTATTGGACCTCTCTCCCATAGTAATTTGGCTAGGGGTTCCAGGAGGTGATGCTCCTGCACCTCCTCCTTGATAAGAAGTTCCTGCAATAACTGCTAACTGAGCCGCGCCCATTGCACCGATAAGAACAGCCATTGCTATACCTAGCGGACCGTCTTTTGCGACAGCAGACATTATACCTGCTGCTGTATTTGCGACTGTTTGTGCCATTAACATTTTCTTATTGACTTCGAAAGCTTTCTTCTTTTGAGCTTCCTTTTTCTTTTCCATTGCTGCAATTTTTGCTACGGACTGCGACGACTTACCATCTCTTTTCTTTTCAGCATTTATTTCGTCATCTATCTTGGCGATAGTTGCACTGATACCTGCCTGTACCATGCTATTAACAGCACCTATGCTATCTCCTACAGCTTGTGCAACTGCTGCCGCTTTTTCCATACCTGTTGCACTCGATTCAAACGCTTTAGTAAATCCCTCAGCAATAGCGAAACTACCCTGAGCAACTGCAGCTACAACTTGGCCTTCCGGTCCAAGTTTAGCAACTTCGTCCATCATCTGAGTAACACCGGCTTTAAGTAGTGCTATTTTTTCTTGTCCTGTTGATGCTAAATCCGCAATAGAAGATGATGTTCCTGTCTCATTTCCCTCTGCGTCAAGTACTGGCTCTTTTTTAAATAGGTTTGTTACAGTCTCGCTAGTTGAGGCACCCCTAGCTCCAGATATAGTCTTAGCAGAATTTGTCTTATTAACTATATCTAACGCAAGATTTTTTTCGTCCAGAGTCTTTTGATCTTTTGCGTTGTCTTCTTGCCCCTTTTTGACAGTATCTATAGTGGTTCGGGCTAGATCTAAACGTTTCTGCATCCCGCCGGTCATAGTTTCGCTTGCCAGTAATTGAGCCTCTATAAGATCAAAACTGATTCTAGCCATCTGAGCTTCTAGACCTATCTGAGAAACTTTCAGATCGTACTCTCTCTTGATAACTGCTTCTCGAACTGCCATCTGGTCTTGTGCTATTTTCAGCTCTTGCTGAGGAGTTAGAGCAGTAGACCCATCGGCTCTACTTTTAGCGTTAGCAAGTTTAGTTTGCACTACAGCCAGGTCTTCAGACAGCCGCTGAGCGTCTTTTACTACGGCAAGAGCTTTTTTATCTATATTTAATATTTGCTGTTTATTCTTTGCTCTAATTTGGTCGGTCTTTGCCGCAACAATGCCAGCGTCTACAGATCGCATATCAATATCCAAAGCAGCTTGTTTGTTTTCTATATTAGCTTTTAAATTCTCTCGTGTTTTGGCATCGATGTCGTTTCTGGCTGCTAGAGCGGTTGTCTCTGCGTTAATTCCCTCTTGCTGTATATCAAACCCGGCTTTTTGAGCTAGTACTAATGCTTGGAAAGCAGTTACTGAGTTTTTTGCTCCCTCGGCGAGACCTCTTTGTAACGTGCTATTAGCTTTTAAACGTGTTTTTAGAGTTGCTAATACATCTACTGCTGCTTGTAGTTTTTCAACATAAGTATTGACCGCTGCTGCTGCGCCATCTTTATTCTCTCCAAAGGACTCAGCCAGGTCGTCCCCTACTATAGCACTTAGATTATCAAGCAATGCTTTCCTAGTTTTTCCTGATACCTTATTTAAGTTGTTCAGCTCTGCTTGAACGGCTATTGCGCCACTAAGCAACGAATCAAAAGGAGTCGAACTTTTACCACTTAACTTGTTACTTTCTTTTCTAAAATTCTGCAAAGCACCTGGTAAGTTATTTATAAAAGCAGTTGCATCTTCAGATTCCTTTTTTAGGGCTTCTAATGTTTCATTAAACTTTTGCACCCCTAGCTCTCCGCTCTCTCTAAACGAAGTTTTAAGAGTTTCTAGCTCACTTATTAAGCCCGGAGCATATTCTGATAACTGTCCACTTTTTAATTGAGTTACTAGAGTACCTAGGGAAGCTCTTGTTTCATCTGACACGCTTGAAGCTGTTTTAAGAGTTGAGATTATTGTTTTAGTTGCAGATTCTGCCGCCCTCTCACCCTCAACAATAGCGTCTCTAGCTTCTCTAAATTCATTGTTACCACTATTTCTTCTACCCTTTGGCATAGCGGCTATAGTTGCTCTGGCTGATGCAACTTTTGCGTCCGCTGCTTTTTTAGCGGCTACTGCTGCGGCCTGCTCTGCTTTAGCGGAGTTATTTATTGCTGCTGATCTCTCTTTAATCAGTCCCAGGTTTTGCGATATTACTCCATTAACAGCAACAATACCTTCTATGACTCTGTTCGATCCTGTTGCTGCACTTTCAGTAAATTGCTTTTGAATATTAGTTATATTTTCGAGCGTCTCTGTTAATGCCTTGGAGCCTGCTTCTACCGCATCAGGTGCGAAAAACTTATTTTTTATAAAGTCGTACGCTAGCATGCCTACAGTAATAAACAGGGATATAGGACCTAGCATAGCAAAAAACGCTGCCCCTAAACCTCGGATAGCTAAACTTGCACTGAACCCTGCTACCTTAAGACCGTTTAGAACTGCAGTCATTCCTCCACTCTGAGCTCCCGCTACAACTAGGCTGGCCTTATACTGAGACATAGAGGTGCCTAAAGCTTTAAACCCTGCTAAAAGACCGCCTGTAGAAATAGTCTCTAATGCGTGCGCAGCTGTCATTTTAGCACTAGCTATTTGGTGTAATCGGACTGCTTGTATCAACTGAAGTCTTTCTTTTCTAGCTAAAGCTAGGGCTGCTCGTTTCTCATGGAGTTTTGCAGTTTCGGTGGTATGATCTTTCTCCATACCTGCCAGTCCACCCCTGTGCATACTAATAGTTTTATCAAGACTGGTAAGTCCTTCTTTGTAGTCACTGATGCTTTTACTTCCGTCCTGCACTCCCGCGACAAACTTACTATAAACGGTGGTGCCTTTAGAAACCGACTGCAACCCTTTTAAGTTAGCTTGCGCAAACTCACTAGTTAAAGCAGAGTTACTTGCCATTTTCTGCCCCAGAGCGGTCATAGCTGGTAGTATAGTACTAGAAATAGTAGACAGGAATAGGCCGGAGAACGCTAATAATGCGCCCTGGCTTTCTGATAAGAACTTAACAAAAGGTACTAACCCTTTATTAATAATAGTTACGAATTCTTTAAGAAGGTTTGATAAGGAAGCAGATAGCTGATTGTAAGGATTTGTTTCGAATTCTGCAGCTAGAGCCCCATACTTTTTGGCACCCTGCTCAGCAGTAGCATTGAAGAATGCTTGTTGTTTTTCGGCTACGGTTAGTTGCTGTACTGTTTTACCTAAAGATACGGCGTATTTTTCTGAAGCGTCATCTAAACGAACAAGTATCCCTAATTCATCAAGAATTTCAGGCTCTAGTTTGGCCACACCGCGTATTAGCCTATCCTGAGCGTCTCCTAAGTCTCTTCCCAGGGCTAAACTGGCGCCTTTAGCTACTTCTGTTAATTTTACAATCTCAGCAGTAGAAAAACCCGCACTAGTACCCACTGAAGCCGCTCGTAGAGCTTGTTCTGTACTTAGTGCTGCATCGGTAACATTCTTTAACTCATCAACAACTATGTTTAAGTTTGTACCTGCCGCATTACCCAAAAACTGCAAACTGGCTGTCAGTTCGTCTATCTGTGAAGATCTTTGAAGTATCCCAAAAGCAGCGGTAAGAGCGAAAACGTTGGCTGCTAAAGTAGCGTAAGCCCCTACTAAACCTGAGGAGCCTCCACCCATTTCATTACGCATTTTAGAGAAAGCTTTAGTACTATTTGAAGTAGCTCCCGCTACTCCTTTTTCGCCTTTATTGAACTTGCCCCTAGACTTACCTAGCTTATCTGTCGATCGGCCAAGCTTATCTGTTGCATCAGTGGCTTTTTTAGCTTCTTTGGCAACAACACTTAAAGAGCCATTATCGTCTACCTTAATTGTTAACTTTACTGTATTAGCCACTATTTCTTTCTCTTTAACTTATCATATTCCTTCTTCATTTGCTCAGAAGATTTTTTGATAGTTCTTGAATCCAACCAGGAAAGTATTTCTAGAAAATATTCCTTGTCTTCAACCTCGTATAATTCTATGTAATGAGGTAAATTAGTATAGTCTTTACCTGTATAACCTATCTCAGGATATAGTTTGTCTCCCAACATATTAAAAGTATTTACTGCATTAACCATTAACTCTGGCAAGTCCTCCCAGTCGGGAGGAATCTCTGATTCTTTTGGCTCTTGCCCAAGTTGCTCCATCATATTGAAGTACTTGTCTCGGGTCATCCCAGTATCGCTATTGAGGAACATCCTTTCCAGCCTTTTTAGAGCTAGTTCCCTTTGGCTTACTGCGAAAGTTGTCTAAGTCAAAAACTACCTCGTTTAGCCATGTATCAAAATCAGTAGAGTTACTAACTAATAATTCTGCGTTATCTTTTGTATATTCTACTTCGGCGTCTAGGTCTTGCCCTTCTACATCGATCAGAACAAGAGTTTCCAGGTGACCTAGCGTTAGTCCTTTCCAGTTCTTAATACTTGCGGACGAGAATTCAGCTACAAACTTATCCTCATCTAAGTGCTCTACAGGTTGCCGTGTTTTCCTGTCAAATTTATTAGTAGTACATCTTTTTCTTAAAGCAGTTAGTTCTTTACGAGAAAGATTAACTACTTCTACAGAGAACCCGTCTAATCCAGGGAAGTCTGCCCATGTAGACTTAGTGTCTATCATTAATTTCTTTAGATCCATTTTTAACTAAACTCCTTTAGTTTGTTACATATTTAAGTATTGTTGCTAGAGAACTTGAATTATCTGTAATTCTCCAGTCATAGTTTTGAAGGAATACACTCCCGGTATTCATTCTATTAGTGAAAGTGCTTGTAGCAGAGCCTAAATGTAGCCCTCTAAACTGACTTCCGGATAACCCATTTCCTGCTTTTATTTCTAAGGAAACGGAGGTATCCCACGCTTGTACATTACTGGTATTTGTATCAGTAAGATATTGAGAAATAGAACCTGCGAGTATTTTTTTAGTGACAACATACCCGCCTGGGTACATAGAGTTGGCAGCAGATGATGCGACTAGGGAGGCGTTCAAAGTTTCATACGGTAACCACTGTATGTCATTTTGTAACTCTACCGTAACTTTCACAATATCTGTAAGAGTGGCAGAACCTAAAGTCACTTCCAAAATAGGAGGTGCAATAAAGGTTTTAGTTGCTGATCTAGACTGTAAAGAGCCCGCTAAGGACGCTCCTCTAGTCAGCTTTGATGCTTCTCCTTGAATCGCAATACTCAGGGGTCGTGATTTCTCAATTACGAAACTACCATTTGTAATTACACAAGTTTCAAGTTTAAAAACATCTGTAGGCGTTTGAACATATATATCAAACGACGAAGTACTTATAAGCAAAGACTCTACAATTGTAAAATCTGCTTCTTCTATGGCATATACCTCTAAGCTAAAGTTAGCTGGGTTTGCCTTATTAACTACACTTCCTTCAAAATAATCAGTAGGATTATGCAGGTTTTTTACCGGATAACTCTTTTCTCCAAAATTCTGGCTAAAAGATACATCTCTTATGTCAAGACTATAACGATTACCGTTATGAACTATGAAAAGGTCGGCTTCTCTCTTAAAATTATAACTTGGCATTGGTTCTTGGCTCTAAGAGAATAAAGCATTCTCACTTTTGATGAATCTATATTATAAGGGAGGTAAGGAAAAATGTCAAGATTTATTTTTCCTTGGTC
>Ga0315320_10003493_pt1 | contig 12884 bp, 13 predicted proteins | sample M140m21515metaG_FD_203458 | JGI IMG/M metagenome (GOLD analysis project Ga0315320, IMG submission 203458) | Ammonia-oxidizing marine archaeal communities from Monterey Bay, California, United States - M1 40m 21515 | ecosystem: Environmental > Aquatic > Marine > Coastal | place: USA: California...
GCAAGATGCCCTCGATGCCGTCGTTGGCGACCTTAACGACGAACTCTGGGCGCTCGACACTCCCAGCCCGCGCTGGACGATTGCAGACCAGATTGGGCACCTCACGTACTTCGACTGGACCGCAGCGCTCGCCATTACCGACCCTGAGCGATTCACCTCCCTCACCGCCGAATTGATGGGCGCAATGACCAGCGAAAACGAAGATGCCATGGACCTCGCAACTCTTGGCGACTACCGCACTATGAGGCCCCCCGACCTATGCCAGGCCTGGCGCGCAAACCGCGGAGTACTATCCGAGGCTGCCGCTTCGCTTGCTGACGATGATCGCGTCATCTGGTACGGCCCCTCGATGGGTTCGAAGTCATTCCTTACCGCACGACTCATGGAAGCATGGGCACACGGCCAGGACATCATTGACACACTGGACGCTGCAGGTATCGCCCATCCCAATCGTCCTGCCACCGATCGACTTCGACACATCGCGCAACTCGGCTTCATCACTCACAAGTGGAGCTACATCAACCGCCAGATGGACGCTCCAACCGGGCCCGTCCGAGTCGAACTTACGGCGCCATCCAACGAATCGTGGGTGTTCGGCCCCGAAGACGCTGCCGATTCGATCACGGGCCCGGCGGTCGACTTTTGCCTCGTCACCACACAGCGACGCCACGTCGACGACACTAATCTCACCGTGCAGGGCGAGATCGCAAACGACTGGATGCACATCGCTCAAGCCTTCGCCGGCGGCGCAACCAGTGGGCCCTCTGCTGGCACTTTCTCGAATAGGAGCACATCATGAGCCTTACCACCACCCTGAGCCCCGGAGCGTTCGAACTTAACGATATTCAGCAGCAGATCCTTAACGAGGCCGAACGCTTCAGCCGCGAACAACTGCTCCCACTCGCCCAGAAGATGGACGACACCGAGGAGTGCCCCGACGACCTCTTTGATCTGTTTGCCCGGCACGGCTACCTCGGCATCACCATTCCCGAAGAGTACGGCGGACAGGGACTTGGCCTCTTTGAGCAAGGTCTGATCTGTCAAGCAATGGGCAAGTACAACGCGTCGGCCATGCTGACGTGGGGCGCGCACGACAACCTGTGCGCCAACAACATCTACCGGAACGCCAACGACGACATCAGGCAGCGTTACCTGCCCGGGATGTGCAATGGATCGATCATCGGCGCACTCGGCTTAACCGAGCCGGGTGCTGGGTCCGATGCCCTCGGATCAATGGCCACAACCGCAGTGCAAGACGGCGACGAGTACATCCTCAACGGGGCCAAGACATACATCACCAACGGCCCAATCGCCGACATCGTGTTGGTCTATGCCAAGACCGACCTCGCCGCCGGCCACCGAGGAATCACTGCGTTCGTCTTGGAGACTGACACTCCCGGCTTCGCCGTTGCGCAAAAGTTGACCAAGATGGGCTACCGCGGGAGCCCCACCGCCGAACTCGTCTTCGATGATTGCCGCGTCCCTGCAGCCAACATCGTGGGCGAACTGAACGGCGGCGTTGGCGTCGTGATGAGCGGCCTCGACGTCGAGCGAATTTTCCTCGCCCCTGCTGCAGTCGGCATGGCCGAGCGCTGTCTCGAACTCAGCATGGAACATGCCACCACGCGCAAACAGTTCGACAAGCCCATCATCGACTTCCAGGCGATCGAGTTCAAGCTCGCTGACATGTGGATCGGCGTCGAGTTGGCCAAGGCCTACACCTATCGAGTTCTTGCGATGTGCGCCGAAGCCGACGAGAGCGATGCCGGCCACGGAGCGATCCATGCCCACTCTGCTGCCGCCATCTTGTACGCGACGAAGATGATGCGCGAGGTTGCCGACGAATCGGTGCAAGTCCATGGCGGCGCGGGCTATATGTGGGAGATGGAGATCAACCGCCTGTACCGCGACGCCAAGCTCCTCGAGATCGGTGCTGGCACCCAGGAAGTCCGGCGCGGCATCGTCGGCAAGTATCTCCGCGGTACCATGGGCTGAGCCCAATTGCCGTCGACGGGGCGACATCACTGACGGCCAACGCAGCACTACCGTTGGGTTGATTAATACCGAACATCAATCGGACCCGTCCGATGTCGTCAGATCGCACCGTGAGTGGCACCCCCGTGCGCCTAAACCGCGCAAGGCAATTATTCGGACACCGCAGACTTCTCAGGAGAAGACCATGAAGATTTTGACCTTTGGACGCGCCAGCGTCGTGCCAGCGTTGATCGCTCTCGGACTCGCTGCGTGCGGCTCAGATCCCAGCGACGCTGCCGACACCGACCCCATGACGACAGACATGGACATGGACATGGACATGGACATGGACATGGACATGGACATGGATATGGATATGGACATGGGCGATCCTGATGCCACACCCGCCGACGACGTCGCCGGTGCGGCATTAGCGAGAGGAGAGTACTCCCTGATGGACACACGCCCTGCGGGCTATGACGGCGTTACGGGCACCGCTGTCATAGCTCGGTCACCATTGGGCACGACGATCACAACGGAGCTGGCGGGTCTGCTTCCGAACGTCGACTACATCAGCCACGCCCATGCGCAGGCCTGCGACGACGGCAACGCAGGCCCGCACTACCAGTTTGAAGTCGGAGGCCCAGAGTTCCCACCGAACGAAATCCATCTCGCGTTCACCAGCGACAACGATGGCAACGGCTTCATGACCGCTGAGAATGCAAAGATCGCCGGGACGGCCGCCGTATCATTCGTGGTGCATCCAATGGAGTTCATCGACAACAAGATCGCCTGCGTCGACTTCGTCGAGGATGAACCCGGGTCGATCGACGCTGCGATTGGTGCTGGCCTCGACAAATCCACCATGGGAGACATGAACCACGAGCACTGAAGATGACCACGGAGGCTGTCTCCTTTTGGACGGCAGGTTTAAGAGGCGACGAACATACGCGCAGAACCGAGCAGTAGCTTGACTCCAGCTGCAGGTCCTCGGTCAGGCCGAGACGAGCGAGACGGTCAAGCTCAGCTTGTTGCCGTCCAAGCCACCTAAAGCGACGGCAATGGCCGAGTTGAGAAATGCCAATTCTTCGTTTGCTGTCTCGAATACCAGCAGTTCCTGCGGACCGGTGCCGTCAGTCCCGCGTCCAATCGCTTGGTAGGCGACCATGTCGTCGCCTTCGCCGATTCGAGCGCGAATCTCCAGCTGCTGCACACCGTCTGAGCCGATACGCACGACGTCAGTGCCAGCCACCTTTCGCTCACCTTCCCAGTGACTAGATGTCGCCGTCCCTTCGAAAGGAACGTCTACTCGAAAGCCAGCGCCGGTTGCACCAACAGGCGTAAAGCGCAGCTTTGCTTCAATCTTGCAGAATTCTGTGAGGGTTGCCATGAACATCTCCTGTGTTGATTTTGGGTTGAGATTTTTTGTGATTTGGGGGGGCACACGCGCGGCTACCAAACGGCGGACGTATCGAGCAGGATCACACGCTGCAGGTCTGCGTGAAATGCTCCAAATCCGTCACTCCGGATCGTTCGATGCGCCTGATCGGCTGCCACATTCCCGTCAGGGAGAGTGATATCGACACCCCACTTTTTGAGGTCGTCAGCGATCAGCGCTTCCCACTCAACGGCCAACTCGCCAACGGACCGGGACGAGAAGTCCATCGCCACCGGATCGTCCGCAGCGAGTTCGTCCCAGAGTCCTCGGGCAATCGGGAACAGCCAGTTGATCGAGGTCGCGATTTTGCCAGTCACATCGACGCCCGCTACACGGCTCATGAAGCGCTGCGCATGGTCGAGGTGAAAATTCTCCTCACGAAGCGCGCGGTTGGCTAGCGCAGCTACCCGCCCATCGGAGCAACCGGTCAACGCTTCCCACCGGAGAGACTCAGCTCGGTCGTACAGCCAGTGACGGACGAGCGAGTCATTCCATTCACTGCACTCGACTTCGGCGAGCCAACAGCTCCGGTAGTCAGCAGCGGCGCGCAGCATTGCGAATTCGTCCAGATCAGTAACGTTGCGGTCTGGGTCATCGGCGAGAAGGATCTCATAGAGACCGATTGCATGACCGAGCTCATCTTGGGCTATCGAGCAGAACGCAAGGTCTTCTTCCAAAAAAGGACCGAGGCCAATCCAATTGGTATAGCGAGCGCCCACCATGTGTTCATCGTCAGCAAGCGCCAACAGGTGTGCACGCTCTGCAGCTTTGAGGCTCATGGCTCGTCTCCTTCGCGTTGCTTCTTGCGACGCGCAGCAACTCTCCCTCCATCGTTGTGACGGTGCGGTTTGTCGTCGTTGACCGCAAGGATCGCAGCATCAGCAACGAGCACATTTTCGCGTTCAACTAGCCACATTTCAGCACCTTCAGCCCGCCGAGCATGTGTTTCGCTGGCGTACATCACTGCCATCTCAGGGTCAGGAGCATTGAGCGACCCGGCATGGCGGAACTCGTCGCGCCCTGCTTTTTTGAGGAAAACCTCGTACGTCTTCATCGCTGCACCCGTTGCGCTACCCAACCACTCATCGCATCACCTCAACCGGGTTCCGGCACGACGGACACCACGCCACGGAGCGGCATCGAGTCGGCCCCACCATCGCTTGATCCATGACCGCATCCGAACCGCAGACCGGGCACAGCAAGCTTCCGTCTTTGCGCCGAAGCACGACGGTGTATTCCTCAGCGAGTCGAGATTGCGCGTCAACGCTCAGCCGACTGCTGTCCCACACCGGACCGGCGAGCCATGAAACGACACAACGATCAATGGATCCAAGTGACTCAACCGATTGCTGAACGTCGTCCGCGATCATTTTCAATGCTGGGCAACCGCTGAACGTTGGGATTAAACCGACGTGCGCAATAACGCTTTCAGCGCCGTGCTCTGTCACAGATTCGACTTGAAGCGATTCGAGCAGCCCAAGGTCGAGAACCGACACGTCGGGGTACTCGGGGTCATTGACCGCTGCGACTGCGGCCCGCACGGCACTCTCAACACAGAGATCGCTCTCTGCAAAAGTGGCAGTCACTCTCTTACCTCCAGCGCATTGCGCACCCACGCCGTATCCGCCCAGTTTGCAGCAGCCGTTGCGATGCGCCGCTTCGAATCCGGGCCGCCCTGGCGCATCGTGGCCTTCAATGGCCCCCAATCAATCGTCCCTGCCCGCCATACGCCTTCGACGTCCTGGTGTAGTTCGGAATCAGGGATCTTGAACCCGTAGCCGTGCAGCAGCGGCACGTATTTTTGAACGTACGCTCGACGGAGATCCTCGTTACGTTGCGACTTGATTTTCCAGCGGATCAGTGGGTCCGTGTCACCTGGGGGAGAATCTGGACCGAACAACTGCACGGCAGGCCACCACCAGCGATCGAGCGCTGCTTGGAACATTTCTCGTTGCGTCGTTGTCCCAGTAGCGAGACGCAACAACATCTCTTCACCGTGACGCATGTGGAAGCCCTCTTCGGCGACGATGCGTTTCAGTACCCGCTTGTACGGGCCGTACGTGCACTCAGCAAAGACCGCCCGCTGACTGGCGAATGCTGCAGCATCGACAAGGAAGGCAATCGCCACTTGATCTGCCCAGGTGACCGCTTGGTAATGAAACACATTGTGGAACCGCGACCGGCCATCGAAGAGCTGTTCGAGCATCTCAGTCCGTGTTTTGACGCCCATGTCAGCGGCCACCATGTAGAGCAAGTGCGCGTGTCCGATCTCGTCCTGAGTCTTGGCCAGGAAGACCTGCTTTAGGCGTAGTCCAGGTGCGTGCGGAATCCAATCTCGTTCAGTGAGCCCACCCATTAACTCCGAGTTCGCGTGGAACTCGATAAAGCGGAACACCTCATCGCGATATTCCAACGGCATGTCATCACCGGGTTCGACCATGCCGCCACTGTTGATAAACGCTTGGAATTGCTCAAGGTCTGACCACGAACGGCCCCGTCGAGTCGGCGGGTCAGCGAGTGTGTGCATGCAACAGTCCCCCTCGAGCTGGATTCGTGTGACGTAAGAGTAGCCGATTTTACAAGATCGTCAAGCCCTTAACGATCTTCTTAGTCGCGCTGCCCTCCGTCATTGTCCATACGCACTCGAAGAAGCTTGCGCAGCGTCTCGGTAAAAGCGTTCAGCTCCGCCTCGTCAAGTACGCTAAACAACTGCTGCTCGCGTCGATGCTGACCACCGTAGGCCTGGCGCAGCTTCTCAACGCCGGCATCGGTCACCGTCACACTCGCAAGGCGACCATCAGCCTGATCTCGCTGACGCAGAGCCAGCTGCTCACGCTCCAAGGTCGTCACGACTCCAGAAACTGCAGCACGCGACACACCGGAAAGTCGAGCGATCTCGCGCACCTCTAACGAACCAAAGACCCAGACCGTAAACAGCACTCGAAAACCCGCCATCGAAAGCCCGAGCGGTCGGTGCACTTCCGTGTCGAAGTCTCCAATCGTCCGCGTTGCCAACCGGAAGAGATCGAATGACGCAGCGAAGCTCTCGAGGTTGACCTCTCCACCCCCTCCGCCGCCGAGCTCAGCAACCCGCTCGGTGGCGCGTTGCTCAAATTCGTCAGACATCCAGCACCGGCCCGCCGAGCGTGAGCGTTTGCCCGCGCACCAAAGCAACCGTGTCACCATCACCGTTATTGACAGCGATGTCGTGGACCGTGTTACGGCCGCGCTGCGCAACAGCGCGTGACGTCGCAACCAAGTGATCGCCGATGCGGGCGACCGAGATCCACTCGATCGACGCTGTCGTCGACAGAGTGCGCTCGTTGCCTGCATTTGAGGCATGAGCCATCGCCGTGTCGGCCAGCGTGAAGAGCACCCCACCGTGGCAGACACCCAGCCCGTTAGTCATCCGCTCTTCCACCTTCATCGACACCACCGCTAAACCGACTTCGGCGTGAATGATCTCAATGCCAAGCTCTTCGGCCACGTGGTCACGTTGATGCATCGCAGCAGAGGCGTCAGTCATAACCACCAACACTACTTTCGACATCGGTCGGAGGTACGAAGTGCGATGCGGCCGCCCGTCTGCCAGAACTGGCGAAGCCGCACAAGCCACGACGACTCCCACTTCGCTTTCCCCCATCGGCATACTCAGGCGCTCGCCGCATGCACGCCGGACTCCGCCGGTGACATCGCATAGAAGTCCGACGCTGGTGCACCTGATCAGTTCGCCCCGCATAACGCGCCGAGGTAATCCACTCGCTGGCATCGGTCCAAAGTGGGCATCGCTCGACTGATCGACGCCACCTTCGACCCTCCTACGGTGATGCAATGAGCACTGACATCCGACCATTCACAATCGAGGTCAGCGACGAGATCCTTGATGACCTTCGAGCCCGGCTGCGCAACACGCGCTGGCCCGAACGCGAGTTGGTTGAGGATTGGTCCCAGGGCACACCGCTCGCCTACGTCCAAGAGGTCTGCGACTACTGGGCAGAGCAATACAACTGGCGCGAACGCGAGGCGAAGCTCAATCATTTTCATCAATTTGTCACCACAATTGACGAACTCGATATTCACTTCATTCACCAGCGGTCGCCCCACCCTGAAGCCACCCCCCTGCTACTCACTCACGGATGGCCGGGCTCTATCGTCGAATTCGTCAAGGTGGTCGATCCATTGACCAACCCAACGCAACACGGTGGCGATGCAGCCGACGCGTTCCACATCATTGCCCCGTCGCTACCCGGGTACGGGTTCTCCGACAAGCCAACAGCCACGGGTTGGGGCGTTGAGAAAATCGCTACCACCTTTGCCGAACTGATGCGGCGCCTCGGATACGGCCGTTACGTTGCGCAAGGCGGCGATTGGGGATCCGGTGTGACGACGGCGCTCGGCGCGTGCGACCCCGAACACTGTGCCGCGATCCACGTCACCCTTGCCATGGGGGCGCGCCCGAAACTTGACGGCGAACTCAGCGATGCGGCTGAGCGAACGCTCAAGCATTTGCAGTACTACCGAGACTGGGACTCGGGCTACTCAAAGCAGCAGGCCACACGGCCCCAGACCGTCGGTTACGGCCTTGTCGACTCACCAGCCGGACAGGCTGCCTGGATCCTCGAGAAGTTCTGGTCGTGGACAGACACGCGCGACTCTGAACGCGGTGGGCACCCTGAAGATGTTCTGACACGCGATGAGCTACTCGACAACATCATGCTTTATTGGATCAACGGCAATGCAGCCTCCTCCGGCCGGTTGTACTGGGAGAGCTTCGGCAAAGGCCCCCGCCATACCGTAAATATCCCAACTGGGTTTGCAGTGTTCCCTGAGGAGATTGCTCCTCCCGTACGGGAGTGGGTGGAAGACAGCTACACCCACATCGTGCATTGGGCCGAGCATGCTCGAGGCGGTCATTTTGCCGCGTTCGAGGTTCCCGGCACCTATGTCAAAGAGATCAGAACAATGTTCCGACCCTTTCACCAAGGGGCTCGCTAGCGTCAGGCTTTCTGACTGCGTTCGACTACACCAACCCGACCCCACCTCAGCATGGCCGAGTGCCTGGAAGCGCAAAGGCGGCATGGTCGTACCGCTCATTTCGCATCATCTTTGTCGGTCTAGCGCTTTCGCAAATAGGGACCTGGATGCAGAACTTCACCCTGCCGGCCTATATCCAGGACCGCACCGACCGCCCCGCGTTCGTTGGCGTAGCAATCTTCATGCAACTAGGGCCGCTCCTCGTATTATCGATTCCCGCCGGGGTGCTCGCCGACAAGGTGTCGAAGCAGAAGCTTCAACTCGCGATGCAGTCGATTTCTGCTGCGCTCACGCTGTGCCTTGCTTTTTTGGTGGCACAAAACGCTGCGCTGGTCGCAATCTTTGGAATACAGCTCGCAATCGGCATCGCAAACGCGTTGAACGCACCGGCCTTCCAGGCAAGCATGCCCTTGCTCGTGCACCGTCAGGACCTGCCCGGGGCCATCAGCCTGAACTCTGCCATGATTAATGGCAGCCGGGTGATGGGGCCCGTGCTCGCTGCGGTACTTGCTGCGATCGGCATGAGCACTGCGCAAATTTTCACCGTAAACGCTGCGACTTACGTCTTTTTTATCATTGCGTTACTTATCGTGCGGATGCCCGACGTGCGAGGCAAATTCAGTGAAGTCGGCTGGCGCCGTTTGCTGACCGGCTTTCACATCGTCCGCAAGCGGCAGGTGCTCTCGCGTCTTCTTGTCGGCATGTTCCTGTTCTCACTGCTCTGTTTACCGTTCGTTGGGTTGTTCCCGTCGATCGCTGAGCTCAACTTTGGATTCGATCCGCTTGACAACCAATACCGGGCGCTATACGCAACGTGGGGGCTCGGCGCCTTCTTCGGTGCCATTTCGGTCGGCACCTGGCTGGCCGACGTGCACCGCCACACACTTATCGTTCGCGGGTTCACTGGCTTTGCTGTTGTTCTTGCAGTCTTCTCGCAGCTACGCGATTCGGTCCTTCCGTACCCCGTAGGTTTCCTGCTTGGCTTCGCGTACTTCATGACCGCCACGGCAATCACCACTGAGCTGCAGCTGAATCTAAAGAACACTGAGCGGGCGGCCGTGATGCCGCTGTGGTTCATGGTCTTTGGCGGAACGGTGCCGATTGGCAACCTGGTCTTCGGCGTCGTCATCGAGTGGGTCGGCGCTCGTGCCGTGCTCGGTTTTGGTGCTGGGTTTGCGGTTTTCCTTGCGTACTGGGTCGATCTACGCCACCTACGGCGCAACGCATTTCTGCCGGAAAGCGAGGGAGGCGAGAAATACACGCCAGTCAACGCCAGCCGCCTTATCTAGCGAGTGTCGGCTGTCCAGTTCCCAGAGCAACTCGGCTGATTCAATTAAGTAGTTCGTTGACGACGCGTTCGAGGCCGGCGGATCGGCTGGCTTTGACCAGCACTACGTCACCCGCTTGGAAATTGCCAATAAATGCAACCGGGTCATCGGTCGGTCGGACACCGTAAAGATCCGTTCCGGTGGCGACAACTTGGACGCCAAGTGTCTCGGCAATGCGAGCAACCTCACGATGCCCCTCAACGTCATCGTCTAACTCGCCCATGAGGCCGAGGATGGCAATACGACGGTCAGCCTCCATCGCTGCCAACGCTTCGAGAGCCGCACCCATGGATGTCGGGTTGGCGTTGTAGGCGTCGTTGATGACTGTCGCTCCGGACGGCGCTGTTGACACTTCCATCCGCATACCAGAGATCGACGCTGTCGCTAATGCCTCGACCGCTGCGTTCAGCGACACGCCGACGGACCCGGCAACAGCGATTGCAGCTGCAGCATTTGATGCCATGTGCGCGCCGCTCGTTGCAAGTTCGACGTCGGCGTTTCCCCACGGGGTATCGACGCGGAATCGAGGGCGGGCCAGCGCATCAAGTTCGAGACCACTGAGCCGTACATCCGCCGACGTGCCGTATGTAAGGACAGTTGCGTGTGCGTGCCGAGCCATCGCCAGCACGCGCTCATCATCAGCGTTGAGGATTGCTGTACCCGACGCATCGAGCGCCTCAACCAACTCTTTCTTCGCCTTTGCGACACCCTCAATGCCACCGACTCGTTCGGTGTGGGAGTGACCCACTGCGGTGACAACGCCGATGTCTGGTTGGGCAACATCACAGAGTCTCGTGATCTCGCCAAAACCGCGCATTCCCATCTCCAACACGAGGACCTCGGTGTCGTCTGGTGCATTCAGAACCGTAATTGGCAGGCCCTGCTCGTTGTTGAAGCTTCGTTCGTTAGCAGCTGTGCGGAGCCCTGATGCGCACGCGGCTGCAATCAGGTCCTTGGTCGATGTCTTGCCGACGCTGCCGGTAACACCGATGACCTTGCCGACTGATTGGCTGCGAGCCCAAGCAGCGAGCGCCATAAGCGCTACTGCGGTGTCATCGACTTCGATGGAGGTGCCCGCTTCTGCGGCATGCTCCGGCTGGCTTGTGAGGTACGCGGCCGCTCCGGCCGATATCGCTGTTTCGATGTACTCGTGACCATTGCGATCAGCCACAATCGGAATGAATAGCTGACCTGGACGCACCAAGCGCGAGTCGAATGATGCACCGTCAAACTCAACATCGGGCCCGACCAGTCGTCCTCCGATGCTGGCTGCTGCTGCTGATGCCAGAATCCTCACGCGCGTCGACGGTACCGTTCGCACTATGACGATTGGTGGACGACGGTGAGTGGCAGCCCGATCGAGACAGACGAACGGATCCACCTGATCGTCATCTTCGGTGGCGAAAGCGCCGAACATGACGTCTCGTGCACCACCGCTGCCCATGTGTTGGCCGCAGCGGATCCTACAAAGTACCGCATTACCCCGGTCGGAATTTCGACTGACGGGCGGTGGGCGATTGCGGACCACGCAGTTGCCGCGCTGGCTTCAGGCAGGGGTGAATTACCAGCGAAACTCGACCCGACCGGCTCTGAGGTATCAGCAACGCCAATTCTTTCCGCTGCCTTCGCCGACCCCTCAACCACGGTCGTCTTGCCGCTCCTCCACGGCCCGATGGGTGAGGATGGAACGATCCAGGGACTCATCGAACTCGCCAACCTGCCGTACGTTGGCACCGGTGTCCTTGGGTCTGCGGTGGCAATGGACAAAGCGATGGCCAAGCAGGTCGTTGCTGCTGCTGGAATTCCCCAGGCCCGCTACCAGGCATTTGCCGAACATGAAATGACGCCGTCACTTGTGACTGCAATCGTCGATGACCTTGGGCTCCCAGTGTTCGTAAAACCAGCAAACATGGGTTCCTCGGTCGGCGTATCAAAAGCGTCGAGCATCGATGAGCTAAACGCTGCGATCGACGTCGCGCTCAGTTATGACGAAGTGGTTGTCGTCGAAGAGGCTGTGAGTGGTAAAGAAATCGAAGTCGCCGTTCTCGGCAATAACCAGCCCATAGCAGCGACGCCGGGCGAGATTGTGCCGGGCGATAACTTTTACAGTTACGAAGACAAGTACCTAACCGACGGTTCTTATGCAGTCATTCCTGCCCCGATTGGAGACAGTGCTCTCAGCCAGGCAAAAGAGCTCGCAATCGAGGCGTACCAGGCTTTGCGATGCGAAGGTTTGTCGAGAGTTGACTTCTTCTGGGAAGACCCCGCTACCGATTTCAGCGGTAAACCCGGTCGTGGTTTTTTGCTGAACGAGGTCAACACAATGCCGGGTTTTACCCCCATCTCGATGTTCCCGAAAATGTGGATTTCCGACGGAGTGAGCTATCCCGAGATCATCGACCGACTCGTCGATCTCGCATTGGAGCGCCACTCCCGACGCCGACGCAATACCGTTCACTGAAACACCAAGTACTACTGCGCCAAGATCTTCCCCAGTCCACCCAAGCCATGCGGGAAAATCGCTGCGCAGCAGCCCTCATTACGCACCTTTCAGAGGGTTTTTGCTCAGAGTGGGGTGAGGGCTGAACGAAGAAAGGCACGCAGTTCATCGCGCAACGCCCGAAGGCCAGCCTGATCAGCGACCCACCCGACTGTGCGGAGTGCTTCAGGTTCTGTCGCAATGCCTGTGACGGTTGCGTAGCTCAGCGCCGCGATCAATCGGGGGTCTCCCGTGCGAAGACGGCCGGTCTCCATCTCTGCAGCCAAATAGTGGACAGCACGCCCTACAAGTGGTGAGATGTGCGCCGCGAGCCGGTCAGCTTGTGATTGACTTAATCGGCTAACTTCTCGCACCAGGCCAAGGAGAGCCGGCCGCCGGACCGCCGGGCGGAAGACCGCACGCACGACGGCGTCCACGCGATCAAGCGGGTCATCAGGCGCAGCGCGGACTGCGGCGTCGATGACGACGACCAGTTCCGCAGCAACCTTCTCCAGCACTGCGTCTACAAGCACCTCCTTGGAGTCAAACCAGTAAAGGACGGTCTGCTTGCGGACACCGACATGACGGGCAATCTCATCAAGCGACACAGCATCGACACCGCGTGCGCCGA
>Ga0315320_10003494_pt1 | contig 12873 bp, 9 predicted proteins | sample M140m21515metaG_FD_203458 | JGI IMG/M metagenome (GOLD analysis project Ga0315320, IMG submission 203458) | Ammonia-oxidizing marine archaeal communities from Monterey Bay, California, United States - M1 40m 21515 | ecosystem: Environmental > Aquatic > Marine > Coastal | place: USA: California...
TCACCAGAAGGATCAGTTACACGCAACGACATGACAGCCATTGAGCAGCTGGAACTATGGCTCACCTACCAGCGTCACTTCTGTTGTCACAAGCCATCCATCACGGTGTCTGTAAGTGACGATGAGTGGTCCGAGGTTGGTGATTGGGTCTATGATCACTTCGATGAGATGTCTGGCGTCTCGTTCTTACCTCGATCCAACCACACATATGCCCAGGCACCATACCAGGACATCACAGAAGCGGAGTACGAGGACGCCATGATGGACTTCCCAATACACATAGACTGGGATGACTTGGCCCTGTACGAGAGAGGTGACACAACAGTCGGATCACAGACACTAGCATGCAGCGGCGACAGCTGTGAACTAGTAGACCTGGCATCATAGGATGTGGATACTCTTGTGGCTTCAGGTGGTGACAGCCGATACCATCAAATACTATCATCTGGGGACCTACGGGTCCTTGGAGCACTGTGCCCAGGCTAAGGCTAAGGCCATGGTCATGCGTACCACCAAGGACACAATGGTGGCATGCCTAGACGTGACAGTAGCTAGTAAGTAGGAACCCAGGCACCAACCTGGTACAAGCAGTCGGAAGGGGCGACACATGGTCGTAACTATGGTCATCTCCCTTCCGACCTGGCCCACCTAAGTGTGCCACCGACCCAGTAGTTTAGACACCACAGGCATTCAAGATCTTTCTTTGTAGTTCCTAGAATGTACACTGTCTGCCCTCCACTTGTTCTCTACCCATATCTGACACAGCACAGGTCAGGGACTAAGAGCCCCCTCTAGAGAAGACCTAGCTTAACCGCTCAGGTTCTCACAAGTTCTCCCGCTCACTATGGTCAGTTAAAGATCCAGTCTAAGGTGTTTTCCTCCCGGTCACACTTAGGTTGGGACGATAGTGAGCGGTGAGATCATTGTACCTTAGTTCCTCTAGGACCTGGCTCCTCGAGGTATGGTGATGCTGCCATCACAATCTTGAACACAGCCCAGTCAAACTAATGACAACATAAGATGACCTAAGAGTAGGACTTGTCTACTCTTGTCAGTCATTGGTCTGACTTAGGTCTGACTAGGGTTTGACTTAGGTGGGACTTAGGTCCGTATTTGTCATTCAAAGAAATGGCCTCTCAGCCTGACAAGAATCGCAGAAGGTCAGCACTAATGACCTAATGTCATACCAAGTGTCATCGGATAAAGTATCCGTTGACCTAGGTCACCCCACAACATCAGTGACTTAGCTATCCACTGACCAATCAATGCCAATCAATCAATGGATCCACGGGTCCCTTGCCCACCTTTCGACCCCCCGGTGGGTCAATGAATGAGCCAATTCCAAAACAAGGGTTAAAGACCCGCGTTGTTGTTGTTGTTGTCCGTCTCTTTCAACCCAAGTTCCCCCACGAAACACATTAGATAAGGACCATTAGATATGGCTCTAGAGAATGGAACCTACGTCAACTCCCTGGTCACATCGAACCCGGCCTCGACTGACGGTATCGCCCAGGCTGATGACCACATCCGACTGATTAAAAGTACAATTAAGAACACCTTTCCAAACCTAAATGGTGCTGTGACGGCTACTGTGGCCCAGCTCAATAGTACAGCGTCTATGCCCAGCTCCCTGACCGACCTAAGCATCTCGGACGGTAGCGCCAACCAAGTGTTGAAGACAGATGGCAATGGTAACTTTAGCTTTGTGTCACTCCCCGCAGGCAGCACCGACACGAACTACTATGTGACGGGTGGCTCTGTCAGCGGAACAGTGTTGACCCTAAACCGCCAAGGTCTCGGCAACATAAACATCGGTGGTCTGCCTGCTGCTATCACAAACAACAACCAGCTAACTAACGGTGCTGGGTACATCACAAGTGCCCAAGCCACCAGCCCAACGTCTTTTGGTGCTGTTGGTACTTATGCTTTCCTAGTGCGCAACGGTGTATCAATTAGCTCTGGTTCATCTGTGGCTGGCTCTACCCTACAGAGTGGCGGTGTGAATGCAGTCCATTCTGTTACTACCAATAATTGGGTGTACTCGGCCAACCTAACTCAGTTGGCCCGTGGGGACACCACCATGTCAGGCACTTGGAGAGCCATGGGCTCTGTGACCTACAACGGCTCCAGTACCTATGGTCGCGGCACCGTATTCTTGAGGATTTCCTAATGAGCATCACGATAGCAGAAGTGCGCAATGCACAATCTCTTCAGTCTGACAATCAGCGCATGGACGTTGAGATCAACCACCCCACATACGGATGGATACCCTACACTGTAGACCCCGACGACACTGACACCACAATCGACAATGCTGCCATTCTCGCTTTGGTTGGCTCTGACTTTGGTGCATACGTTGCTCCCACCCAGGAATCGATCGATGCCGCTCTGGCTAGCCAAGTCAGATCCGAGCGGGACCTCCTGCTTTCTGTGGTTGATGTCGTAGTGAGTAACCCTCTGCGCTGGGCATCCCTATCCGCAGACAAGCAGAACGAGTGGACAGCCTACCGGCAGGCCCTGCTTGATGTACCCCAGCAATCTGGGTTTCCAGGCACAGTATCGTGGCCCCCCGTAGTCTCCAGCTGAACAAACAATGTAAGGATCTAGGTCATGTCTAACCTACCAATCCGTCAATTAGGAGCTGTGGGCGTAATCACTGATGTTGACCCCTACAATTTACCTATCAACGGCTACTCTCGAGGCAAGAATGTTAGGTTTACTGATGGAAGCGTGAGCCGAGGACCCATATATCGATCTGTTTCTGATGCCATCAGTTGGAACCCAGTCTTTTCCTATGGACTGATCGCCAACTCAGGATACGACACAGTGCTAGTTGTTGATGATACTTTCGACATCCATGAGTTTAGCAATGGCAACTTCACGCAGCGTTTCAACTCTAGCACCTCTGCAAGCATAGATCCCGTCACAGCAACAACCTTAGCTGACGTTCATTATGTCAATCGTGCGGACCAAGTCCCTGTAGCAAGAACACCCGCTGCGACTAACTTTACTGCCTTAGCAAATTGGCCATCCAACTACAGGACCACTGCACTCCGCAGCTTTGGTGACTTCTTGTTGGCTTTAGGCACTGTAGAGGCAGGCACAAATTACCCTAACCGTGTGCGGTTCTCTGACCCCGTCTTAGCTAACCAGATCCCATCAACCTGGGACGAAACTGACTTGACCAACAGCGCAGGCTTCAATGACCTGGTGCAGATGAAGACCCCAATCATGGATGGTGCCACCCTCGGGGCCAACTTTTTAATTTACTCCCAGGACCAGGTCTGGTCGATGGAGTTTGTAGGCGGTACGTTCATCTTTAACTTCCGCAAGATCTTTGATGACGCCGGGGTAATCAACCAGAACTGCATTGTGGAAGTAGAGGGTCGCCACTACGTTTTCGACCAAGACGACATATATGTAACCGATGGCAACACCCGCCAATCCATATGTGACGGCAGGGTCCGCAAATATATCTTCAATGGCATGAATACTTCTCGCACCGATAAGTGCTTTGTATTGCACAACCGTGCCATGGAAGAGATCTATTTCTGCTACCACACCGGCGATGACATGGCAGTGTACACAGATGGTACTCAGTGCAATCGCGCTGCCGTTTATAACTACAAAGAAGACAACTGGACATTTCAAGACATACCCAACGTAATGACCGGGACCGAGGCTTCAGTGGATAGTGTTTTCTCGTATGATGACGCAACGCAAAGCTATGGAACCATAGGTGGCACATATCATGATCAAGAAAGCCAAAGTAATATTCGGGCTTTATTCGTGTCAGCTACTGGCGGGGGTGTCCAAGACAGTAAGCTCTATGGCATTGACCTTGTAGACGAAGGCAACCTGGCACAGCCTCTAGACCCTGCCGTTTCATCACCCATGTTTTTAGAGCGTGTAGGCATAGACCTTGATGATGTAAGCATACCTTTAAATGGTTATAAAGTCATTTCGGCAGTCTACCCCCAGATGACCACAGTGAGTGATAACGCTAATTTTGAATTCACGTTTGGTGCTGCTGATTATGGGGTGCATACACCTAACTATCAGGATCCTGTAACTTTTGATTCCTCTAGTCAGTACAAAGTCGATACCCGTATTGCTGGGAGATACCTCTCTTACAAATTGGCAACGCCAAATGTAAAGGACTTTGCCTTCTCAGGAATGGACGTTGAAGTTGTAGTCACAGGACGGAGGTAACGGATGTCACTGTCCAATAAGATAAACATGTTGGTGTCCCGTTATGTCCGCCGACAAGTACCTAATCTAGACCCAGACTTTCTACCTAACTACCTCCAAGAAGAGCTACGAGAGGTAGAGGCATCTATACAATCTTTAAGTGACGCCAGTTTGCAAGTGACAGACAGAGAACCAGAGAACCCCCGTAAGGGAATGGTCCGCTATGCTATTGCACCTTGGAACCCCCTGAGTAATGGGACCCAAGGACTTGTTGTCTACGATGGCACAGCTTGGGCATCAATTGGTGGGTCAGCTTCTACAACAGGTCTGACTTATGATGACTTCTAATCTCATGAAACAAGACCTAGAGATCAGGCAGTCTCTGATGGAGTACCAGACGATAATGCTGCACGGCATTGCAGAGGGCAAGCTAGAGTGCGCCCTAGATCAGACTGAGCTAGAGCATTACTTCACGCCCCTGGATGATCGCTATGGGTGCCACCAGTATGCACGCCAGTTGTTCATGCCGAAAGGTATAACTGTGGCCGGGGCTCTACATAAGCGGGACCATCTGACTTTCTTGATGGCAGGCACCATGGTGATCATATCTGAAGATGGTGGTCGCCAACGTCTAACGGCCCCCCAGACCTTTGTATCACCGGCAGGCGTCAAGAGAGCTTTCTTTATTGAGAAAGACACAACACTGGTCTGTGTTCACCTTACAGCCCATGGATCAGAAGAACACATGGCAGAGATAGAGGATGAAGTCCTGAGCCCCACCTATGAGGCTATGGGCCTGGAAGAGCCTGACCTGTCTTCACTTAACGAGTTCCTGGAGAACTCTAAAAACAATAAAATCGAGTAGGAAACTCATATGGTATTTGCAGTAGGAGCAACCCTGATTGGCGCTGGCGTTGGGCTATATGGCGCAAACAAAGCGTCAAAGGCACAAAACGCAGCCACAGCAGCATCCTTAGCCGGTTTCAAGCAATATGAACCATATGTGGACGCTAACCTTACTGGCTCCCAAGCTGCCCTGGGCGGCGTCCTAGAGACTGGTGCCTACGGAGGTCAAACCCTAGCTGCACCTAATGACTTCCAGACTGGCACTGCCACTAACATGGGCAACATCGGCGGCAACCTCCAGAATTCTGGCTATGGCATGATGAATGCTAATGCTGGATTCGGAGCTAACGCTAACCAGCTGTATAACCAGTTCCAGGGTTTATCTCAGAACGCCCAGGACGATCGCCTGGCCGCTGCTAATCAGTATGCAATAAACAATATGGATCCCCTGGTCACAGCTGCAATGCGTGACGATCGGCGGAGGCTCGAGGAAAATACCTTGCCTGGCGTTGATCTCGCTGCCAGCGGCACCAACAACATGAACTCCAGTCGTGCTGGTGTTGCAGAGGCCGTAGCCAATCGCGCATTTAATGACCGCCGGGCTGATGTCAGTTCCCAGGTCATGGATAGTTTGCGGACCCAGTCCCTCAACCAGCAAAACCAGCAATTTGTTGACCAGTCAAATGCTCTGACCAATGCTGGCAACGCAAACACTGCAATTTCGAATGCCTACACTACTGGCATGAATACGCTTGGCGAGGGTGCCAACTTTGGCATGAATGCAGGCAACACCCTTCAAGGCTTTGACCAAGCTGCCCTCAATGATACTAGATCTGCTTTCGAGCGCCAGCGCGACTTTGAGTTACAACAGCGCAAAGACTACCAGTCTGGCGTACTAGGCAAAGCACCTTCGTCGCCGTCTGTAACCCCCAACCTCTATAATGGGGTCCAGGGTGCCATGAGTGGTGCTATGCAGGGCTTTGGCTTTGCCAATCAGTATGCACAACAAAATGGACTACCTAGCAACAACGCCAGCAGTTCTTTTTATAACCCATTCTTTGGTGGCCAATCTGGCCTCGGAATAGGAGGCAACTAATATGGACCCTTTGATCCCTCCTAATATCCAGAATGCAGCAGATGCAGCTGGCCTACCTTGGAACGATTATTTAAACACTTTGAACCCTGCACAAAAAGCAGATGCGGAAAATCAAATTACTGTTTACGATAAATACAGGCGTAAGCAGATTGATGATGCTAAAAGAAGAAATACTCAAAACGCCATTTTATCTAGTCCCTTAACACCAGTTGTTAATCCAGCTCTTTTAAATACGCAGCCAGCAGCTGCCCAGCAGCCTCCTACACCTACAATAGAAGAACCAATGGAAAATAATGCAGCATTATCAATGAGACCACAAATGCGCCCGTCCAATATTGGCGCACCCGTTCTGATGAATCCAAACCAGCCTAATAACCCAAAGCCAGCTCTCCAGACCGGCAACGCCAGGGGATCTGCCCGGACGCCAACAGTCGAGCCTAATCGCATCAACATGATGGGCGAGGGCATGATACGCATGGGTTCTGCTATGGCAGGCCAACAAGGCATGGGTCTGAACGCAGGCATGGCTGCCGCTGGTCAAGAGTACGGCAACATCATGGATTACAACCGCAAGGCCGAGGATGAAGCCGCTGCCATTGAGGAAGCACGCCGGGTAGAACTACAGAGGCGCATGGATGCACAGGCTGCCGCATATGCCAAGGCCAACAAGCCTGATAAGGACGCAGGCTTTGAAGCAGCTGTTGCTTCAGCAAAATACAACAATGCTATGCAAGTTCTCCAGGGCTTTGACGACCATGATGGCGTGGTTGGCTTTGGCTATATGTTCCGCAAGTGGGACCAGATCACGGGCAACCAACGTGAGAACGTCCGCCTAAAGATCGCAAAACTTAAAGTAGACGACACGCTGTCCTACGTTGCTCAAACTAAAGGTGCCATATCTGAACGTGAGATGGATGTCTTTAGTTCTGCACAGCCTAACTGGACTGACGGTGAGCCTATCTGGAGGGCATGGGTCGAAGACTATGCTGAAGCTCTCCGCGTTATGAACAACCGCCTAGCTGGGGGTAATGCCGTGGGCACCTACTCAGACGGAACCACCAGTGGTCAATTCATTGTAGGTGGTCGATCTCCTAAAGCACCCGACACCACAGGTTACTCAGTAGTTACCGAATAGGACACCACATATGCCCGATTTTAAGATAAAAACGCCTGACGGGCGAACAGTAACCGTGCGTGGTGCCACCGCAGAAGGCGCTATTGCATACCTGGCTCAACAAGAGCGTGGCCAGTCTGCCACCACCGCACCGGCCCCAGATGATAACACGGGACCAGGCGGTGCTCAGGCTGCTGTAAATGCAGTTGTTCGTGGCAGTTCCCGTCTTCGTAACTTGCCTAATGTAGCTGCCGCAGAACAGTTGCAAAAAACAGCAGGATATGAAGAAGACAGAGCACGGAGAGAAGCGTCTGGTGATCTACCCTGGTGGGAAAAGATCTTAACATGGCAAGCTAGTCGTGAAGACCCAGAAGAACTGCGCTCAAAGGCTGTAGAATTAGCCTTAGAGGCTCAACAGCGCGAAACTGCCGTCCAGCGTGATTACCCTATGACTGAAGCTGGTGGTGGGCAGATTGCAAATATAGGCCAGGCAGAAACCTTTTCGGAAGGCCTTAAAATAGCGGCCTCAGACCCCCTTGCTACGGCCTCTGGAGTTGCTCAGGTTGGGCTTGAGCAACTACCTACTATTAGCGCCGCTCTAGCCACTCGGAACCCTACTTTAGGGACCGCTCTCTTTGGTTTATCTAGTTACAACCAAGAACGGTATGGGCAGCTATTGTCCCAGGCCCTGGAAGCTGGCTATGATCTCTCTACCCAGGAGGGTGCGGAGGCAGCCCTAAGTGATACTGAATTTATGGAGCGCCAGGCCCAGCGTGGTGTAACCCGTGGCACTATTATTGCGGCTATTGACATGTTCACCGCAGGCCTCGCTTCAAAAAGCGGCCTTAACCCCGGCAGCCTAGTTAAAAACACAGGTTACCAGATGGCTGGTGGCGCTAGTGGAGAAGGTCTAGCCGAATACACAGACACAGGTGAAATAAACCCTGGTGAGATGATCATTGAGGGACTTGCCGAAGGTGTCACAGCGCCGTTGGATGTCGCAGCCCTCGGCACACAAAAGTGGCGCTCCAAGATCGAAGGTGACCCTGCCTATGGTGGCGCAGCTGCTGATCTAGCGCGTCTAATCCGCGAAATCTCGGTAGCTCAGGGCAACAACCTGAAAGATGTCAGATCTGGTGGTGGTGCTAAAGCTACACTCGAGGCTGCACATGAGAGGATCTCGGGCCAGATCACGGCAATAGCCAAGGACCCGGCAGTACAGGCCCGTCTTTCACCGAAGAATGCGGCTACACTCGAGGATCTCCTTGGAACCTACGCCCTGGCACAGACAGCGATCCGCCAGGGTAAAAACAAAGTCAAATCTAAGGTTACAAAAGAGAACGCTGAAGCTATCGTGCGTTTGCTGGGGCCTTACCGAGAGGCCGCCGAGTTACAGCAATTGTTTGACCAGGGCGATGTACTCACAGATCTTTTCCAAGATGGCCTCAAGGGCGGGGTCAGTCAATTTACAGACTTTCTCAACCCAATAACTGATAATTCAGGAAACTACGACCCTAACCGTAGTCTCAGCACAATTGGTAGCCTCTATGGTGCTTCTATTATCGGCCCCCTGAAGTCAGCAGGCATAGTCGCCGGTGGCCGTACCATAGACGCACTCACAGGTCGCCGTTCCAAGGTAAATCGCTTCGTTAAGAAGCTAGAGAAACTAACAGGACAGCCCGTACCCCAGGGACCATCCTTAATTAATGCTGCCCGACTTGAAGAGCAGCAAGCCGAGCAAGCCAAAGCCGACGATGCAGCAGCCAAGGCAGCTCAGGAAGCAGAAGACGCCAACATTGTCAGTACACTTGCAGGCATGACCGGCAACGCCACAGACGGTAGCCCATTGGGCACTGTTGCGGTCGGTACAGGTATCCCCGCAGAAGAGATCCAGACAGTGGTCTCTGAATTACGTTTGAAGCACCCAGCTGACAGCAAGAACCCAAATGATGTTGCTATCAACAAGGTCCTCGATGACGCCCAGGCCGGTCTTAACGGTGAGCAGCGCCCTATCCGCGCTCTGACCCAGTTGGTTAACCTGGTGAACAACCACCTGGACGCCAGTCTCATGGACGGTGGTAGTAGCGTTCAGCGTACTAGCCTCCCAGACCAACCCCTGGCCCAAGCTCGGGCTATCCAGATGGGCAATGCGCCTAAGATGGATGCAGCGCCTGCTGCCCAGACATCCCCAGCTCCCAATGTTGATACAGCAGCACCGGCACAGTCCACAGTCAACGGCAACCAGACAACCACGTCTGAGAACTACCAGGCTGGCATAGATGCGAACCGCGACACAGCCTCAACTCTACAGCAACAGGTCATGGATACACTCGATCTTGAGAACCGCCAGGCTACGAACCGACCAGGTGGCGAGCTGACGCCTACGATGCTCGAGAATGAGGCCGAGGCCCTTTATGTGGCACTAGAAGCTGTAAAAACCGAAAACATGCCCCTGGCAGCCATGGAAGACGTGGCACAGCTCTTGGTTGATGAGGGTGTAGCCCAGGAAAACGTAGACAAGTTCTATAATCCCTATGTCGATCGGGTTCGCCTCCAGCAGAAGCGCAAACCATCGATGCTGAAGCAGGCCCAGGCCACCCAAGAGGCCATGGCAGATAAACCTATGTCTGACGACAGCCGTAGTATCCCTGAAGGTCCATTTTCTGGTCCTGTTTTAAATCCTACCTATAATCCTCTGCAAGTCTCTGAGCAGGATCTAAATTCAACAAGTATAGAAATCATGCCCAGTCCGGAAGACCTGGCTGCAATGAAAGATGGATCATATAAGCCAGATAAAAAGCAAACACTTGTTGAATTTGCACAGCAGCTACAGCAACGCTGGCAGGAAGCAACAGGGCGCACCGAGCCCTTTGAGCAAACAGCTGAGAATGTAGATCAGATTGCAAGGTTAATGGCTACGGAAGCGGCTAGTGCACTGAAGTCAGATTCTAATGCGATTGGCTGGTATGACCGTAAATTGAAAGCTGCAAAGTCTGTAGTTTCACTTGTGGATCCGCGAGTTACTCAGTCTCCTCGTAATGAGTTAGCCTTCGATTTTGCTCTGGCCGTAACTTCTAATGGCCAGGCTGTTGCAGACAACTTTGAATATGCCATGATGGTATTTAAAGAGTATATGGACACCGGACGCATGCCCACAGAAACTTGGGTCAAGGGTGGTGAGCGTAACCAGGCTATGGTTGATGCATTTGCATTCTTTAATACTTACGAATCTTCCGGTCAAAATATGCCGCTCGGTGATTTCCTAGACCAAGATTTCAGTGTGAGTGAATTAAACGCATACATGGGGCGATTTAACGCCGATTATGGCACTGAGATTAAGGTTCCTTCGTCTGAAGGTGCATCGGAAATGGTCAAAGGATCTTACATTGTTGGCCCTAAGATCGGCCAAGGTTTTTACCAGAATATCAGAGGAAACTACGATCCACTGACAATGGATATCTGGTGGATGCGTATGTGGAATAGGCTTACTGGCCGTGCTTTTGAGGATCCAAAGGATATAGAAAAGAATAGGTCTACAATTCGTAAGGGTATCAAATCAGCTGATGCTCTGGGTAAAAGACTTATAAAAGAGACTTTATCTGATATGAACATTAAGAAATCAGATTTAAAAGACGACACAGTTCTTGATAGCTTCGTATCCAAACTCGATAAGAGATATCAGTCCTTTTATAGAAAAGCCAAAAAGGACGACCCGAAGTCAAAACCACCAAAACCTCAACTATTCAAATCCACCGGAACTATGGTAAAAAATATGGTTCCCCAATTACAAGCGCAACCGAAGAATGCTGGTGAGCGTTCTTACATGCGTACCGTAACGAAAGAGGCAATATCTAAACTAAAAGAAATAGGAATAGATATATCGACAGCTGACTTCCAAGCCCTTATGTGGTATCCAGAGAAACAGCTTTTTAGAAAAGGCGGCGTAGCTCCAGGCCGAGGCTCTGACAATGATTACCTAGACGCGGCAACGATGCTTGCAGAGAAAGAAGGAATATCAAATGAGCAAATTGAACAAGCACTCCCCACACCAGACGGAGGAGGAACAGTCGATAATATCCCAAGTTCCCCCAGAACTGATGGAGACATTTATCCAGGGATTGATGGAACTGAAGTCCAAGCAGACAACAGCATCATCGCCAACCTCCTCAACCCCCCAGGGAATACTAGTGGACGAGCACCCAGGGCCGGTACTAACTGGGCCACCGGCGGGAACTCTCTCGCAAGGGTAGCCCTGACAGCGGTTAAAAGGTTTGTTCCTCAGTCTAAGGCTGCTTTCCAGGTTGGCAAACGTGGAACCCCAACAGAGGATGGGATCCAATCTCTAGACCAGGCTCTGAGCCTAGCACACACACTGGGCATCACTGTCCGTCTGTTTGACAGTCAGGAAGAGATGTATACCTCTCGTCTTGCAGTATATGGAACTGGTGATCAAACTTCTGTCGCCTCGTTTTACCAAAAAGGCGCATACGCTGACGGCAAAGGCGCAGAAGGTACGGTCTTTGGCCTGAACCCTGGGGCTATGCTGGATAGCGGAGGATCAGTTAGCGGTATTGATGCCCTGTCGAGCCTAATACATGAGATCGCCCATGGTATGACCTTGAGCCCCCTGGATCTAAACGGCTCCCAGGTAACTGACACTGAGTTTACCAATCCAGTAACCGGCCAGCCCGACAAGGCACCCATGGGATCCTTTGCTGGCAGTGCTTTGAGACCCCTACTGGAAGGTAAGGGTGATCCCGACATCATGGCAGAGATCGACAACCTACAGATGAACGTGGACGCACACACAACCAATGACCCTGCCCAGCGCAGCGCGTTGCGTGAGGTTCGCAAGTTGTCAACAAATCTCAAAGACTGGAAAGCCTATTACGATAAGGAAGTGGACAATGGTTTCATGTCCAGATCTGATGCTGACATAGGCATGGCCAACCGCCAGGATGTAGCTGACGGCTACACAGACTATATGCAAAGTGTGCGTGAGTTGGCTGTGGATCCTGTTTTAATCTACTTGATCAATCCTAAGCTGGCCAAGTCGGTAATGCCCAAAACGGCTGCCCTCATACGCGACCAGTTCAACAACGCCGGTAACAAAAAGGTCAAGTTCTTCAGTCACCCAGCTGCTGTGGTCATAGCTACGGTCATGGCCATGTTGGCCCAGGGTATGGCGGAAGAAGAGGAAGAGAAGCAAAGGATGCAAATGCCCCCTGGTGCTTTGACACCACCACCGCCCGGCATAGGCGCCCTAACTGCATAAGAACAAACAGAGGTCCCTTCGGGGGCCTCTTTTTCATTAATGGAGAGCAAAATGATCCATAAGAACGCAATAGATTTAGTCCCTACGCTACGGGCCATCGAAGATGTACTACTTTCTCCCTTGCTCAGTACTGCGCAAAAGTCAGCCATCATTGGTGAGATACGCACTGTCTTGCCTGATAAGATGTTCTGCCCCAATTCGCGGCTAACACTGTCAATTCTAACCAGTATTGTGGAGAAACATGATGGGAGCACCCAAGAACCCGAGGCCCAAAGCACAGAGGCCCCCAAAAAACCCAGCAAAGGCAAGGGATCCAAAAGTAAACCCGCTGGCGCTTCAACACCAAACGCC
>Ga0315320_10003495_pt1 | contig 12873 bp, 8 predicted proteins | sample M140m21515metaG_FD_203458 | JGI IMG/M metagenome (GOLD analysis project Ga0315320, IMG submission 203458) | Ammonia-oxidizing marine archaeal communities from Monterey Bay, California, United States - M1 40m 21515 | ecosystem: Environmental > Aquatic > Marine > Coastal | place: USA: California...
CGATCCCTCCCCTATGAATTGCACCATATCGAGCGACATCCCGATCGGAGCGGGCCTGTCTTCGAGTGCCGCACTGGAAGTCGCGATGCTGCTCACCGCTCGCGAACTGCTCGGATGCGTGACCGATCCACGAACCCTTGCCGAAGAGGCCATGGCGTCGGAGCATCGCTTCGCCGGCACACCCTGCGGCATCATGGACATGTATGCGTCGGCCGCTGCGGAAAGGGACCATGCCTGCCTGATCGACTGCGCTCGCAAGACCTGCACCCAGGTACCTCTTCCAGATTCACGCGAATTGAAGATCGTGATCACCGATACCGGTGTGAGACACACGCTGTCGGATGGGTCGTATGCGGATCGACGAGCGGCTTGCGAGGAGTCGGCACGACGACTCGGCGTCACGACCCTCTCCGAAATATCCGCTGACGATTTCGACGAACGTTCGCTTCCCGAACCCATCAGGGCCAAAGCCAAGCACGTGATCACCGAGATCGAACGTGTCGATCGATTCGTGGAGGCCATGAAGGCGGATGACCTTCCACGCGCCGGTGAGATCCTGAGTGAGAGTCACCGGTCGCTGCGAGACGATTTCAAGGTCTCATGCAGAGAACTGGACCACATCGTGGCGGTCGCGGAATCGATGGAGGATTCAGGCATCTACGGTTCGAGAATGACGGGGGGTGGTTTCGGAGGATGCGTGGTCACGTTGTGCCACCCTGAGTCGGTCGACCTCTTCAAGAGAGCGGTGAGCCCCGCATTCAACTCCAGGTTCGGCCACGCTCCCGAAATCTTCGAAACATCCGCGGCTCATGGTGCCCAAGTGGTGGGATTTGGTCCTTCCACGGATTGAAAGGACAGCACTGTGTATCCTGTGGGCATGACCAACAGACACCTACTCGGGCTCATCGCCGCAAGCACGTTCACCTTTCTCCCCGGATGCGGATCCGGGACGGAGGAAGCCGGGATGGATGCCCCGCCAACGGAATTGAAGGCGGTCGTCAGCACCGATCGTGGCGAGTTCACGATCCGTCTTCGACCTGACCTGACACCGGTGGCGGTCGCCAACTTCGTCAACCTCGTCGAAAGTGGGTTCTATCACGGCTCGGAGGTCGCCAACGCGAACTCGGCGAGTTTCAGTGCTGGAATCCCGAAGTCACGGACGCCCAACTACACCATCGTTCCCGAGTACACCACGGAGCTTCTCTTCGACCGACCTGGGATCGTGGCCTGGACGTTCATGGACGATCCTGAACTCGTCGCGAACTTCGTCCCCCATCCCACGCGTTTCTTCGTGACGAAGAGCCCGCAACCCAATTGGAACCTCACCTACCCGTCCTTCGGCGAAGTCGTGGATGGAATCGACGTGGCGGGATTGACGCAGAAAGGCGACTGGATCAAATCGATCCGCATCGTCGGTGATTCGAAGGCTGCGCTGGCTCCCCATCAGGCGCGCATCGCGACCTGGAACGCCGCGCTGGAAGATGTGAGGAAGCCATTCGAGAACAAGGGCGCAGCAGGGGCAATTCCCCTTCCCGAAGGCGCTCAACCGGCGGGATTCTGACGAGGTCAGTTCCAGCTGAGCCCCTTGGGCCAGTCCTTCCACTGCTGAAGATCACACAGTTCCACAAGCTGATCCAGACGTTCCAATTCCTCGAAGAGGATCAGAGCTCTGCGTGCCGCCTCTCTTTCCGCGAGAAGGCGGTAGCGGATCGACTCGTCCTGAACGAGTACGAATGAAGCGATCTCAACAACCGTCTCGAGTGAGATGTCATCCTTCTCGACGTACCCCCGGACCTCCTCGGCCAGTCTCATTCGAGCAAGCCTGTCACCGCTGAGGAGATCATGAAGGCGCCCTCTGCAATTCTTGGGGATCGCTGCGTGTTCCTGAGTGATCGGCTTCAGAAAGGCCTGACGATAGAGCCGGTCACCCTCGGGCTCCTCGACATGGCGGATCTCGGCGCGGCAGACTCCGTGGAGTCTGATGAAGTGGCGGCCGTCGGGAAGTTTGTGGTCCTTCAGAAGTCGCCCTATGCAGGCGTACCTTCGCAATGGCGGCATCCCGAGGGAGTCCGCTGAAACGACGCCTTTCTCGAGCACCGACATGGCGATCGGAAGCGACTGACCCAGATCCCCATCAAGGACGGGTGTGACGGCGTGTTCGATCATCTGCCGGTAGCGAGGCTCGAAGATGTGCAGGTCCCTGACGGTGTGGGGATAGAGCACCACGCCCACGAGGGGGAACAGTGCGATCGGTTTTCCGAAATCGACGAGGAAGGGACCTGCCATGGACTCATGGTAGGCGCCCGGAGGGCTTTGGACCCTCAGGCTGCCATGGAAAATTCGATCTGCCCCGGGCCATCGTTGATCTGATCGAAGATTTTCTGATAATCCGATTGGCCCATGCGAAGCGCGTCCAGCGCATGCTCATGGATGGTGTCGCTCATCAGATCCAACCGGAATCCACCGGGCAGGGATCCGACCAGATGGTCACCGAGATGAACGAACCAGGGTACCAGTGATTCATCTCCATCGAGCACCGAGGGATCATGATGGTGCGCGGTGGCCGAGACCAGCGAGCGCGGGAACTTCCACTGTTCACAGAGAACGGCCCCGATCTCCTGATGATCGGTCCTGAAGGTCGCTCGCTCAAGTTCGAGGAGATCGACCATTGGCGCACCATCGTCATCCATGACGATCTGCTCCATCATCGATGTGAATCGTTCCGAGTCATGTTGGAGTTCGACGAGAAAACCGATGTCGTGCAGCAAGCCGGCAAGAAAGGCTTCATCCGTGGACTGAGACCCGGTCTGGCGTGCGACCAGACAGGAGGCGGCCGCGGTCTTCATGCTGTGATCCCAGAGGTCCCGGACCTCGAAGTGCGGCAATACAGCGTCGAAACGAAAGATGTGACCGAGGCTGGCTGCGATCGCAAGATTCTTCACCGCGTTCAGTCCGAGCAGTGAGATCGAGCGATTGATCGAAGCGATCTGCCGGGGCATGCCGTAGAACGAGGAATTCACAACCTTGAGAATCCTGCTGGAGAGAGCGGGATCACCCGATACGACATTGTGCAGGTCACGTGCCGAACTGTTGGGATCCTCGATGATGTCGATGATCCGCATAGTCACCTCAGGAAGGGTCGACATGTGGGCGATGCCACCGACGATTTCCTGAGCGACGAGACGAGCGTTGGAATCGATATGACCGTCACACATAATGAACCCCGGAGTTCCATGAGAAATGGATGTTGAGCCTCTGGTTCTGTGTCGACCAGACCAAGGGCGGTCTTGAGCTGCGATTCGATGATTCCGGAGGGTTCAGAGTCGTTTTCAGGAGTGCCAGCGTTTGCGCACCGAAACTTGATCAAGATCGATGGTGGCCAGGAGATTCGCGATCCTCAGACCGGTCGCCCCGTCACCAAAGCGGGCATCGACGCATGGAACGTCGAGCGACGCGGCCTGTTCGAACGCACTGTCGAAATGTGGTCCGGTAATGAAATCGGTATGGACGACGTTCATGCCACGCTCCCGCCCCGACTGGCGATCTCCGATGTCCAGAACCGGCACACCCATCGCAGCACATTCCAGAAGTCCCGCACTGCTGTTTCCTACGAACAGGACCAGACGCCTGAGCAGGGAAAGGAATTCCGGACGAGGAAGATGCTCGATCACGGGCAGGCCGCTTCGTGCCAACGCGGTTCGAATGCCGTCACATCCGGGGTCGATGTTGGGAGCCATCACCACGACGCGCCCCCGCCCGGAAAGCGATCCCAGAAGCGTCGTGACTCGTTCCTGCTCCACTTCGTCGGAGTCTCCCGTGGGGTGCATCTGCACGAGGATCTCCGGAGAGCCCAGAGAGGACCATCTCGCATCATCGAGAGGAGGTGTCGAATCCACTTCGTCGATCGCGGGCGAACCCACCACGAAGACCGACTCGGGGCGTTCACCCATCGCGAGAATACGACGCGCACTGAGCTCGGTCGCCGGGAAATGAAGATGCGAGAGCTTGGTCGTCGCATGTCGCATCGAATCGTCGGCGATTCCCACCGCCACGTCACCACCATGGATGTGTGCGACTCGAACACCAAGGAGTGCGGAAGCCGTCGCCGCGGCGAAGACCTCGATGCGGTCACCCAGGAGCAGCACGAATTCGGGATCGATTCGCATCAGTGCGTTGGTGAAACCTTCGACACCTCGCGCGAAGGCGAGACCATCGGCTTCCCGAGTGCGTGGTTCGGCCTCCTGCTGCATCTCCACGATGGCATCGACCGGACATGTCGCTTCGATTTCACGGATCGTCGGATGCTCCCCCAGCAGGTGAGAACCGGTGACAGCGAGGGAACAGGCGATGGCTGGTTCCGCACGCAGTGCTTCGAGCGTCGAACGGAGAAGGCCGAATTCAGCACGGCTCCCGGTGATCACAAGCACGCGTCGAGCCGTCATGAAATGTCTCCCGTCGTCTCCACGGAGTTCGGATCCAGAAGAACACCGGACTCGAGGGCATGAAGGGTCCGGCACCCTATGAAACGCGAGAGCATGGCGGCAGGCACACCGGTTCCGGGGCGCATGGTGGTGAGATCCTCGCGGACGAGCACATGATTAGCGGGAACATCGCGAAGCACCGCCACGGACTGACGTGACGCGGAGACGACGTCACGCTCCAGAGGTAGAGGGGCCTTGCCGGACTTCCCCACCATCACTCGGGCCTTTCGTGCGAAGCGGACATAGGCCGCGAAGTCATCCGGTTCGATCGAAGCGGCATGATCAGGTCCTTCCGCTTCACGGTTCCAGGTCAGGTGCTTTTCAAGGATCCGCGCTCCGGATGCGACCGCCAGCCCACCGGCATGAATGGAGACAGTATGGTCGCTGTATCCGACGGTGAGACCGAACTCCGAATCAAGCGCGAGAATTCCTGCGAGTGACGTCGACTCGATCGGCGTCGGATAGCTGCTGACACAGTGAAGCAGAGCGGGGGCACAGGGTCTGACCCACTCCACGGCGTCACGCACCTCGAAGAGAGTCGCCCCACCTGTGCTGATGATCAAGGGCCTCCCGGTGGCGGCCGAGGCTTCGAGCAGCGGTCGGTTCACGACATCCGGAGAGGCGGTCTTGTAGACGTCCCACGACAACTGATTCGACTCGACTACGAGCTCTGGAGAGAAGACGGTGATGACCGAATCAAGGCCATGACCCTCGGCCCGTCGTCGCGCGCGCTCGAGACCTTCGGCATCAAGCCGAAGCCGATCGAGCATGACACGTGGATCATGTTCTCCGGAATTCCTCTGATAGGTCGCCAGACGCGCGCTTCTGGAGAGCAGACGCTTCGGCTCGAACCATTGGAACTTGACGGCATCGGCGCCGGCCTCTGCAGCAGCATCGACCAGAGCCTCCGCCCGACCGGGATCTCCGTCATGGTTCACGCCGATTTCCGCGATGACATAAGGATCGACCTTCCAGCAGGAAACGACCGAATCATGGTCTGGAAGTGTCGCATCACCAGGTGTCATGAATCTCCTTGTGCGGTCTCCCGGCGTTTGATGATCGCTTCAGCGACCAACATGTCGATCTCGTCATCGATGTCGATGACGGAGCCTATCTCATTGACGATCGCCCGACGATCACGTCCCAGAAACGCGTGAGGTGCCTCGTCGACCACGGTGAACAACGATTCGCGAGTGAGCGCGATCACCCCCCCGTCGGGAAAATGAGCAGGTGGCAGATCCTGCCGACGATAGACGTCGTTCCTGTGCCAGGCATCGATCGAGTCATTCTCGCCGATGCGGACCATCCACCATGGATGATGTTTGCCAACGGATTCATAACTCTGCACGCTGTCCGCACCGGTCTTTTCGAGACGATCGATCGCATCGTCGATCAGATCACGGGGACGGACGGGCACGTTCGCGTAGAGGATGACGACTCGTGATGACGCCACACAGGAAGCTTCGATCGCATGACGTACCGCAGAATCCACCGACGCCTTGTCGGTCGCGAGAGAGGGAGGACGCATCACAACCTCCACGCCTTCGATTCGTGCGGCCGCGGCGATCTCCTCGCCATCGGTTGAGACGATGACATGATCGACACGTTTCGCCTGCCTCGCCTGCTCGATGGAATGAACGACCATCGGCTTTCCAGCGAGAATTCTGGAGTTCTTGTTCGGGAAGCCCTTGCTCCCACTTCTTCCGACGATCACCGCGGTGATCGAGTTCACGTCGTGTGTCGGGTTCACGGTTGATATGTCCTCAATTGAAATGCGTCTGGTCCGTCCTCACGCAGTGCACGACGACGTTCCTGGATCACTCCACGCCAGAGATCCATCACCGAAAAATCATCGACGTTGCCCACGTTTCGTGTTCCGTTGAGGTCGAGTTCCGAGGTCGGGACTGAACCGTCACTGTAGATCGTCATGCGTCGGAAGCACTCGCTGATCATCGAACGCGCCGGGTTGGACGCATCCGCGAGCGAGTTCATGCCATTCTCCTCGATCGAATCGATCACGATCTGCGGATCGATCACCGGCGTCCCGAGCACTCGTTGCCATCGTTCATAGAAAGGCTCGATGTCCTCATAGGTGTCGAAGCAACGCTGGATCCTGGGAACGATCCAGGGCAGCGCAAGCGCCGCGGGACCGGAACCGCAGATCGAACGCCGACTCCGGATGAGTTCCTCGATGTTGCCCATCACCACGCCGTACCCGTCATGCCCCATGACCTGATGGTAGGTCCGGGGTGAATCCGCGTTCAACTCGATCGACACCACTCCGACACCAGAGGTCGCCAGCTCGCGTACCAGATCCGGGGAACACTGCAGTTCGGTCCGCAAGTGGACGCCGACAACGCCTGCATCGAGCGCCATGCGAACGAATTCGAGGCACCTCGGATGCTGAAGTGGATCACCGATTCCCCCCAGAGTGATCAGTGAATCCTTTCCGTCACCAAGCTCGGAGACGATCTTCTTGAAACGGGATTCAGTCATGGGTTCGCGCTGGATCGTGCCATAACGATGCGGACTGCATGACCCCGAACCGAGTCGGCCGGTACACAGTTCGATCTGCACGTGACGTGGCGTGAAAGACGGCAGGCCACCTCTTCGCATCGTCTCGAGCTGGTCGATGGTCTCCCGATTGGAAAGTGGCATCGCGATATCCGTCTCGGATTCGATGAAGGGCTGGAGGGCGCGCCGAATTCTGAGACGACAACGTGCGGAGTCGAAGACCCCGCGGAGCTGGGCACGGCGGACCTGCGCATCGATCGGAACATTCCCCTCGCGAGCGATCGGATCATGCTCGGGACGTTCGGGACGGTATCCGAGCATCGCACCAAACGTGGCGAGCCTGTTCTTCGGTGCCAGTCGACGGATCAGCTCCGAAGAGGCGAGGCATGCACCAAGCCCGGGGGGCGCCTGGGTGAACACGAATTCCTTTCGACCTCCATGCTCACGCCATCGCTCGATGAGTGCGTCGATGCCGCCCTCACCGAGCACTTCGACCAGGGGCCAGTCCGGACCGCATATCACGGCACCATGGATGTCGTACCTCTCCATCAACTCGGAGGTGATCTCAGCCGACAGGTTCTCATCGAAGACGGTCATTCCCGCGACCCCGCCACGCCAGCACCGATCCGCGAACATGCGCGCGGCGAGGATTGCCTCGTGCTCGGGCCCGAATGCGGACACGCCGCATCGTTCGATCCTGACGGGAAGGTCCACCGCTTCAAGATCGAGCTCATCGATCAGATCCCAATCATCAGGCACCATGAGAATGATCGACTCGAGCAGTCGGGAAGAACCGATGCGCTCGAGCGTGGACTGCAGAACATTCTTGAAGGCGACTGACTTGCGCAGACTGCGACGACTCCCGGCGCCACCATTCATCGGATCGACGGGAATGAACGCACTGACTCGCTCCGTCGGATGCGTCTTCAGTGACTCGAGATCCTGCGCCGACTCCTCGATTCCGGTGCCGCTCACCTTCCTCCGGATCTGAAGCTCCGCCTCAGGATCCAGAACTGCGATGGAATCCTCGAGCATGCCTGCCGCTTCATCTCCGGCCTGCTGGAGAAACTCGACGTTGACGAGATCGCGCTGAATCTGAAGACGTTGCATGTCACGCGGATCATCGCTTGATCGGATGTCGATCCTCCGATCAGCGAGATACCGCTTGAACGCACCGAGCTGATTGATCTGATTGACGAAATCGAAGGCGTCGGAAAGCCCGTCGACCGCATGCCGCCTCGACTCGATCGCCTTGAAGACCTTTCGTGAACGTCTTTCATCATCAAGACATTCCGAAAGACGGCCGAGCAAGTCCGACGTCTCGTGCGAGACGGCGTTCAGCCTTCGAACCTCTTCGAGCAGGTCGGTCAGACGCTCCCGCAAACGGACGGATCGAGCGTCATCCCCCACCGCAGCCGGTATGGGAACAGGATCGATCGGTGGTCGTTCTCTGGAGGCATGGGAACGAAGCGTGGAACGCAACGAGACCACTTCCGTCGAGGCCTTGCGAACGCCACCCTCGCTTGCATCGATGACGGTCAAGCCATTCTGAACATCCGCCGTAAAATAGGTCTCGAACCGTCTGAGGTAGGTGAGCATCTGACGATCGGTGAGAATCGACCGACCGTTGATGTCCTCCAACCGGTGAAGCATCCCGCGATGCCGGACGATTCGCTCCCATTCCATCTTCGCGATGGTGTTGAAAGGGTTCAGCTCCGTCGACCAGACATCATCGATCGCGGTGCCTCGGGCGTAGTAGAGTCCGTCGGTGAAACCGAGATCCTGGCCGATGAGGGCCACCGGATCACATCCGAGATGACGGGCGAAGTGATATGAAAGATGCGCCACCGTGGTCGCCGATTCGAGTCCTGCGAAATCCGGTCCCGTCCCCCCGAGGATGTGCTCGAGAATGATGGCACGACACCAACGTATCGCCCCCGGCCAACTGTCGGCGATTACGGGATGAGCCTGCGGCAGCCCGATCAACGTGATGCCTTCGACATCCTTCTTGCTGAGTCCTTCGTAGAAACGCTTGGAGATGTGGTGGTAATCGAGTGCTGTGACGAAATGCGGCCTGATCCCGGCATCCAGCAAAGGACGAAGCGTGGTCTGTGCGGCGATGATCATGCACCGGTCTCGAACACCCTTTCGGCCAAGAAGATCGATGTTCCTTTGAAGACTGGGACCGGCGCTCACCACCACCCCGAGTCGTCCTCTGGCATGACCCGACAGTTCCTCGATCCCGGAGCCGAGCGCATAGTGATCCACGTTCAGAAGTTCATTACGGACCGTGCCGGAACTTCTCATCAGAGTCGTGGTCATCGTCGTCCTGGCACTGTTGACGGCATCGGTCAACCGTGCGCCGATGGCTCGGGCTTCGGCCTCGAATCCATGAAGCGAAGGCGCATGCTCGAGGATCTTCGTTCCGGCGACCATCTGGGTCTCGATGTCGTTGAAGCATCTGGCGAACTGCGCCTCGTCCTCGACATCGGTGATCCAGCGAAGAAACTTCGGATCCATCCAACCCGAGCAATCGATCGTGGACAGAATGGTTCGAAGCCGTGCCACGTCTGGCTCGTGCACGAGAATCACGCCGGTCCGTTTCAATCGCTCAAGCAGGGCCTCCACATGATGACCCACGCCGAATCCGAGTACGAGCACGCAGGCAGTTTCAGCGGGATCCACCCGCTGCGCCCACTGCGTCGCCTCGACCCGAGGCTGATGCAGACTGGCGAGACGACGGCCTTCCGCGACGAGGCCGACGGTGGCTCCATCGGTCGCCGTGCGGAATTCGACCGGACTGCCATCGGTCCGAGCGATCCGTTCAGCGACTTCCGGAGCTGACGCGGCGATGCAGGCAAGGTTGCGAGTGAGAATTCCGTCATCGCGAGACGGAGCACCGAAGCCGGCGTGATCTGAATGGCTGTCGATCTCGTTTGAGGACACTGGTGAACTGCCTTGGAGTGCAAGAAGTGAAAATCGTCAGGTGGAACGGTCCCGGCAGGACCAGGGGAATATCATTCGATATACAGTGATTATCGGTCCCCATCACTCTGAAACTGGAAAAACACCCCTCAGGAGGCATCGATGAGTCACTACTTGCTTGAGAATCCCTGGCCCATTGGGATCGTTTCAGGCAGTCTGGCGCTTCTTCTCATCCTCAGTTTTCTCCGAACGGGAGAGGTGCGGGTGCTGATCGCAAGCGTTGCCGCGGTGACGATCGCAGCTCTCGTGTTCGGTCTGGACACGCTGGTGACGACGCCCGGCGAACATGGAGAGCGAGTCGTGTCTGAACTCGTCGATTCAGCGGAAGAGGGTGATGTCGAGGGCATGCTGCGACATGTCGCTCCCACCGCATCACTTCACCTTGGCAGTGTGACACGCCCGGGAAGGTCGTTTTCGGCTCTGGAGGACTCCTTCTCCACCCTCTCCGGGCGAAACCGAATCACCGAAAACTGGGTCATTCGACTGGCGGGCGAATCGGACGGCGGAGATGGTGCTCGAGTGTTCCTGTCCTGCAGGACATCGACGGACGGAAGCTACGGGCTGGTGCCCACCACGTGGACGTTCGAAATCCAGCCGACCGAGGAAGGTGAATGGAAGATCACCAGAATCATCTTCGAATCGTTGATGGGACGAGAACCCGAACGCGCGCTTTGACACCGGGTTGATCAGTCCATGTCGTCCGACACGGGCTCAGTCACGAGCTGTGCACCGACGTCTTCGGAGATCGCGAGTCGACGCACCAGATATCCGTCGGACTCGAGCTGCGAGAGACCGACCACCAGATCGCGGCCCAGAAGGGTCTTCTGGCCATCCTGATAGAAGAACGTGCGGGTGGTCGTTTCACCGGGAAGAATTTCAGGCATGGCCTTGCGCATCGGTGCGAACCCGACGGCCGAACAGAAGGCTTCCAACAACAGGGGCTCCTGTCCGCTGTTGTACGCCGAAACCGAAACCAGGACGCCGTCCTCCCTGCCTGCGGCATCACGCGAGAGCCGCCAGGTGGTTTCAAGATCCATGCTGCTGGATTCAACGCTGGTGGGTACGAGCAACTGCGCCGACTGTTCTCGTGAGCCGATGATCTCCGCGCTCAATCGAAGATCGAGCGGCCCGTCCACCTGGGTGCGTGGGAAGGTGAACTCGAACGCGACGTCCTCTTTCGCGCCGGGTTGAATCGTGACCCGACGGCTCAACGGCTGGAATCGGAAGTTTGCCGGTCCCACAGGACGAAGACGGACCTCGATCGCTTCTGGCCATGGGTTGTGAAGGCTGAACGAGCATTCATGGACACCAGTGGACGCCTCGATGAAGTCAGGCGTCATCGAAGCCTCCGCGCGAAATCGTGCGACGTTCTGATCGAAGCCGGTCAGAAACACCGGCCCGTCATCCAACTGGATCCGACGTGGCGCACGCGCTTCAAGAAGTGGTGATGTCGTGCCATCGATCGATGTGATCCGAACCGAGCCGAACTCCGGTGAAAGCTCCATCGTGGCGGAGTCCTCGACAGACCAGGCCACGATCATGGGCTCCTCGGTCTCCCCCTCCAGAAGATAGGCGTTCAGACCTCGCCCCAATGGGACTGGGATTCGAGGACCACGCGCGGACAGGCGTGAGGCGATCGTATGAAAGACGTACCCGGAGACATCCAGCCCTTTGAGAACGTTCGATCCGGATCGCTGATCCCATGGAGCATCAAGCTCGAGATAGTCTGCGCCTCGTGACCAGGCCTCCACCAGGTCTCGAGCCACTTGGGTGGCTCGCAATCGATCGCTCTGGAAGACGCCTCCGGAATCGATCATCAACAGACATTTCGAATCGACGGCGTGAAGCGGGCCATCGAATCCACCACCAAGCGAGCGCATCGGAACGAGTTCGGTCTCGAGATCACGGCTCATGTCGGAGTCGGCTCGTGATTCGAGGAGACCTCGGTCGAGTTCGAGCATCGGTGCGGCTACGAAGGTCCGGGTGCGTTGATCGATCTCCTCGAGTGCGGAGTCGATCAGAGGCTGACTCGAGCGCCCGGATGCGTCGATTCGCCAGCGGGAGACCTCGTCACCGTAGTGAGCCATCCAGGTGGAAAGCAGGTCGAGGACTTTCGCATCGCCCCGCCCGATCATTTCGAGGACATCATTCGTACCGACAGGCCTCGAGCCCTGGAGGATGAGATCCGAAGGCAGCCCTGAGAGTTGGAAGACGGGCTCTATGCCCGATGCATGAAGGGCATCGACGAAGATGTCCATGCCTCGTGAGCGATCGGAATCGAGCCGAGCCGGCCGGCCGGACTGCCAAATCGGCACTGAGACGTAATCGGGTCGGAGCACCGATGCGATTTCCAATTCGGCACCGGACGGATTTTCAGGTGAGGCTGAAAACGACACGCCGAAGTGAGGTGCCCCGTAGATGAGTGTCGAAGGGTTCGATTCCGGGAGGATCGCGATCGCCTGATCTTCACGAGCGAGAAGAGTCTCACCGTCAAGAAGAGACAATCGACCTCGATACCATCCCTCGGGGAGGTCATCGAATCCCAGTTCAAGGCTGGTTCTTCCACGAGAGATCCGCTCGCGACGTTCATGGCGGAGGGCGCCATCAATGTCATAGACGCTGAGCACGGCAGTCAGAGTGCCGGTGGCAAGATCATTGAGGGAAGCGTTCAAGGTCGGTCGTTCGGGGAGGCGGGTCACACCAGAGGCCGGGCTGGCGGTGAGACTCATGCGGGGAAGCTGCCAGACCTCGACTTCGTCGAACCATACCTTTCCGGAGAGATCGGGTCTCGCATCCTGTTGAAGATGGAGTTCGAAGGTCAGGTCCGCGGCGGACTCGATGTCGGTCGGAGGACGAACCGACAACATGGTCCATTCACCATTCGTTCGAACGG
>Ga0315320_10003497_pt1 | contig 12870 bp, 19 predicted proteins | sample M140m21515metaG_FD_203458 | JGI IMG/M metagenome (GOLD analysis project Ga0315320, IMG submission 203458) | Ammonia-oxidizing marine archaeal communities from Monterey Bay, California, United States - M1 40m 21515 | ecosystem: Environmental > Aquatic > Marine > Coastal | place: USA: California...
GCGGGTAATTATAAAGACGATTGGGTAAGCACATGTGCTTTAAATGAAGTTTTAAAACAAGGATGTAGATGTATTGATTTTGAAATCTATTCTGTAAATCATAAACCAGTTGTAGCAACATCCACGACTACGGATTATTTTACAAAAGAAACCTGGAATTCTATTTCTTTTGAAAATGTAACTAAAATTATCAAAAATAATGCGTTTTCTGGTGATTATGTTCCTAACAGCACAGATCCTTTATTAATTCATTTGCGATTCAAAAGTAATGATATTTTAATGTATAATAACCTAGCAAAAATAGTTCAATCTGATTTAGATTCCTATACACTTGATAATAAATATACATGCGGATATGTAGGAGAAGGTAAAGCACCAGCTAATGTTTTAGATGCAACATTTAAAAGCGGTGTATTAACTAATAAAGTTATATTTATAGTTGATGGCAATGCTAATAATACATATGTAGATTCTAGTTTTAATGAATATGTGAATTTATCCAGCTCTTGCGGAGATACTCCCTCCGTTACGGAATATAGATCATTTTCGGCGGAAAATATTGAAACTGATGACACGTTAACAAAACTTACTAAAGCAGGTGAAGTTATTGTGTTGCCAGATTTAAATGCAAAACCTAAAAATATGGATTGCACATCAAAATCTAAAGGATTATTTCGTAGTGGGTGTCAAATCGTAGGTATGTGTTTTCAATTAAATGATACATATTTAACAAATTATATTAAATTTTTCGATGCTCCAGAAAATGGAGAAGGAACCCCGTGCGCTTTTAGATTAAAAGACCTTTCATTAATTAATCCTGCTACATCTGAAACTTATACCATGCCACCCGAAATGGAATCTGGAACTTCAACTATTACAACTGCATATGGTTCATTTGATTATCCTACTTATACTAAAAAAACAACGTGAATATTATCTTAACTATTATATATATGAAACATTGCCCTAAAAAAATGAAATTTGATGAATGTGAATTATTATTATTACGCAATGCAGTTGATTTAGCTGAAAAAAAACAACAAATTAAAGGTAGAAACGAGCAAGAAGTAACTGATATTATGAACGAAGTTGAGGATTTTTTACGTAATAGAAAATTAATGTGTTATGGAGGAACGGCTATTAACAATATTTTACCTAGTGAAGATCAATTCTATGACTATAGTATTGAACTTCCTGATTATGATTTTTATTCTCCTAATGCACTTAAAGACACTAAAGATTTAGCAGATATCTATTTTAAAAAAGGGTTTGAAGATGTACAAGCTAAAGCAGGTGTTCATCACGGAACGTTTAAAGTATTTGTGAAAAATATACCTGTTGCAGATGTAACACAATTAACTCCCCAGTTATTTAATTCCATTTATAAAGATGCATTATCCTTTGACGGGATTAAATATTGTCCTCCGGATTTTTTAAGGATGGCAATGTATTTAGAATTATCTCGCCCTTTTGGTGACGTAAGTCGGTGGGAAAAAGTATTAAAACGATTAACGTTATTAAACAAACATTTTCCTTTGAAATCAGAAGATTGTTTTGAAAATGTATTTAAACGCGAATTTAATGCAAAAGATAAAAAAACGTTGAATATTTATGCAATTGTTCGTGATTCGTTTGTAAATCAAGGACTCGTTTTTTTTGGTGGTCACGCTATAAACTTATATAAAGCGTATATGGGGAAAAACTATAATACAATTATGGACAAAATACCTGATTTTGATGTATTAGCAAATCAACCCAAAAAAGCAGCAGAAATTCTTATGGAACGGTTAAAAGAAAAAGGTGTTAAACACTGTAGTATTAAAAAACACGAACCTGTCGGCGAGGTCATTGCAGAACATTATGAAATACGTGCAGGTAAACAAACTGTTGGTTTTATTTATAAACCTCTAGCATGTCATAGTTTTAATACTATTCATATAAAGGGACAAAAAGTAAAGGTTGCTACAATTGATACCATGCTTTCATTGTATTTAGCATTTTATTATGCTAATAAACCTTATTACGATAAAGATAAAATTATGTGTTTTAGTAAGATGTTGTTTGATGTGCAAAGAAAAAATAGATTATCGCAAAAAGGTGTTTTACGCCGTTTTAGTATTACTTGTTATGGAAAACAAGGAACTCTCGCCGATATGCGGAATTTAAAGACTCAAAAATATACGGAATTAAAAAACAAACGAAATTCAAAGGAATATGAAGAATGGTTTTTATTGTATAAACCTGGCGAGAAAAAATCCGAATCTTTTAATGATAAAAAAGGGAAAAAAACAAAAAAGAAGAAAAAAAAGAAAAAAGAAAAAACACGAAAAGTCTTTGAACTATATTGAATACATTATTAAACGATATTAAAGACATTTATATTTATATTTTCAATATGAGCACATTTACTGATATTGAAAATGTATTACAAACACCATTTATTGTAAAGACCACGAAAATAGGAATGACTATAGGCAATGGTATTGGTTCTGTGGTAAATTTGTTAATTACAATGTTACTAATTATATTGTATACGGTTGCTATGGAAGGAGGATGTGTAGTATTTTATCTATGGGATCGCACTATGACGCATTTTAACTGTAAAACGATTATAAAGTATAATCATGACCCGCAGATCATTCTGAATAGCCAAGGTCATCGTTATACTATTTTTTCGATGTTTCCTACAGCATTGCCAATGTTTCCTACAGCATCGCCAATGTTTTCTATTTATCTGGAAAATATACTTGATTCTGGTAAGGATAATCATTATGTTACAAACGGTTGGAATAGTTATATCCTTGTATTGTTTGGAAAGTATACAGAACATATGGTTATTACAGATGCGTCAAATGCAGTGCAAGAAATAGAAAATGATCAACTAACAAGAGGTTGTTGTAGATATCAACCTAAAAATGTGTATCATAAAATATCCTTGGAAAAAAATACAAATGCTTGGGTATTGCGTTTGGCGTTTAAAAAACAACATGAACCAAGATGTGTTGAGATTTCGGATAATAAAATTAAAACATTGTAAAATTAAAACATTGTAAAATTAAAATTTAAATAGTAACTTATATAATAAGTATATATGCCTAATGAAATTATCATAGAATTAAATCGTAAACAATTTCAAGAATTACTAGAAGTAAATCCAGGATATATTATCATTAAATTTACCGCAGAATGGTGTAATCCATGTAAAAAAATAAAGGCAGACGTGGAAAAATGGTTTGCACAATTTCCAAAAGAAATTCAATGTGCGGAATTGGATGTCGATGAAAATGATGATATTTATGCATATTTTCGTAAGAATAAAATAGTAGCCGGTATTCCTGCTATATTAGCGTATAAAAAGGGTAATGTAACAATAGGTCCTAACTATTCTGTACTTGGATCTAATATGGCAGAGATTAATCGTATGTTTCATACTTGTGTAAAAGAAATTCAAAGAGAGTCTTCGGGTTGACAAATAACCGCCTCTAAAGTAATATGTTCAGTGTAATTATTAGGAACGGGATATGCGGTTATGATAAGGTCATTATCAAAACTAATTTCTTGTCTTTCTCTTTCTCTTTCTCTTTCTCTTTCTATGTCTAGTTCTCTTTCTGATAGTCTAATACATATAAAACAAGTACAAACAGTAGTGCCTGTTATAATAAAAAAAATTGTTATTCTGTTAACTCCTTGGTTTGAAACAATAATACTAATAATGATATAGCATAGTAAGATACAACAACATACATTAATTACATTGTATTTATTATCTGTATTGTTTATTCTAGTAATAGAACGATGAAATGGCATATAAATATATGTATGTATATATATTTATATTAGTAAGCGTTTTATAGTAATTGAGAATATATATCATTATATGCATATGGAAGTAGATTTAGATATAACTCATTATGATTTAGACAGTTTGGTTGGGTTATTTAAAATACCTATACACTTTAACGTGAAACATTTAAAACAAGCAAAAAAAACGGTATTAGCAATGCATCCGGATAAATCTAAATTAGATAAAGAGTATTTTTTGTTTTTTTCAAAAGCATATAAAATTTTATACGAAATCTATCAATTTAAAACAAAATCTACAAACCGTAATGTGCATGAATATAATCAAATGAAATATGCTGATACACATGATGAAAATGAATACGATAAACAAAAAGTGATTGATCAATTATCACAATCAACCAATTTTATAACCACTTTTAACGAAATGTTTGATAAACATTATGCACAAAAAGATCATGGTTATGGTGATTGGTTATCTTCTCAAGAAGATATTCATAATGATTCGCAAGAAGATTTTGACACCTTAAAATCTAAAACGAGATCTATAGTAGTTCGCCAAGAGGTGGAAGGTATTAATTCTTATACAGGAGATATTTTAGGAGCAGAACATATGGATAATGGATATGGGTCTTCACAATACGAAGATTTAAAATTTGCCTATACAAATGCGTTAGTATTAGGTGTAGATGAACGTGATTTTAAAGAAGGTTATAATAGTTTAGATCAATTAAAGCAGGCAAGGCATAGTCAAAATGTGGAACCTTTAAGTAAAGAGGAAAGTCGACAACAATTAGAAAGTAATGAATCTAATGAAGATAAAATAAATACGTCACGTGCGTATAGGTTAATTAAAGAACAAGAGAATTATAAAAAAGCAAATCAAGAAGTGTGGTCATCATTATTACGTATATCTCATAATAAATAATCGTAACTTATAATATATGAATCCATATTTAAATGTATTAATGTCAGTAATTATATTGTATTTTGCAAATCTATTATACAATCAATATAAATTACATGAAAAATGGAATGATGACGTAGAACATTATAATATTGTAAAACAATTTTTAATAGAAGATAATACAAATGCTATACAAAATTATCATAAAAATAAAAAAACTATTATGTGGATTCATTTAGATTACAAAGTAAACGCCAGAGAATGGGAAAATTTTTATTCTAGAAATTCTACTAAACTAAATCAACCATATTTGTATCTTACATTAAAATCTATTATTAATAAATGCGGAAATGATTTTAAAATTGCATTAATAGATGATACATCTTTTCAATATCTTTTACCGGGTTTTAATATAGATTTTACAAAATTAGCAAATCCTATTAAGGAACATTATAGACAAATAGGATTATATAAACTTCTTTATGAATACGGAGGTTTTTTAGTACCTTGCTCGTTTTTATGTTTTAAATCTTTAAAACCTTTGTATGATTTAGGTTTACAACAAACGGAATTGTTTATAGTAGAAAACAAAATAAATTATTGTTCAAAATACAAATATGCACCTGATTTAGAATTTATTGGTTGTAATAAACAATCTAATATTATGCAACGAGTTATACAGTATATGGAAATATTGAATTCCAAAGACTATACTAGTCAACAAGATTTTATTGGACAAATACAAGAACAATTTAGGCGAATGATACAAGAAGGTATGGTAACTGCAATTAATAGCAAACATATTGGAGTTCAAAAGAAAAATAAAGAACCAGTAGATATGTCTGAACTATTTCGTTCTAATGAAATTGACTTTTGTGATCAAACTTATGGAATATATATACCTTATAAGGAACTATTACTCAGATCTAAATTTCAATGGTTTCTACGTTTAAACATTCAAGAAGTGCTAACCAGTAATACTATTATTGCAAAACATATGTTAACACATTGTTATTCATAATCGTCGAAATAAATCAGGTAATCAATCTGATAACTAGAATTTGAATATTTCATCACAGACGTATAGGTTATTTCTAATAATTTACATAAATGACGAATTATAGTAACAAAACGACTGTAATTCATTTTTCTAGTAACATATAGTTGTTTTGATTTATGATAATGTGATTTTATTGTATCTAAATAAGGATCTAACGCATTTTTAAATAGTATTTGTTTGTAAATATCTGGAGTTAATTTATAATATTTTTTTTCTTTAAGACAATGCGTTTTAATAAAGGTAATAAAATCGTCTTTATTTGGATAACTTTTAAACAATTGTATCATATATATTTACATTAGAATATAAAAATATATATGTATATATATTATCCTATGGTGAAAATAATTTCCATTGAAGGAAATATTGGTTCAGGTAAATCAACTATTGTTCAAAATTTAAAAAAATATAGTAAATCAGACTATATTTTTGTACAAGAACCGGTTGATGAATGGAAAACTATATGCGATGAACACGGCGAAAGTATATTATCGCATTTTTATAAAGACAATAAACAATATAGTTTTCAATTTCAAATGATGGCGTATATTTCTAGATTGAAAATTTTACGCGATATTATTAAAACAAACCCTAATGCTATTATTATTACGGAAAGATGCTTATTTACAGACAAAAATGTATTTGCAAAAATGTTACATGAATCGGGTAATATGTCTAAAATTGAATATGATATTTATAATAAATGGTTTGATACATTTATAAGTGATATACCTATAACCGGTATTTTTTATGTTAAAACTACTCCAGAAATTTGTGAGGAACGAATTGAACGACGAAATAGAGATGGGGAAACTATACCTTTAAACTACCTAAATACGTGTCATCAATATCATGAAGATTGGTTAAATTCTATAGATATACCTGTTACTTACTATGATGGAAATATTAACATAAATGATGATAATATTATTTCTACTATTAAACAAATAGATAGCAGAATTCACGAATTATTCGTAGAAAACACTATTGCAATGCAGGGGATTTAGTGATACTGTTTAGTCTTTTTGAATCATACTGTAAGCGTAAAGATTGCATATCAATATAGTTAATCTTTGGTTTTCTTAATAATTTGTTTTTAATTAATAGCAAATTAGTATAACTAATATTACGTTTTTCAAATAGTTCTTCTATATAGGTTAAACGATCTAAAAAACATTTTACAAAATGTTTTTTTAAATTTGTAAAGGGTGGAACTGCTGGTAAAATTTCTATAGGAACTAATAATGCTTTACACCAATCCGCATCCTTAAATTTACTTGGTATATCATTTTCTTTAAAACATTGATCTATCGCGTGTAGTATTTCTCGCTGACAGTGCACAAAACAAATAGATTGGTATTGTGGGAGAATATCGCAATAAATATTGCAACCGGCTAATGTCCTTTCAAATTCTAATTTATATAAATTAGACATATCATTATCTATAGTATTCATTATTATAAATAATATAGATTCTATTTTAAATCTTTTACACAATCATTGATAAACGATTCGCAAAAAATGCTAATTCAATTTCATCCTCGTGTAACTCATTTACGATAATGATAAATTTACATATTAAAGAAATGATTTTAAATTTTAATTCTTCTTCCATATCAGATTCATGCTTAATATATAAAAAATAGTTATCTAATATATCACTAACAGAGTAACCATTATTATATAACACATATAAGAGTTTAATGCCTTCATTTATATTATTATCTTGAATACATAATGTAGTAAATGAACTAAATGTATTAAAACTAATATTGGTAATTAAACTTTTACAAATATCCATTGTAATGGTTGTATTCATTAATTTGAATTTTTCAAGATAATTAATTAACATACGAACTGAATAATTACATAAATGAATGATATAATCTTTTACTTCATTATCTATAATAATATGTTCTTTTTTCGTAATATGTTCCATGATATGTTTTAAACGATTGTAATCAAACTTTATTAATTTTAATTTAAATACCTTATTTAATATGTGTTGATCTGTTTTTTGTATACTTGATGTAGCTAAAATAAAATTTACTTTATTAGAAAATTTATTTATACACGTATGAAATATTTGTTGATTCTGCTCATTCAATTTATCTATATCATCTAATACAATTGTTTTTTTTTTATTAGGAATTGTTGAATTCGTCATACAAAAGGTATACACATCTTGTCTAAAATATACTATACCCTGGTCTGATAAATTATTAATGATTAAAATATTATTGTTTTTGTTTTCATTTGAACAATTTTTATAATAAGTTGATAATATACATTCTACGAGACTTGTTTTACCTGTACCACTATCACCTATTAATAACAATAATAACGAATTATTATCTATAAACAAGGATAATATGCTTTGAATTTCTGTAGTAAATTGAAAATCATTTAATGTTTTTGGTCTATATTTAAATAAATATGGTATATTCATAAATAGTATTATTCGTATTTATTTATTTAAGTTTATGTTTTGTATAAGTATATGAATTCACAAGAATATTATGAAACTTTAGGTGTCACACATCAATCAACGCAAGATGAAATTAGAAAAGCATATCGTCGTTTATCACTTATTCATCACCCTGATAAAAATGGAGGCAATAACGATGATACCTTTCAGAAAATCAATGAAGCTTATGAAACCCTCAGTGATCCTCAAAAAAGACGTATGTATGATCTTAGTGGACAAAATCCTTTTGGTAATGGTCACGTAATGGAAGTGCCTATCGACGCTTCGACACTATTTAACATGTTTTTTGCACATGATTTAGGGAATAACCCCGACATACACGTATTTCAAGGCAATTTCCCTATGGGTCCAAATAGGGAAAGACCACCCATGGGCTCTGGTATGCCTTTTAGTGAACCTGAACCAGAACCTATCGTAAAAACACTACACATTTCTATGGAAGAAGCATATAACGGTTGTTGCAAACCTTTAGATATTGAACGCTGGGTAACCAGCTTTCATCGTAAAGTTCGTGAGAAAGAAACCATTTACGTAGATGTCCCTCTAGGTATAGGGGATAATGAAAATATTATACTAAAAGAAAAAGGAAATATGTTTTCAAAAAATATTATTGGAGATATCAAAGTAATGATATCCATTGATACAAGTAACTGTAATATGAAAAGAGATGGACTGGATCTTATTTATAAACATTCTATTACGTTAAAACAAGCTTTATGTGGGTTTTCATTTTCATTAAAACATATTAACGGAAAAGAATTTAAAATTAATAATACGAAAGGTAATATTATTCATCCAGCATTTAAAAAAATTGTTCCTGGTTACGGGTTTATTCGAAATGAGCATCATGGAAATTTAATTATAGAATTTATAGTTGAATTTCCAACAAAATTATCAGAAGAACAAATAATGACTATAGAAAATATTTTCTAATTAGTTTATATAATGGCTAAGGGTAATAATAATCCTAATGTAACCCATATTTTTTTATTAGTTCTTAGTATATTTGTTTTACACGTTATACTAGCTTATTTAGTGGCTATTTGCACTAACTATTTATTGGTGAAATATAATTTTCGCGAAGAAGACTTGTTTCAAGTAAATACCATGTCTCATACATTTGTAACCATTATTGATGTTATTTTGATTGCGGCGGTTTTGAAGTATTTTTTGTAGATTTTGGAATGATACGTTCTAATGGTTTAGATACAAAACCAAATACATTATGTAATACTTTATTAGGATACTTTTGAGTATCATCTACAAAGAAAAAAGATGCTTTAATAAAATCATAAATGCTACCCATTAGACCTTTTTCTAAAATAGAATTATAAATAATTGCTACAATGGTCCCTATATACCCAAATGAAAAGTCATTTAATTTTTCTATGAACATATTAAGTGATTCACTCTTAGAGGAAAGTTTTATAGGTTTTTTCCCTTTTTTAAATGCATCGCGTTCTTCTAATAATGCATCCATAAATATATATATATATCGTATATATTTATTTATGATCTTTAATAACTTATCAGGAACTATTATACTCATTAGCAGCATTATATCCGCCTATGAAAGCATAAGTGTATATCTTACTATATTTCGGATTGGACGATATTAATGCTTTTATTTCATTATTTATCTCTGTATCGTCCATAGTATCGCTGTCGTCCGTAGTGTTGCTGTCGTCCGTGGTGTTGCTGTCATCCGTAGTATTGCTGTCATCTGTAGTATTGCTGTCGTCTGTGGTGTTGCTGTCGTATGTGGTGTTGCTGTCGTCTGTGGTGTTGCTGTCGTCTGTGGTGTTGCTGTCGCTTGTGCTACTGCAATCGCGCAATGGGTTTCCCTCAAACATATTGCAACCTTCTTTATCATCCCACAAGCAATAACCAATCCCCTCCACCTCGGTCTTCACGCAATCGGTGCAATTTGCTTTCTTAAGGGCGCTAGTATTATAATTAGCGCATGTGTCTACGTAACCTTCCATAGTATGGTTCATTAGATAAATTAAGCACAGGCAAATGGTGTAACCACCTAGAGCAATCCAGCATTTTTTAAAGTTAGGATATATAATACAATAAATACCGCCGAGAATTGCTAATAAAGTGGGTATTTGCAAACTATCACTTGTAGTAAATAACCATACAATGGTTAAGGTAGTAATACCGCATATGAGTTGTCGTGTGGATTTATCTACTTTTGTAAATACTAAAACTAATTGCACAATACAAGTTACTAAAACAAGTAAATATAAATAATTCATTTATATTAATTAAATATTTTATTACGGTTATTATTTTGATTTAATACATTTTATTTCATTTATGATTAATAATGCGTTGATTTCTACAGCGTTATTTCTATCAAGAGTTTCATATAGTGTATCACCCTCTTGTTTTGTGTTTACAATATATACGGTTGCGCAAGGTCTTGTAATTTTTAAAATAGTATCTAAAAGATTGCTTAATAGTTGATTAGGCATTATTAAAATAGTATATTTAAGATATTGAACAGGTTGTTTTTTCATACCTTTTATAAATTTGGCGATAACCATGGCGTGTTTACTACCTTGATATACATCTATATCTTTAATAGCGGATGTATCTACAGTACAAGAAAAATAAGTTTTCTTGCACTGCCTAAAATTCCAGTAATTAAGGTATTTACTCACTCCGTCCTTTGTTAATTTATTATCATTTTCAAAATGTATATATACGTGAGGAAAATTAGTTTCTATTATGCTCATAATTTTATTATGTAAATACAAATAAATTTATATTTATACTTAAAATTAAACCAATACTTATAGCAATGAACAGTGATTTAGAAGCACAGTTAGCAACATTAACCATACAACCACCTGGTCGGGTACATAAAAAAAAAGAAAATGAATATGTATATTTGTGTAAAAAATGTAAATGGAATGTTATTACCTTATTTTTAACAATAGGCGTATTTGTATGGAATGGTATAAATATAAAAATAATAGTAGATCAAGATGATACTAATAAAGATTCAGTGCATTATTTAATTATTTTTTCAATTATACAATGTATCACGTGGTTGAATTATCTAGTATACTACTGTACCAATAACCGTATAGTATCACATATACTAAAAGTAAATTGTATAGGGTTAAATAGTATTGTATGTTGGGGGGATTATATATTGCTTACATATACAGAAAACGATGTTAATACTGTTATCATGATAAATAAGATAATAGTATTATGGTATCAGTTATTTGTTATGAGTCAATATAAGTATCTTTCCTAAATTAAGAAATACGTTTAGTTGCAATACTAGAATCCGCTAAATACAATGAATTTTCAGTTTCAATAATATAATCTGTTTCTACTTTGTATATTTTAGAAATGGGACTAGTGTATTCCTCTTCACTTTTTACAAGTAATTTTTCACCACTTTCGCGAATTCCAATAATAATAGTATTTTCTAACGATTTTGTCCAATAATCAAGCATAATTGGTTTATCATTCACTATAGATAATTTAGTAATATGTTGCATGGTTAAATTAGTAGGTAAACGATAGTTAGCATTAGTCGTTGTAGTAGTATTTTCATTTTCCATTATAGTATATCAATTTTATTTTCTTTAAATTAATATAACGTAAAAATAAATACTTTTAAATGAGTAAAAAAAAACCTAATACTATGCTATAATGAGTGGAACATTAACATTAAACGTAATTAGCAATTATTTACCAAATCTAGAAGATAATGATACTGAAATACTTACTATTTATAATACTATTATTCAAAGTTTACTAAATCATATACATACAAATATAACTATTACTAAACAAGAATATTTAAAATATATTATAATGTATGGTATAGAAAGTATCACACATATATATAAATTATTATTACTTTATACTAAAAATCTTACTTTAACACAACATCATTGTGAAAAAAGTGTATTATTTTATGTTGAATTTATAACACAAATAGGCGACGATAATCATAGTTTTTTACAATTAACATCTAAAGATGCGGTTATGTTTTTATATAAAAAAACATTATTTGAACTAGATGAAACCTATATTAAAGAATGTTCTCATAGTATGGAACATAAAGATAAATTAGAACGATTTCATTTAATAAGTAGATTAATTATTACTATGATACGTCATAGTGTATATTATTATAGTGATATGGATAAATTAATGATAGATGTTCAATCTATCAATAAATTACTAGTAACGAATTTATCTATATTATTACAATATCCAAATGAATTCTATGATATTAGTAATATAGTTATACCATTTATAGATAGTCCATTAACATCCACGAATAAAATATTACAAATGTATCGAAAATCAAAAAATATAAATGTGTTAGAAATAGTGAATAAATTATCTAAATAATTAACATTAATTAGAATCAAATACTACAATTATACGCCGCTTTTTTTTTTTAACAATCGCGGATTTTTGTGTAATGTTATTATTTTGATCTAAAATTTTTGTAAATTCTGTTTCTAATATAGTTACTATATATTTATAGGTATTGTTTAATATAGTTTCATTGCATTTACCTACTATTAAAACACTTCCAGTTCTAAATATCATAAACGATATGTATTTTTTTGC
>Ga0315320_10003499_pt1 | contig 12865 bp, 13 predicted proteins | sample M140m21515metaG_FD_203458 | JGI IMG/M metagenome (GOLD analysis project Ga0315320, IMG submission 203458) | Ammonia-oxidizing marine archaeal communities from Monterey Bay, California, United States - M1 40m 21515 | ecosystem: Environmental > Aquatic > Marine > Coastal | place: USA: California...
GTATTTGAAAATAACTCCACCCAAAAGCATCCTCGCAACCGCGGGAATCACCATGACTAGTTTCGCATTATGGCTCTTGTCTCGGTATTACATTTACGAAGCCTCTTCCGCCTTGCCCATCACGACCATCCATATTGTTTTGAACATGAGCGTGATCGTAAGCACCCTATTATCCATTTGCTTCTATAAAACACACATCCAATGGCCTCTATTTATCATGGGCATTGCGCTTGTCATGGGCGGCGTATATTGCGTGGAAAGGTCTGTGAAATAACTACATCTCCTCACTGTTTTGTACTTTATTATATTGAATAAAACTCAATTGAATATAATAACAATAACTCTCGCGAGGGTGATTCGAACACCCGGCCAACGGAAATCAAATTAACCACTACAGTCCGTCGCTCTACCAACTGAGCTATCACGAGCTCGTAAGTATTTGAAGAATCAAGGCAAAAAGCCAAGAAAAATAAATCCATGTTTGTATCTATACGCTCCGTATCGGGGTCGAACCGATGACCTCGCGATTAACAGTCGCACGCTCTAACCAACTGAGCTAACAGAGCACCATGCAAAGAGTGGGGTTCGAACCCACGCGGCCGAAGCCAGTAGATCTTAAGTCTACCCCCTTAGACCAACTCGGGCATCCTTGCGAAAACGCCTAAATACAACCAACATAATATAATATACCTACCTACCTCGTTGGATGTATAAAAAATTCGCAGTTACCTGTTTTTTTGAATAAGTACAAAAAACAAATGATATCGTTCACCTCCTTGGAAGGGGGAGGTCATCTATTTGAACATTAACCTATTTTGATTAAATCAATAATATCATATAATTATCAGAGTTTATATGGGTGTCTCCATAGCTGTTCGCTGATCAAACTCTTCTTCATAGTACTATAGCACTGTTTCTTTAAATTCTTTATAATACAATATGAATTCGGGAAAAGTGTATATAGGGACGTTCAGGGACTGTGCCTTCTTCATTTTGGAGGACACTTTCGTATCATCTTTCACAATGAGCATCGTCGTGTGTTTAGTGACAACCTCACCGATCTGATGTCCGTCTAGCATTAATGCTTCTTCCAATTCTTTATGGCGCATGCCGCTGAAGACAAAGGTATAACTACTCATTCCACTCCCGCCACTCACACTCGCGCCAGCCACACTCCCGTCAGCCACACCCCCACCATCAATACCCTCCCTACCCACAATCTCAAACAACTCGGCACAGCTCACTAACGAAAACACCATACCCTCCCCAGATCGCAATTCATTCATGCGCAAAACAAACGCCTTGAGTCCTTCTAAAAAGACACCCATGGTTTCCACCGTGATTTGCTTCGGCTTATCCAGGCCCACTCTTCCCAAGATGAGCGAAACCTTACTCCCAATGTACGAAATCTCACAACATTCCTTCCATGTAAAATCCACGTTTTCATCCATAGACAACCCTTTCAAGTAATCCACAAACAACTTCATTTTTTTCATGGCAAACCCCCGCTCAAAGGTCTGCAACCCCACGGCCAATTTGAGGAAATAGTCATACACTTTCGTATCCATTGCCTCATATCCATCTATCGCTCCGTACTCCTCCTTTACCTTTCCCCAATCCAGCGTGTCGTATACGCACGCCAAAATCCCCGAGGCCTTCTTTTCCCCCATCTTTTCCACCTTGACCCAGTCTTCCATCGTCAAACTCAGCACCTCTTTCAATGTCACCACTCCCAAACTCCCGTAGACATTCGACAATGTTTTCTCCTGTAAATTGCACTTCATCCCCATGGTCTTGAAAAACAACACATTCTGTTTGATCCATTGTAGTGGATTATTCTTCTCCAAACAAATCAAATCAATCTTGTTCTTGGACCAGGTATACTCACTCGTCACTTCTTGAACTTCTTTCAAATACTTCTCGTCATCATCACTCCCGTCGCCTCCGTCCCCAACTCCACACACCTCAAAGATGTGCGGGATCACATTCCCACTCAACCCAATCTTCAGTTTCGTCCCACATTCAATCTTGTTCTCCACAATATACTTCGCATTGAACCCCGTGACATATTCCACTTTGGACTGATCGCACAGAATCGGTTCAACCAACTGAATCTTCGGTTTCAAATAGTTGTCTTTTGATATGTTCCACCACACCCTTTTCACTACTCCTTGACTCATCCCCACACACAAGTTATTATTTTTATAGGCAAACGCATACACGGGATTCTTCCCTTCTTCGTGTAGATGTGTATCATGATTCGTAATAATCACTCCATCAATCTCGTATTCAAAATCCATAGATTTCCAGTCTTTCAATACCGCATCACATTGAGCACATGCCAATAAAAGTCCTCCACCACCTCCTCCACTCCCCACACCCACATGATTCGCCACCACATGAAATCCCTTGTCTTGTAGCCATGCGAATTTCTTTTCAAATGACCACGACACACCGTAAATATCATACGCCACAAAATCAATATCGCCATATATGTCGTATTCACTTCCATTTCCCAGTTTCCGATTCACCAATCCACACACCAAATTCCTCGCATTGGCGTAGGTATTATTGTATTTATGGAACGCGGATTTTTTCATGATCAATTCCCCCCGAATCGCCATGCCATCGCCCACGCCATCTACGCCATCTACGTCATTACCTCGATTCATACTCAACCACGGAATCAGGTGCGTAATATCCCGACCCATAACCCCATTTCCGCGCGTGTATAGGCGCCCACTCATATAAAGCGCACTGATCCCGTCTAATTTCGCCGAGAAGATATAGGGTCCTCCATATTTTTTCTTCCATAAATCTATTTCTTTTTGTGATTTGTATTTATTCATACTTCCCATGTAGTAAGGAAGTTTTACTTCGTCACCGCTGTGCGCCGACGCACCTACTCCCACGCTTCCTGTCGCGCTTCCCGCCACGCTCCCCGCCATGCCCGCACACACCCCCTCGTCCACGTTGAGTCCATGTTCGTCGTTCAGGATTTCACACACCCTATCGTAGGTCAAATCGCTCCACGGACTTTTCCCCTCGTTATGATACAAATGTTGAATATTCAGCATCATAGTGCACATATCGTTATCCACCTCTTTTTTCACGTGGTTACCTTGATAACATGACGCAATGAGTTGCGAAAGCACTTGCTTGTCCTCATGAAGAGACAAAGTCTGAGGCATACAAAAGGATGTCATCTTACTTATATGATGGAATGATGTATTTATATGTTTCAATTTTATTTTGTAATTTATTTGTAATATATATATGCAGACTCATCAAAAATTAGTCTTGTTGAAAGATGGCAATGCGCATGAAATGTATTACGAAAACGATGACATTGAATTTGGCGTTGATTTAAACGAAGACGAATACAAGAAATTATTTGAAAACTTCCAATCCAATACGTCCTTTTCCACCCCCGACAAGATGATCCAAGACAATATCACCAATGGAAATACGTATCCCACTTTCAAAACCAGTATGAGTTTCAATAATGATGACATGAACGTAATCGTGGATACCTTTAGAAAGGAAATGAATTTCTTAATCGAGGAAAAGAACAAAAAGAGACAAAATCGCAGAAAGCGACTTATTCAAAACAAGACCCGGAAACAGACGATCACCCAAAAACAAAAACAAAAACAGAACAAAAAGAAACCCCATAAGAAGAAGACGCCTGCCCCCAAGAAGCAAAAGAAAACCCAGGCACAAAAGAATCAAACCTCCAAAAAGATGATCGATAAAAAAAGATAGGTCTATACTATAAGGATGTACACGTATAACATAGACCCATTAAAACGAACAAAGGAATTCGCAAAATACAACCCCCTTTTCATCACCCTTCGCGGCGTGTTTCTGGCATTGGTATTGTTTTTCGCCAGTTTTTTGTCACCCTATATAGGTTGTAATTATCAGTATATTATGAAAATACATCCCCTTTCCAGATATCTCATGCTTTTTCTGGTCATTTACTTTTCCATCAACCTAGTAGACCCCGACAGCGACACACTTGAAAACCCGATTTACTCCGTCATACGATCTGTATTTGTCTTCTTTGTCTTCATTTTACTCAATAATATTCACACAAGCACCATTGTAGTGATGATGACCTTTTTCGCCTTGCTCGTATTGACCTCAAAATACTATTCCTATTTCAAACAGGCCCATCTCAACGTATCCGAAAGCCACACCTTAAAGTTAGACATTCTCCATATTATTCAGCGTGTCATTGTCATTTGTATTTTCATTCTTTTATTCATTTCTTTCTTCATATCCGATAGCAACGATACACAAACGTCGTTCAAGCTAAGCGAGTGTAAATTACAAACTAAACACTAAATTGAACGGTAGTGTCACTAATCCGAGCAAAATGAACACCACGCAAGCAACCGATAAATAAAGAATACCAATAAACAGATCTAAAAAGGCCATGAAAATATTAAACATGTTGGGTAGTTTAAAGACAATCAGGTCAAACTCCCCGGGGTTGAGTAAGGTATTGAAAAATCGCATGACATAGATGACCCCTTTGCATCCATTGTCGTACATCATTTTAAACAGTGTCATCATGACCATTAAAAGCCAAAAGAGGATTCCATATTTAATTGGATATTTTAGTACAATGTATAGGACCAACATAAAGGTTGAAAACGCACTTCCTCCAATCATTTCTGTATCGGACATAAATAGATAACTATATATATACAACAGAAAGAAAGGAACCCATATAATCCAAATGGATTTTCAAGACATTGAATGTTGTAGCACCACCATTTTCTCGTTTTTGGATCTGCAAGAACTTTGTCGATTAAAACTCGGGTTGTGGAACAAGACAATGCAACAAAGTATTCATTTTGTCATATGCCAGAAAAAGTCGTCTAGTGTCTTGTATCAAAAAATACTAGAGCCCCATTTTGACAAGGACGATCTAGAAATCACACCCATTGTATTCTTTACTACATTACAGAAGTATATGCACACACATCACGACACACAATTTGATTTCAAGAACTTCCTTTTCCATATTTTCAATACTACCCAACATTCACAGTTTTACCTCGCAACTCGCGGACATCGGCTTTACATGGTAAAGTATCTGCGACCCACGGAACTGATCATGTTTGTGCAACCCAATCATCATTCCGTGTATTACACCCGCATGTTTTCCCCATCCCCGAGACAACCTCAACCTGAAGGCGAAGACATCATGGACAACCACATTGGATATATTTATCAGCACGGCGAATATCAAAAGGACGAAGCATTCATCCGTTCATTAATGAATCCCACAATCAAATGAATCCCACAATCAAATGAATCCCACAATCAAATGAATCCCAAATAAATTTATGTGCACAATATAGTATACTGTCATAGTCATGATGAATGTCAAACCGATACTATCCAAATGTCTATGTATCTTTCTTGCTTTGTTTGTTGCGTATCTCTATACGAAACAAGATGTCCTTCATTATTATACAATAGAAGCACTGGAGAACTACGGTGACGAAAAAATGACCATCAGCGCCCCATTGGCCTACCGCACATTCGCCACCTCCTTGAAATATCCTACCCTGGGAAACAACGTTGACCCCGTTTATCAAGACATTACCAGTGATACACCATACACCTCCAAAATATTCAACAAAAAAAACAACCAAAAGTACTATTCGCAAGCGGAAATGGAAAATGACTTCAAGTATTTCAATAATGCGTCCAATGTTGGTTTATCCCAAATGTTCAACGTAGAAGATACGGAGGATGCCACGCAACCGATGCCAACCGTCAATGAAGAAAATGTATTCTACAATAAAATTACCAGTAAATATGATAGTGATCTATCGGGTATTTTACAGGACCCTCCCTATTCCTATGCGGATTTCACAAACAACTTTGACAATGAATATGAAAAAGAAATGATTGTAAATGACATGAAATACGCAAATAATGTCACGTCAATGACAATGGGTTATAAAGCGTTTGATCAATGACCGAAATAATCATAGACACATGACCTCCACATTTTCCTTTAAAAAACTCCGAAGACGTACCCAGCGTTTCCTCGTCCCTTGTTTCCTCATGTCCATCTCCCTCTTCAATTGATCACATAAATTAAAGTCCCCCTTTCCCCCAACCCCAACCCCAACACCAATCCATATCCATACAACAAGTTTCATTCTTGTATAGATAACAATAGTTCTATATATTTATATTTATATCATTATAAGACAATAGACAAACCATCATCCATGGCGCAACACCTTTTCCAGCAAGTACTCTCCATTTGCGTCTCTATACCCAATTTCCGTGCACTTTTTAAACCCCCGGGGAATAACCTTCCGACTCCTCCCGCAACAAGCCCCCCATACGTCCATGATGTTTTGAAGATAAAACAACACCCAATACCGGCTATAGAGCCCAATGTTCGTAATCTCTTGTTGCAACATGCTATCGATGAGCGAATACCCCTTATTCAGTTCTAGAAATTCCTCCAACAGCTTATTTTTCCTTTCATAGAGCATCACGTACTTCTCTTTCAAGTTTTCATCCTTTGCCTGGCCCATTTTCGCATAAAACCGCATTTCATTCTTTACATTCCGCAAATCACTCAACACCATGACCTTGTACGTATCAATATTCTTAATGTGTAAAAATATGTTCATGTTATAAACCGTGCTGTATTTAGACAAAATATGAGGAGGCAATGAAAAGTTATTATTGTCTTCCACGTTCTTCAATGTTTCCTTGATCATCATAATGATAGAATGTACCTTTTGGATAAATTCTTTTTCGGCTTTCCGTTCTTCATTCCCTTTTCTGACCCCCTCACCCCATGTACCCAACAAGGGATCATTTTCATATAGCATCAATTCCCCGGAATGGAATTCTATTTGCGATTTTAGTTTCGCATATTGATACGCCGAAATCTTATGCGCCTCCGCGTTTGCGTCCAACTTTAAATGGTTGATCATGGCCAGCAAAAAGGTCACACATCCATTCAATATAGACAACAATACCGGCATATTTATACCGCCATATTGGATCGCCATCAGCACACTACAAGAGGTAGATAGGAACAAACAGGGGAGCATAAACAGATTCAATTTATAACTACAATAATAGGAGGCTTCGGAATACAGTATATGATAACATTGAATGTAGCGGACAAACAAATCCAATGTGGTGCTGTATTTATGTACTATACTGGTGTCATATTGTTTATACATTTTCTGTTTTAATTTCCGGAAAGATATCATTTTTTGGTTTGGTCCCTTGTCCCCATTGTCGTCGCCATCATTTTCACTTTCACTTTCCGATTCACTGTTTGCTTCCCAGAAGTCTTGTACATGCTTCAATACATTTTCATTGCTATAATCTGCTTCGGTGTAATCGTCAAACAGCCCCGAAGACAACTCCATTCTATTTTCAGGTTTCATATTGCGCTTTCCCTAACTCGTACTCTATAATAATATGTCTATTTTTCTAATATCAAATATCAGGAAATATGTTTTTGCATAAAAGCAAAAATCATCGCAAACTGGTAATATTTGTCTTTCAATGCCGTCCCTTGAGTGTGTCCAAATTTGTCTTCAATGTGCAAACACAGGTCCTTCTTGTTTTCCTTGAATACAGTCGCCTCCTTTTTAAGCGCATGGTAATACATGTATGGTTCCGTATAAGGCACCAATGTATCATTCAAATTAGAATAAATAAACATGTGTGGGTAGTCTCCATCGCTCACCACATTCTGAATCGGACTATAGGACTGGATATAATTCGAATTCGGTTGCTTGAGTGGGTTCCCCCATTCACTATGCGATTCAAACGCCAGTGGATTTTTAGACGAACTCATCGCCAGGTGCGGGGAGACAAACGGTACTCCCAATATGGCCACTTTGCATATATCCGGTCGCATGTTTAAAACCGCACCAATCAGCAACCCGCCCGCACTGCGCCCCCAAATGGCCAATTTGTCTCTTGATGTGATTTTGTCTTTGTATAAGTAATTTTCAATGATATAAATAAAATCATAAAAGGTGTTCTTCTTCTTTAACAACATCCCCCGCTTCCTCTGGTCAAACCCCAATGCGCGATCCCCACTCACTTGCGCGATGACCACTAAGAACCCCATATCGCACAGCGTCAACAGGTTACTTGCGTTGAAGGTGGAATCGTAGTGGTCCCCGTATGCGCCGTATCCATACAACACGCATTTGCAGTTGCGAAGTTTCAATCCCTTCTTATAAATAAGCGTCACCTGAATACTTTTCTGTTTCAAATATACCACCTTTTCCGTATATTTATTGCGTGTGTTCGCCCCACGCCCATCGTAGACCATGTTCTCCACCTGGTAATTCCTTTCTTTGTCTATTTCCAACATAAATAACTTGTTCGGTTGTGTGAAAGACGAACTATGAAAGTATATCTTATTCTGTTCCACTAGGACATTCATGACTTCAAAATGGCAACTATTTTGAATGGCGCATTTCCCGCCTCCTTCCACACGACGCAACGCCCCCTTGCACATGTCATATAAGAACAGTACCGACTCCGAGTTAACCCGCGCAAAAAACACAAACATTTCATTCATATAATGCACGTCTTGCACATACAACCCCCTGGTCTTTTTCCTGAAAAGTATTTCAAAGACACGGAAGTCCATCGTTTTCATAAAGGTATACACCCCGGCATCATCTTTCAAAATATACCACGTGGCATGAATATGATCCACATATGGATAGGTCACAAAGTCTTTGTCTTTCAAAACCGGTTCCTTTATACATTCCACGCGCGTTCGTCCATTTTGATCAATCAAGTCAATCAAAAATACCTTATCACTATGATAAGAAGAAGAAATCAATACACAGTAAAACTCACTTAGGACACTATGGATATTCAGCTCACGATGTTCTTCGCAACAATACACCAATTTCCGTTTGTTACTTGGTATATGGTACGTGTAACAATTAGAGGAATTGTAATAGGTATTATGGGCAATATAAAGAATCGTTTCGTCGTCGATCCACAAGTAATTTTCACTCATTTGTTTCGTAATGTTATGTCGGCTCATGGTCTGATGAATGCTGATGAATGATTCGTTTTTACGGTGCAACGGCACGTGCTTGATGCGGTCACTATACGTATCTTTCACGAAAAAATGATAGTTCCTATTACCAATAAAGTCCACGCAAAAGGAAAACACCGTATTGGACGGGTTATACATAAACCCCTTGATGTCAAAGTAATCAAAGTATTTTGACAACTTATCCACGTTTAGTATATCATAGTGCTTGCAAAACTGACATATTCTATAGTTTTCATATTGTTTTCCCAGCTCTTTATAGACATAATAATCCATATCCATATCAAGGAGTTCCTTGTGACTCCTTTTCAACCCCGAAATTTTCCTTTGTATCTTAAGTACATTCATCTTACCCAAATAGCGCACACATTCTTCCCGCAGTTTTTTCAATTCTATGAGTCGTTTCCGGTAAACCGCATGTAATTTTGTCCGATTTTTACCCAGTTTCTTGGAATACCGAATGATTTCGTTCCCTTGGCATGTGCTGGTCCCATACAATTCAGCGGGACTAAGGAACTTTGTTGGCTCCGCAAGGTTCAAGTGCGTGGTCTTGTACCGGATGGTTTTATTCAATATACGACGTTTGACCTTGTCATATAATTTCTTCGTAATACAATGTTTGTGTTTACGAAAAAGAACCATAAGATTCGTTATACTAAGACAATATAAAAAATTGAATCTATATCTTCATAACATCCGCAATACATACACCACCATGTTGACGAAAAAGCAGGAGAAAATATTCTCATCTTCGCTTGAAGAAGCGGAAAAGTCCAACCTGCTCTTTAAGCACGGATGCGTTGCCACCTATGGCGGACACGTGATTGCCACCGGATATAACACGCACAAAAATTATTCACAGCACGACGAGTTCGTCCACAATCAGTGTAGTTGTCACGCGGAAATGAATGTCATGCGGAAGATCTATTACAGATACCGAAAGATGAATAAGATACATAAATTACAGCGGGTCATGAAGCGCACCACCTTGTACATAAGCCGATATTCCAATGCCGGTACAAGCACCAATTCCGCCCCCTGTGCTAAATGTCTAGAAATCATTCAGTCCTTTCACATCCGTAAAATCGTGTTCAACATGGACGATCACTATTTTGAATACAATCCCCGGGATTACTCCACGGATCACAAGACCTTTGGCGAGTTGACTATATTAGACAAGAATATCCAATAAAGACAACCTAACTCTATTCGCAGGTACCATTTTCCACCCCCGTATTTTGTGCCACACCATCTCCACAGGGATCGCCCCCCGATGAACACGAATTACACGGACCCGACCTCGGCACCGGACACGGTTGTTTAGAGATCGGTGGTGGTAAACAATTCTTTTTCATGAGTTTGGTGCGCATGTATTCACTTTGTGGCATCACGTCTAATTTCTTGACCACGTTGATATATTTGTTCACATCACACGAAGATCCGGTAGACACGCAACCCAGTGCATCACCCGGCTCCGCAAAGTTTTGCGCCCCGCTTTGCTGGGACTTGCGGGACAAATACAAGTCGTAATCCAGGGGGTTCGTGTCCTTGACGACAAAATGCGGATAACCTCGTTTCATCCATTTATGGCGGGTGGCCATACTTCCATGGTGGTTCTTGACCGAAATGGTCCCATGTAGGGAAAATCCCTTTGCGGAAAAAGAGCTGTATTTGCACGTCCCGTCCCCCGAACACTTGCAAGGCTCGGCAAGGGATGTGCTTGCGCATCTACAGGCCTTGGCTGGGTACTTTGTGGCTGCTTTTCTTTTTAACACGGCTAAAGACATATATACATCCTTGATATTAAAAAATCCAATCCAAAATCCAAATCCAAAAAGATAAAAAAATTGAATAGCCCATCCAGGAAAAGTATATAGTCATTATTCTATAGTATCACCATGAGCTACAAATTCGCCGTTCAACAACTCTTTCGCAAGGCCCCCAAAAAGCGAGGAATCCTGAGCGAACTTCCAAACGGATGGATCTATCTCCAAAAGAATGGATATGTCTATGACACCTGGAGCACGTGGCAACGAAACCATTACCAAGAAAAGCTAGATAACAAACAGAAGGGTATCCACGTACAAGAAATGACGGATCGGTTCCTTGAATACAAACGCCAGGATCTTGAAAGGGATGGTTATGACATGTACGAAATAGACGATATCCTATATAGCATACTGAACGATGATAACCCCGACGATTATGAAAGCACGTCGGATTACGACTCGGACGGTAGTTATGAGTCTATTTGAATCATTCATAAATAAGTTCATTCCCTGTTTTAAAAATGACCCCTTTTACTAATGGAAACAAATTCCGTAATCTCAATCCGCAGTGAAGACATTATTGAAAATCTCGATACCATCCTTGAAAACAGTACGATCTTTCAAACAAATGCGAATTTAGAAACGATCAACTGCTACATTTTTTATGTGGAAAACAATCGGTTGTTAAACTACAAAAAGTATGAAATCATCGTCAATGAAAACAAGGTATCCAAGAAGGACCTTTTGTCTCTTGTGCTTAAAAATAATACCTTTTATTCCAAGAAATTTGACCTCGTTGGAATCTATAAATATGAAGTAAATCTTGAAGGTAGTGGGATTAAGGAGTTTTGCCAAGACCCCAAGTCCTTTGATTTTATCACGCAGTATCACAACATCCAAGACATTCGGTTTCAGCCTTGCATTGAAATCTTTAACGAGAATAATAACATTTCTCTCTTTTTTTCACGTCAACAAAAGGAAGAGGAAAGTAAAAATAAAGACAATAAAGACAATAAAGACAAACTCAAGTCCATTCAACAAAATAAAAACAAAACCCAAAAGAAGGTGAAATTCAATCTAAAACAGGAAAAGGTCAATACTCCAACTAAAGGACAAAACAAGACACAAAAACAACTATGAAGACAAAGACAAAACAAAAATGATATAAAGTTTCATCATTATCCAATGCAAGAGACGCCACCATGATCACCGCATTGGATAATGAATATGCCACCACTCCTTCTCGTGTGGCCTTTACGGAGAATGGGAATCCCGCTTATGATTGGATTTGTACGAATCATGATATGGATGAAAAGTTAGTGCAATTTTCATTTCAAAGTGTCGTGGATCCGCATATGAATTATAGCCAAATGTACCATCAATATATTCATCTGTGGAATCATTGTCCTATTCATCAGCGTGACAACTTGTTGAAACTATTTGAATTTAATCGCGACATACATCATGGAAAGGGGTTGAACACCTTGAGTTATTATATGCTTGAAGTTATCACCTTTATGACCTATGAAAGAAATCTGATCCCCACGAATGTATATCACGGTATATTACAACGGCTATTTCAGGAGTTCCCCGGAAAGAACCACACCACCGAACTCCCCTATGGGTCCTGGAAAGATTTAAAGCACTTTCTCACCCTTTTCAAATGGGAGCCCCATCTCCTCCTTTATACGCATTCCGTTAAAAATGACATTATTGATGAGATTCTGTTGACCCATGTGATTCCTCAATTGATCCGTGACCGTAAGAACATGAGTATTCAAGAGCCCATCAGTTTGTGCGGCAAATGGATGCCCCGGGAAAGTTGCGTCAAGCACGGGTGGTTGGCACGGAAAATTGCGTATTTGTACCACAAACAGACTATTCAAGTGTATGCGAAAAGGCAGGATATTTACAAAACATACCGAAAACTCATCACAAGCATCAATGCTTATTTAGAGATTCCTCAAAATCATATGTGTAATAGAACGTGGGATAAAATCAA
>Ga0315320_10003501_pt1 | contig 12863 bp, 11 predicted proteins | sample M140m21515metaG_FD_203458 | JGI IMG/M metagenome (GOLD analysis project Ga0315320, IMG submission 203458) | Ammonia-oxidizing marine archaeal communities from Monterey Bay, California, United States - M1 40m 21515 | ecosystem: Environmental > Aquatic > Marine > Coastal | place: USA: California...
AAACAAGATGCAATGGACACATATGGGATTGATAGTAACCAACACGATATGCTCAAAGAGTTCTGTGGAGATTGGGCAAATGATGTTTCCTCACTTCCATTAATTCTCGTGGGCGGAGAAGGTAACATGACCGCTTCTGATTTCGTCAACACATCATTCGGTGCTGAAGACCCAGTAAACGGAGTATATTTGCAATATTCACTCAATGCTGGAGGGATGTGGGGTACTGGAACTTACGGATTCCCATCTGGAGATCCAATAGATATCACCAAAGAAGAAAGTGCGAATATTCTCTATGGGCCTTGGGGCTTGACTACTTCAGAAGGAGCAGCCATGTTCCTTTATGGAGAACTAAGTGGAAAGAGTCTTCCAATTAATTACTCTACTGGCGCTGAAGTAGCGCCTATGGAATGGACAAATGAGACTGTGGCGGACATTTATGGAGTAAACGTCGAGGCAGCAGGAGCTGCAAGATTATTGATGATGGAAGTGGTATTCAAGAGCTTCGTACCTGAATTCTTAATCGATTCATTTGGCACCTCCAAATATCTGACACAATCTGTAAACAACTGGATTCTTGGGTGGCATGACCCTGTTAATGCATACTTATACGGGGATGGCTCCGATGATATGACTGCAGGATGGACAAGTTTGGAGTCCAATGAAACATACTTTGGTTCAAGTGAATTTGTTGAAGGTGGCATTCCTACAGGAGATCCCGATAAACCATTTTTGATTACAATTTGTACAGGAGAAACCGATACTTGTGACAAAGGTGAGACTGTAATGGTAGGCGATAGTGAATATGTGGGATGGAGGACTCTAGAGAAGGAAGAGGCTACATTCGGATTGATTCCTGCGGAAAAACAAGGAGAAACTACTGGCGGATTCATCACAGGAGAAGACGATTTAATCGACTTATCAGGATACGGAACTGCTGAAGTCAAGTGTTCGAAAGAAGGCACTCTGAAAGGAATACCTGTAGATGTCTGTACCGCCTCCATGGACCCATTGACACGATCAATTCAGGCTAAACTAATCAATAGTGGAGATCTTCTAGATGCAATACCTGGCGCACTACCTGTTTACTTCGGAAGTGATGTCGAAATCAAAGTTGAACAACTTAGTGGTGCGATTATTGCTGGAAAGTCTAAGTCTACTTTCTGGCTTGATTCTCGCCCAACATGGGAACAACAATCCTCACCGACAATGTCTGATTTGCAAGAGGTATTCGTAATCGAAACCAACGGTGAACTTGATGATGAAACAGCAGAAACGATGGAATCCCAGATTGTTACCAATCAGGATACTTTTGCTTGGTTCACAAACTTTGATCATTGGGCTGACTACGTAGGTTTGAGTTTATGGATATTAGCGGGCCTTTCATTCCTATTAGGTGCAGCATTAGTATTCAGAAGTGATGAAGAAAGTTCTGGAGATACCAAATGGAATGACGAACCAAAACAATTGGAATCTGAATTCGACATTGATGATTTGGACCAAGATGCAATGGCTCTAGACGTCGCAGATGAGACAGTCTCCGAAACATCAGCAGATGAAGACGAGGAGAAAGTAGACGACTCAGAGACTAATGAATGAGTAGCTTCTCAATCTATGAAATATCAAAGTGATATCACTACGATATCAATAAGTAGTGCCCACCCCTCGGGCTAAACATGCAGCCAGCAGCAGTAGTAATTCCTGCACAATCAGCAATGCCGTCGAATGAACCACAATTTAAGGATAAAAAAGGGAAAGCCATCAATGGATTTGTTGGACTCTTACTCCACCTAGTATTGAGTATTGTGAACCTAGGTCTTTTGTTCACCGGACCAGGTGCAGCATTGCTTCTAATCACAGGACCATTATGGTTAGTAATGTGGAATTCATACGTAATCGTTAATCCAAACGAAGCCGTTGTAACTCAGTTTTTCGGGAAGTACAAATCTACCATCAAGACTGAAGGGTTCCAATTCTTCCTAAACCCACTTTACCAGAAATCAAAGATGTCTTTCAAGATCAATAACTTCGAATCTAGCAAACTAAAGGTGAACGATGTCAATGCAAATCCAATTGACATTGCAGCCGTAGTTGTTTGGCGAGTTTATGATGCGGCAGAAGCAATGTTCGAAGTAGAGAACTATGGCCATTATGTCCAGATACAAAGCGAGGCAGCATTACGTGAAATGGCTACAAGATATCCTTACGATGCAATTGAAGAGAAGGACATTGGCGGAATTACTCTATCCAGTCACCAAGATGAAATCGCAAAGCAATTGCAACAATCAGTTGAGGCACGACTAGCAAGAGCAGGTATTCAAGTCCTTGAAGCAAGGATCTCCTATCTCGCATATTCTACTGAAATCGCACAGGCAATGCTACGCCGCCAGCAAGCAAGTGCTGTTGTAGCAGCACGAAGTGAAATTGTTGCTGGAGCAGTTGGAATGGTAGAACTTGCACTAGAACAACTCAGTGCAAAGAACATCATCGAGCTCGACGAAGATAAGAAAGCTACAATGGTAAGCAACCTACTAGTTGTTCTATGTTCTGAAACAGATACTACACCAGTGGTCAACACAGGAACGCTATACCAGTGAGGTGAACAAGTATGCACACAGCAGCAAAGGTACTTTTGATTCTAGGAGCGATTGCAAGCGTAATTGGCATTGCAGGAATGGCACTAGGAGCTGGCCAAGTAGATGATTTAGAAGACAGTTGGAATACCTTCGAATATGAAGGTGCAACAAATGGTACAATCATAATTGAAGACACAGATGGAAAGGGCGACATTGGGTTGACATTTTGGGTCAAAGGCGTGTATGAAGACAAAGATGGAGACGGAACCTGGGATGTCTGCCAAAACACCAATGTTACTATCACAGAAAGTCCTGATGTGAACAATTCTTGGGTATCGGCTGAAATATTGGATGGCAATTTCTACAACGAAGTTCAAGCAAATCAGGGATGTGATGCTAATGCGAAAAACACGAATAATGATCGAGAAGGCAAGGGCTTGGTCAAAATTGGTCGTGCATGTTGGGGTTGTTATGCAGGAAACGTTTCATTTGAATCCAATCAAAGTGTGTGGGTGACCTATGAAGAGAAAGTTGGTGAAGAATTAGGCGAGGACATAGGAATACTAATCCTAGGTTTCGTGGGCGGTTTCGGCAGTATTTGTTGTGGAATCCTCCTATTGATTATTGGTGGAATTATGGCATTGACCATGAAGGACAACAAACAAGAAGTGATGTATTCCCCACCTGTTGACAATCAAATGATGATGGTAGGTAATCCTACCACCACACAAATGTCTAGTCCACAATTTGGAGAGGCAAGCCAACCTAAAATGAATGCTCCAGCTACAACACATATGTCTCAACCCTCATTTGAAAAACCACCACAAGGTGGACTTTGAGGTTGATTAAATGATCGAAATCAGATCTTTGATAAATTTCATTGGACCTGCCCTTATGCTACTTTACATAGGATATTGTTGGGTACACCAGGGTTGTCATCACAAAGGAAAGGGTTGGAAAACAAGAGAAGAATCTCCAAAGGGATTCTGGTTTACGATTGTGCTTTTGTTAGTGCTAAGCATTTTAACCATCGTTAACACTCTTTACCCTCTGCATGGAAGAATATGAAGACATTAATTCTAAGGTGGGAATGATGAATATGAGAAACTGTCCAAAATGCGGAAGTTCAGACCTAAAACCCCCTCGGCACATTCGAGCGAGAGGTGTGACGTCTGCAAAGTATCGGGATTTGAACATAATTACTTGTAGGAAATGTAGGTATACCGAGTTTTACGAGTTAACTGAAGACGAAGTAGCCCCTATCAACAAAAAGGCTGGGATGATCATCTTTTTTGCTGCAGTACTGCCAACTCTGATTGGTATTGGAGTTTCAGTTTGGTTAATTTGGGGATGAATATTACACAACGAATGAAGTAAGAATTAACAAAAATAGGAGGGGGAGCTATGGATAAAAAAAAGATTCTTTTGAGGCTTGACCCCAAGCTTCACGAAGCCCTAAGAAGGTGGGCTGAGGAAGATTTTCGCTCTGTCAATTCACATATTGAGTTCCTGTTGAAAAAGGCCGTTAAGCAAGGACGTCGTGATGATGAAAGCGAATGAATGCATACACAGTTTGAAGTAGCAATTTCCCTACGTCGTAATATGTCAATGCAAAAAAATGTACTAGGTCAAGATATCGGTGAGTGCTCTTGTAAACCAATGACAGGTTGGTACAGAGATGGCAGTTGTAAAACCGATGAGATGGACAGAGGCTCCCACACTGTTTGCTGTATTGTTACACCTGACTTCCTAGAATTTGCTCGCTCGAAGGGAAATGACTTGATTACACCAGCTCCACAATTCAATTTCCCCGGACTTAAGCCGGGAGACTCTTGGTGTGTTTGTGCCAGGACTTGGCTTGATGCTCTGAATCATGGCAAAGCATGCCCCGTCGACCTTGAAGCAACTAACGTCAAGGCACTTGAGATAATTCCACTAGAATTACTCGAAGATAGAGCAGTTTGATTATTCACTCTCTCCAATTGGTGCATTAACCAAGATAGGTACCTTGGACTCTTCTACAAACTTCTTCGCATCTTGCTTTAGGAATGGAGTGTAGAGGGCAGGCAAAAGGAACAGACTTGAGACTAAAGCCAGAACGATTGCTACAACAAACACTTGTCCAAATAATTGCAACGGAACAAGTGATGAGAAGTTCAGTACAGAGAATCCTCCCGCAGTAGTCAATGCTGCCCCGAACATGGCACGCCCTGTTGTAGCTGCAGACTTAGTTGTCCAGTCAGCCGGGTCTGCATGAGGCGCATGCTCGACTTCTTCCTCCAACCTAGTGGTGAAGTGAACCGCATAATCTACACCCAATCCAAGAGTCAAAGCTCCTATCGTGACAGTCTGTGAATTGAGTTGATAGCCGGTTAATCCCATTATTCCATAAACCCAAACTACTACTACCATCAGAGGGATCCAAGTAACGAATCCTCTTGCAGCACCTCGTATGACATCTCTCTGACGTACTGAGTTTATTCCAACCAACATAATTAGAATCACTCCAGCTACCGTTGCAGTAGACAGTACTGCGGAATCCGCAACATCTGCAGTGACTTGTGCTAAAATAAGTGACCTACCTGAAATCTGAATCAGATATTCGCCATCACGATCATCTTCTAGACTAGATAAGGAATCACTCAACTCACTTTCAAATTCTGCTGTCGCTTCCCAATCAAGTGTTGCTGCTTGGAATGAGATTACTGTTTGTGTAGCATCGTAATTCAAGTTCCCAGAAGATACATTCCTTCCATCTTCAGTTAGGAGCCAAATCTTGAGCATACCCCAAGTCACTTCAGAATCATCTAATGCGTTCATTAAATTATCGAGTTCAGAATTAGAAGATCTAGATTCCTCCAAAATACCCCAGATGCCGATTGGTAATCCATTAATGTCCTCTGAATTTGATAATTCATTCAGGATATCATCGTAGACCATTTTCCCTTCTTGTGAAATTACCTCGCCGTCTAAAACGACGTATAGAGGGGAAGGACTGCTCTGGAACTCATCAGCAATAGTAAGGAAATCTTGGACTACAGGTACTGAATCATCAAAGTTGTCTCTTGTATCAAATCCAACTTCTAGCTGTTGGAATCCAATGAACATTGGAACTGATATTATCACAGTAACAATCACTACAAGAACAGGGGTCTTAGTCAATGAACCAATCCAGGTAGAGATTGGACCGATATCGTTCTTAGCAGATTTTGCAAGCGGTAAATCCTTTGGTGGAATTATCATCATTAGTGCAGGTAATGCAGTGATACTGAGCAAATATATGAAAAATAGACCTGTTGCAATTACTGTTCCAAAGGATACTAAGAATTGCTGGGTAGAGAATCTAAATGACAAGAAACCAACCATGTCTGTGAAGATCGCAACCAACAGAGCAGCAGATGTAAGAATAGTACCCCTACGAATAGCGATTCTCCTTGCTTCAACAGAGAAGTCGCGTATTGTTACTCTACCATGTGGATCATTCTTTTCTTGTTCTTGTAACTCTTCCCTAATTCTGGCAACTACGTGTAGACCATAATCGACACCAATCGCCAGAAGCAGAATTGGAATCGAGTTCATTGCGGCATTGAACACCATATTCACTCCAAATAAAGTGAGCAATCCTGCCATTCCATAGGTAGCTAAAATTGCTAAAACTGTCAACGATAGTACACTTGCAGTATCGCGAACACTGCGGAACTTTGTCCACAAAATGAACCCGAGTAGAAGAAGACAAATCGAATTTAGAATTGCGAGTTCTTTGCCTAAGTTAGAATTCTGGCCTGTTGAAAGTTGTGAGAATGAAAACACGGATAAATCGGAGTCATCGGTTTCTTCTTCTGCTTGTTCAACTAGTTCTTCAGCCCACTCAGATATCTTGATTTGAACTTTTCCAATCACCTCAAGGTCATGTTCTTCAGGGTCTGTATTTACCACAAATGTAGTCAGCACTGGACCATCTGATTCCCATGGCTCATCAGAATCATCTGCAGGTAGACACGATATCATCATGGAGCGGTAATCGATTGATTGAAGCCCAATTAGCAATCCTAATTTGCCAGATATCGGACCTGAAACTACTACAATTTCACTAGCATTCTCGCCTTGATTTAAGGCATTCAAATCTCCTAGCATTAGGCCTAACAATGAAGACAAGTTGTCTTCTGAATCTAATCTATCCAGCCAATCACTCGGATTTCCGGGCTCCCATGCACGAAGTTCTTCTGCAGATATCTGACTGGGTGAGGGGATAGAATTACTCGCTGTTGAAAGTGTTTCCAAGTTACTCGCAAGTGTAGAATTATTGGAATTTGCAACAGCCGAAATTGCCGAATTCATTTCAGAAATCCAGGCCGATGCTGAGTCCAAATCTTGCAGATTGTGCCACTGCATTGCTGAACTTGCCATTCCACTATTTGCTTGAATACCGAAAAGGGGATATTGATATTCATCTAATTCTGGATGTTCAAGCAAAATTGCTTCTAAGGTTGCTAATTGTTTCCAAGTAGAATTCTCATATAGATCACCAGAATTTATTTCGTCGATAAATCTGATGAAATCAATAGATGCTTGATATTCATCTTCGACTTCATTGAGTAGCCTTACAGTCTCGTTGTCTGGGAAAAATGCATCTTCACTGTTATCAAAATTGATGAACATTGCGTTAGGAGTTAGTGCTAGAATTAGTACTGCGATAATCCCCAGTGTTGTCTTCGGGCGTTCGGAACTGAACTTTGTCATCTCGTCGAATATATTCATCAAAAAATCAACCCTATCCTCACCCGGAAGTTTCTTGGTTATATTGTCTTGTTTGAAATCTAACAAAATCATGGCGAAATTTTGTCAAGAAACGGAACCCGAATCTTCGAATTTTTATTCAGAGTGTCTCATTGAGATAGGTCTTTGACCTTCTCAACTAAGTCCATTCGCCTTAGACGCCATACTCCGATTGGAGTCATCGCTACTGCGATTAGGACAACCATGCCCATCAGTTGGTAGGCAACACTAGGAATCACAACAATTGGGACATAGAATTGCCACGATGAAAAAGATGCCGCTAAGCCTACTGCTCCTCCATATGCGAATAAAACACCAACTACTCCTCCAATTATTCCGATAAGTAAACTTTCGAATAACAACATAGTTCCAAGACGTTTAGTTGAGGCCCCTAATACCCTTAAGGTAGCAAGTTCGAAATCTCGTTCTGCAACATTCATAATCATGGTGTTAAGCATTACAGCAATAGTGAAAAGCAATCCAAGGTACATGATGGCTTGGAATATTTTGGTTTGATCTTCGATTAATGAAGTCATACCATCAATGATATCCTGGCGCTCAACAATACCAACTGAGACTTCACCAAGTTCGGCATTAACTTCAACTCCTTCGGGTAAATCAAGATAAATTGAAGTTGCATTTACTCCAGTAATTTCACTTAAATCGCCTCGTAAGAAATACATTGTTCTAGACATCTCGCCCCTAGTTACACCAACGATCTCGACATCTGTATCGACTCCATTGACCGATACTGTTTGAGTATCTCCCAAATCCCATGATAGGAATTTCATGGCTCCTTCATCCATCATAACTTGCAAGGCAACGCTATCATTACTTGGAGTATCTCCATCAAGAAGATTTACTTGTCGCATCCCATTTTGATAATTATTTAATCCAACAAGAGTGAATACCCGTTCAATTCCACTATCGTCCTCGACACTACCTAATGGCATTTCAATCATCAATTCAGAGGTTGCTGAAAAATTGCTTGCCCAATTTAGAACAGGAGCTTCGCCATCAGGATTGATGAAAACTTGGGCGTCCCATGATTGGTCTTCCTCTATCCCACTTAGCAAAGTATCTTCCATACCCGCAGACATCATTTGTATCGAACCGAAAAGCATCAGTGAAATCCCTACAGCTAGGAAAGTCATTGAGAGCCGAATCGGTTTCCTTAGACTTGAACGAATAGAAAGACCAAGCGTTGTAGGCATCCATGAAGTTAATTTCTTCAATGTGTTAGAACCAACTCGCATTTCTGTTTGACCACTCAACACCTCTAAAGGATCCAATCTGCTGGCTTTCCATGCAGGTAATGTCCCTGAAAGAAATACAATAATCATAGTTGGAATAATTACCGTCAAATAAGTCGAGAAAGGAATCGTTCTTTCCACGATAGGAACACCGATTATGTCTTCATAGAAATCCAACATCCAGTTCATCCCCCAAGGCCCTATCAGACAACCAATTAAACAACCAAATGCCCCAATTGCTACTGGAGCAATAAGGTAACCAGTCATCAATGATTTTCTTTCTACTCCAAGTGTTCTTAGTACTGCTATCTCTTTCGCTTGACTCTGAACAAGACGTTGTAAACTCAACACGATTGTAATTGATGCAATTGCAGCAATCATAACAGTGAAAGGAATTGTAGTTCTTTTGGCACCTTCAAGGTCCTGTCGCATCACTTCTACCTGCTCATTCTGACCTCTATCTCGTACTCTAGCATCCAATTCTGTAGAGTTGAGAGAATTTTCAACATGGAATTTGATTTCGTCGATTTCTTCACCCTCATAATCTTCAGTATCTGGTAAATCAAATGAAGGATTTCCTTCTACATCTAATATGATAAAATTGCTAGTTCCAATCGCATCACCTGTAAGTCTTGACATGCCTTCATCCGAAAGATAACCTACGACATAATCCCCTTCATCAGGCGGGAAAATCGAACCTTCGGGCGCCATCAAGACATGCAAAGGGTGGTAGCCAATTCCAACAACTGTGAAATTAGCACTATTATTTCCAGCACCAATTGCAACTTCACTACCGATCTCAATTCCAAGTACATCTGCTACGTGTGCATCGATTACGATTTCATCGTTAGCAACTGCTACTCTTCCATCTGAATGACCTTCAGGCATCCAAACCCTATCGCTATTTGCATCTGAAGGAATTCCATGCCAAAGTGAATTTATTATTTCTTGATCATCACCTTCTCCGTAAAACATTGCACCAGGTATAATTGTTCTACCTTCACAAGAATCTAGAGACATTTCTGATGACTGAGCCAGAGAATCTTCTAAAGAGTTACAGAATGATTGAACTTGTTCTGGAGACCAAGATGTAGTACGATTATCAATCCAAATATCAGCCAGATTAGCTCCATCTTCATCATCAGCTTGCATCGAATCATACATGCCATCAAGATTATGCGAATAACCTCCGAAAGTAAGGCCAGCAAAAACTCCAACTGAGACCATAAAGACTACGGCTAAGAGACGTAATTTAGTCCTCCAAAGACTCCTAAACAATCGTTTATTCAGTAGTGCAGACATGAGAACACCTCACTCTTCTTCCGATGGTTTGGTCAGTTCGTCAGAAACTATCTTTCCACTGTCGATTCTGATCACACGAGTTGCATACTTTACCAGTCCCTCATCATGTGTGACGAAGACTGAAGTGATATTCTCTTCTTTGCAGGCCTTGACTAGAGCAGTCATTACTTTCTGAGAAGTCTCTGTATCCAAATTCCCAGTTAATTCATCACCGAGTAGTAAATTTGGCCTCTTTGCAATGCTTCTTGCAATCGCTACACGCTGTTGTTGGCCACCACTAATCTCTCCAGGGAATCGGTTTACCTCAGCTTCTAAACCAACTAGTTTCAACAGTTCAAGCGCTCTTGCTTCATCTTTCTTGCCTGCAATTTCTTGAATCAACAAGATGTTTTCCAAGACCGTTAAATCCTGAAGTAGATTGAAGAATTGGAAAACATATCCAATATTCTCTCTCCGGAAAGATGTCATTTTTTCAGAATGATTCCTTGGAACTTCTTTTCCCTGAAAAGAATAGTTCCCCCCAGTTGGGCTATCCAAAGATGAGAGGCAGTTTAGCAGAGTCGTTTTTCCAGAACCTGAGGGACCGAGAAGAATTACTCGTTCACCCTCTTCGATATCGATAGTAACTCCATCAAGGGCTTTAACAACACCAGCAGGTGTTTCATAATGACGTTCTAAGTTTTCCATTTGCAATAATTTGTTCATTTTTTCACCTTCTCGTTTCAAAGAGTTGCTTAAACATCTCAAAGAATTTGTCAACCACTTGTTTTCTATCCAAGCGCTCTTCTTGCAGTTCTTGCATTAGCCAAACCTCATATTCGGTGTTCATACGAATGAGCACATTGAGAGGAACATCATCACGTATTGCCCCAATCTGCACTCCATGTTCGAGAATGGACATAAGGTCACCATACTCACTCAAGCCTTCACATAAGGAGTTCAACTTACGGAAGATGGAGTGATCGGTCCCTAGTGAAACCAATTGACGCATCAGGGACATTAACAGCGGATGCTGAAGAACATCATTCCATTGCCTTGATGACATAGCCTTGATTGAATCCCAATATGTGAGTTTGTCCTCCGTCAACGGGAAGGAAGTCATTCCGAAACCAAAACTCCCTGTTGCAAGTGCTTCATCCAGAAAACACGTAACGAACAGGTCTTCTTTGTTTTCAAAGTAATAGTACATCGATCCTTTTGAGATGCCAATTTTTTGAATGATTTGGTTGTATGAAGCGCCTTCATAGCCGTGTGTTGCAAAATCTTGCTTTGAAACATCGAGAATCCTTTCTTTGAGAGAGGAGTCAATCGATTCATAGCGTGCTAGAGGCATTCGACCGATTGGTCCGACCGGCCGGTCTAATATAATATTTTTTACTTTATTTCGACTAAATTTCAGCAAAATTTCATTCTGAACTATGCGTTGCTGAAAACGATTAATGGTGCCGGGAGCGGGGCTTGAACCCGCGACCTTCGGATGTCTCAGACATGTGAAGGGGCATTTGGTACGTCACAATTAGTTCGTTAGAACTGCCCTATGAGTCCGACGCGCCACCAACTACGCCACCCCGGCAAGTAGTCCGCCCACCGTACACCCCTCTTTGAAGGATGCGGCCTTGAAAATAAGTATGAACCGTGAAATCTATGTAACGCAATTTCGTGATTATAATATTCATTTCTGACCGCAGCCTTCATCCACTGTCAACCATCCGCCGACCTGATGGTAGACATCAATACCGCCATGGCTGCTGCCGCAGCAGAGAGACGTAACCGCGGTGGTAAAGATGACAAGGAGCGTAAAAAGAACCGCTCTGGAGCAGACATGGGTATCGAATCTTTCGACCCTGTGAAACACGTGGCTAAGGAGAAGGCAGACATCAGATCGATGTGGCTTGTAATCGCATTCGCTGCCACCATGGCTATCCTGATGAGATACCTCGCAATGCCTAATTCTCAAGATAACGCAGATATGCTTTGGTTCATTCCAATGTTGTGTATTTTCCTTCTGCCTTCGCTACATAGAGCAGTAATGTCTGAGAAATATGTTGAGCACTACACTAAAGGAACATGGTTCAAAGCATCATTCTTGCATGTATTCACCTGGTTAGCGATTACATTTTTACTAACCAATGCTCCTTTTGCAGATATTGTTGCTCCTCAAGTCGATGATGGATGGGGCATGATATCATCCTCTGAAGACGGTTTCGATTTCGAAGGTTCTGACGACGGCACGGTCTATCTGAGTGAAGGTTACTCTGGCGAACATTTCCTTGTTCTAGCTTTCGCCGATAATTACGATGCAGCAGATTCCGAATATACAATCACATTCAATGGTGAAGAAGTCAACAACTCTTGGGATGAAAAGGAAAATAATGATTCATTCTCAAAAGAGATGAAAGAAGTTAGAGACCACGAGGACATTGATTATCCTGTTGTGATAAAGATTGACGAGGGATTAACTGCAGGCACGTACACTGTGACTATCGAAGTTGTAGAAGATGGCGACCCGTGGGAAAATACAAGAACTGTAGAACTTGAATTAGTAGTTGAAGAAGTTGAAGAAGAATCAACTGAGTAACTTCGATAATCTAGCAGTCAAAGCATCCAACTGGATTGCTTCCCCTCCACCTTCGACTAATCTAAAGTCGATCTCCGCCATCATTTCTGTTAACTCTAACTTCTGGTTTTCCGAAAGGAAATCGGCCCCGTAAAGTTCTCTGTGTAATTGATTGACAAAATCAGTTCCAGCAAGGCCATATTTGTCCAATAGTTCTCTAAGTCTTCTCCTTGCTGCGTGAAAACCGTCTTGCCTGCAAGCCATCAAATATTGATGCAATGATTCAGGAGGAGCTGTCGCGCTAGTTTCGTATATTAGATTACGGGAAATGTTCTTTTCCAATGCTGCAGCAACTTGCAAGGCCGTTATTGCTTTGCGAAGATCTCCTTGAGATATCCT
>Ga0315320_10003502_pt1 | contig 12862 bp, 22 predicted proteins | sample M140m21515metaG_FD_203458 | JGI IMG/M metagenome (GOLD analysis project Ga0315320, IMG submission 203458) | Ammonia-oxidizing marine archaeal communities from Monterey Bay, California, United States - M1 40m 21515 | ecosystem: Environmental > Aquatic > Marine > Coastal | place: USA: California...
CACTTTGATTTTCAGATAGTGGATTAATGTCAACCCAATTACCATCTGCATCTTCATGATGATGTGAAGCATTTATTTCAAGAGATGCTGAATGTAATCGAGCATTCTCAAATAAAGTAATATCTGGATAAGGTATAATTGCACCTGGATCTAGTAATGCTAAAGGATTAGCAATTATTCTATCAAATTTAACTGTTTCACCTGGTATCCAAGAACCAACAGACCCACTAATAATTATTTGACCAAGATCTAATTTTTTTCTAATAACCGTGCCTCTTGCGGCGGATTGTGTACCCTCTACTAAAGATCCTACTTTAAATATATTAATTAAGTTTGAGGTACTAGTTGGATTCCCAATATGTGGAACACCATTATCATCTGTACGAAAATTAAGCACTGTGTTAGGATAAGATTGATCTAATTGAGATTTTATGTTTCTATAAGTTAATGGCCAGCCCTGTCTTCGAAGATGATCGTTCATTAAATAGAATGTCCAATAATATTTCTGATCGCCATACATTTTTGCAGATAGTACGTCTGGTCTATCTCCTTCTAAAATTTCATAATTTAAGTAATGTTGAAACGAATCTTTAAACTTATCTACTATATCAGCATAAGAAGATATGTTTTGAAAGATAGAAAATGCGTTATCTTCTTCACCAAATTTATATCTTACATTATCAAAACCTGCAAAGTATCCCATATTAGAATCCGTCCTGTATATCTTTTTTATTCAACAATTCATTTTCTCTTAAGGTCATGGATATAGTGGTTTCTTGAAAATGACCACCTTTGAAAAAAGCCGCAGAAGGAGCATTAAATGTAGCTTGAAAATTAGTTAAATAACATGGTTTAAATTTTATAAAGTTTTTTCCACTATTATCACCCTTTCCATAATGTAAACTAATTTTAATTTCATTTGGAAATCTATAACCAAATGGAACACTAATTCCACCAAGTGTGTCTGTATTAAATGCATCTGGATATAATTCAGTTCTAAAAAATTTAACAATTTTTGATACCATTTCTGCTTCTCTTTCAGATACAGGTTGCATTTTAAAGCTAAAAGAAAATGTTCTTAGTTGAGGTTTATCAAATAGCATAGTCATATTAGCCACAGGCGAAGTTCTTAATGTTCCTCGTACTGCTCCATCTATTACTCCATTTTTACCAGCCATACCTGCAAGTCGTGTAGCACCAAGTCTTGCAGCATCTTGACTGACTGAACCTTTTAATGCATCATAAAGATTTCCTAATGATTGAAACCCACCAGATGCTAAAGATTCTATCATTCCTTCACCCCTAGCCATTCCTGCAGCTGCTGCGCCGCCAGCTAAACCAATATCAGCAGTTGAATAACTAACACCATCTTGAAAAACAATACTAGAAGGCATATACATTTTACAACTTGATCTAGAATTTGTTTTATTTTCATTTGTAAGTATAGATTGAGCCTTAAATTCTGCGCCAGCCCCGGCCTCTCGTTCTACAGCAGACATGCCATCCTCGCCTATGGCATCGCCATCGACAACGGCATTACCAGTAGCAGCTGTATAAGTCGTATCACTTATAAATTTTATCATTTCTCCAATTGCACCTGAAGCGCCGCCTCCTAAATTTGGTGGTGTCGTAATTACTGGTTGAAATAAAATATATGCTGGATATTCATCTTCGTTATGAAGAGGAAATTTTAATCTTGGTGGTGTGTGAGGTGGGGTTTGCATTTCATAATCAAGGCCCGTTCTTGCAACTCTCGCAGCTCTAATTTTGTCGCCTCTTAAGTGAGTAGCCGGATCTGTTGCAAATACCATATTAGAATTTCCTATAAATAAGTCTAAATTATCTTAATTATATTTATATAGGAAACTATGAAAACATACTCAGGCAAATTTAAACCAAAGAATCCAAAAAAATATAAAGGAGATTATACCAATATAGTGTATAGATCAATGTGGGAGCGTCATTGTTTTAAATGGTGTGATGAGCAAAGTGATGTTATATCATGGTCAAGCGAAGAAGTTGTAGTACCATATTTGTATGAAGTTGATAAAAAATATCATAGATATTTTGTTGATCTTAAAATTACATTTAAGAATAAAAAAACTATATTGGTTGAAATCAAACCAGATAAAGAAACACGACCTCCGAAAAATCCAGGTAAAAAAACAAAACGTTATATTACCGAAGGATTGACTTATGTGAAAAATATGAATAAATGGAAAGCTGCGAAAAATTATGCAAATGACCGCAATTGGGAATTTCAAATATGGACTGAAAATACTCTTGATAAAATGGGAATAAGACCAAAGGGCAAAAGTTTAAAACCTCTGCCGACAATGAAGAAACCTAAGAAAAAAGTATAAATAGAGTCATGACAGAGATATTTAAAAAACTAGAATTAGAAGCTTTTCGTGCAGGGATCACTCCTCGCACCAAGGAGTCGCGCGAGTGGTTCCGTAAAAAAATAACTACAATGCGAGGAAAAGAATTTCGCAGAATTAATCAAGGCGCATTAATGCAAGAAGAAGAGTTAACTCTTAGTAATAATACCGATATTGGTAAAATGTGTATGTTTTTCTATGATCCTAAACATAAAGAAACACTGCCATTCTATGATTCTTTTCCACTTGTTATTATTATCGGTAAAGCAAAAGGAGGCTTTTTAGGGATGAATCTACATTACTTACCTCCAATTCTTAGGGCTAAATTCCTAGATGCATTAATGACAACAGCGTCAGATGATGATTTTAATGTCACGTATGCTACTGTAAAAGCGGCTAGCAATATGCAATATTACAAACCTACTATTAAACACTATCTTAAAAAACATTTAAAAAGTCGATTAGCAAAAGTACACGCGCCTGAGTGGGAGATAGCTACCTTTCTTCCAACTGCGTCTTGGAATAAAGCATCTGGCAGAGAAGTGTATAGAAACTCAAGAGGGATGCTATGAAACAAGTTGACTTAGGAGTTGAAAGATTTAAAAGCATGATGGTACAAGGTCTTGCAAGACCTAATAAGTTTGCAGTTGAATTACCTGCTCTTGGCCCAAATGCAATAGTTTCACAAGTTGCCGCCGACGTGCCTCCTGATGATGTGATACAGCAAGCCGGTGATCATGCTCGTATGCATCCTACCGGCGATGTCAATTTATTATGCAAATCTTGTACATTACCAATGAGAAGCATACTAACCAACGATCGAAGAATCGGAATGAAATCAGAAAAAGTTTCGTACGGATATAGCGTTCAAGATGTCAATTTCTCATTTTATGAAACAAATGATTATAAAATTCGAGACTATTTTGAAGTATGGATGTCTAGGCAAATTGATTTAGATACTAATGAAATAGAGTTTAAAAAAGGCCGGTTTGGTGGTTATGCAAAAGACGTAGTCATTCATCAATTAGATTCGAATGGAAATGTAGTATATAGCGTCGTTTTAGAGGATGCTTTCCCAATTGCGCTTGCTCAAATAGATTTAGCAAATGATAATAATGGAACTGTTGAAGTTACAATTACTATGACTTACACAAACTGGAGAAGTGAAAAGAATTATGTAAGCCAAAGATCCAAAAGAAAAATAGTTAACATTAATCCGTTGTTAGCAGCAGTAAAGAAAAGCACATGGATTAATCCAGATTTAAAAGGATCGTTAAAAACTAGTAGAACTAATGGTCAAAAGAAACCGTGGAAAGATCCAGGTTAAATGAATAATATAATTTTAAACAATGAGGTAATATAATGGCACTACCAGTACTAAATGATAAACCCAAATATGAAATGAGTATTCCTACTACCGGTCAAATTATAAAATTTAGACCGTACTTAGTAAGAGAAGAAAAAGTTTTAATGATAGCGCTTGAATCACAAGATGCTCAACAAATGTTTGGAGCAATTGTTGATACAATTAAAGCGTGTGTTGACCCGGAAGCTGATATTAAATGGAATGACTTAGCAGTTTTTGATATTGAATATATGTTTATTATTATTAGATCTAAGTCTGTAGGTGAAACAGCTAAAATCGGCGTGGCGTGTGAGGAGTGTGAAACATCAAATGAATTGGCTATTAATTTAATTGATACAAAACCAGATCTTCCAGAAATTAGTAACATTATTGAATTAACTGACGACATATCTTTAGAAATGCAATGGCCAAGTTTCAATAGTTTAAATGATCCGACAATGACTAACATGTCGGCTTCTGATATGTCAATTCGTATGTTAGGTTATTGTATTAAATATGTTAATACAGCAGATGATAGAATTATTGTTAAAGACGAAGATTCAAAAGCAATTACCAATTTTATTGAATCTTTAAACACTGAGCAATTTGAAAAGATTAAAAATTATACTGATAAAATGCCAACTGTTATGAAAGATGTTGAGTTTGACTGCTCAGAATGCGGTCATCATAATAAAAAGAAACTAGAAGGAATGGCCGATTTTTTTTAATATGTCTCTCCCATGAAAATCTCCTACACTACTATCAAAGTAATTTTAGGATGATGCAGGATCATAATTATGCACTTACTGAACTAGAAAATATGATACCCTGGGAGAGAGAAATATATTTAATGATGTTAATTGATCATATGAAAGAAGAAGAGCGAAGACACAAAGAGCGACAGCAAAAGCAGTAGGAATAAACGATGGCCCAAATAAAAGACTTAAACGATCTAGCAAATCACATGGCTGCTTATAACGCTCAAGATATAAGATCTCAGGCAAAGCAGAGTCATTCGCTTGAAGAATTAAATATTAAATTTACACAATTCATTGATTTTATGAAAGACCAAGCTGCTGAGACAGAAAGAAGACGTATAGAAGCAGAGAGAGAAGCAAAGCAAGCATCTAATGCTCCTCGCCGACCGACGTCTAGCTCTAGTGGCTCTACTACGTCCGGACTTAACTTACCAAACATTCCTGGAATTAAAGGAATAGTTGCATTTACTGCTGGATTGGCAGCATTAGGTGTCGCCCTTGCTGGCCTTCGTGGGTGGGAAAAATTAGCTATAAAAAATGTTGATAAGATAGGAAAAGCTTTAAAAGGACTTATACCGTTAAAAACTGCAGACAAACTTCTTGGAAAATTAGTTCCTGCTCCATATGCTAATTTTTCTATGTGGTTTTTTGACAAAATAGCTAAGTTAAGAGGATCTGCATTAAGAATGTTTGGATTTGATGGTGATATGAAAGGAGCAGGACCTAGGCAGTTAAACACTGGCAGCCGCGAATTGAAAACACCTCTTACTACACAAATATCTACTAGAATGGCAAACTTCATGAACGGATTAAAGGCTAGATATTACTCAATGGTAGGTCTTGGTATAGACGGAAAACCCGTTACAGGCCGTGGTCCCGGTGGAAGATTTACGGCTCAACCAGTTTCCATAGTTCATAGAGTAACTCAAGGAATAAGCAAGATACTGCAACCACTACGGGCAGCCGGGTCTGCTATAACAGAAGTAATGAGTGGAGCGTTTGGAAAAATGTTATCATCAATAGGTTCTGTTGGATCATCTATTAAGGGATCAGCCGTTTTTAAATTATTCAAAGGAATATTCAATAAAGTATTATGGCCTATTGGTGTCCTCATGTCAGCATTCGCAGGAATTAAAAAATTTCAAGAAGAGACTGGAAAAGGTGAGAACTGGGCGATGGCTTTTGCTGAAGGACTTACTACTGCGTTATCTAATTTTGTTGGAGCACCATTTGATTTAATTAAAAACGCAATGCTATGGATTCTTAGAAAACTATTACCATGGGGAGTTGGTGACGACGGTAAATGGGATGACGGATCTATGATAGGAAAAATTGGTATCTGGGCCGAACAGTTTTCCTTTGAAAAATTATTTAAAAGCTTATTAATGGCTCCAGTTCGAACCATGGAACGTGTAGTAGTATTCATTAAGGATATATTTTCTGGTAAATCACTTAAAGAAGCTTGGAGTAAAGCATACCAAGGTAGTTGGATGGAGGATATAGTAGAATCTGTTGGTGGCGTATTGACAGGTATAAAAAGCTTGATGGGATTTGGTGATAAAGATCCAATGGCTATAAGAAAAACTGGTGAACTTAGTACGATCCAAAAAGCTTGGAGTGGTGTTACAAGTATATTTACAGTAGCCCTTCCTAATAAAATAAAAAGTATAGTAAAAGATTTTAAAGAAGGTATATCACTGTCAGCCGGTGCTCTTTGGGATGATTTGAAAAATGTATTTACGGTTGCTATTCCTGCAAAGATAACGGCGATGGTAACATCATTTACAAACCTATTTGCTAAAACAGAAGGGGCCGAAGGGGATCCACAGCCAAATGGTTCTATATGGACTGGGATAAAAAATATATTTACTAGTTTTATTCCTAATATGATTTCTGATATTGTTACTGAAGGTAAACAAATGATGAGTGGAATTGTTGAATCAGTTGTAGAAAAATTACAAGGACTGATAGATATGATATTTGATTTTATTCCTTCGGCTGCAGACATAAAAAATAATGTTGTAAGTACAATTGGCGATATGCCAATGGGAAATAAAATATTAGAAACATTAGGTTTAAAAGCAAAGCCTGTCGCGCTCCTCGATATGAATGCAGAATATCAAAGAGAAGCATTTGGCACACTTCCAACAGTTAAAAGTTTTGAAGCACAAGTCGCGAAAACTGTCGCGAAGGCAGTAGAGACAGGTATTGTTGCTGCTGTTGGCACCGATCCAGAAGATCAAACTCTAAAGGGAGCTGGGGTTGCATTGTTTAATGCATTAACCGGTGACGCTGTTGGAAAAAAACTTATGCCTTCTGAGCAAAGAGCTGCTGATGAATTAAGAGATGCCTATTTTAGTTTAGAAGGTGCAAGAAGTCAGGGCCAGGGCGTATTAATTGGAAACATTGACAATAGCACAACTTCATCAACAGCACCAGTAGTTATACCAAATGCTCCAGCTGGATCTTCTTTTGCAAGAATGGATCCTAGATTTGAAGGATGGGGACCACCAAATAGGCAACAGCTTTACGCATATTAATAAAAAAAATGCCGGCTTAATGCCGGCATTTCTCAGTTATATTTAATCATTAACTAAATTAGCAAAATGAGACATAATATCATCTTCATCATCTGAACTTGATACTGCATTTATTGCCGGCTCAGGAGCTGCTTTAATAGCAGGCGCGGGGCGTTCTTCACCGAGACTGCGGTCTTGAGCCATGGTAGGCGCACCGGCAACAGCTGCTTCACCTAGTACACTCATTAGCTTAGTTTTTAGTTCAGCATATGATTTATATCCTTCTTCTGCATACTTGTTTAAATCGTGCATGGAATTGTAAATTCCTTCAAGCTTTGTATCATCCTCAGACAATGCTTCTTGACGAGCAAATTCTGATTTATCGTAATTGCGATAGCCTTCAACATCCCGAATTTTTAGTTTGAAGTTAGCGCCAGACCAAAAATCAAATGGATTAATTGGTTCTTCATCTGCAAACTCTGGTTGCATTGCATCCATCAATTTGTCAAAGATTTTCTTGCCATACTGATAAAGAAATACTTTACCTTCATTAGCAGGATTACCCGGATCAGATACAACTAAGATATTTGATACGTGATGTAGACGACGTTTTTGGCGACGTGCAGTTTCTTTATCAGCTTCTAGTCCAGTATTCCATAGCTTACTATTAAGCTCTCCGACTGGATCGTCTTGACCAATAGATGTAAGTGATTTTTCGATATACCATTTACCAGTTGGACCTTTAAAACCATGATCCCAATAACGAACCCATGGAAGTTCGGCACCTTCAGTAGCTGGAAGAAAGCGAATAATAGCATAACCATTATTCTGTTTATCAACAGTAGGCTTCCACATACGATCATCTGTATATTTATTTGAAGAAGCCCCTCCACCAACAGCTTCGGCTGCTGCAACGAGTTTGTTGATTTGACCGCGGTCACGTTTAAGATTTGCAAAAGACATATTATATTCCTTATATTTGCTGAATTATGTTTTATATTACTGAATTATTATACAATATATTGTACGATTTGTACACTATTATATATCATTATTTTCTGATAAAAATAACTGTTTCTTTACCAGTATCTGGATTAACTGATGGGATCGCAACATGGCCTTCAGGAACAGGTTGAGTTCCAGTATATTGCCATGTACGGCCAGCTTCTTTATTTGCCGGACCGGCATTAAAAAACTCTTCATTGTCATTCAAAAAGAGCATTGTGATCATAATTAGTTCAAGCATTTTAGTTCCTTTGTTTTATATGTTTATATAGTTGATAATAGTAGTCAAAAGTTGTCGGATAGTTGTCTGGGTCTGGTAGCACTCCTTTAAACATTTTAATAAATTCTTTTATTTCCTCATTTGTCATTTTCCATACTCTGTCTTTTATCGCAGTACATTACCCACATATACCAAGAAGCATATAGAGGTATAATAGCATTTAAATTAATTATTGGCGGTAATATCATTATTGCAGCCGGAAATATAAACACTGTCATGATGGCCACTGCTATATAATCGTACCAACGTATCATTCAAATAGCAATTCATTTTGTTTTGGTAAAAAATTAAGACTCATCGCTTCAGCCTCGATTTTTTCTTTAATTACTTTTGAGATAAACTTTTTAACATCTTGTGGATCGATATTTGTCATATCACATGTTTCAATTACTGCGTCCATATACGATAGCTTCTTATCAATTACCTGTGATTCAATAATTTTACTAAATTTTGCACGATTCATAAATTGTATTTCTTCGCTCATTTTATTCCTTTCTACTTTGCCAAAGCTCTTAATATGATAACATCTTTATTAATACGACCATTAACATTTTTTGATGTTTTAGTCGTAAGCTTTGACCATTCTTTATTGATCTGTGTTGATGATTTACTCAAGATTGCTGGAATAAATTCATCAGGCTTACGGAGACGTGTGCTCCGACATAGGTCAGCATCTAATCCAAGAATAGTAGTACCTTTGACTTCAAAGCCAATTGCCTTTTGACACACATATTCAGTTAATTCTCTATATTTCGTATTGAAAGTATAAAGCCGCATTGCACCGATAATTGAAGTAGGCGTAATAGATGTTAGCTTATATTCTTTCGACTCTTTTGCATAGTTAAGTTTTTCAACTTGTTTGTCTGCAGTTTTAACTTTGGGTTTACGAGTAGCACGCAAAGCTTTTTTCGAAGCCATATACTTTTCGATTTCAGCACATAGTTCGGTAAGAAATTTTAAATATTTTTTACGACGTGATGTCGACCAGTTTGAATATGCTTCAATAAGATCTTCAGGCTTATCATTGACAAGCTCATTGATTTCATTCATCTGAGGCGTATAATACGTAAGAGCAGTCTTAGCCATATTATATGGAGCATCGATTTTCTTTAATTCATCGTAGACTGAATAGTCGCCAGCAGTCTCCCAATTATCTACAATATTATCAATTCCGCCAATGAATTCGGATGTACGCTCTTGAATAATTTCTTGAATAGTTTTCTTTACTGGACCCGTTTCTTCTGGCTTATTAGCCTTTTCAGCTTGTTTAGCTCTACCGCGGGCTAGTAATTCTTTTACATGCTTTTTCAGAACCTTATCAGCATCCCACCATGCTGGGAATTCTTTATCCATTTCTTTCCATACAATAGTAGATGCCAATAAAGGTAAACCCGCAAAGGACCAGTCAGGCGCTTCCATGGCTATTCTGGCATCAGTTTTAGGAACAACTTTTCTGATATAAGACTTAATCTTGCTTATAACATCTTTCTTATCAACTTCTGTTCGGACGTAATCATTAAAATTACGAAAGTTATCTTGAGGCGCAGCCGCAAAACCAGTTCTTGCACGTCGAGAAAATGTTGGTTTAACTTTAGCTCTTTTTGCTGTCTTACGTGCTACCATTATCATAGTCCTTTATCTTAATCAAGTCATAATCGCCATCATCCATTTCTTCATAATGAATATAGCCTTCGTGACATAGTCTAGTAATTACAATATCGACTATACCTTCAACGTTTTCTTCTTTTGCACTTCTACGACCAAGAACATAAGAAGTACCGATGATTGCACTTATTAAAAACCCAAATTCTAACATCGTTGTCTCCTTAACATAGAATGATTCTATCACGCTTTAATAGTGATGTACACCGCTAAATGCGCTTGATTGTATTTTTTTTAAGATTTTCCGTTAGTAACGTATGAACCTTCAGCCATATCATAAGCAGCTATCAATTCTTTTAACATGTATGGCGATATTACTACGATATTAAAATCATCGTCTGCGCTATATTGCCGAATATAGCATAATTCTTCATCAACAATAATTTCTACGTCATCAGTCTTTCCTTCATTATCAAGGATGGTGATAATACTGTGATCAAATTCATGTTCAACTGTAATCATATTTTTTTAATTAAACCTTTTAATCTTGATATTTCAGCATTTGTAAGCGTACGAATCGGAGCATTTATTAATCTTTCAATTGTCTGAATAATAAAGTCTCTATCGCTCTGATTCATTTCTTAACGGTCTTTCTTAAGTTATCCAGCGCTTCAAGAACGATGCTTGGATATTTTCCGATATAACTACCAGCTTCTAACATGTCTTTACTCAATAGATATTTATGATAGTGTTCAATATTATCCCACTGTTTTAGAATTTTCTTTGCTAATTTATCGTAAAAATCATCAGACAATATAGGATCGTCTTTCTCATAATAAGCATACGATGCCATAAGATAATATGGCACCGTCATATTTACATTATTAGTAATTATTCTAATAACATGTTTATCTAAAATCATCTACGCATACTCGCCGCATCAACTGCTGCCTGTTTATTGTCTTTACGAATTGGCATAAGATTACTTTTATGTGTTACAACAATACCAGCAATCTCATTACCTGTATATTTATTCGTTTCTTTTAGCGTACCATTATCAATACTATTTGATAATTGATCTCTTGAAACTTTAAATTTTGGCCGTTCATGACGATAGTCTTGGTTGGTGCCTTTCACGCCCATACGATCAAGAAAAGCCTGATGTTCAGCTTCCCTTGCTTTCCAACCCGGCTTCTTTTTGATTTTTGATTTTCCGTGTACTTGCACGCCTCGAATCATGTGCATAGACATTGTATACTCCTTTCTCACAAACTTCGCCCTGATCCCACTCGTCTAATGCTATCTCTACTTGTGTCAACCACTCGTCGATGTTATCATCACCCCATATAGATATAGTCATTTGTTTGTCCTTTCAGTGACAAGTGATTCTTCCTACTCTAATCTATCACACTTTTAATGTAATGTACATAGTTAAATGCGGCTATACATAATAAACTTTTGGGCGATAAACATATTTACATTCTTGTACGCTATCAACACGAAAAGAACGCCAGCCTTTTGCATTAGTATCCCAGCATGGAATGACTTCAGGATTTACAGCACGAACTTTCTTTTGAGTAATAGGCTCATCTTTTTCAGCAGATGGAATCATACCTTCTAGCAAAGTGCAAGTCATAACTCGCTTATCGCCATTTACTTTTGTAAAGGTTACTTCACATACGCCTGATGTAAGCATATTCATATAGTTATCACGATCTTCAGTCATTAATATTACCCTTTCCGGTAAATGCATCATTTTCTAAATGATACTTGTTAATAAGTTTTCTTAAGAATTTATTAGTATCGTTTGCTTCATCTCTTTGCTGTTCAATACGACTTATAGATTTCCACATATGATCTTGTATTTCTTTTTCTTTTTCTAACACGTTTTCAAGTTCAATAATATATTCAGCTGCTTTCCAAGCATAATGCTCAGTACATCTAGCCTTCCATTCTTCACCTGCTTGGTTTTTAAGTGATTGAACAACTTCAGATTGCTGTGGACGAGGATTAATATCTAAATAAACCTTGTCCACAACATCATGTTCATTTTCCTCCTTTTCAAATCCGTGAGTTTGAATTTCTGATGCCACCATTGCCCTCCTTTAAAATGCCAGCTGAATATCAGCTGGACCATTATAGTATTCGTCGTCGTGCATACCCATAGCTTCAAGCAATTCATCAGTTTCTTGCTTGAATATTTTATAAAACTTTGGATCATGCTTTTTGATACTTTCGCGATTGTGCTCAATATCAAACTTCTTGATTAGTTTTACCCAACCTGGTGCTTTTGCTAAGCGGTCTTGATCAAGTTCTTTTCGAAGTGCACGATTGCCAACAAACAATTCGGTATTGGTTAAAAACCATACACCTTTTGCAACTTCATCTGGAAACCGCTCTCTGATGTCCATATGATCAAATGATGTATCTTCCACAACATCATGAAGAAGCGCCACAGCCATTGCCACAGTAACACTAACGGGGTTTGGACCATGAGGATCAGTATAGTGTGGATTTTCATCAAGATGCTCTTCGATCATATCAGAAACCGCTACACAATGCGAAAAATATTCTTCGCCTGTATACTTACGGGTTTGATTAGCGTGCGCACGTTTTGAAAATGTAAGCGCTTTATCTAACATTACATAATTTTCCATTACATATCCTTACGTATAAACATATCCCAGAACATCCACACTAGAGCGGCCGCTTGCATCAGCATAATTCCTATAAGTACACCTACAAGGAAACCAAAGCCAATTCTTTCTAACAATTCATATGTTAAGTATTCCATTACTAGTAATCCTCTTCTTCATCTTCTTTTTCGATAAACAGTTGATCTGTATTGTTTGCTATAAACAACCAAACTAATACGCCATAGCACATTAAGTATCCTGCAATCGAGTCCAGTATTATAAGACAAATACCAAGCCCACCGAAAAATAGAGTGAATGCGATCCATAATGGATTAA
>Ga0315320_10003505_pt1 | contig 12859 bp, 7 predicted proteins | sample M140m21515metaG_FD_203458 | JGI IMG/M metagenome (GOLD analysis project Ga0315320, IMG submission 203458) | Ammonia-oxidizing marine archaeal communities from Monterey Bay, California, United States - M1 40m 21515 | ecosystem: Environmental > Aquatic > Marine > Coastal | place: USA: California...
AAATGCTCCCGATGGTGATGGCCGAGGCCAAAAACCACAAGAATCCCGAAATGCGTCGGACGTCATCTGATTGAGAGTAGGTTGCGTATTCCCTGTAAGCCTTCAAAAGAATCTCCTTTGGTGCCGAGCGAAGAGTGGACCATAATCGGAAGCAGACTTGCAGGAATCGGGGTCTCGGTTCGGAATGATGCAAGAAAGCTGCCGTTTTGAGGCCCAATTCCTTATGCTTTTATCGATCGGAGAGTTGCAAAACTGCAGTTTCACGCAGCTTTGAGAGGGTTTTTGTGCTGACGCACGAATGTCCCTATGGCGGGCCGCGTCAACCCGAGGTTTTTGTCTATGCTTCGGCATCGTTTCGGTTCTCTTTACCTATCGGTAATTCTGCCCAAAGTCCGACGATTCCGGCAAGCGGTAATTCAACTGGCAGCGCGCGCCTGACCCAGCAAATGCCATCTTCTGCTGCAATTTAGAGAAGTGCGCGCAAATATCTCATAGTTTGTGGTCTCTTCTTTGGCTTTCGGCTAGAATGCGCCCCGTGGTGGATCCATATCTCAGCTTGTCCGGTTTCGTCGTGGGCACCCTGGTCGGCATGACGGGCGTCGGGGGGGGCGCCCTGATGACCCCGTTATTGATTCTCGTTTTCGGGATTCCCGCCACGACGGCAGTTGGCACGGACCTCGCGTATGCCTTTATTACCAAAATATTTGCTTCGGCGAGCTATATTCGCCGGGGGCAGGTGAATTTCCCCTATATTCGTTGGCTGATTGTGGGATCGGTTCCCGCATCGCTTTTTGCGGTCATGTGGTTGCTGCCGCGACTGACCGAGAGCGGTGTGGACCCCGAGAGCTTTGTGACCCATCTGTTGGGCATCATGCTGCTGGTGGTTGGGACGGTAAATGTCCTTGAGCACTGGTTTTTTTCCGGTCAGCTTCGCGACTCGCGGCTGATTCGCAACCGCCATGTGCAAAAGCGTTTCAAGGAACCCATTCTGGTTTTTGGCGGGGTTCTGATCGGCCTGGGTGTCGGACTCACCTCGGTTGGATCCGGATCGGTGCTGATGGCCGTTCTGCTTTTGGTCTCCGAGCTTCCTATTTTGGTCCTGATCGGAACCGATATCGTTCATGCGACCATCTTGCTGGGGGCCGCCGGGATGGCTCATTGGGTTTCGGGGAACGTTGACTGGATGATCGTCCTTTCCCTGCTGGTGGGATCCGTTCCCGGGGTTTATTTCGGCAGTCGAATGGCCCAGCATGTGCCGACTGGTCCACTCCGGCTTGCACTGGCCCTCCTCTTGGTCGGCACCGGGCTCAAGCTGGCTATCGGCTAGGATCGTTCTTCGAGCCAGTTGGAGAGGTCGGCTGCACAGCGGCGACGCAATTCCTCCCCGATATCAAATCGCTCCATCGCAATCTTCAGAGCGCGTGCTCCCGTGGGGACGGGGTTTGCTCGGAAGAAGGTCGAAACCTCACGGCGATATTCCTTGGTTTGCAGACTGGCCGTCGCTTCGACCAGGCGTGAGGCCATCATCGGCGGTAGGCGACCGGAGAGTTTTTCCCAATTATCGCGGATGAAGTTCCAGGTCTTGGGTCGAGCGACTCGATTCGCCAGCGAGCGGATCAGGACGAAACCGACATCCTGTGTCGCTACCTCCGGAGTCAGCGTCATGTTCAGACATTGGTCGATGGTTTTTGGTTCGCGAAAATCCGCCAAGGCCAATTGGTGCCGACGTCGTTCCTGAGGTGTGTCGGCAAATTCGAGAGAACCCCGCAACTTGGTGAAGCGTTCCAGATCCCCATTACGCGCCGAGATCGCTACAACCGCGTCAGCTAGATTGGGATCCAGGCCCGTTGCGTCCTCGAGATAGCTCTCGAAGCGTGCCGCTGCTTCGTCGGCAATCAGAGGGTCTTCCCCGAGGAGTCCAACAATCCGCAGCAGTGCGCCGCGCCGGAGCCGCCCGGCGGCATCCTGATCGCCGCTCCATCCGAGTTCTCTCCACGCTGGACCCCAGGTGTCCCGAATCCAGCTTTGGAGCGCAGCGCGTGTGGTATCACCGGAGGCACTCGCGAGTTGGTCATCGAGAGCCGATAGAGGCGCGGAGATAGCCTCGAGAACCTCGAAATCAGTCTCGCCGCCGAGATTGTCGAGCAGGTTGAGGATACTTGCGAGTTCGGCTCGACCAGCGCGGACGAGCGCCCATTGGTGGCCCACCAAACCCATACGCTCGACAGCATGGAGGCGCTGGCTTGGGTCATTGGTCAGCGCCGCGAGATCCTCGCTGGTGTGGAGGGGACGGTAGAAACCGCCCTCCGCGGCATTGCCATAGAACCAGGGAACCGCGTCGCCGCTCGCCAGTGGAATCCATTCGCTTTTGCGCTTGATCAGGGTTCTGGAGACCGCTTTGCGGCCGCGTCCGGGAGTTTTGACGAGGAGCGGAATGGGCCAGGTGGAAGGGCTGGTCTTGGTGATCTTGGTTGTGGGACTGCCCAGGAATCGATCCTGCTGCACCCGGAGGCCGGCTTGACCATCCTTTTCCTCTGCCGTCAGACTGACCACAGGAAATCCGGGTTGCGTGATCCAGGCTTTCACTATTTTTTCCACCTCCACGCCGGAGGATTTCGCCAGAGCCTTCCAGAGATCACGCCCTTCGGCGTTCGATTCACTATGTTCCTTGAGGTAGTTCCGCACGCCCTTCTGGAAGGGCTTCTCCCCCAGATACGCCTCGACCATGCGGACCACCGAGGCGCCTTTTTCGTAGGTGATCGCGTCGAAATTTTCGGTCGCTTCCGTCGCGTTCTTCACCGGCGCATAGATCGAATGGGTATTTGCCAACGCATCAAGGCCGAGAGCGGCTGCGCGGTGGGGCTCGAAATTTTTCCACATCTCCCATTCAGGTTTCCATTCATCGATGATCTTGAAAGCCATCCATGTCGCGAAGGCCTCATTGAGCCATAAATCATCCCACCACTTCATGGTGACGAGATTGCCGAACCACATATGGGCAAGCTCGTGTGCGATGACTTCGGCGACCCGCTTTTTCTCCGCCATGGTAACAGTGTCGGGGTCCATGAGGAGGAGTGTCTCGCGAAAGAAGACGGCGCCGGCGTTCTCCATGGCGCCCGCTTCGAAGTCGGGCACGGCAACCAGATCCAGCTTGTCGTAGGGGTAGGGGATGCCGAAGTATTTCTCGAGCAGCTGCAGAGAGGCGACGGCACACTCGAGGGCAAAGCCGGCGAGATGAGATTTTTCCGGGACGTGCCAGACGCGCACGGGGACGGTTCCGACGTGGCGTTGTTCCTCGCTCTCGAGTTCGCCGACACCGATCGCGCAGAGATAGGTAGATAGTTTCGGTGTCTCCGTGAAATGCCAGGTGGTCGTTCCATTGGCATTGGTTTCGGAATGCCGCATGGGATTATTTGAAATCACCGTGAAGCCGGATCGTGCGGTTACGGAGAAAGAAAACTTGGCCTTGAAATCCGGCTCGTCAAAGCACGGGAAACAGCGGCGAGCATCCGCGGCTTCCAACTGCGTGAACGCATAGCGCCGGTTCCCGCTTTGCGCGGCGTAGAACCCCCGCAGTTTTTGTTGCAGATCGGCGTGGAATTTGAGGCCGAGAGAATAATTCCCCGGAGCCAGGCGATTGGAGAACTTGATTTCCATAGTTTCCCGCCCCGGCCTTGGGGTCACCGAGGCGGCGATCTGCTGGCCGCGGGCTCCGCGTTGGGCGGGTGAGGCACTGGGCGGCGGGGCGCTGGGGCGATAGATCTGGCCTCCGGTGGGCACGATCTGCGCATGATCCATCTCCATGTCGGCTGCATGCAGCTCGATGGTGGACGTTGCTTTGAGGATTTGAATCTCGATCAACGCCTCGCCACGGAAATGGCCGCGGTTCAGGTCGGGCACCAGGTGAACCTGATAATGGACCGGAAGCACGTTGCGGTTCAGTCGGAAACCGCTGTCGGCGCGTGTGGACGCCTTGGGACGGTTCACCGTAACGGTGGGGCCATTTTTGGCGACGGTTTTACGCCGAGGCGTTGGTTTGGCGGGCGCCTTTTTCTTGTCGGAGCCGTCTTTCCCGGCCGCGCCTGCTTTGCTTCTTGCCTCGGTATTTGATGGGGCCACGCAAAATCCTCCTCCTAGTAGTTGGCGAGAGGAGGTGGTCTTCGCAAGGGTGCTCCGCGAGCGAGGCCCATTTTATCCTGATATAACAGGAGCTTACGGCTTCATATTTTTTCGATGGTGGGCATGTGGATCGCCCTTTGGAACCAGCTTGAGGCAATCGGGGTCGCCTTTTTGGGTGATTTCGACCGTGACGCCATCTCCGCGAAGGATCCGTACCAGATCCCCTGGTTTCACCGCTCCCAATTCCGTCAGGGGATAGGCCATGGGCGACAATGGAGGAGGCGCATCGAGGTCTGTCAGTACGATGACTTTGGCTTCCTTTTCCACCTGCAGGACGCATTGGGGCGCGGGCTTGGCCGTTGCATCGGCGCCAAAGCTGGACACCGGGCTCACCAGCAGGCCGAAAAGCAGGCCGAAAAGCAGGGTGGGCAGCAGGATGGGTCGAAGGTTGGTTTTCCGGCCGCAGCCGTTGAATCTCGAGCGGATCAAATGCATGGGGTTCCTCGTTCAGACTTCAATCAGACGTTCGTGGGCGCGTACCATTTTGGCGCGGATGGGAAGTTCATGGGGACAGCTGCCCAGGCAAGGTGCCGGACAGTTCGCGCAGCTGGAAGCATCGAGTCCCGCCGCGACCAGACGAGCGTATTTCTCCCGCCCCCGAACCGAGTCGCCGTAATCCGCCAGGTACATATCGTAGCGTAGAATCGTATCGATCGGTCGCCCCTCGGGGCAAGATCCCAGACAATCTCCGCAATGCGGACGGCAGTAGTCGGCCGAGACCAGTCGGTCGTATTTTTCGAGTCTGGCGATGTCGCTCGGCCGCGTGGACTGGCCCGACGCGTAGAGATACTCGTCGCAATGCTGATCCTCGGAAAACGAGACCACCAGACAGGAAACCGACGGGTTATCCAGCACCCAGCGGAAGGCCGATTGCGGGAAGGATTTCGACTCGTTTTCAAAGCCCGCCAGATTGGTGGCCTTGGCACCTTTGAGAGTCTTCATGGCGACCACACCGATGTCCCGGTCATGGGCTTGATCCATGACTTCGCCGATCTCCGGCCAAAGGCCCCAATGGTAGGCGAGCATCATCACATCGAAGCGATCGGAAGCGATCGCCGCTCGGGCAACTTCGGGGAGCGATGGTGTGTGGGAGCTGAAGCCGAGAAACCGCGCCTTGCCCTGCTCGCGCAAGCGATCGAAGGCTTCGTGCGTTGTAGGTGCCATCAGGCGATCGACAGTATCGCAAGCGTGGATGTGGATCAGGTCGACATAGTCCGTTTGCAGGCGTTGCAGGCTGCCTTCCACGGCGGTCATGATCTCGGCAACCGAAGCGTTTGTGGGTAGATGTCCATCGGCGGTGCAGAATTTGGTCGCAAGGAACATATCCTCGCGGTTGCCGGTCTCCTGGATCGCCTCGCCCAGAATCCGCTCGGAACTCTCATGAGAATAATCCGGCGCGGTGTCGAAGTAATTCACACCGCGGCGAATGGCCTCGATCGCAACGCGTTTTCCATCCTGATCGCGAATGCGTCCTGACCCCAGCGAGATGTCGGATACCATCGCGTCGGTTCGACCCAGGCGACGATAGTTCTTGACCCGAGCGCCTTTCCATTCGGGCCGTGCGGTTTCGGAAAGTGTCGGAACCGGAGCCCCGATTTCTCCGAGAACGGGAACCCATTTCGACTGCGGTGCGATGGTGCCGCCAACCCCGGCAGCCGTCGCCGCCACCGTGCTGGCGCCAACTGCGCCCGCGGTTTGGAGGAAGCTGCGCCGGTCGGGTTGGGGCGCTTGTCTCGCGGGACTGGAAGTGGCTGACACGCCCGACGGGGATTTGACGGCCCCGGGCTTCGGGGCAACCGGTCCGACGGGAGTTCGCAGCCAGGCGGTCAGGCCGCGGTCTCCGAAGCCATCTACCGTCCGCTGCATACGAAGGACGCCGGCGACGATGCCGAGGAGCGCGAGCGCGATGAGCACTCCGATCTTTGGCAGGGCGGCGGCGCCAGCGCCGTTGACGCCCTCAAAGACCGGGTTGAGGCTCGGGCCGACAACGAGCGCACCAAAAAGGGCTGTCGCTCCCAGCAACGTCAATCGAAGCGTCCAGCTCGCCCGAAAGGTTTGCCGCATTTGGGGTCCGTCGGGGTTGTCGGATTCTTCCATCAGGCCAGATGGTACTCTGCGGCGAAGGAATGTGCGAGCACTTTCACGGTCTCAGGTCCTGTCCAATCAGACCCTTGGGAGGTAGATGACGAGGGAAGATGCCGAGAGAATCGAGCAGACGAAGCCTTATTTTTGCGACATTGCTCTGCCTTGCGGGATGCTTTGCCTCTCGTCCAGGCATGCCTCTCACGATCCCTGCTGATGGCGTATTGGTCGAGCAATTCGGTCAGGTGCATGCCGGGGATACGGTGAAGCGTACTTTCGTTCTGGTCAACGAGGACTCGCAGCCACTCGGCCTGGAGCTCGAGGCGAGCAGTTGCGATTGTCTGGTTTCCCCTACCACCGGGGTGATTACCGCCGGCCAAACTCTCGCCGTGGAGATGCGCGCGGATACGCGCACCTTGCAGGGCCCCGTCAAAATGGTGGCCGCCTTCGCAACGACGGAACCCGACCGACCTACCTTGCAACTGATTCTTGCGGGCGAGGTGGTACCCCCCGTGACGGTCGAACCACCGGTTCTTTACTTTGGCCGGGTACGCTCGGGGGCGGCGCATGCCCGGGAGATCGTCATCCAGCCGTCTCGCGCCGGGACTCGAATCCGTCGGGTCACCACCGACGGTGGTGGGTTAGGTCTGCGCAAGGTCGGATCCGTCGCCGGGACCGGGGGGGTGGCTCCGGGTCTCGTCCTCGAGGTCACGTTGCCGGGAAATTCGGGACCAGGTGGGTTCGAGGGCCGTCTAGTTGTCGAGACCACCGACGTTCGGATTCCGAAATATGCGATCCCGGTCCTCGCTATTGTCCTTCCCGAATAGGGCGGATGGCTCGGTGACCGTGGGATGCTAGGGGACCCACAGGGATGATCGATGACGAGCATTTTTCGGAGAGCGAACCCGCTCGGTCACTTCTCGAAGTGGCGGGAGAACTCTCCACATCCCTCGACGGTCCGGTCGAGCTTCCGGTAGCCGGTCTGGCCGGACCTGCGCGCGCGGCCTTGATCGCTCTTTTGGCCGAGCAGCGTCCGCGTCCGATGTTGGTTCTGGTGGCCGACGCGCGCGCGGCCGAGACACTGGCGCGAGATTTACGATTCTTTCTCGGCGAGGGAGATGCGGGTATCGCCTCTGCCGGTCGTGTCCACATTTTTCCGGCGTGGGATACCGCTCCCTTTGCCGGGCTTTCCCCCAGTCCCGAAACGATCGCTCAGCGCATCGAGGGCCTCCATCGGCTTGCGGCAACCGATGTGCCCATCGTGATTACGACACCCGAGGCGACCATGCAGACGGTACTGACGCCCGAGGCGCTCGAAGGCGCGGTGGAGCAATTGGTGGAGGGTGATGAGGTTGATCTGATGAACCTCGGAGCGCGGCTGATCGATTGGGGCTATCGGCGGCGACCTCTGGTCGAGGATCGTGGTGAAATCGCGATTCGCGGCGGCTTGATCGATGTTTTCGTGACCGGTGCGCCCGAGCCGATCCGGGTCGAATTGATCGGCGATACGATCGAGTCGATCCGCAGCTTTGATCCCCGTTCGCAACGTCGACTAGCTGACCACGAGGAGGCTCTGGTGCTCCCGGCCACGGAATTGCCGATGCACCTGCGCGCCGACTCTGTCCGATTGCGTCGTGTTGATGAGCGAGCGCGCGAGTTGGAGATTCCTCGAGCGGATCGTTTGGCGATGATCGAGAATTTGCGCGAGGGAGCAGATTTCCCGGGCCTGGAATCGCTCGCTCCGTTGTTGGCCGAGAGGGTGGGGATTGCCGAGTATCTGCCAAGCGACACGTTGGTCATCCTCGATGATCCGGTCAGCCTTCGAGGTGCTGCGCGGGAGGTCTGGGAGTCCATCGAGGATCATGAGCAGCGAGCATTGGAAGAACGCCGCCTGCATCCGGAGGCAGCGCAGCTCTATCGGGCCCCCGAGAGTCTCTTCGAGATGCTCGCGCCTTTTGCCTGCCTTGCGATCGAGGGGTTGGATGTTTCTCCGGTGGCCGCGGTGCGGCCACATGCAAAATTGCCCTTCGCGATTCGCGGACGCCGGGTTTCGCACGAAGAGAACGGCTTTTCTCTTCTGGTCGAAAGAATCCGGTCGTGGGAGGCACAAGGGGCTCGTGTGGCTTTGGTTGTCGGCAGTACGGTCCAGGCGGAGCGGCTTCGGCAAATTCTGGAGGCCGAAGATCTTGTCGTCGGCTTTGCTGCGGGCAGCTTGTCGCACGAGCTGGAGGTCCGGGATGCTCCCGGGACGTTCATTATCGAGGGCGAGCTTTCGGAGTCGATAGAATTACCGGTCGACCGTCTGGTCTGTCTCTCCGAAACGAATCTCTTTGGCGAACATCGACGCAGTCGCCGAAAGAAACAGGTCGCGTTAACGCTCGATCAGGTAATGAAGTCGCTGGCTGAACTGAAGCCGGGGGACTTCATCGTGCATCTGGACAACGGGATCGGGCGCTACCATGGCCTGACCCACCTTCAGGTCGCGGGAAACGAGGGGGATTTTCTCCATCTCGAATACCACGGCGGCGACAAGCTCTATCTGCCGGTCGACCGGGTCAATCTGGTTCAGAAATATGTCGGCGGGGATGGAGCGAACCCGGAGCTGGCGAGGCTTGGCTCGCCGGCGTGGGAGAAGGTCAAGGCAAAGACCAAAGAGTCGATTCTCTCGATGACGCGCGAGCTGCTCGCACTTTATTCCACCCGTCAGCGTGCGGTTGGCTATGCCTTTTCCACGGGGGATCCCTATTTTCAGGAATTCTCTGCGCGGTTTCCCTTTGAAGAGACCCCGGATCAGGAGCGTGCGATCGACGAGGTGCTGGGTGATCTTGCCAGCACCCGACCGATGGATCGCCTGGTTTGTGGCGACGTCGGATACGGGAAGACGGAAGTCGCCATGCGCGCCGCCTTTGCGGTGGCCATGGCTGGCAAGCAGGTTGCCGTTTTGGTGCCGACTACGGTCCTGGCGCAGCAGCATACGGAATCCTTCCGGAAGCGGTTCGAGGGCTATCCGGTCGAGATCGCTACAATGTCCAGCTTCCGCAGTCGCAAGGAGAATGCGGAAACCGTAGCCGCGATTCGGGCGGGTCGAATCGATGTGGTGGTGGGGACGCATCGCCTTCTCTCGGGCGATGTGGAGTTTGCCAATCTGGGCCTTCTGGTGGTCGACGAGGAGCACCGCTTTGGGGTGCGCGACAAGGAACGCATCAAGCAGATGCGACAGTTGGTCGACGTCTTGACGATGACGGCAACGCCTATCCCCCGAACTCTGGAAATGTCTCTTTCGGGGATTCGGAACCTTTCGGTGATCGAGACGCCCCCCGTGGATCGACAAGCGATCCGCACGTATGTGAGCCGATCCGACGACCATGTGATCCGCGATGCGGTCCTGCGGGAATTGCACCGCGGCGGTCAGGTATTCTTTGTCCATAATCGGGTCCAGAGCATTGAGGCCTTGCATGATCGCTTGCGCTCGATTGTCCCCGAGGCACGGATTCGTGTCGGGCATGGGCAGATGAAGACCCACGCATTGGAGCGGGTGATGCTGGGTTTCATGGAGCACGAATTCGATATCCTGTTGTGCACGGCAATTGTGGAGTCGGGCCTGGATATCCCGAATGCCAACACGATTTTTATCGATCGGGCCGATACCTTTGGCCTGGCGCAATTGTACCAGCTTCGGGGGCGCGTGGGTCGGTCCCCGGCGCGCGCTTATGCCTATCTTCTGGTTCCGCCCGAGCGGATTCTCAGCCGTGACGCACAGAAGCGCTTGCAGGTTCTGCGCGAACTGGACGAGCTCGGCGGTGGTTTCAAGATCGCGGCTCACGATCTCGAGATTCGTGGTGCCGGTAATCTGCTTGGCAAGCAGCAGAGTGGCCATATCACCGAAGTGGGCTTCGAGCTTTATACCAGCATGATGGAAGAGGCCGTCCGTGAGCTGCGCGGCGAGGTGGTGGAAGAAACCATCGAGCCGGAAATCCAGATTGGCGCGAGTGTCTATATCCCGGATTCGTATATGGAAGACGTGAATCAGCGGTTGGTATGGTACAAGCGGCTGGCGGCACTGCGGGAAAGCGGGGATCGTGCGTCGCTCGCAGAAGAACTGCAAGATCGGTATGGACCTATACCCCCGATTGTGGAGTCATTGCTGGACGTTATGGAATTGCGCCGACGAATGAAGGATCTCGCTGTCAGTGAGGCCCGTTTGCGAGGGGATGCTCTGTCTCTCCGGCTGCATGCGACATCCAGGATCGATCCGGATGCCTTGATCGATCTGGTTAAAAAGAGTGCCGGCGGATGGGAACTCGCGCCTCCGGATATGCTGCGCCATAAAGTGGAGGGGCTTACCTCGCCGGTAGCGGAGCTGGAGACAGCCTTGGTGCGTCTCGAAGCTCTGCCTCGCCATGCCGGCCCTGCTGGCGGAGACTCCGCATGAGTGATCCCGCGTCTTCTGCGCCCCTCTCCGATGGGGATGGCTCGGGAAGAAGCCACCCTGACGGCCCTCTGGCCGCCATGTCGCTGGGCGCGCTTGGTGTGGTCTATGGGGATATCGGGACGTCACCGTTGTACGCTCTGCGCGAGTGCTTTCTCGGGCATTACGAAATCGCGATTGACGAAGCGAATGTCCTGGGCGTCCTCTCTCTGATGTTGTGGTCGCTGGTATGCGTGATCTCGATCAAATACCTGACCTTCGTCATGCGTGCCGACAACCATGGTGAGGGAGGTATTCTGGCGCTTCTGTCCCTGACGCGCGCCGGAGCAGCCGACCGTGCTGCCCCCCGTTCGCGGCGAGGACTCTTGATGTTGGGCCTTTTTGGCGCGGCCCTTCTTTATGGTGAGGGGGTCATCACGCCGGCGATTTCGGTATTGTCCGCAGTCGAAGGCCTCAGCATCGCGACACCGGCATTCGAGCCGTTTATCATCCCGCTGACGGTGGGGATTCTGATCGGGCTGTTTTCGGTACAGAGCCGAGGGACCGCCGGTATCGCGCGGGTTTTCGGTCCCATCATGCTCATCTGGTTTCTGACACTTGGCGTCCTCGGTGCCATTCGGATCTTCGGGTCCGGCCCGGAGGGATTGAGTGTGCTGGGTGCCATCAATCCGCTTTATGGCATTCGATTTCTCTTCCAATCCGGTGGTGTCGGGTTTTTTGTTCTTGGCTCCGTGGTTCTGGTGATCACCGGTGGGGAAGCACTCTATGCGGATATGGGTCATTTCGGCCCCCGGCCGATTCGCGTGGCCTGGTATACCGTGGTGCTGCCCGGTCTCCTCCTGAACTATTTCGGGCAGGGTGTTCTCCTTTTGCAACACGGCGCCAGCCTCGAGAACCCCTTCTTTCAGATGGCACCGGATTGGGGACTTTATCCGCTGGTCATTCTGGCGACCGCTGCTGCAATTATCGCTTCGCAGGCGCTGATCTCGGGGGCGTTCTCCCTCACGCAGGCTGCGGTCCAATTGGGCTACACGCCTCGGTTTGCCATCGTGCATACCTCGGGTGACGCCGAGGGGCAGATCTATATTCCGCCGGTGAACCGCGCCCTGATGATCTTGTGCATCTGTTTGGTGATCGGGTTTGGCGAATCGAGCGAGTTGGCCGAGGCCTACGGCATGACGGTGATGGGGACCATGACGATCACGTCGATCATCTTCTATGCGGTCGCGCGCGAAAAATGGAAGTGGTCGCGCTGGAAGGCCGGTGTTCCGGTGTCTCTGTTCCTGGTTTTCGACCTGACATTCCTCGGGGCCAATATGCTGAAGTTCTTTGAAGGCGGCTGGTTCCCTCTGCTGATCGGTGGCGCGCTCTTTACGATCATGACGACCTGGAAGCGAGGCCGCGACGAGGTGCGCCGTGTTCTCGGAAGTGAAGAATTGCCACTCGATCTATTTCTCGGGGATGTCGAAACCAGTCAGCCGCATCGTGTTCCCGGCACTGCTGTCGTCATGACGTCGAACCCGACCGGAACCCCTGCGGTTCTTCTCCACCACCTCAAGCACAACAAGGTTCTTCACGAACGAGTTCTATTGTTGTCGTTCATCCAGCGCCGTCGACCGGAAGTGACCGGCGAGGACAAGGTCGTGATCGAGGAGTTGAGTGAAGGTTTTGTTCGGGTGGTCTTCCAGCTTGGGTTTATGGAACAGCCTCGGATGGAGCGGGTCGCAGAATATTGCGCACGTCAGGGATGCGCGATCGATTTCGCCGACACCACATTCTTCCTGGGACGACAGAGCTTGCTGGCGACAGGACGTTCGGGCATGGCGAAGTGGCGCAAGAATCTGTTTGGCGTGCTGCTTCGCAATGCGCCCACGGCGACTGATTATTTCGGCCTTCCGCCCAACCGTGTCGTCGAACTGGGCGCTCAGGTCGAGATCTAGAGCTTTTCGGCCAGACGGTGGGCGCGTTCGGCCAGTGAACCGGCGCGCAGGTTGTTGCAGAGCGAGGTGAATTCCGGCCGCGGACCCTCCCACTTCCACTCTTGTGGCGACCGACCCACGTTCGCAGACGTCCGCAGAGTTGCGAGGTCCTTGAAGAGGGCGGCGTCTTGCCGACCCTCACGCAACGAGTTCGCCAGTCGCTCGGCCCCGCGAACCTTGACTTCCCAAT
>Ga0315320_10003506_pt1 | contig 12858 bp, 23 predicted proteins | sample M140m21515metaG_FD_203458 | JGI IMG/M metagenome (GOLD analysis project Ga0315320, IMG submission 203458) | Ammonia-oxidizing marine archaeal communities from Monterey Bay, California, United States - M1 40m 21515 | ecosystem: Environmental > Aquatic > Marine > Coastal | place: USA: California...
TTTGACATCGTATATCAAACCCAGGTTGTATATGTCAACGCTGATCTCAGGATCATAACATTCCTTTAGTTTCTCGACTATCTTGGGCATGTATTCCTGTTGCGTAGGTGGATGTTCTTTGATATCACTCAAATCAGTTTGAAGTTGTGGATCTACTGAGGGACTTGGTTGTGGAGTCCATCCTGGTGGCATGTCCATCATTGTGCTATCCTTATTATCCTGTCTATCAACTCTCCCAGTCCGTTCTGTCTCTGTACTGTGAGTAATTCTTTTATGCCCAGTGGTTCGAAACTCTCCACTGTGAGGTTGGCCACTGCACTCCTGTGCTCTCCGTTCACTATGTCCGTCACCACTTTAGCGGTGCCCTTACTGATGTGTGCGTCACCATCCACCTGGTACATCATTGTGCCGTCATCTCTGACACCACCTATCAGCCAAAGTTTTGATGCACAACCACGTATCCTGTTCTCCTCGGTCTTCGCTGGCTCTGGCAACGGTTCCAACCCGTTGGCCTTGTCAATGAGATAGTGTAGCCTGTCATGTCCCTCTAATAACTTGAGGTTGTCTCCCATTTCTCTTATCTTGTCTATTATCATTTTTCTGTTTTGAAAGGCAGGTTCTTACCTGACAGTTCCTCTGGATCTGTTTTAATATCCTTCTTCATTTGGAATCCATATCCCTCTCTACCTAGTTGATGTATCTTAGGATCGAATTGTGAATTCTCGCTGGCCTCTTTCTCACGTTTGGCCTGCCATTTTGATTTCTTCTTATTCTTCATTATTTGTCCTTAAAGTATTTTTCTAATCTTCCTTGTTCTCCCGAGTGCTTCTCATAGTCCGGCAGAGGGTCTTTCTTCTCTGTGAGCACCGCCCACTCCTGTGACCACTTGCCGTTAAAGTCTACCCATTTGGCACCTTCTTCATCTGTGTCTGGCAGTATTGCGTCCTCCGGACACTCCGGTTCACACACTCCGCAATCAATACACTCGTCTGGATTTATGACCAACATATTCTCACCTTCGTAGAAACAGTCCACAGGACATACTGTAACGCAATCGGTGTGTTTGCACATAATACACTTGTCGTTGACAGTGTATGTCATTATAGATTGTTTAAAGATTCTAGTTTATCCTGTGCGTGTGCTAATGCTTCTAGTTTCTTCTCAGCAGTGATCACATAGTCAATGTGCTCTGCTACACCCATAGGATTTGACAAGAAAGTTCTAAGGTCTGCCTTAGCAACTTCGATCTCGCCTTCTAGTTTCTTAATCAATGCTTCTTTGATCATAAATCTCCTTGTTTCTAATAATTTTAAACTATGATGTTTGATCTGTCAATTACTTTAGTTTTTTTTCTAGTTCAAAATAACCACCTATATGTTCTTCGTCCAACCATATCTGTGGCATAGTCCTTGCGTTTGGCACCAGTTCTAATAGGTCCTGGATCTTGTATCCTTCTGCTATGTTCTTTTCTTCGTATTCTATTCCTTTGTTTTTAAGTAAGTTCTTTGCCTTCTCACAATAAGGGCAGGCCGGTTTACTCCATACTACTGCTTTCATTCCTCGTCTCCTTCTATCATTTGTTTTGCTCTGAACCAACCGTAAAATACAAGGTCGAACCAAAGCCAGTTTATTATAAAACCCAATTTTGTAAATTGCAATCCTAAAAAATACCCCGGTATGAAAAACATTACAATCCAAAAAGTGAAAAGGTATCTCCTAATATAGTTCCGTGGTATTGCCCATAACAACCAATTGCCTATCATAACATTAATTATTGATTTTTTCTAGTAAAAACTTTATCTTTGGTATTTGCGTTGTTCCTGCCCAGTGCAGTTTGAGTGCCATGATTGGTTTAAACAGGTAGTGCCACATCAAATATCTTTTCGTGTCAGCGTGGAACTTCTGTATCACTTCGAAGCAATCGTTAATCTCGTTGCTGTGTTTGTCCGCGCCTAGCGGATCCTGTGATAACTTCAATAGTATGGTGTTGAACCTAGCGGTGGCGTAGTCTAGTGTGCCCACGTACTTGTCAATCACTCCTGGAGTTGCGTGATGCACGAAATCAATCACTTGCTGATTTTCTCTGACGTAGTGCCTGAGATCCATTACTGCTTCTTGACTTTGACCTGCAGTGGGAAGTTCTCCTGTCTGGCCGCAAGTGTTGTCTCTATGCCTTTCTGTTCGGCAACTTCATGTGTGTACGAGCCAACGATGCCCTGTCCGTCTTGGTGTATCTTTGTCGTGATATTGTGTGCCTGCTCCGGCGTCTTGCCGAATATCTGTTTAAGCACCTTCACGACGAACTCCATTGTTGTGATGTTGTCGTTTAGGAAAATTACATCGTACATTCCAGGTTCGTCTAGTTTGATCTTTTCTTTTGTCAGTGTTTGTATATCTGTCATTGTCATACCTTATTATAACATATCTAATACGTTTGTCAATTTAGATAGGGTGTTTTACCACCCTATCCGTTTGTTTTGCTTTACTTGATCTCGATAGTTTTTGCCTTCTTGTGCTCTGGAATAATTCTTTCCATACTCACTTTAAGTAAACCATCCTTAAGTTCTGCACCTTTGACCTCAACATCATTAGCAATAGTAAATGTTCTTGTGAACATCCTTTTTGATATGCCTCTGTGTTGCACTCCATCGTCGTACTTCTCAACTTCATCTGCCGGATCTTTGTTGGGTTTAGATTTAACAGTGAGCAAGTTTTCTTTGTACTCGACTATGATGTCATTTTTACCAAATCCTGCAAGTGCAAGTTCTACGTCATAGGTGTTCTCACCGGTCTTCACTATGTTGTATGGTGGGAAATTGCCAGTTCCTCTGAAGAAACTGTCGTCCATCATGGCATCGAAGTGATCGAACCAGTCGTCAAATCCTACTGTGTGTGGTCTTAGGTTATTAAAAATAGATAGATGTTTTGTCATTGCTTTCCTCCTATGTTAGCAAGGTTAATAAATGAAGATCCTATCTAAAGCAATCTTCAACTGTATTTATTATAACATATAATGGCTATATGTCAAATTGCGACCTTTGTTGGAAAATTATCTGCCTCTTTGAGGACGCATTGATATAAAACTGTCACGTTCTCTACGAAGTTTACGTAAGACCTTCCTACGTTCTTTGTTCTTCTCGACTTTTATCTCTGATGGTTTCTTGTAGGTGTTGTTAGCCCTGATCTGATCTATGAACTTGTCTTCCTTGATCCACCTTTTAATTTTCCTATAGGCTCTGATGGCATCCTCGCCCTCACGCACTTCTACGTAATAGCCTTGGAAACCCAAAGGTCTCTCTGTCTTTTTAAATTTGGGTCTAGTTTTGTTTTTTTGATATTCCATTTGTTTTTTTAAATACTAACACAGGGTCGGCACTGTTGTCAACCACCGAATTAGTTATCTGTATCTTGCTGACACCTCTGTTTCTCATCTCTTCTGCGTCGAATTGATAGGGTAAAATCACAGTATCTACTACATTTTTCAGTCCCCTTGCATTAGTACCTAACTCTTTGGCCTTACGTGCTATGCTCTGCTTGGCCTCTTTGGTAAACTCAATGTCTATGTTGTCCAAACCAAACAGGTAGTGTGTCTGCTTCAGTATGGCATTCTTGGGCTCTGTCAGTATCCTTATCAACTGTGTCTCACTCAATGGATCTATGTTAGTGATCATGGAGAACCTTCCCACGAATTCCGGTATGAGTCCGTACTTGATCAAATCTTCGGGTTGAACCTCTGAGAGGTAGTTCTTGTCGTCCTGCTCCTGCAGTTTGGTTCCAAAACCAATTCCACCTGCTGTTTTCTTACTTCTGATCTGCTTGTCTAGTTCTGTGAACGCACCGCCCACTATGAACAATATATTCTTTGTGTCTATGGTTATAGTCTGTTGGTCTGGATGTTTACGTCCACCATGCGGAGGTACCCTACACTCTGTGCCTTCTACTATCTTCAGTAACCCTTGTTGCACACCCTCGCCCGAAACGTCCCTGGTCAGAGATGTGTTCTCACCTTTCCTACAGATCTTGTCTATCTCGTCAATGAATATTATACCTTTTTGTGTCTTCTCTATGTCGCCTTCGGCGTTAGCATAAAGTTTCTGTACCACGTTTTCTACGTCCTCACCTACGTAACCCGACTCAGTCAACGTTGTTGCGTCTGCTATGGCGAATGGCACGTCGAGGTACTTGGCTATTGTCCGAGCCATTAATGTCTTACCCGCACCGGTGGCACCTAGTATCATAACGTTTGATTTATCTAGGTCAAAGTCAATAGGTGGTTGCACTATCCTCTTGTAGTGATTGGCAACTGCTACACTCAATACAGTCTTGGCGGCATCCTGTCCTATAACATATTGGTCTAGGTGTTCCTTGATAGCCACAGGGTTCAGTATGTTCTTGTCTCCTGCGTAAAGTTTTTCTTTACGTGCTTTGACTATATCCTCTTCTAATATTTCAACACACAGTTTTACACACTCGTTGCATATGGAAGTTTTCTTAGCACCGACGATCATCTTGGTCACGTCCTTACGGCTCTTGCTACAGAACGAGCATATTAATGCGTCTTCTGACATTACTGATTGTCTTTTAGTTTTTTAATCTTGGGGAATAGTTCTTGCATGTTTTCAATCTTGTTTCTGTTTAACACACCGAACGATGCTGAGTCATCTGCGTTTGAATTAATGAACCATGTCTTGGCCAATGTCAGTATGTATCCTGACCAAACTTTCATTTGATTTGAACTGTAGTCCATATTTAAAATTACTGTGGTTGCGGCCCTGCAGGCATTTAACAACCAAGTGTAGTCTCTGCCCTTCTTGTTGGGTGCCCAGTTTTCTAGGTACTTCTCGTATTCTGGATCATCGTTGCCAAAAGGATCAAGTGCTGAAAAGTTGTTGTCATCCCATAGGTATACGGTCAAGTCTTCTTTTGGGAAGTACTTGTTAATCTGATCAGCAAAGTTGTCTTTGTCCTTCTTGCTAAGGTTTATCAGACAGAAACTCTTGTTCTGATTTTGGAAGAAACTTGGAGGTGTGACCATAGTGATGGTGCCCATCTTCTTACGTAGATCTAATTTGTCACCAGTAACTGCTCTGTCAAGTTCCTGCTGTTTGTTACCTTGTTTTTTAGTTGTATCACTCATTTTGGTTTAATATATCTATTATAACTTGTTGATCTTCTTTGGACAAGTCGGAAAGTTTAATTTCTTTGTTGTCTAATTTAGTTATCAGGTCATTGATTCTGGCCTCCACTCTCTGGTGGTAGTCTTCCTCCGACGTCAATCTTTTCTTGTACTTTTCAAATTTGTCTTGGGGTATTGACTGCTCTATGACTATGGATTCCGCTACTTCGGGAATGTCTTCTGTTGTGTTTGGTAAGTCTGGTAATTTTATTTCGTTCTTATCAGGTTCAGGCAGGTCCAGCTCTTTGCTTTTGTTCCAAAGTGTTTGTTCGGACTGCTCTTCGTTTTGCACGTAGTCTTCTTTTTGTTCTAGGGGTACAAATATTCTCTGACCGTTTCTTATGATCATTCTTCTTTTGCCGGTCACTGTATTGCCGCCTTCATCGAAACCGTCTAGCAATTCGTCTAGTTCCTCATCGGTCATGGGCCTGTCCTCTAGATCTGGTTGTATCATAAACTTTTCTTTTAGACCTTCGGCTGTGGTCTTTTCGATACCATCATCACCTGCTGTTTTTAATGCGGAGCCCTTTGTTATGATAGGTGGGTTGGGCAGGTCAGGATCCATTATCTGTGCGAGTATCTTCCTGTTTTCTTCCGGTACGTTTTCAAACGTGGTGTCTCCCCTCAGTATGTCGTCTATCAAGTCTTCAAAGAAAGCCATCCTGGATTCGGTTATGGCCGGTTGTGCTTCTGCTTCTTCTCTGGTAAGGCTTACGTCTGCTAGATATTGTGCTCTGTTGCTCTGGTCTCTTTCCATTTTTAATTCCTCACTACTGATGTCTTCAAACTTTCCGTTTTGATTGTGGAAGACTTCGAGTATATTAAGTCTTTCTTCATCGGTCATGTCTGCCGGATCCGGCAGGGTCGTCTTTGGGGGCGTATCCTCCTGTGCCTTAATAGTCCTCATTACTAAAGGCTTGGCGTTCTTGACCTCATCCTTTGGCTTTTCCGTTTCTTTGATTTCTGGTTCTGGTTCTATGACCTCTGTAAGATCAGGTTTGATACGTTCCTCATCTGCGGCCTTACGTGCATACTCTTCCAATGCTTGTTTCTCTTCTAGCTCACGTTTCTTGAATTCTTCCAACTGTTTCTCTTTGTCAACTTTTGGGAGTTCTATCATTTCGTATGCCACTTCGTCTGGGTCAAACCCGTCATTGTAATCTGGTACTATTTCTTTGTCTTTAGTTTTTTTTTGACCTACGAGATCTATGTGTGGAATCGTGCTGTCATCTTGTTCCTGCACTATCTCCACAGGTTTGGCCTCTGGTTGTGGAACCTTGCTGTTGAACGCATCTAGTTTGCTCTGCCACTCTTTCAACTGCTCTGTGGCCTTTTCCATCCTGGCCGCTTCGTTGGCCTTGCCTATCATCTCATTCCATTTAAGCGTGACATCCTCTTCGTCTGGTTTTTCGAGATCCACTATCTCTTGTGGTTTAGGAGCCTCGGGCGGGAATCTTCTCATTAGACTCTGGTTGGCCGCAATCAACAATAGTACAGCAAGTGGGTCAAACACCACGATTAAAAGCAATATAACCCAACGTACAGCCTTACTAGTCTCGACTTGCTCCGTTATACCCCAATCTACTGCCAATGCCGCTATGTACTTCACCGGTCCTATCTCTGCTTCGAGGGTCAACATTTCTTTCTCTAGTGGTTGCTTCTCAACAATAAAGATGTCAATTCTTCCTTGCGAGTCAAATATTTTTCTTTCTGCCGTTTCTATCTCTTTGGTAAACTGGCCCTTGTTGTCTTGTGAGCCTGATCGCATATTGCCAATGATTTCCTGTGCCTTTGCAATCTCTTGTTTGTGATCCTTTTTTATTTCTGCTATTCTTTTTTGTGCTTCTTTGATGTTGACGGCTATCTGTTTACGTTCTTCTTTTTGCGATGCTTTTAGATCTGCGGCCGCTTTCTCTTCATTGAAGAATGATTTGTTTGAAGTCAGTATGTCACTGACGTTCTTGTCTAACACTTTCAACCTGTCGTTAAGGTCTCTCACTGTGTTGGTCTCGACCGTAAGTAGTGTTTTCAATTTTTCGTTAGCATCTGCTATGATAGACTGCTGTACTTCTATATCACCTGATGCTGTTCCTGTGTCTCTGCTTATGGCTTTCTCTGCCCTGTTGATTACAAGAGTTTGTCTTTCAATAGACATCTTTTCACTCTCTATCTTGTCTTCCAGTATCTGTATACGTTGTATAAGTGTGTCTGACGCAAGGTTCTGTTCCAAGTGTGCTTTGGATAGGAATCCAAATATACCCATGCTTGTTATCAAACTTAATATTATGACTGCTGTGGTCAGATAGGTCTTGAGCATGAAAGGTGTAAACTTCCAGTTTCTGTACAGCCATGAGGCCGTTATCAGTTTGCCCACCTCCAACACTCCGCCCATGATCACCACAGGCACGAAAGCACCTGGAAATATTGTCGCAAGTCCAATCACGGAATAGAATATTGCAACTCCGGATATAGACAGTGCTGATAGTAGTGTTAAGATTGCTATAAACATTTTATTCTGTATTTACTATAACAGAATGACTGTTTTAATGCTAGTGAAACTTTTGGTAATCTATTACTCTGATGCGTAACTTAATGCACTATCAGTTGTCAATTGTGTTGACGTCAACGGAGCAAATCCTGTAACTTCTGTCACTGTCACTGCTTCTGATATCTCACCAATTGATGCAGTCAACACAGGTCCTGCAGTAACTTCTTCGTCTTTGATGTTGCTGTTTCCTGTAGTTGGATCAAACACACTCATTTTCTCTGTTCTTGTTGTGTTAAGTGCGTCTGCTATTCTGTCTTTGATGAATGCCGCTCTTGTGCTTATTGCTGTAGAATCTTCTAGTGTGTTAACACCTGTGTTAGCAATTAGGTTCCTGTTCTCATAAACAAGACCAAATGCTAATGCTGTGATTGGCTGATCGCCTGCATCACTGGCATACGTTGTCACAATGTTTACAATTTTGAAATTAGTTCTTAATCCTAGGTTTTCACACATCATTTTGAATCTTAATGAACCTCTTGAAATCTTTCTTGATTCGTCAAGTGTTGTTGGTGCTGTACCAAAGTCTGAAGCAACACACGGTGAAATTCTTCCAGCGTTCACTGAAGTTGTGTCTAAAAAGCCTGATGTGTTTATTGATACTGTGAAGTATGCATTTTCCGGTTCTGCTGGAGAAACGTTATATAATGATTTTGGTTCAACTGTTGCCATAGTGTTTAAATCCTTTGTCTTATGTACTTATTTATATGAATTATTTATAAAAGGACCAACTTGGTGTGCCAATATACTTGCAGGCATTGTTGGTCATGTGCCGTTCTTTGCCGTTGACTTTGATGTATGCTTGGTACGTACGGCAGTATCCGCCCGAAATTGGGTATGAGTGTATTACTCTTACTTTGCCAGCGGCCAGACGCTTCTTGCTATACCAACTGACGATCTTGCCGTTCTGTGTGCTTGTAAGGGCGAAGAACACCGCTGATTCGTGCATCTTCTTCTCTTCTCGTTTTAGGCTGAATTTTAGGAACTGTGTGCGTCTGAACAGGAAAGCAGGCATACTGTATTCGAGATCATTGCCCAACCAAATTGGCGGAGGCATTTCGCCTATAAATCCTTTTGCGTCTCCGGGGGTTTTGCCGCCTGCGAACGCTGACGTTGTCAGCACCAGACTAATCAATACTGTGATAACCTTGTACAATCTCATATCCACCATCCATCTTCTCACAGGCTATCTGCCTCTGTGTTATTATTACCTCTCCGACTGGCATATCCCAGGTGTACATTTCACAACTGTTTGCTATGCCCATATCAAATAAGAAGTCACTCGCTCCGTCATTGCATACCATTTTCTCCTCGGTGAGGTTGTCAATTACGTTTCCTTGCTGATCAACTATCCTTACTTTTGTGATTTCTACATCACAGTACTGACTATTCCATGGACCACCTGCTTTAGCAGTCGTTGAGAATATGATCAGTCCCAGAGTAAGGAATGCTAGGGCGATAAGATAATAAATCTTTCTCATGACCCTAGTTCTTCAGTACTTTTTCTGCGGCTTCGTCTATAGAAGTGGTGTCGATAGTTTGTGCCAACTTCTGTTGTTTCAGTTCAGACACGATAGTATCAACATGATCTCTACCTATCTTAACCATAACATATACCCTGTATGATTTATTTTTAGTAGTGTAGATCACTTGCTTATCAACTTCGTAGTGTCTAACTAATGTGTCATTGATAACATTTACAACGATATCTTGAGCACCTGCAGTCACAGTCATTGACTCATTCGTCCCTGCTTCGTCTTTCTTAATAGTAGACCTGTTGTTCATCTCACCATTAATTCTATCAGCCAATTTAGCCTTAGCCAATAATGTAGCCTTCTTCACAGCCAACTCAAGATCAGGAGATACAGCCGATGCCGCCTCTTGATAAACTTTTTTAGTTGTGTGTGGATACTTCACATACCATTTCGGAGTCTTGTCTATTACACCGTTCTTGCTCATATCCGATTTCATCGAGTATGTAGAACACTGTGCAACAAGCAAACCTGCAACTAGTATGAGAAATAATTTACTTACGTTTTTCATATTATCCTCTCATTGATTGTACAATTGAATCTAACCAAGCAATCGCACCAGACACAGAATTCAGTATGCTGTCAACATTCAATGATGACATAAACTGATCATAACCTTGTGTACCAATTTGATAGCCTGCGTAAAACACTGCACCTATTATTATTAATCTAATCATAAAACAATTATAGCATGTTTTCCAAATACGTCAACCGCAGTTGATCTTGCTAGAAGTGTTGACTTTGCTAGGTTTTTTGTTATGATATCCAATTGAACACACCTCTGACTGCCAATAGTAGGTACATCAGTTCCATCAATGCTCTGGGTGTGTCTTTGTCCTTTATTCCCATCCATATCCAGATGCTACAAGATATCAGTGCCACCGCCCATCCTATCCATTGCACATTGGCATTACCACCACTTAGAGTGAATGCACTTATCATTGCTAGAACGAATCCCATCCATCTCCAGCCGTCGATCTTTTGATAATATCTAATCTTCATTACTTGTTGCCTTTCATGGCAGTAATTTCTTTTGCACCTTCCTCGTCCCATACAGGAACAAGGTTACTCTTGTGCATGAGACCTATACCGAGTAATTTTCTTTCACCTGAATAAGCCTGTGGTGGTGCTTTTCTACCACCAGCAACAGGAATCTTGTCACCACACTTGGGTTGGTTGGGATCTGCTTCGTACTTGGGTATTTCGTAGCCTGTGAATTTTCTTGTGTTCTGCTTCAATGTGTACGTGTCAAGTCCTTGTGATGCTAACCATTCCTCATGATTGGCCTGTGCCTGCCTGTTCCTTCTAGAGTTCTCGATCTTGTGCTTGATTCTTTTAGGCAGTTTCATTTGTATGAATCCCATAGTTTATTATACTGTTAAGGTAATTTATTGTCAACTATGGTTTGCAGTATTATTTCTTGATAATCCGGGTTGGTACTCCAAGCAGTCATACCTGCTAGTAAGGAACGATAGTTCCATTTGCCCGTTTCCAGTTGTTTTTCTCTGGCTTCTCTGAATTTTTCATAAGCAGGATGTGTGTTCAATATTCTTATCATGTCTTTGATTGATGCACATTTTGATTTGTACTTCTTCACACCCCAACTAGCATCTGGATTTCCCAGTGCTTTCATGTGTGGTACAGTATCTAGATTCCATGTCCTCACACCGAACAGTGCATTGCCTTCTGTGGCGAACCTGCTTGTACCCCACGCACTCTCTATACCAGCCATTGCTATAATAATACTGATCGGCACCCTTTTGTCTTTATCTGTGGTCCAATTTAGATATGAAACACACGTGGATGTTGCATTAATAAAAGAAACTTTGTCCGAGAACTCAAACTCTGGTTCTTTCAAACCAAGTTCTTCGATTATCCGCATTTCTTTCTTATGGAACTCGTCCTCAATCTTCTGCACTGTGTAATCGTTTGGATTGAATGTACCGGCAATCCAGGCACCTGCTATCACAAATGCAACCGCTATACAGAAGTATATAAATCTTTTAAGATATTTTTTTAACATAATCTAAGATGCGTGTGGGCCGAGATTTTTTAAAATATGGCTTATCTCTAGCACTAGGGGAACTCGAGCCCACGTCGTCTGCATCGTCAATTTATACTGCAACCTTTTGTTCTGTTGCTGGTTCTGTTGTTTCCGCTTCGTACTTCGCTTTGTACTCGGCTTCTGCGTTTCTCATAGCATTGTTCCAGTCTGCTTTACTTAGGCCTGTGAACCTTGTTATGATACCGTCACTCATTATCTTGAACGAACCACACAACTTGTGAGAACCGTCTTCTGCGATCTTGTGTACTACACCTGTTGCCTTACCATCGGCATTCTCTCTGCCCATGATGTACATATAGTTTCCTGATCTACCTCTCCACTTGTTGTTGGTCTGTGTGTCTTCTTGGCATCTAGATCTAATCTGATCTACTACCAAACTTGCTTTTGCTGAACATTTATACATGTCTTTCTCTCCTTTGTTACCACTATTATACATGGTAATGGTATAACCGTCAACTGGTAGAAAAAGTCGCTATTTTGTTGGTTATTTTAGGTTGGCAAGTATGGCCGCTTCTTTGGCTTTGGCGTTTTCTAGTTTTCTCTGTTTCTCTAGTTCTACTTCTTCTGGGTCAGGTTGTTTCTCTGGCTCTAGTTTGGTAGGTGCTTCTATGGGCATACCTGTGTTGTCGAACCATCTGCCATCTGCTGTGGATGTGCAAGGACTATAGAAGTTCGTCTTCTCATTAATCATTGGATCTTTGCGTGTTATCAATCTTCTCTTTTTATATAACTTTCCTGTATAGATCGAACCATCTTTCTGCAACAGGTGATCATCGTATAAAGATCCATACACCTTGTCTATCATGATGTACTCGTCGCCGTCCTCGTCTTTCTTCTTCTTTGCTTTGTCGTAGGATGCCGGCAGTGTGTTCAACGTGTTTGGGTAATACCTGTTGGTGTAGGAATGGAACTTCTGTTGTTCAAACTTACTGGGTGCAGAGTCTGTGATCTTGCCCAGACCTTCTAATAATTTTTTAGTTTTTTCACTTGGCATAATATTTTAGCATACACCAAGAAGGTCCAACTCCAGCCTCGCCATCTTATTGGCTATTATATCCATCATCGACGTAGAGCGTCTCTAATTAGATTTGCAAATGAGAACTGGCATTGACCCTCTCTGGTGATTTGCTGTGTTAATTATACAGAATTTTTATTATAAGTCAACCACACCCAACATCTTGAAGTGATCTTGTATTGTGTATGTGTCTAGATCAACTGTATTGCCTCGCACATCTTTGATCACTTTGGTGTATCCTGCCAACTTGTATCTACGGAATGGGTACTCCCAGTTGCCTGCCTGTTGCCAATCACCTTCCAGTATGTGTTTGTCTGTGTCATCTATGAAGCACAATGGCATCTGCAACACAAGTTCCGCTGATATCTTGTCATGTAGGTATGCGGTTATGATCTTGTTCTGAGGGATCACGTGTTCGAGGTGTTGTTTACCTTCCATGTCATGTGCCTTGTAATGGTATCCCATGGGTGCCAACTGTTTCTGCATGGACCTAATGTAAAGCACCAAAGAAGTTTTTATATGTTT
>Ga0315320_10003511_pt1 | contig 12854 bp, 11 predicted proteins | sample M140m21515metaG_FD_203458 | JGI IMG/M metagenome (GOLD analysis project Ga0315320, IMG submission 203458) | Ammonia-oxidizing marine archaeal communities from Monterey Bay, California, United States - M1 40m 21515 | ecosystem: Environmental > Aquatic > Marine > Coastal | place: USA: California...
AACAGTTCCATTAAACTGTCATTTACAGGGGATGATGTACTTTGTATAATAAACACATCTTCGCCTCTAACGTTTTCTTCAAACTCAACACTTGTTTCTCCGTCTGCAAATGTTGATATTGTGGCTGGCACCAGTCCAGCAAAACAGTGTTCTGCAATATCTTGTGCTAATGCCCTATTGCTATTACCTGCGATTATTTTCATCTTCAAACTGTTTCCTTTCCGCTATGGATGGTTAATTTCTTAGTGTTTGTATAGTATATATACAAATGGTTTAAAAGTCAAGAAAAAAGACGCCGAAACGTCTTTTTATTTTTTGTTGTATTACAGTCCGTTTGGTAGGATAATATAATGTATCATAAGAACCAATGCTACTGAAGCACCAAGTCCTACCATCATCTTTCCAAAGTCCTTTGCTACAAGTGGAAACACACTCTTGGTCTTTTGCTTACCATAGTATGTAGCCATTGCAAGTTCACGTCCTGCAAGTAGACCAACGAACACCCAAGTTGTACTCATAGGAATATCGTTGAGCTCTTTAAAGAAGTACAAGCACAACCAATAGAATAAATCAATCAGTGTTGCTGATCTTACATATTTTGTATTATGCTTCTCTAGAACAATTTGTTGTATCTTACCACCACGTTCTTTAAACATAAAGAACATGCCTGCTACAAATACAAAACTAATTAAGACCATTAAGTCTATCGGAACTACACGTGGTAGGAATACAGCGATGTTTGCCATGTCATGACTAAGCCATGTCCACCACAAGCCACCAGTTGCTATCCATTGTGCAATACGCCAAAACTTTTTATTGCCTTCGCTAACAGGTTGTGTTTCGTCGAACCAACTGTTTGCATACTTTGTTATAGCAAACCATACCATGTATGCAAAACCTGCGGCTACACCGTAACCCATTATCGATTTCATAAGCATTTTCTCCAACACGAAAGTTGAAGCAAATACTGATAAGACCAAGAACGAAGTTGATACTGGTACACCTAAACGTGTTAGTGCAACAAGTATTGCAGGCGCGGCTGCATGATACCATTGTACTTCTTGCCAGGGTATCTTGTTAAGTCTTCCGTAACTGATGTCACCACCATTTACTGTCCAACCATACCATAAGGTTGCAAGTAACACCGCACTTGCTGCTCCCCATAAAGTTTTGTAGTTGAATCTCTCATTGTTTGATGCCATCCATGTACCGAGAGTCTGTACTGAGTCGTTGGCAATTACAGCGTATGCTGCGAATAGGAACCCTGTAAGGCTCCATAGAGTAAGTGCTTCCATTCTTTTCTCCTTTGCTTGACGGCTTTACCCCGTCGCTCACAAACTAGTAAGCGAGATTGCTTACTATTTTTTAACTGTAACATCACTTAATATTACTGTCAATCAAATATTTAACAAATAGATGATTACAAACAGATTACAGTTGTCCAACATATGCAAACTTTGCATAACGGCAATGCAAAATTAACACTAGTAATCCTTGCAATATAGTGTTATTGTTATATAAATAGTAGCGAATAGGACAGTGATCCTGTACTATTTAGAGCGTCTTCAGCTCATAAAAAATGAAGGGCATTCCTATGCCATACAAAGGTGACGCCTAGCAAAGACCAGGGGTACGTGACAGACCTGCTATCACACACATATACACATAAAGGAGAGTCATTGTGACTACATTGATAATGGCGGCCGACACAATCGGTCTGACTGGCTTGGCAAGCTGGTTTAAAAAAATTAAAGCCAAACTCGCTTACAGAGCCCAAGTAAGACAAACAATCAAAGATCTTTCAAGACTATCAGACTATGAGTTAAATGACATAGGCATTGCTCGCGGTGACATCCGCAACATTGCATATGGCGACAGCACTCTTAACCGTTCTGTTAATCATAATTTAAAAGGGTGGGTATAATGGAAGTTGTAGGAAATACACCAGTCAAAATTCGTAACCCTTTACCACTTGTATACAAGTTTTTTACATGTATTATAGTAGGTATGATTGCTATGGGCGAGTCAGCAGGTAGAGCAAGAGCTGCATCTGAACTATCTCGTATGGGATACCATGAAGAAGCAAAGGCTTTGATGCTACAGAAAGACAAGAACGATGTTTAGAAAGTTTCTAAAAGCAATGGAGTACAGAAGTTACTGTATGGCAATTCGTGAATTAAGAAACAAAGGCTACTATAAAAAAGCTGACGAAATATCTGAGTTCAAACATAAAATGTACGAGTCATTCTAACTGAACTAAGTACAGTATGAAACCAAATGGCAACTTTAATCTAACAGTAAAAGATGTAGAGCATATTGAACGTGCTCTACATCTACTTCAAACATCATTTGACAATGATGCAGACAAGAAAGAGATAGTCAATTTATTGGCTAGACTGTACCATCAAAAGAATTGGTACAGACCTAAAGAAAACTATGTGAGTGGCTAATATGGAACACTATATTCCAAATACAATATCAGACAAGTTTGCATACCGTTTTACTAGAACTATGAGATGGTTTGCAGATACATTCTTTCGTGAACGCTACGGACATAGAGCTGTAGTATTAGAAACAGTTGCGGCTGTACCCGGTATGGTAGGAGGCATGTGGACACACCTAAAGAGTCTACGCAAACTACGTCCTGGATACGGTCCATTAATACGCACACTTCTAGCAGAAGCAGAGAATGAGCGTATGCACTTAATGACTTTCATTGAGATTGCAAAGCCTAATTGGTTTGAGCGATTGCTTATACTAATCGCCCAAGGTATATTTTGGCATGTATACTTTCTTATATTCTTACTATCACCTAGAACAGCACATAGGATAGTAGGATACTTTGAAGAAGAAGCTGTTTACAGTTATACAGAGTATCTTAAAGAAGTAGACGAAGGTAGACTAGAGAATATCCCTGCTCCACGAATTGCAATTGACTATTGGAACTTAGATGAAGATGCTAGGTTACGAGAAGTTATAATTGCTGTTAGAGAAGACGAAGCAGGACATAGAGATGTTAATCATCATATTGCCGATACTGGCAATGTAGTGGTTGACAAGCACTAAATAATACGTTATTATTAATAACACTACACACATACACAGAGGAGAACAATATGACTGTAGAAACCAAGTATGGCGAAGCTCTTATGAAACAAACACAAGAAATTGCTGAAATGTTCAAAGCCGCAATGCCACAAATCAAAACAAATAAGAATGGATACGAAATTCGTACCAAAGTTTTAGAAATGGCTCAAAACAATATCTGGCAAGACTATCACGCCAAATGGGCAGGTTGGGAACAAACTGTAAAGCGTGATAAAGATACTGGAGAGATTGTTCAAGAAGTTAAACTACCAGAAGTACCTGGAGCAGATGCAGTATTAGAAGCAGCTGAAAAGTTCTATAACTTTGTCAATAATAATAAGTAACGTTTACTAACGGACGAGTAAAGAATAAAGGGGCATAGCCCTTATAAAGGATTTAAAGAACGAAGCAACCCCGGGTTAGAAATAGCTCGGGGTTAATCGTCTTAAGTGCTTACGCTTACGTCTAAATCGTTAATGCCTGGGCCTTTAGCAGTAAACAACATTCTTGCATCGTAGCCTGCACTGCCTGCGGCAATTTCATATTCAACTACAATCTTATCGCTTGACATTGTTACGCTGTTCACAGCAACACGACTAGCACCACTAGCAAATTCTAATGCTGATATTCTATCACTTCTTCGTAAATTAGTGCCTTCACTCATTAGTGTATGAACAATTCTTTGAATATAGTTATCAGGTCCTGAGTTGTTTCTTGATCCACTAAAGTCTGCTGTTAACACTGTTCCACGCAACCCAGCAACGTTGAGAGTAACTGTGATTGTAGAAGTTACCGTGCCACTAGTGCCGTGATTATATGCTACAACAACTTCGTCGTATCTTCTACGTAAAACTTTTGTTTCACCGCCACTAAAATCACTTATATGATCGTGTTCATAACCTGGATCAGATGTTCTTAACCCCCAGTTACCATTGCTGTCAATTACAGCTCTAACAACGGCATTACTTCCTGTTGTAGCTGTCCAAAATTGAATTGCTCCATCATCAGTGTTGTCGTCAGTTACACCTCTAATATTACATATAACTTTATTTGAATTATCAAATATAACTTGTCCTACATCAGTAGTACTTGTTCGTTCACCCCTTAGTCTAAGAACAGCTGCATCATCTGATTTGTTGTTGTGAATCATGACTTCAGTATTAGCATATGTTGAATCATCTTCATAAATGTATAACTTAGTTGCAGGATTAGTTGAGCCAATACCAACATAGCCTTCTTCGTTTATGGTCATTTTGTTAGTCAGCACATCATCTTTTCTTGTGTAAAAATCTAATTGACCATTGAAGTTTGTTGATGCACCGTTTGTGTACCAATCATTAGTTCCATTGACTCCTTTTCTTCCAACTACTTTTGCCGCTACTCTATTACTTTCAACTCCTGCTTCAACTGAAGGTAGGTCAAAGGTTAGTGCTATGGCATGCTCATAGCCTGTTGAATTGTTAAAAACAGTTTGTCCGTGGCTTAATCTTAGCCCTTCAACTTCAGCATCGACGCCGCTTTTCTTAACATGTATCATGCCATCTGATACAAGTCCATTTACTGTTATTAATTGATTCTCAAGTCCTCTTAGTGTAAGAGCTTTGTTAATTTCTTCTCTAAGATCTATTTGAGGTCTTGTTACTTTAATTGCCATATTATCCCTCTGCTACCATTCCGTCTATTGCTGTTATATTTGTTCCAACAGCGTCTGTAGAATTATTTACTCTTACAAGTCCTTGGAACTCACTTCTTCCGGAACTTGTGCCAGCATGTACTCTTTCAGTAATTGAGTCATAAGCAAGTCCTGATATTCTTTCTTTGTTACTTGATGTATCGTCCCAATACAATGTTGCTTTTGCATTTGGTTCAAATAATTTCTTTTCATCATTAAATATTTTTGCTATTTCATTTGCTGTTGCTTTTTTACTACTAACTTTTAACAATGCAAGTTCACCTAACCATGGATACGATACTGTACCTGTATTATTAATGTATGCACCTATTCTTGTGTGGTTGTCTGGATGGCTTACATCGTCAGGGCCGCCGGCGGCTGTTCTTATTAATTGACCATCAATGTACAGTTGTAGTTCGTCATTGTCTCTTACACATGCAAAATGTTGCCATGTATCTGCGTTCATTGGATCGCCAGTGAGTGTTGTCATAGTGGCGCCAGTGTAGAAGTAAAATGTTTCATCAGTGTTTACACCAATTTCAATTGTGTTAGCATTGCTTGCATATCTACGTCTATGGAATAATGTTTGAACGGATGTACTTGCTACTGGTTTGATCCAACCTTGTATTGTAAAGTTGCCTGTACCAAAATCTAAGTCATCGTTATACGGTGCTTCCATATAGTTGCTTGTGCTAAACGGTCCGTAACTTACTAAGTCAGTACCTGTGTTACATGCTTGCTTAGGTATTGTGCCGTAAACAGGAATTGATTGGAAATTACCTGATCTATCATCTTCAGCAAGCATTACACTTACATCATCAAAGTCTGCTGTTACAGCCGAGCCGCCAGTTGCACCAAGTTCAATTCTTGATGTTGTGCCTGTTGCAACAAACGATCCTGTTAGTACATCTGCTGTAGCAGCTGTTGTTGACTTTGTTTCGCCACCCGGATGATAGATGCTTGCATATTGATTGTTGGTTGCAATTACTTTTGCTCTTACCATGTAGGTTACACCTACCACTGTTGTAATATCTTGATAACATTGATTTGCAGCCGAGCCACTGTTTCTATCTACTCTTATGTACCCACCTTGGTCTGTAATTATACTTGTACCGTTTGTACTCCAACCTGTTGTTCCGCCACTAAAGTCACCGTTTGTAATAAGTTCTCCTGAACCTACAACATCTGTATCATCATTGTCACTCATAATTACTAATTTAGTTTGACGCTGTTGCCAACCTGTGTTGTGATCTGTTTGTATATGAGCATGCAAAGTTACTTGTGCATCTGTATCAGTGAAATCAAATAATAGTAAGCCATCATCTTTCGTACCTGCAGCTGGTCCATCTAAGAAATTCATTGCCGCGTCATTTTCAAAACCTGCTTTAATCTCTCCAGATTCGTTGGTGGTGGTTATTGCATATCCGCCTGTTGTAAGATTATCTGTGCCGTTGTCCCAAGTCCAGTCAGCTGTTATAACACTTGGATCAACAACATAAGTATCTCTAAAACTTAGATAGGTATCAAAACTATCGCCGGCATACCATAAGTCACCGTTAGGAGTAATTGTTATATGTCCTACGTAATTGTATGCAGAGCCTGTTGTACTTGTTCCATCATGTACTGTTGCTCTATCAGACATTATAACTGATAGACCTCCTGCTGTGCCTACAAATATAGTTGGGTCTTGCAATCCTGTTCTTGGATTAACAGGAGTATCAGATAACACTTTTGCTGTTACACATATAGCCGAATTGTCTGCTATTCTAAGAACGCCTCTAGCACCTTGGCTGTCTATTCGTTCACTGTTGCGACTAGCAATACCTTCTGCTGTGTAGTGATATCCAGCTTCTATCATATCGCCACTGTCTCTAACAAAATCCATTATGCCAAAACGCAATCCGTCTGTTCCACCACAAGTATACATTTGTCCGTTCATAGCAAAGATGTTTACTACAGTTTGTCCGCCTGATACATGTTTCATCCACATAGTGTTATCAATATTAAACACCATCCACATAGCCATGTCAGGGTGATCAGCATCATATATTGTTACTGTGTTTGCTGTGTTGTCTGCAACAATTAATGCTACCGCAGGAAAGTCTTTTCTACTTCCTCTTGATGATGTATTAAGTGTTTCGTTGTACCAACTAGTGCCTTGTACTCGTCTTCTCCAAGCGCCGCCGTCTGAATCAAGTCTTGTGTCATACAAGAACATTGCTGACTCAGTTGTTGTTATTGATGTGTCAATTGCACCTAGTGCTACATCACCTGTAATTTCTACGCCTTTGGCTGTTGTTTCTAGTTTCTTAGCATTGTCATAGAATATATCAAGCGAACCATTTACATTAAATGTAAGTCCATACTCAGCAAGAGTAGAACGTAAACTTATTTCGTTGTTTGACTGTACAAACAAACTACCACTTGCACCTGCTTCAGTAATAAAACTGTCTGTTGCTGTTGTGTATACTTCTAAGTTATCGTTGTAGTTGCTTTTGATACCTTCGTTAAACTTAGCGTCTACACTAAATGTTGTTCCATCTGGTGTAAGGCTAAGAATAGTTTTGTCTAGCGATGATACTTTACTTGTTCTTACATCTAGTTGCTGACCTACGTCATTTATATCTAAGTACGAAGTACCAGCAACGTTAAATCTTAAATTGTTTTCTGCAAAACGTGAGCCTGTTGTGCCTACAGTAATCTCTGCACCGTCTACATCTAGTGTGCCTACCATAGTAACGTTACCACTTGAATCAATAGTAACGTCTGCAGTCATAGTGTCCGAACCACTTAATACAAGTGAGTTAGTTCCATTTGGAACACCTATACGTGCTTTACCGTTTGCACCGTCAAAGAATCTAATCTGTGAATCTTCATTAGATCCACCTTTGATCTGTATTCTACCTTTTGTTCCACTACCAAAGTTAAACAAGTCACCGTCAGCATTAAAGTTACCTGTTACATTTACAGGCTTGTTTAAGTCCCAACTGGTTGTGCTGTGTACATATGTAATTGTAGCACTTGCTCCATCTACTGTAATACCTGCGCCGTTGGCCGCAGAACTACCTGCCGCTCCACTTGCTAGTGTAATGTTTATATCGTCTATGTCTAGTGTTGTAGAATTAATAGTTGTTTGTGTACCATCAACTTGTAGGTCACCAGCAATAACTACTGTACCTGTGTTGTCTCCGTGTGCCGCTGGGTCAATAGTAAATGTAGCAGGTCCTCTTAGGTAACCTGTAGTTGTAATATTACCTACGCTAATTGCTGCACCACTTTGTAGAGCTGAATCTGCTAATAAGCCTTGTGCAGATGTTGCGTAATCTGTTGCGGCTGTCGTTGCGGCTGTTCCTAACCCTAGTGTTGTTCTTGCCGCTGTTGCATCAGCGTCATCAACTAAGGTTCCACCAAATGTTGATATAGCAGAACTAGCCACAGCATCGGTTATACCATAACCTGCTAAGGTAGTAGGAGTTGATGTAAGATCTGCGTATGCAACACTTGTTAAGAACGTACTAGTGTCTGGGGGTGTATATGTAAACGTGCCTGTTGTATTGTCATATGCAATAGCACCATCGCCTGCGGCTGTACCTTCTGTACCTACACTTAGGTCTGTAAGCGTAAGAGCATCTGTTATTCCATAGCCTGCTAGTGTAGTAGGTTTGCTGTTTAGATCATTAAAGTTATAGGATATAGAATAAGCCAATGACGTCCATGCTGTAATACCGTCACCAACTTTAAGTTTTAATGTATCTGTTTCTACGCCCGGTTCACCTAGAGCTAATACTGTATTTGCTGCTGTCCAGTTAGCGGCGGTATCTCTGCGTAGTTGAATTTTTACTGCCATATATCTATCCTAATTATCTAGTAGTATTTATCGTTACTACTAGGAACCCCATACGGTTCCTGCAATGTCTTGCACAAACTGAGGATACGAAGTAACATCAGTTCCTGTTGGAAGGTTTACTACACGACTTTTTCGTATAGGTAGATCTGCATCTTCGGGATCATCCCAAGTATCTATAAGGGTAACGGATAGTACACTTTGAGTATAGTCTGTTGCATCTCTTACAGTTACATCTACTCTTTTAACTACAGTTGTTTTTGTAATTGCCATAATTAGTCTCCTGCTAATAGAATTTTTACATCATTGCCTGTTCTATACAGGCCTCCAGTTGGTACACCGCCTGCTCTTGCATCACTTGCTGATGGATAGCTATCACTCTCTGCAAGGTGTGTCATAATAATACCAGAGAAAGCTGTTGAAGCTGGCGCAGCTACTACAAACCCTGTTTTTGGAGCAGCTGCACTTATACCTGTACCTACTACAAATCTTTGATTCTGTACCCAAGTTGCTCCTACACCGTCATCTGTATCAAACTTTTTCAAAGGATCATTATGGGCGCCTACAACGGTAGAGCCTTTTTCCCACTCATATGGATCATCAGCAGTTGCTCTGTTAAGAGGTGTTTTTAACTGATAACCAAGACACATTCCTCCATCACCCAGCGGTTCATTTTTATAGCCTGCCGCAAAGAGATAGTCATTGCCAGTAGTATGTTCTGCACTGCCTAGTACATTAAGGGCTCCGACAGCTGCAGAAGCTCTTGTGTTTGTTAATCTTTGTATCTCTCCAGCCGCAAAACCTTGTGGTGCTGTATCAAGTATATGATACAATCCTATAGCACCCGAATGATCTGAATCTGCTTTAATGTTACTAGATTTACCATAATTAAAGGAGTGCGCCGAGTCTATTTTGTGCGCTTCAAAGTTTTCACTGCTTCCACCTATGCCTCCGGCTATAAAAGAATTAGTAGCATTTGAAGTTAGTATAGTTTGCTTTCCAAAAAGTACGCCGCCTTCAGCATGGTTTTCTGAATAATAAATTGTTGATCCACCTGGATACGATCCGTTCCCCCAAGTAAATCCATAATTGCCAGTAGTTTTTGTAATATAGCCGCCAGCGAATATCGACGTTTTAGCTGATACTCCATCACCTGCTATTACACTTCCGCCATGCGCCACACTGTTTGTTATATAAGATTTAACATCAACTCGAGATCCAGAAGCTAAGTTTGAAACTGTATCAGCTGAAAAATCAATATCGTCGCCAAAGCCAATGTTGTTACTTCCATAGTTGAAAGAGTTTCGACCTACTAACATACCATAGTCAGTATCTTGATTAATTTGCAAATCTCCTGCGGTATAGGTTCCCCGTCTATCATTGCCTACATGGATACCGTTTTGAGTTGTGTGGAATATAAGTTCTTGTCCATCTACTTCAGACGTTGCAAAATTAAATATTCGAAGGCCACCAACATCTCCATTTTTACCAACATTCACTAGTATCTCATGTGCGTCTAGAGTCATAGTACCTTGATCCGACCGTATAACTATTTGATCGTTTGCAGATGATGTTTGATCATCATAAAAAAGTGCAAAGTTATTAATTCCTTGGCCTGTTCCAATTACTACAGTGTCTACAGAAGCATCTGCGACTTGTTGTCTGTTATTTCCAAGAGGACTACCTGCTGAGCTGGCTTCAATAGCATTGACAGCACTTACAACACCAGTATGCATTAAGGTTTGTGCAGGTAGGGCAACTTCGTACCAGCTAGCCTTCTGCTCTCCGTTTGGTCCGCCAATTGCTATCTCATTGTCCTGCAAATCGGCAACACCTACTATAGGCGCATTTATATCTACAAGAATTGAACCTGTTGTTGCATCTGTTGTAATTATTGTAGCGACTTGTTGTGTACTAATTTGGAAAGCATTAGGAGCTGTTCTAGTTAAATCACCTGCGATTTCAGAAACATATAAAAGGTTACCACTACCTGGTATAGCGGTTGTAGTAGTGTCTATATTTGAAAGAATACCTTTTGTTAAGAGCTTAGTAGTACTCTGAGAACTTACTGTCTCTGTAGCAATGCCAACTGCATGAGAGCTTATATTATTTGCGTCAGCAAGTTGTACAACAGGAACGCCTGCGTCTGTTGTTGAAATAATATAACAAACCTGACCTTTAACTAGATCAGCTGCGGATTGTACTGTAAGGTATTGCTCTTCGATACGTGCATTACCGGCAAGTGCTGTAGTAGATGTTGTGCCTATCTGTAATAATGTAGGCTTACTTGTTAGGTCATCGTAGTCACCACTAAACAACGTAGGCTTACTTGTTAGGTCTGTATAGTCACCACTAAACAACGTAGGCTTACTTGTTAACGAATCATATACTCCGTCAAATAATGTAGGCTTGTTTGTTAGGTCTGTATAGTCACCACTAAACGCTGTTGGAATAGTAGGCTTGTTTGTTAGGTCATCGTAGTCACCACTAAACGCTGTTGGAATAGTAGGCTTGTTTGTTAGGTCTGTATAGTCACCACTAAACACTACACTATCAACGTATGCTTTGTTTGTTAGGTGTGCATCGTCAGTAGGTGCAGTTGATGCACTAATAGTTTTTGCAATAGTAAGTAAATCAAACTTTGTGTGTGTTTCTACATCTGCTCCAGTTGTTTTGTTTACTCGTTTAAATTCAGGTGTACCGTCACTACCTAAACGCATTACAACTTTGTTTGTAGCATCCTTGGTGCCGTCGTCTAATTCAACTTCACTTGCTTTTACTTTTTTAAAGTTGCCGCTAGTATCTTTTACTTCTAGGTCACCGTCAGTGTTTTTGTTTAACTTTGTGCCGCCGAGGTCAATAGTTTCGCCACTTAGATAAATGTCACGAAATCTTAAAGAAGCTGATCCTAAGTCTAATGTTTCGTTTGCATTTGGAAGAAGATGTTTAGTAATAGTAAGATCGTTTGCCGTTATTGTGATCGGAGCATCTGTTAGACTTCCGTATGCACCGTCAAATAATGCTGTGTTGCCTGCTAGTGCTGTAGTGGCCGTTGTTCCAAGTTGTAATCCGCTACCTCCGCCTGCACTACTAAGGATAGACCCGCCTGGCGTAACACCGTCAGATAAACGTAGGGTGCCGTCATCGGTATCAAAAAATATGTGACCATCTTCACCAACAAATTGATCTATTGGAATTTTGACTAAGCCTGCTTTTATTTTGCGTACTTGTCCCAAGGGCGATCCTCCCTTACTTTGCTAAGCCAGCAAGTGCTTTGATATTATCAACACCATCCGTTGGATTATCCACTTCTTCAGCACCTTCGTCGTCATCATCGAGTATTTTATCTATAACAGGACTATCTTTACCTTGTTCTGCTTTTTTTAACTCTAGCTCTTGCTGTTGTGGACTGACCATGACAGGGTTTTGATCTAGTTCTTCATCGCCTGTAGCATCTTTGCCTGCTACGTTGACACGAGGCGTGTCGCCGTCTAAATCTATTTTAATTGGAATGTTTATTGTAATTTCATCTATTCGCATAATGTATTTACCTAACTAGGGAGTGCCTGCTGAATTATCTACAAGAAGAATATCAAACGTGCAAGTATAACGTCCGTTGTTTGAGAATGTATGCATACGTGCATCAATGTCTGTCTTCTCTGTAAATGATTGTGGAATAGGATATTCCAACTGATATGGTCCGCCTACACCGTTTACTTCTGCAACGTGTTTGAGTTGAAACGAACCTGCTCCGCCTGGACGAGCAAACAGTTTGAAACTGCCTGTTGCTGTGCCTTGTGCTGTAACATCAAGACGCATTAGATAGCCCGTGTAGCCTGCTGGAATAGTGTAGATGCTCATCATAGTTTGACCTACGTCTTCAAGTATCTTTGCTACTGTAGTTGTGCCTGACTTGATTAGGATGCGTTTGGTGTTGGGATCAAAACTGCCACCATTTGTAAATCTTGCTCTAAACACTCGCTTGAAGTTATTGGTGGTTGTAGCACTTGATCCTGATATAGTAACTGTTTCTGTTTGTAGATTGTAGTCGCCGTCCAAACCTTGTATTTCTACTGTGTCGCCATCGTGTGCTGTGCTGGTGCTGGCTTCATTGTTTGGCTCAACCACAGTCACAGTTAGCACACCGTTTGAGTCAATGGTTGCCCAAGGATAGATAGTATCGTCTTCGTCCCATATAGTTCCGTTGGTGTTTTGACTCATAGCAGGAACAGCACCAAACTTGTGTACTTG
>Ga0315320_10003512_pt1 | contig 12854 bp, 12 predicted proteins | sample M140m21515metaG_FD_203458 | JGI IMG/M metagenome (GOLD analysis project Ga0315320, IMG submission 203458) | Ammonia-oxidizing marine archaeal communities from Monterey Bay, California, United States - M1 40m 21515 | ecosystem: Environmental > Aquatic > Marine > Coastal | place: USA: California...
CATATTATTGCATCTAACCCCTTATATTCTAAGAGGTTACTAAACTTTTTTTTGTCCCATATCACGGATGAATCACAAGGACTTATTAGTAGCGATTCATTTTCTGATATATCATCTTTAGCCAATAAACATGTACTAACTTGTCCATCTGTTGGCTTATCCATTAAAATCAATTGGTTTTGTTCAAATTCACGATCAATAATCTTTTTAATATTATACTTTTTTTCAAATTCTTCTTTTGTAATGAAAACATAATTATTTGCTTTAGGCAAGCATGTTGTAGCTGTAACAAACATTTCTTGATTGTCTACTTTAATAAGCGGTTTAGGATCAGTAAAGCCTTCATCTTTGAATCTTTGACCTTGGCCTCCCATAGCCATGAGTATTGTATTAATCATCTAGGTTCACTTTTTTTATAATTTTCCATTTTAAATTATACTCATCATTTTCTGCAATTGCGACAGAAGATATATGTATTTGATGATTCAGTAGCGATTTAGCAAGCCCATTAATAATATTGTTTTTGTCACTCTTTTCAAATTTTCCATAAGCCAAGCTCATGTGAGGCATATAATCATTCTTTTCTCTGCAATCAAAATACTTCAAAGATTTTTTTCTTAATTCTTTAATAATAGGATTCATGTTAATGTTAAGAAATAATGATTGAAAATAAGCATTCCCGGTATCTATTTTTTCTGCTTCTATTGTGAATGATTCTTGATTTAAGAATACTTCTCTTAATTTTTCTACACTATACTCTTCTGAGTTATTAAAACTACTTGTAAGTGTAATATGTGGAATAATTGATACTGAGCCTAAAGTCTTGGATACATGGTTTATAATTGATCTGTAATTGATCGTCTTACTATCAGGCAATAACCAGATAGATAATGTTTTTTGATTATGCATAATCGTAATGTTTATTTATTATTTTGTATCAAAGAATATTTCTTTCCAATAAATATATTCTTCTAAATCTTGTGGAGTACCCCATTGCATGAAATAGGGGATATCATAGATTTTAATTTTTTTATTATCTTGAATCATATAATTATAAACTAAACTGACATAATACTCTCCATTTAGGGTATTGACATCATCGTATATAGCATTAAAATATTTTTTAATATATTCTCCAGTCTTAAAGTAGTAAGTGCCTGAAGATTGAGGACAATCCATTTTATTGTCTGTAAAGCTAAACTTTTCTCTTATTTCTAATACCGTATCACCTTCACATTGTGTGGAAGCATAATAGTTTGGCCCTAAAAGATGAGGATGGAATCCTTGATAGGTAATAATGCAGCCATCCGGATTATCTTTTTTAATAAATTCTTTAAAATGTTTATAATTCCATCTCCATGAAAAATCACAATAATTAACAATAAAATCTTCTTCATCATCCTTTATATGATCAAGAATTTGCAGTACCGCCATCACAGGGCCCAAATTAAAGCTTTGATCAACGATATATACAGTAGAATTCTTAGCTATTTTTTCTAACACCCTATGAATACCAAATTTTTTACAATGAAGTTCATTGACCACAAAAATAAAATTATCATCAGGATCAAATCGATCTACTACATGTTGAATAATAGGTTTGCCTTCAATTTCTATGAATGCTTTTGGTATTGTGTACCCAGCATTAAAAAATCTGCTGCCTAAACCTGACATAGGAATAATAATATTCATTTTAATAAATCCTGCCTGTATTTTTCTGCATCCCAATTCACCAGCTCATCTACAGATTTTTCATTTAGATAAGACGGCGTAAAGCCATTGAGTTTTGCAAAATATTCAATTTTCATTTTATTGATAAATAACTCTGTTTTGAACATTGCTTCTTTTTTGCTAGAAACATTAATTAGCCATTCACAGCTACCATAAACCAATCTATGAATAATTACATTTTTTACATACTTGGAAGATTTATGAGCTGATTGTGAAGCGACTCCTGAATTATAAATAGCAGAATCTGGATATAGATGGGGTAGTTCATGAATATTATCTTCTGAATAAGGCTTGAGAATTTCTAAGCCTTTGTCTTGAAGAAAATTATTCTTAATAAGAAAGAAATATACAGCACTTGAAGACTTAATTAGTAATTCATTATCTTGCTTATACTCCTTATATATAATTTCTTTTTTTAATCGGTTTTCTATAAGCTCATATCTTTTTTTGATAGATTCTTCTGATGGTCCAGTAATGATGATTCCATGATTAAATAAAAATGTAATTTCATTTAGCATAGATCGTTCTTGCATAATTTTATCGGTAAGTATGATTCCTGGCTTACAATAATCCACGTATGACATATTATCATTATCTTCGCATAGTTTTTTAATAATTTCCTGTCCTTCTTCAGTGCAGGTAAAAATATTGATTATTGTAGGGTGTAGGTGAAGTGTATATTTATCTCCGAATACATGAAAACTTAACTCGATGGAAGGCCTATCTTTTCCAGAAATTTTCTCTTGAATTAGTGCATTATATTGATTTTCAAGATTTTGCTTATTATATATCTCTAAAACTCCTCGAATATCTTCTTTTGATATATTGCATGAAATAACATCATTCCCATCTTTGATATCTCTAAAGTGTTTCCCTGATTTTTTGATATGTATTATATCATCTTGTTTGATGGATATATTTCCACCTGCACCTTGGACATAGTTATCATTATTGCCGAAGTGGTTATGGAGCTCTATTGTTTTTTTTATATAATCCATTTAAGATTATTTCTTAGCAATATGATAAAGCATTGTTAGAACAATGACTTGTGTCATAAGGTTTGGAGAATTTCCATTTTTCGGGAAATTAATATCAAACAAATCATTGGAAATAATTAAATCGTTTAAGTAGTGATCAAAAAATGTCTTTTTAATTTTTCCTGAAAATTTGATGATTTGCGTATCGTTTTGGTAATCAAATGTATGACTAAATTCAAAGTTATTATCTATTTTTCCTTCAATATGATTAATTAACTGACTCAAGTCCCATTCATTTTTAATAACAAATTTTGTATAAAATTCACCCTTTTTTGTTTTATTTCTAATAACGATATCTGCAAATTTTAATTGTGGTCTAATATAATTTTGAGAGTCTGGATTACGTTTAGTAATATTTTCTACTATAGTTTTTTTATCATAATTTCTCTCTTCTTTATCACGATTTATTTTCCATTCTTGCCTGAGCTTTTCTTCAGGGTCTAAGTAGATTTTTAGATCAAACAGTCCTCTCATCTGAGGTAAGTAGAAAGCGTGCAGCCCAAGAAAAAAGATAGTATCGTTTGGTGAGACTACATTTGGATTTGAAAAATTTCCTGTATCATGATCATAGTTTGACTTATAAACAGACCTTCCTTTTTTTAAGTCGATTGTATTATCAAATTGTAAATATAAATTATTAGCTTTTGGATTGAGATGAGTAAAGGCTTGCCATTGTTGATGTCCTCTTTCCCATTTATGATCATCGTCACCTTCTACACATAAAGTATCGTTAATAAATAGTTCGCTAATTAAATTATACATATAATTCTTTCCAGAACCTGAATCTCCTCCAACACCAACCATAGTAGGGTTAGTTCTGTAGTTGAATAAATTATTATGTTCATTTCCTAATCTCAATATTAAAAACATTATATAAATCATTATTGCTAAAAGAGGAGTAAATAATAAGCTATTAAATTGAGTCTCAGTTGTAGTTACAAAACTATTAATACTAAATAAGCTAAATAGCCCAAATTCAGAAAATTTTGTAGAAAAAAGGAAATATAGAAGATAAAATCCATTTAATCCTATTATAGCAAATCTCGGAAAATCTATATATTTGATAAAGCAAAATACAATTAATGGATAAACCCACATATACCAACCTGGTACCGGAGAAACAAACATTACTAAAGACATAAATCCTAGCGCTAAATACATTAAAAGAGTGCTTTTAGATATCTTTGAATAACTAATAAAGTTTAGATAGAGTAATCCAAGCAATAATGGAGTAATTAAGAGTAAAAGAGATTGATTGGAATAGTTGATATACAAATCATATACCCAAGTCTGCACACTAGATTTCTTTACAATTTCAAGGAATCCTGTAGAGTTGTAAAATGGATATTGCAAAATATAAAAAGTAAGGTATGTAACAACACTATAAATGACAGATTCGGTTTTTGATTTTTTAAATAAATATGTAGCAATAAAAATTAATGCTAGCGCTGAACTCAGTTTAGCATTGAGAGCTAGACCTAAAATAAATGCAGATGCGCGATACTTCGATTTAAATAATAGAAAGACAGAAAGGATAACAAAAAACGTAGGAATGACATCGAGCTGTGTATAAATATAATTAATATAGAATACTAGGGGAGAGCAAAAATAAAGATAGAACACTTTTCTTTCATACCCTTCCAATAGTTTGATTAATAAGAAATAAATTCCCAAATCAAACAATAGAAGAGTAAGAGAAAGAGATATTAATGTTAAAGAGTTACCAAAGATAAAAGTTAATGGAGATAGTATGAATGCTACTAACGCTAGAGGATATAGCATTACTGGCCCATAGGGGAACACCATTGTTTCTCCTATACTATAGAAGTATTGCCATGGATTATCAAAGTTTGTGACAAAATAATCAACAAACGGAATAAACCATCTATATGTATCTTCAGATGCAAAGAATGACCCTATTAATAATTTAAAAAGACTAATAACTATAATTGGTTTAAGAAAATTTTGCATCGGCTAAATTATAAAAGTTTTTATATCATAATAAGATAAAAAAATATCTTTTTTGGGATTATCTCCAACACAAAATACTTCACTAGGATTACAATTGGTTATATTTAATACAATTTCTGCAAATTTCTTACTTGGCTTCTCTTCACCAACCTCTTGAGATGTAATAACTTTTCTTATATATGAGCCTATCCCTAGTTTTGTAATTTTTAAAAATTGCAATCTAGCGTTAAAGTCTGTAGCGATAACGATATGAATATCTTTTTCTTGTAACCTTTTAAATGTTGGCATTACCCATCCAAATAATTCCATTTTTTCAAAAAATTTATCCCAATAAATATTATAAAATTGAACAGTATTTTCAATAGGATGTTCTATAGAAAGTGTTTCCGACATTTTTTGGAAATAGAGAAATCGAGAATGCATACTCGATGTATTTTTAAGATCTTGATTGATTTGTTTTCTAGCTTCAAGATAGCTATCTAAGATTTTTCTTTTATCGATATTAAATTTATTATTTATATGATCAATGATATTTGATATGCCATTCTTATTACATCTTTCATAGTCATATAATGTTTGATCTAGATCAAAGATACCAAAAGAAAAATTATCTAATTTTTCAGAGTTGATAAATTTCATAAGCTTTTTTGTATTTTTATCTATAATAATCATGTTCTTATTTTAAGAAAATGTACTTATGAATTCTATGTTAATAAATAATATTTGTGCAGTTGATTGCTATTGTTAGATTAATGGCATAATAATTATAAGATTAATTATATTATATAAATGAAAGTAAAAAATATATTAGATCAGATCATCAGTCAGGATAGATCTATAAAAAGACTGATTGTTGTGATAAATGATGGCTTAATTAACATCGTTATATTTACTGCTATTTCATTTTTGCTAAAAGGATATATGTTATATGAAGTATCTTTCTTTGTTTTTCAGATTGGAATAATCTTATTATTTATATTATTTAGAATTTATGATAATGTTATCAAGCATATAGGAGGTAGCTATATATATAAGCTACTAATTGCCTTATTTATACCCCATTTTTGCTATTTTTTATATTTGCGAATTTTTATTAATAATCTTAATTATGATTTAGTTGTAGTGTTCAATTTTTTTGTAACATTTGTACTTATCATATTATCTAGAATTTTTGCAAAGTCTATATTATATCAATCCCCATATAAGAAAGAAAATATTGCTATATATATAGACAAAAATTATAGCTCAGCTATCATAGAAAATATTAATCATCTGAACCAATTTTCTACGGTTGCAATTATTAGCGATGATAGAGAAAATAGGGGTCTCTATATTAACGGAATAGAAGTTTATAATATCTCAGATATCAAAAGTCTTATTTTAACGAAAAAGCTGAGTAAGTTGTTTATTGCTTCACAGAAAAATATTGCAAAATTAAAAAATACTATTTTAGATGAATTATCTAATGCTCCATTAAAAATTATAGAGATTCCAAACATAGAAGATGTTATTCAAGGAAAATATTCTTTTGATTCCTTACAAGACTTATCCTTAGAAGATATTGTAGATAGAAAAACTTATAACTTAGAAATTTTAAACAATGATAATACCTTAATTGAGGGAAAGGATGTTCTAATTACCGGCGCCGGAGGTTCAATTGGAGGTATACTATCAAGTCAAATAATTTCTTACAACCCTAAATCTGTAATACTCCTTGATCATTCAGAGTCTGCATTATTCTTCACTGAACAGAAGTTAAAACAAATGAATAGTAATGTAGAAATTATTACCAAGCTTATTGACCTATCTGATAAGAATTTATTAGATGAAATGTTTAGCGCTTATAATATTGATATGGTTTATCATGCAGCTGCCTATAAGCATGTGAACATGTTAGAAAATAATATTTTATCGGGCGTTAAAAATAATATTATTGGATTATATTATTTACTAAATGAATGTGAAAAAAATAATGTAAGTAATTTTGTGTTAGTTAGTACCGATAAGGCAGTTAAGCCAACTACTATAATGGGGATGACTAAAAAATTCTGTGAGTTAATGATGTTTAACTTTAAGAGAAATAAAAATTGTATTTATTCAGCAGTAAGATTTGGGAACGTATTTAATTCTTCGGGATCTGTTATTCCAATTTTTAAAAAACAAATCTTAGAGCAAGATTTTTTAACAGTAACTGATAAAGATGTGACAAGATATTTTATGTCTATCGATGAAGCAGTGCATCTAATTATAAAAGCTTCTTTAATATCTAAAGGAAATGAAATGTTTATTTTAGATATGGGTATGCCAAGAAAAATATTAGATATTGCTAAAAAAATGATTCATATAAGTGGAAAAACAATTAGATCTAAAGATAATCCAAATGGAGATATTGAAATTAAAATTATTGGCCTTGGAGAAAGTGAAAAACTTCATGAAGAACTATCAGAATTCAGCTGTGAAAGAACAATCGAAAAGAAAGTTTTAAAATCAAAAGATTCTGAAATAGAGTTCAATAATGTAGATGAAAAGATAAAATTATTATTAGAGTATATTGATAGAAAAGATAGTAATAAAATTAATGATTATCTGAATAATCATTGTTTCAAATAAAACTTTTTTAAAAGGAGATTCAAAAATAAATGAAGATTTTAATCACGGGCGTAGCAGGATTTATAGGAAGTAACTTAGCTAATTCACTACTGAAAAATAACATCCACGTGGTTGGAGTAGATAATCTTTCATATGGGATATCTGATCAAGTGCCAAAAGATGTTGAATTTCATCAAATGGATATCAGAGACAAAAATATTAGTGATATTTTTAATAATATCGATTATGTATTTCATTTAGCAGCAAAAAATTGTATAACTGATTGTCAGGAAGATCCATTAGAAACTTTTGATATCAATGTTAATGGAACAATTAATATTTTTGAAGCAGCTATTAAAAAGAATGTTAAGAAAGTTATTTATGCCGAATCTTCTTCTGTTTATGAGGGCGCAACATCATTACCAAGTAATGAATCGGAAGTATTCCCAGAAAGTATATATGCTATATCTAAAATTACGACCAATTTTCTTGCTAAAGAGTATGAAAAATCTAAAGGATTAGTAACTACTGGATTGAGGTACTTTAATGTCTATGGCCCTAGGCAGGATTATAGAAGAACAATTCCGCCAGTATTTAGCGCCTTCATTATTAATTTACTGAATGGCAAACAACCAACCATCTATGGTGACGGTTCAAAAAGAAGAGATTTTGTATATGTAGACGACGTCAACAATTTTCATTTGATGTGCATTCAAGATAACAGAACAGATAATGAAGTATTCAATATAGGTTCAGGAAAATATTATTCAATTAACGAAATTTATAATGAAATTAAAAACTTGCTTAATTCCGATATTGAACCATTTTTTGGTGAAAATTTCTCCTTTGAAGCTCAGAATAATTTAGCAGATATTAGTAAAGCAAAAAAAATTGGATGGAATGTTAAAACTGATCTAAGAAATGGTTTAAAAAAATCTATAGATTATATAAAAGAAAATGTAATTTCATCACAATGATAGTTTCAAAAACACCATTCAGAATTACTTTAGGCGGCGGCGGGACAGATTTACCTAGCTACTACAAAGATCATGGCGGATTTATATTCAGTTTTTGCTTATCAAAATATATGTATGTATGTATTAATAGGCCTTCAGCTGATGACCTAATTAGACTGAAATATAGTATATCTGAATCTGTAGAATCACTTGATCATCTACAGCATGATATAGCAAAGGCATGTTTACAAAGGGTAGGTATTGACTCGAAAATTGAAATTGCTTCGTTATCAGATATTCCAGCAGGTTCAGGTTTAGGAAGCTCTAGTACATACACTGTAGGATTATTAAATGGATTACATTCCTTAAATGGCAATTATAAGAGTTTAGAATTTTTAGCTGATGAAGCCTGTACAATTGAAATGGACATATTAAATAAACCTATGGGAAAACAAGATCAATATTTAGCTGCTTTAGGTGGATTTGTTGTCCTTGAAATTGATAAAGATGGCAATGTAAAATCAAAAAAAATAAATTTAGAAAAGTCAATCATGAATGAATTAAACAGAAACTTATTAATTTTTTATACTGGGCAACAGCGAAAGAATAATAAAATTTTGAAACAACAAGATGATTCAACAAAAAGTAATAATCAAGAAGTATTGAATTCTTTACACTATATTAAAGAGTCTGGATATAAAATACTAGATATTGTACAGTCTGGAAATATTGACGATTTAGGATTAATGTTTAGAGATCATTGGGAGATGAAAAAGAAACTTTCTTCCGGAGTTACAAATGAAAAAATTGACTCTATTTATAATATAGCTTTAGAGAATGGCGCCACTGGTGGAAAAATATCTGGAGCTGGTGGTGGTGGATTTTTTACTTTTTATTGCAATAAAAATCATCAGCAATTAAGAGATGCAATGAAAGCCGAAGGGCTTAAAGAGTTAGACTATTCATTTGATTTAGATGGCTCAAAAATTATTGCCAATCATCGATGAAAAAAATAATACTACTTGGATCTTCAGGATCTATTGGTTCTTATTTAGCTGTTCATCTTTCCAATTTTTTCGAAGTTATTGCTACTAGTCGATCAAATACACAATTGTTTGAAAATATTAATAATGTTTCATACCATACTGTGGACTTTAGCAAAAAAGAAGATATAATTAGTTTTTTTGAATCAATAGATGATAAAAAAAAAATCTATGGAATAATTAATTGTTATGGTTTTCAAAATCCTATTGATCGTTTTCAAAAAACAGATTTTAAAACCTGGGAAAATAATTTAAGTATTAATTTGAATAATTATGCCTTTCTATTGCATTTATTCCTTAACTCAAATCATTCACTTAAAAAAATTATTAATTTTTCTGGAGGAGGATGTACCTTTCCTAGGCAATACTTTTCTGCATATGCTATTTCCAAAATTTCACTTTATAAGCTTACTGAAATTTTAGCTTTAGAATATAAGGATGAAGGAATAGATTTTAATATTATTGCTCCAGGTACTATAAAGTCAAAAATGACACAAGAAGTAATCGATACTGGAGAGCATATCGGAGATGAATATTCAGAAGCTGTAAAGACAATCAACAATGGCGGTCAAGATAAAGGAAAAATTTTAGAATTATGCAAATTATTACTTTCTCAAGAAAGTAATGGGCTATCTGGACGTTTGTTTGCAGCCCAGTGGGATAGTTTAGATGATTATGATATGAATGAATTAATTAATGATAAAAATTTATTCACGCTGAAAAGAATTGATAATAAAAACTTTATAGAAAAAAATAAATTATGAATGTTGCTATCATAGGTTGTGGCTTAATTGGATGGAAAAGGGCTTTAAATATGCCCATATCAATCAATATTCATACTGTATGTGATATAAATATTATTGAGGCTGAAAATTTATCTAAAAAGGTAAATGCGAGCTTTACTGATGATTATAATATCATTATTAATAACAATGATGTCGACATTGTTATTATTTCTACACCTAATTTCCTCATTAAAGAGATTACACTTAAAGCATTAAAAAGCGGAAAACATGTGCTATCTGAAAAACCTCTAGGAAAGAATGTTGCTGAAAGTAAAGAGATGACTGAATGTGCCATCAAAAACAATAAAATTTTGTATACTGGATTCAATCATAGATTTCATCCTTCTATTTTAAAAGCAAAAGAACTGATTGATAAAAAAATGATAGGAGATATTCTCCATATTCATGGACATTATGGACATGGAGGAAGACCAGGAATGGAAAATGAGTGGAGGATGGATCCAGAATTAAGTGGTGGTGGAGAGTTACTAGATCAAGGAGTTCATTTAATTGATTTAGCTCTTTTATTTAAAGGAACTCCTAATAAAGTTTTTGGTTCTGTTGGGCAATTAGCATGGGAATCTAAAGTTGAAGATTCTGCATCTTTTATGTTATTATATGATAATGATATTAACTTTTTATTTTCTGTAGGTTGGCTTTACTGGAAAAATAAGTTTGAATTTCATATTTATGGATCTGATGGATTTTTGACTATTAACGGTCTTGGAGGATCTTATGGAAAAGAGGAATTAATTTTAGGTATTAGAAATATGAAAGGTGGAGTTCCAAAGATTAAAAATTTTTCTTTTTCTGAATCAGATAGTTCTTGGAGAAAAGAATGGAATTTTTTTATAGACTTAATTAACCAAGACAAAAGTTCTGATAATGGCTATCAAGCAAACTTGATAGTAGATGCAATATATCAATCTAGTAAAAAAAATAATACCGTCGATGTATAAAAGAAAAGCAATTTTTTTTGATAGAGATGGTGTTATCAATAAGCTAATACGTAGAGAAGATGGACTTTATTCTCCTAGGACATTTGATGATTTTAATTTTTATCAAGATGTAGCTTCATGCATGAAACAATTAGCTGAAGATGGTTTTTTAATTTTTATTGTATCTAATCAACCAGATATATCCAGAAAGAAAATGCTTACTGAAGAGTTGAATAAGATAGATATTGAAATAAATAAAAAATTACATATTGATCAAATATATTATTCTTTTGATAGTAAAGTTGTAAGTGGAGGGTCAAAAAAACCTTCTCCTCAAATGATATTTGAAGCAAGAGATAAATGGAATATTGATTTATCAAAAAGTTATTTCTTAGGTGACTCAATAGTTGATATGGAATGTGCTAAAAATGCAAACGTAGCTTTCATTTTAGTGAGACGAAAGCATAATCAAGATATAGAATATCCTTATTATGTCAATGACCTTAATAATGTCCATAGAATAATCAATGGTATTGTTTAATATCGACATAGTGATTGAAATAATTGTAAATTTTAATGAAAGCGAGAAAAAATAATGAGTTTTTCAAAAGAATACTTAAATGAATGTATAGAAATTTGTAATAGAATAGATCCTGAAGAAATTGAGAAAATGGCCTCCTTAATTAACTCTATAAGAGATAACGATGGTAGAATATTCTTTCTAGGAGTGGGTGGAGGAGCAGGACATGCAGGGCATGCAGTCAATGATTTTCGTAAAATTTGTTCTATTGAAAGCTATGCCCCTACTGATAATGTATCCGAACTGACTGCACGAGTTAATGATGACGGTTGGGATACTTCTTATGTAAATTGGCTAAAAGGATCCAAGCTCTGTAAAAAAGATTTATTATTTGTTTTCTCTGTTGGAGGAGGAAACTTAGAGAAAAATATTAGTGTGAATATTTTAAAGTCATTGCAGTTAGGAGCAGAAAGAGGTTCAAAAATTTGTGGTGTAGTTGGTCGAGATGGTGGTTATACTGCGCAAGTTGCAGATGCATGCATTGTTGTGCCAACTGTCAATGAAGCCAATATTACTCCGCATACTGAGGCTTTTCAGGCAGTCGTATGGCACTTACTAGTTGCGCATCCAATGTTATTAGCTAATGAAATGAAATGGGAGTCAGTAAAATGAATAATTTAGGTATAAAGATTTATGCAGATGGAGCAGATGTAAATGAAATAATTAAAATGTCTAGTGATAGTTTTATTGATGGATTTACTACAAATCCTACTCTAATGGCAAGACTAGGTATTACAGACTATTTAGGTTTTGCAAGAGAGGTGTTGTCTGAAGTAAAAGATAAGTCTATATCATTTGAAGTATTTTCTGATGATTTAGACGATATGTATAGACAGGCATTAGTTTTAAGAGATTTAGGTGAAAATGTTTGGGTAAAAATACCAGTTACAAATACAAAATCAATTTATACTTATGAATTAATAAATAAGCTTAGTTATGAGGGTGTGAAAGTGAATGCAACGGCATTATTTACTAAAGAGCATATAGAAAAAGTATATAGTGCACTAAATCCAAATGTGAACTCAATTATATCAATTTTTGCAGGCAGAATAGCTAATGTTGGGATTGATCCAGAACCAACAATGGAGTTTGCATCGAACTTAACAAAAGATCATCCTTTAGTTGAAACGCTGTGGGCTAGTTCACGAGAGATTTTTAATATTGTCGAAGCGGCAAGAACTAAAACCGATATTATTACTCTTCCTTTCTCCTTAATTAATGCAT
>Ga0315320_10003516_pt1 | contig 12846 bp, 6 predicted proteins | sample M140m21515metaG_FD_203458 | JGI IMG/M metagenome (GOLD analysis project Ga0315320, IMG submission 203458) | Ammonia-oxidizing marine archaeal communities from Monterey Bay, California, United States - M1 40m 21515 | ecosystem: Environmental > Aquatic > Marine > Coastal | place: USA: California...
GTGGTGTGTTCCGAAAGCCGATACAGGAACTCTCGCTCTTTGGATGACGGCAGAGGCTTCCGGTGGCAAGTTTGCACTGACGATGGACAACAAGTCAGTTTCTTTTTCCGTGAATTCCACAAAGGAACCAGGCATGGCATTTACGTGTCCATTTCAGGTGGCTGAGCCTGGGCTGCATCGTTTGCGACTTGTGTGTGAGAAAGCAGCAGCGGGTACTCGTTTTCATTGGATGAAACTGAGCGGTCCGAGTCTTGATGGTGCTGCTGTACTGAGAAAGCGATGGCGACCTTCTGCAGCACACACCAAGTTTTCAAGTTCACAAGCCAAAAAGCCAATTCGTCTTTGGGTGATGGAGATGGATGCTGTTCCCGGAGACCTTGGTTTTTATGCACCTATCACCACACCATTTGGGTATTACGGTCCGACGTGGCAGGCAGATGGCACGGTCAATGCAGGGTTTAATTTTTCACTCTGGTCCTACGGGCGTGGCCAGAAAGAACCACCGATTGAGCAGCTTTCGCATCTGCTTGCGATCGGTAATCGTGACGCAACCTTCGGTGGCTTTGGCCATGAGGGGACGGGTGTCAAGATTCGTGATTGGGATCCACTTTCAGGCCATCAAGGTCAACGACAAGTATTAGCTCTTCGTGTGGTTCCGTCAGAAACCTATGACACCTACTACAGTTATTTTTATGTGGCAGATACAAATGAGTGGAGATTGTTTGGAGTGGGGAATAAGTACAACAAAAATAAGCCGCTCAAGTCTCTTTGGGTTGGTAGTTTTGTTGAAGTGCCGGGTCCACCACATGTTCAGCGGACAGGGCTATACCCGCGTGAAATGCGGTACCGGGGGTGGGTTGTACAGGAAGATGGTCAGCTGCTTCAGCTTGATCATATGTCAGGTGGAGATGTTAATAAGCAGACAGGGCTGACATACACGCATCGAGGAGTGACTGACGATGGTTGGTTTTCTCTTCGAACAGGAGGGCTCAGCTTTCATAAGCCACTCTCTGCAGGTGGCGTTGATCTCGCAAAAGACAACCATTTGAAAGACCTGCCCGCGTATCTTGCACCAGAGCTCAAAGAGTCACTTTTAAGTGTTCCCTCTGAAGTGACTGTTCAGTCAGTGGAAGTTACTCCTGGAGCATTGAAAATAGAGTGTCGGATTGATCATCTGGGTAAGGCTCCAGAACTCAAGGTGTATTGGGGTGCACAAGATGGACTTACATTTGCAGACCGCTGGGGACATTCAGAACGTATCCCAAACTTAAAAGAGGGAAAGAATACGTTTACATTGAAAAGTGTTACGTCTTTTACCAATGCTAGGCTTCGCCTTTTCCTGAAGAATGATGACGGGCAGTTTTGGTCGGTGAATAGCACCCGTGTTACAAAATAGTGAGGAACACATCGGGTCTGACTAGATAAAACGGAATCCATAAAAAGATGGCGTGCAAATAAACCCAATAATAAAGAGAAGCCAATGCATTCTGCACTGAACAACAATCTTTTTCTTGTGAAAGAGCATGTTGGATTATTTAAAGCCGCAAATAATTTTGATATTTATGATCCAGAGTCTGGTCAAGTTATTCTGCATTGTCGTGAACCACGACTTGGAATGCTGACAAAATTATTTCGATTTACGGACTATAAGAGGTTTACACCATTTGAGATTGAGATCACCACACCATCAGGTGACCCTGTCTGTTCGGTACACCGTGGCTTGTCTGTTTTTCTATCAACTGTTGATGTTCGAGATACACAGAAAGAAATAATTGGATCGTTTAAGCAGCACCTTTTTTCTATTGGTGGCGCATTCACAGTATTGAGTGCTACTGGAAAAGAGCTCTGTCACTTAAAAGGTTCGTGGACAGGGTGGAACTTTCGGTTTGTAGCTGATGATGGAACAGAGTTTGCCCACGTAACAAAAAAATGGTCTGGTGTTGGCAAGGAACTCTTTACGAGTGCCGACAACTATGTGTTGGAGATTGACGATTCAGTGCCAGCGGATAATCCGCTTCGTCAGATTATTTTTTCTGCCGTCATGTGCATCGATATGGTGCTGAAAGAATAATCTTTCGCTGCCATGATGCAGTGAGTGGCAGCCATGCACACCAACATGCCACGGCCGATGTTTCAAGAGCCAGCATTTTGACGTCGCAATTATTCTCTGATGAGATGCTGTGGAAAGTCCGCTACCGTCTTACAGGCAACCTGTTCCATGACCTGCTGAAGTTGTCGTTTCAGAATCGTAATTGCCTGAACGCCACCTTGCTTGCCCATCGCACCAACACCGTACATGAATGTACGTCCAAGGAAGGTGAACTGTGCACCGCTTGCCAGGACGCATGCAACATCTGATCCATTTCGAATACCCGAATCAAGCATGACAGTCATCTTGTCCCCAAACTGTTGTGCCAGTTTTGCCATTGGCCTGATCGTGGACTGACCAGCGTCAAGTTGCCGTCCCCCATGATTCGATGAAATAATTCCATCGACACCAATCGATAAGACTTTTTCAGCATCTTCTTCTGTCACAATACCTTTAACAACAAGTTTGCCTTTCCATAGATCACGTAATTTTTTAATCCGGTCTTCTGTAAGCCTTCCTTGAAATGTTTTATTCATGAACAAGCCAAGGTGCTTCATATTCAGTCCCTTTGGTATATATGGTTTCAGAGATGCAAACTCTGGTTTACCAGCTATCAGTTGGTGTGCACACCACGATGGTCGCTGCATCATTTGAATAATATTGCTGAGCGTCATCCGTGGAGGGATGGACAGTCCGTTTTTTATTTCCTTTGGTCGATATCCAAATGTTGGTGTATCAGCGAGCAGGACAAGAACTGGAAAGCCGGCTTCTGCCGCACGTGTAACGAGTTTGTCTCGGAGGTCTTCTTCGGCTGGGTGGTAGAGTTGGAACCAGGCACGGCCGTCTGTAATTTTGGCAACGTTCTCAATGCTTGATGTACTTACAGTTGAGAGGCAGAATGGAATGTTTTGTTCATGTGCCGCCGCAGCAAGCAGTTCACACGCCTTTGGCCACATCAGTCCTTGCAGCCCAATGGGGGCCATTCCGAATGGTGCATCATATTTCACACCGAATATTTCGACTGAAAGATCAGCACCCTCATATTCACCAATGTACTTTGGTTGTAACCGAACGTCACGAATTTCAGCTGTGTTGCGGGCGAGGTTGATTTCACTATTACAGCCACCCTCGAGATATTCGAATGCAAACTTTGGCATCCGGCTTTTTGCTTTTTGGCGGAGATCTTCGATTGAAGGGTATCGCGGATCAATCGTTGCTGACATGGTCTCTCCAGCTTTCTCGGGCAGATATGCTCACGTGAGATCAAAAATATGAAGCACGCAGATAAACTATAGTACCATCAGCTGGGCTGCTTTTCAGAATCTGAAATTGACTGGAAGGAACCAGCTCAATGATCGAATGCAACGGAAATTTCAAACATCACAGTTTTTGAGAGTCATTTCTGGTATGCGAGTACTTATTATTTTCTTCTTCCTAAGTTTTCCTTGTGTGGCTGAGCCTCTCATCGATGAATTTACTCAGCAGAAAATTCCTGCATCAGGGAACGGAATTCCTGAAGTCGTGCTTCAAGGAAGTCAGGTGAAGAATCTGCAGTATGCGAAAGTTAACGGAAAGCCACTTTTGCTCGATCTGTATCTGCCAGAAAATGTGGCAGGCTCATCTTTGGTTGTCTGGGTGCACGGTGGTGGTTGGAAGAGCGGCACTAAGGAAAAATGTTTTGTAAAATGGCTTGTGAATTTTGGGTACACAGTTGCAAGCATTGAGTACCGACTTGTTAATACAGCGAAGTGGCCGGCTCAGATTCATGATTGCAAAGCTGCTATTCGTTGGCTTCGTGCCAATGCAAAAACATATGGATACAACCAAGACTGTGTGATTGCCGCAGGTGCCAGTGCTGGTGGGCATCTCGCAGCACTTCTTGGGACCACGGGTGATTGTAAAGAACTTGAGGGCAACGTAGGTGGACACCTTGAGCAGTCATCGCGAGTGCAGGCAATTGTGGATTACTATGGTGCCACTGATTTTGTACTCCGAAGTAAAACACAACCATCGAGGGCTAATGCATCAGGATCAGTTGTTTATAATCTGCTTGGTGGTGGAGCAGACATGCTTGTTGATAAAGCGAAACAGGCTTCGGCAAAGTACCACGTAAGCGATGATGATCCACCGCTGCTTGTCTTTCATGGAGTTGACGATACAACCGTACTTATCGATCAGACGGAAGCTATTGAAGCAGCGTACACAACATATGACCTGCCGGTGACAGTCTATCGAATTGAGAATGCAGGGCATGGTGGTTCCGTTTTTTATGCCGGAGAAAATGCCGAACATCTTTGTGGTTTTTTAAAAACGATTTGCACCGAGCAGTAAGTGTGCATCGTTGAGCTAGTGGTCAGAAAACTAGAGCAAAAAGGAAGGTTATGATTCTCTTTATGTCAGTTCGTCGTTGGCTTTTACTCCTCGTGTGCTGGGTGTTGTTCACGAACTCACTTGAGTTTTGTACTGCCTCCGCCCAAGAGATAGCCACGGAGACAGAGTTTCAGGTTTTTCAGTACAGAGACGCTGAACGACGCTACGTATTACACCTTCCAGAAGATCTACCGAAGAACGCACCGCTTGTTTTCTTCCTTCATGGGTACCACGGTGACGCTCGTAATTATGCCAAGATGGGTATGAGTCGGGTTGCTGACACACATGGATTTGCTGTGGTTTATCCGCAAGGCAAACCAGATAGACGTGATGTTCCTCACTGGAATGCTCGGTTGCAGATCAGTGATGTTGATGATGTTGGTTTTCTTGCGGCACTTGCAAAAGATCTTCAGCACACCCACGACCTTGATCCGCAAAGAACATTTACTAGCGGTGTCTCAAACGGTGGTTTTATGAGTTATACGCTTGTGGCTGAACGCCCAGAGGTGTTTAAAGCAGTTGCTTCAATCATTGGTACGATGAGTGGCTACACCTGGGAACATCGCGACACAATAAAGCCAACGCCAGTGTTACAAATCTCCGGTCTGGAAGATAAAATTGTGCCTGTTGATGGCAGTATGAGACCCTTTGGTGGGTGGGGTGGAGCACCAGATCAAAAGACAATTATTGAATTTTGGAAGGACCTCGATCAGACAACAACAGAAGAAGTCATTGAAGTATCAGCAGATACAACAGCATATCGATATGGTGATGGTGTAGAAGGGTGTGAGGTGTGGCTGTACGAGGTGAAGGGTTGGGGGCACCGGGTTCCGGGTTCAAGAAAGTTAGGTGTTCACTCAGTGGATCTCGTGTGGGAATTTTTTAGCCAGCTGTAGATGAAAATGTTCGTCATCTGTGCATGGGGTAAATGGCGTACGTATGAAACAGGAACCAAGGTAAGGGCATCACAAGAGTAGGTGCAGATAAAAACGTATGGACCTACCGGCAGGACGTTCCTTTAGTAAGAAAGACATTTCCGCTACATTATAAGGTGGCGGCAAGGCTGCAGGTTGGGGACAATAGCTGCTTATTTGCGTTTATTTATTTCTTTTTTTAATTGATTGCTTGAGACTTATGAAGAAAAATCGTTTGGCCGTTCTGGTCATTATCGCACTGTTTGTTGCTGTACGTGCTCATGCTGCTGATCGCCCAAATATTTTATGGGTTGTGAGTGAAGACAACAGCCATCACTGGCTTGGCTGTTATGGAAATGAACAGGTGCGCACACCGAATATTGACCAGCTTGCAGCAGAAGGTGTGCGATACGAATTTGCATATTCCAATGCGCCGGTGTGTGCTGTCGCACGAAGTACATTAATAACCGGACGCTATGCATGTAGTATTGGCACGCAGAACATGCGTAGTCGTTATCCAATCCCATCAGATATTCATACGTTTGTCTCGTATCTGCGCGATTCCGGGTACTACTGCGTGAATCGATCAAAGACCGACTACAACTTCAAAACGGATGATAAAAGTCATTGGGATGATTCAAGTAACAAAGCTCATTGGAAGAATCGTCCTGAAGGAAAACCTTTTTTTGCAGTGTTCAATTCGGGCATCAGCCATGAGAGCAGCCTTTTTGAAAATAAAAAGGAATCAGCTCGAAAAAACGGACTGATTCCTGAAACACCACGTCAGGACCCGGCCTCGGTTACGCTACCACCGTTTCTTCCTGACACGCCAGAGATTCGAGATGATTGGGTAACGTATCTCGATATTGTTGCTGCAATGGACAAACAGATTGGTGACTGGCTTGCAGAACTAGACGATGCAGGTCTCCGTGAAAATACAATTGTGATTTACTATTCCGATCACGGTGGGATTCTTCCTCGAGCAAAGCGATATATCTACGATACTGGAACACACGTTCCAATGATCGTTCGTTTTCCAAAAAAATGGATGAAGAACGCACCCGGCTTGCCAGGATCGACAAGTGATCGCCCTGTTAGTTTCGTGGACCTTGCTCCCACAGCACTCAGCCTTGCGGGTGTTGATATTCCGCAAGGTATGCAGGGACGTGCATTTCTTGGTGAACAGAAACAGGAAGCGGCTCCTTACGTTTTTTTGTTTGGCCAGCGATTTGATGCCCGAATGCTTCGTTTTGTCAGGGCGGTAACTGATGGCCAGTACCGATATATACGCAACTTTAATCCTCATCGACATCGAGGCATTCTTGCAGGCTATCCACACAGTCAATCGGGGTGGCGGTCGTTCTACGCACTACAGCAGGCAGGAAAAACAGATGCTGCTCAATCGTCATTCTGGAAAGTTCCTCAGCCAGTTGAAGAACTCTACGACACTCAGAATGATCCGTGGGAGGTTACGAATCTTGCTGGTGATCCTGTCCATGCGAAGCGTCTTGAAACAATGCGTGCCGCAACGTTTGAAACCATGAAAAATATTCGTGATACAGGTCTTGTTCCTGAAGCAATGTATAACCAAATTTCATCACAAGGCACGGTATATGACTACGTCCATAACAAGAACTTTCCATATGAAAAAGTTCTCGAGTTGGCCGTCACAGCATGTGATGGTGATGTTCAAGCACTTGCTGAACTTAAGAACGTGATGAAAAGTGAGCGTCCTGTCATGCGTTACTGGGGTGCAGTTGGCTGTACCATTCGTGGCAACGTTGCAGCATCTGCAAGTGAGCTTTTGCAATCACTTCTTCGTGATCCAGAGCCGGCAGTTCAACTTGCTGCTGCTGAGGCCCTGGTTGCCGTGGGTGAAAGGCAGGCTGGGCTTGCGGGGCTGGTGGATGTCTTGAGTATGACGCGTGATGAAATGGTTGTGCTAGAAGCATTACATATTGCCGCTGCGTATAAATTGACTGGAAGCATCCCAAAGCCCATTTATGAAAAGGCATGTCAAGTTGGTAAGTATCCGAAAGGAATGTTGTCAGACTATCCAGATAATTTATGAAAAACCCGTGCCCGAGTGTCGCTCTGAAGCGTTTCTTTGGGAGGATGCGTAGGTACTCGTTGTAGGCTGAACTATGTCGCTTCAAATAGTCTGAAAGTACACCAGCAAAAATCGACTCTGATCCTTTCTTGTGTTATCGTCTGTTCGTTCATTTTTTTCATCGGAGGGTTCAGTGCACATGCTGTTCGTAAACTGTATCCGTATGATGGCAGCTGTGACTCTGTGTGCCACGTTAACGAATTCACTTTATGCAGCGAAGACTCTGGTCTTCAATACAACTACACCAACAAATGATCTGGAAGGATCACTCGCAGCACAGGTTTTATTCGCCCAAAGTCAGATTGTACCTGCACAAATTCGTACGGGAGATCATCAGCCGCATTTGGTTGGTAATCGAAGATGTTTGGTAATGGTGCGACCGCTTCAAGCTGACAGCACGGCCCCAATGCAGCTTGCCGCGGTTGATAAAGGTGGGGAAACTCTCGGAATTCTTGACCTTGTGCAACCTGAAGAATTCCCCAAGACAGCCTACTACCTCGACGGGATACCGAAGGAGCCAGTTTCTTTTCAATCGCGTCCCGGTGTCGTGACGCGATTGAACAAAAGTGGTGACCTGAAGAAGTTGAGTGATCCTGATGCAATATTTTTAAACCAGCAGTTGCAAAAAAGTGAATTGGTTGAAATTCAAACTGCTGATGGGAGATGGTCCGCCAATATATACCTGCCAGAACAGAAAAATCATGATGGCAAAATGATCCGGATTCATTCGAATGCGGGATTAAAGTCAACGATTCATTATGGTGATCGCTCCGTCATTGTCAGCCGCTCCCAGACATTGCAGTTCAAGGCTGTTCGTGGGCAGTGGCTTTGGGAAGATGAACTTCAGAATCAAAATATTCTATACGCCGCAGCAACGTGGAGCTGTGTTCTTCCTGCCGAATGGATTGTTCCAGGTTTAAATCTTTGGTTTCGTCAGGAAGGTCAACGCGGTCGATTAAAAACTCTCAAGATCGGGGCGCCGACTGAACTGCTCCTGCATACCATCGACCTCGGTATGCTTGCTCCACCGCGCGGTCAGTTTAAGTTTGCCATAGATTCGACAGCTCATCGAGAGTATTTCCAGACGGTTCCAACAAGTCGAATGATTGTCAGTGAATACGAATCATTGTTTCTTCGGCAGGTGATGCTACCTGATGGCACACTACTTATTGAGCAGGATCCGAGTACTGGTGGGTGGCACACCGGCACCATGCGGCAGCGTATCGGCAAAGAATTGATCTCACACGGTATTAATAATGCCAACTATGGAATCCATAGCACAGCCGGTACAGGTGAAGGAAGTCACCCGTACGTCACAGCACAGCTAACAGCTCACACCAGTTGTGGCAACTATTCAAACGGCATCGTGACACATGGCGGCTCGGGTGGCGGTGGTATTGTGACACTTGATCAAACAATTGGTAATGAATTCAGCCATGAAGTTGGTCACAACTATGGACTTGGGCATTACGAGGGTGGCTTTCTTGGTTCAGTACACCACCCCGCTGATCAGATCAATTCAACATGGGGTTGGGATGCAGATAAAAACCGATTCATCCCAAATTTTTCTCCGTATCGCAGCGGAAAAGATGCATGCCTGAGCGACCAGTGCCAGAGTCCGTTTTATGGTCGTTCCTTTGGGCTCGATGCAATGGCGGGTGGTGCACCACTCTCGAGTTTCAATCGTTTCACGTTGTATACACCGTATTCGGCATCCAAAATCCAAAGCTTCTTGGAAAGTAAAGCCGTGTTTGATTCACAGTCACCATCCGGGTTTCGGAAGTGGAATGTTGATACAGGACATATGGACCCGTATGACCACACGATTGAAGTGTGTGAAAAAATCGATGCTTCAGTGAGCGGCCTCACTTCAGAAAAACTCATCTCATTACTGTCTGAATACGATGTGGTTGTCGTGTCAATGCAGGATGGGAAATGGATAAAAAATCTTGAGTTGCCACGAGCTGCGATGGCTAATCGTGGGCGTACTATAACAATTGAACAGAACGCCTCTTATGATAGCTTTCTTTTGCTTCATGGTGAGCGACTAAAAATGTCACGCGGTTTTAAAGCAAGTTACTTATCCGACGGAAAGCTTTGGAATAAAAAACAGGGTGGTCAGCATCAGGTCAAACGCAAGCCACAGGAGTTCGGCATACCAGTCACAACACTTGTAGGTTACTATGATCCACAAAATGAATTGGTCAGCTATATTTATCCGGCGTTGCACGGTGCGTATGGTTTTACCTACGCAGATGATAGTCACCAAGTGACTGAGGGTGATTGCTATCTTCGAGTCGAGACTCGTGAAGGCCCGCTATCTTTTCGCTTGGCAAACCATCGCATTGACCAGAATGTGATGAATAAATTTCATATCAATGTTCCTGAAACAATGCAGCCACGTAGCGTTTCGATTATGTGCCAAGGAAAAGTTGCTGATAAAAAAACACTGAGCCCTGTACGTGAAAAATTGACTTACAGAGAGTACGGTGAGTGAAGCTATCTCGGATGGTGGCAATACACGCTGATTCACAGGCAGTTTCTGTCGCCGGGAGCACATTGATTCAAAAGTATCGTACGAAAGCAAGTATCTACTTTTTGACAATGGCAGTGATTTGAAGTTCTTTGGCGGCATCAGCAGGCAGCGTGCTACATATGCTCTGAGTGGGAAGCCTTACTTTTCAAAAACCGTTTGCGCTGAATGTGGTGTACTGATCAACGGTGAAAGAAGAAGGAATGAAGCTGTTGCAACACAGACTCAATCACTTGTTCAGACGCATCATTCATGTTGAGTACTGCCTTGAAGTATCATCGTGTATGTGACGCACACAGACTGCTGTCAGGCTCGCTGGTCTCTTGGTACACCATAGATATGAAACACATACAACCAAAGGTGTGTCAGGCTAAGTCATTCCTTTAATCCTTGGAGGATGTAGGGGAATTACAAAGCGGCACGCTGGTTGTTGGCTCGGCTAGTATTTCGGCTAGCGTACTTTCACCAAAAGCTTTTTGAACTGAGGCTAACGCAGCATCCATACGACGAGGGAGTGGACACAGATTCACGCCGTGCCCCTTGAGTTCGAGAGGACAACTTTTTCTTTGGACATTAGCGATCTAAAAAAACAACGTATGGTTCGTACATTTGGCAAGTTGCTATGGGTTCAAAATGATCTGATAAATCGACACTATGCAGCAGGAGCAAAATATTCAGGTGCTGAAGCTGCGTAGGTGACATCTTCAGGCTGAATAAAATATAGTCGGTACAAACACATTAAACGGTGTGTTTCACAAGACGTTGGTGATACTTTATGGATATGCTCACAATTTGTGACATGTTCAGGGTTTGTGACCTGCTCAGGAAATTCTATTTTCACCACGGTTTTCAGCTTGATGGATGACTACCGGCCATCCAGCGAATTGATTGTTTGGGTTCCCGTCGGTTGCATCAACAGCAAAACGATAGCAGTCGATGTGGTATGTCTTTGCTTCACAGTCGATAGTAACGACACCAAAGCCACTGGCTTTCGAGTGTGCCTTTTTATAGCGTCCTATTTCTGTTCCTTTGGCTTCAGGGTTGCCCACTGAATAGACATAGACTTTATTGCCACAGCCATCGAGATATTCCCCTGTGTTGCTGTAGCCGTGTTCGGGGCGATTCTTGTGTGGCATGCCTACTTCATCAGGAAGCCAGGATCGCGGATATCCGGCGGCGATAGCAGGCGTGCAGAACGCCCAGTTACTGTCTCGCTGTTCGCCGACTCCATACTGGGACAGAGTAGTAAGGTGCTGATCTCCATTAATATGAAGTGCCATAGATTTTCGAATGATATCAATGGCATTGTTTCGTGGTGTCTGTGGCCAGGCACCTGAGTCAAGGTCAGCTTTTAAATATTGTTGTTGACCACCGTGGTGGGTGGCGACACCGGCGAATACGGTTTGGCTGAATAACACTTTCATAGTGTGGCCGCGCCAATCGTCACCCCACTGTTCAAGAAATTTCTCTTGTCGCTCGCCAAGCAAAACAAGGCCTTCTTTATCGAGCACAGTGGTGTCGAATGTAGGGTCCAGGACGTGATCAGCCCTGCCACTACCGGTTTCCACACGCTCCGGTCCACTTTTCCACTGACGATCGGCGATGATAGCAAAGCTTACACCCCCGTAGACAAGATCGGTGTAGTAGACACTGATATCTTGTAAGGATGGATTGGGATCATAGGGATCGGGATGGTGGCTGGTATTGGTTTTGTGAACAACGTTGACCATCTTGGCCGGTTCACGATAGCCTCCTTTTGAGCTTGCACCACCTTCAAGATCTTTCATTGCAGCGCCGCCTTCACCCCAGATATTCCCTTGGAAGACGTCGTGATCGTCAGGAAGGCAAACGGTTGGGCTGTTCTTCATGGCTTCACGGAATGACCAGCCGAACTGATAAAATTTTCTTAAGTAATTTAATATCGCTGGGTCTGCTGGATCACGAATGATGCCGAACCCACCGTGATTTTCGTAGAGCTGATCACCAGAGAAGTACAGCATATCCAGATCGAGTTTGATGAGATTTTCAGCAACTGGTTCGTAGGGAAATGCGTAGTCATTCTGGCAGGTTAACGCTCCAAGCCGAAGTGAACGACCAGAGGGATTTGACTTGATGAGCCCGCCCCATTCGTTCTGGGTGACGGACCCATCTTTGTGTGTTTCGAGATAGACCAGACGGTATTGAGAAGCCAGCTTCTCTGACCAGTTTGGAATAGTAAATGTGGCGACCCAGGCATCAGGATCCAGAGTCGCTTCACCGAGTGAATTCCATGCACCATCTTGTTTGATCTGAAGTTCGACGGACTGGTTATCTTCTTTTCCAAGCGGCCCGGTAAGAGCGCTCATTTTCATAATGAATCCTTGATCAGACCGTGAGTCGCTCAAGGTGTACATTGACCAAAGAAGAGGCCCGAAGGCATGGTCGGGTGAAATTGTGAACGCTTCACCTTCGAGTTCCCAGTCAGTAAATCGATAGCCATCGACTGCTTCTTGGGTCTTTTTTGAACCAGTGTATTGGCTAACGAGGGCTACATTGCCCAGAATGCTTTTCGCCGGCACGCTGTGGGTTACCGAAGCAGCACTGCCGTCGCCCAGCGTTAATGTGAGCTCAATCATCTTTCCATTTTGTTTTCCGGAGAGAACAAGAATGTTTTCACCACCAGCATGATCCTTCGGTAGTGTCACTGTCTGATTGCCGATAAACAGCTGGTTCTGATCACTATTGATACCCGCATTGATTCCTGATCGTGCGAAACAGTTGCTGCGGTATTCATTGAGATCGCTTTTGACGCCGACTCGAAATCCACCACCACCATCTTTTCCTTCACCTG
>Ga0315320_10003517_pt1 | contig 12841 bp, 8 predicted proteins | sample M140m21515metaG_FD_203458 | JGI IMG/M metagenome (GOLD analysis project Ga0315320, IMG submission 203458) | Ammonia-oxidizing marine archaeal communities from Monterey Bay, California, United States - M1 40m 21515 | ecosystem: Environmental > Aquatic > Marine > Coastal | place: USA: California...
ATATAAAAATCTCACAGGGGCTGGAAAATATTGCTTCAGTTATGGATCGGGCAACACTAATTCGATCCTATACTGCCGGTGACCTTGGTCACAATCTACATTCTCGCCATCAATACCACTGGCACACGGGTTACGCTCCACCGCTTCCCGTAGCCGCACCTCACATTGGCTCGGTCACTGCCAAAATACTAGGCCCCAGAAACCCAGCAGTCCCTCCTTTCATCCACCTTGGGAAGCGATTCACTACTAGCGAACACGAAGAACACGAATCATTCCACACAGCAGGCTTTCTTGGAAGCGAGTTCGGGCCGTTTTGGATCCCCCGTCCAAATTACGCCACCCAAGCAGGCCAAATACCCGGGAGCATGACTTCAGAACGATTCAAACGCTGTTACCAAGCTTTCAAGCAAATGGCGAATTCCAGCCCCATTGGGAGATTCGGATCGGACTACCAGAAAGAAAGCTTGCAACGCAAACTCGAGAAATCATATCGCTTCTTGAATTCGACAGCGGCCCAGGCCTTTGATTTATCCGCGGAACCCCAGGAAACGCTCCGAAAATATGATACCGGCCGCTTTGGACGTGGATGCTTACTTGCTCGTCGATTAATTGAAGCAGGAGCAAGGTTTATCGAAGTAACAACCGAATACGCACCATTTCTTGATTGGGACACTCACGACGACGGCCATACGGGAGTAGCCAAGCTAAAGGCGAATATCGATGCCCCAATTGCGCAACTGGTTTTGGATTTAGAAGAACGGGGGCTTTTGAACCGAACGATGGTCGTGCTGGCGAGTGAGTTTAGTCGTCAGATGCAAACACAAGGGCGAGTGGAGAAGAAAAGACTAGACCAAAACAAAGCCCCAACCAGAATTGGAAACCTCAAGTCCTACGGTATACACGGACATTTCACCGGTGCAGGAAGTGTGCTAATGTTCGGCGGCGGGCTCAAAAAAGGCCATCTACACGGAGTCACAGCGGACGAACGTCCCTGCAACACCATCAAAGACGGCGTTATTATCGAAGACCTACATGCAACCATCTACAAGGCTTTGGGAATTAGCCCCCAAATGGCTTTTGAAGTCGAAAACCACCCCTTCTATGTGACGCGTGATGGAAATGGCCAGCCGATCGAAAGCCTTTTTTGCTAGCGTTCTCCGGTACACAGAACTTTCCTAAAAAAAGAAGGAGCCCAGCGGCACAAACCGCTAAGCTCCTTCAAGGGTCACACAACGGGGCAATACGTAGTGTGTCAAAATGTTTTGATTAGATCGCGTACTGAGATAGGCTTCTCCGTTTTAATATTACTTAATACGGAGTGTCATTCCCCCCATCAACGTTACCGACCATGTGTAAGTGGTTGTGGTCGATATAAAGCACTTCCAACGCCTCCTCATCAAGTAAGGTATGAGGCATTGGCCAGCCAACATAAATAACTTCACTGTAATAGACCGTGCACTTGTAATGAGCATGGTGCAGTTGGGCGGGCCCGATCATAGGATAGAATCGCGGTGGGTCAATATAGTCAGCAATCTTTTCCTTCACGATGCGGACATCGTTGCGCTGAATGTCATACAAAAAAGGTATCCCTGACTGCAGGGGATGCGCTTTGAGAAATGCCCGCATCACCTCATCATCACTGGGAGGATCAAGTGCGACATGAGGTCCACCCGCTGCAACGGGCCCCAGAATGGGGACCTTACTGTAACGCTCGCGAACCCAGTTGTCGTCCTCTGCCTTGGTTTGATGATATGGACTTACCGGGACAGGTACCGACAAAAGCCCCATACTGACACCATGCGTTGCCAAACAACCCGCACTCGTTATTGCTGCAATTGCCAGGAAACCGGCTGCTATTCGTTTGAAAAAATTCTTATTTAACATTTTTAATCCCTTGTGTATTGCCTCGTCACACACCGACTAACACTCCTTCCATTCAAGCCGGCGTGCACATAACCCTTTGTGTTCTACTACTATCTATCGTGTTAAACTTTGACGATCTTGCGGCCTTTTCCGCTTATAACAAAAAAACCGGCATTGTTTTATGGGCACAAAAAAACCCTGTGGACCAATCAGCCCACAGGGTTCGCACTTGATAGTTGCCTGATGAGGCAAAACAGCTTAATTACTTTCAAAGTCCAAGAACCACCAGCCGTCATCCCACTCCAGCGTTACCTTACGCCACCCCAAAGGCACCTGAGGGTATGGGTAGAATGGACCGATGTACGGCCAAGCAGATGGTGAATACTGCTTCGGATATGATACCTGGCCGTAGTTGTTAGAAGCAGCATAAGTAGGCCATGCATAGTTAGGCATGTTTGGCTGCTCATAACGCGCCCTTGCCATTCCCTGAGCACTCTGCATCATCTGCACTGGCGCTGGAGCCTGAACCGCAGCAGCAACTTGCTGAATTTGCTGCGGCTGAATCGGATTGCCAGCCATAGGCTGAGCTGCCGGAACTGCTGGACCTGACGCCACCTGAATGACAGCCGGTGCTTGGACAACAATGTCATTCACAACCTGAACAACGCCATTAATTTGCTGAGCGGAAGCTAGTATCGATGCTCGCTGAGTATCATCTGCAGCAAAACCCTTCATCCACACCGTACCACCACTAACACTCAAATTCACGTTGAATGCTTTTAATTCACCGGAATCCTTCTTGGCCGTCAATGATTTACCAATTGCCTGAGCAATGGCATTGTCATCCACTTTAGGCAGTTCAGGACGAGCCTGCATTACACGGGCGGTAGCCTGACCTTGACGCGCCTGAGACTTTGCCGGAGCAGTAGGAATCGGCTTAGCCGCCACCGGGAGAACCGGCTTTGCCACCGTAGACTCCCCGCCCAGACCGAACAGACCAGCCACTTTACCAAACCCCTCTTCCACCCCACTGGTAAACGCATCATAGGAACCTCGTTCTTCTTGAGGTTCCTGCGTCACCATTGGTAACCGCAAGTCATTAACAACCTGCGTAACACCTTCGAGATTCGAAACTGATCGCAGAACCAAATCCCGTTGAGACTGACTGGCAACTTCACCTTTCAACCAGACAACGCCCCCCTCTACTTGTAGGTCAATGCTGAAATCCTTCAACACTCCCTGAGTTTTCTGCTGCTGAAGCGTCTGAACAACTCGTTGCCCAACCGCCTCATCATCAGCCTGTACAACCGGCACTACTAACAGAGCACCTAAAACCGCCAATCCGAATACTAAACGTCGCATTGGTCTCCTCCCTGGCAAGCTATCATGCGAATTTGTAACGTCACTGAAACCCAATACCTACGGGTAACACAACTACACCAACATCGTGAGATGCGGGTATGCTTAAGGTTTCGGTTCGCTGGCCGGCAAAATGTTAGTCTTTTTCGATTTTAGCGATCTTTGCACGTGCGACGATTATCAGGAAAACATCGATTCGCCGAAAAAAAAACGTGAAACGCTAACAAAACAGCATTTCACGCAGCATTGACCGCCAAAACTCTCAGCAAGAAAGTTTGACTTATTTAACTAATTCAGTGACCACAGCCCCCAATTCAGCTGAATGAACACCGGTTTTCACCACTTTTCCCATTGCATCGACAACAATCATCATCGGAACACTGACTACCCCCAACCGATTAGCCAACTGACTTTCCATGCCACCCTCGGAATACAAGTGAGGCCAAGAATAGCGATTCTCCTGCACCACCTTAGTGGCCAAACCGGGGTCAGCATCAACATTAATACCCACCAGGGCAACTTGAGTTCCGTACTTAATCTGCAAATCGCGCAGAATAGCCATATCCCTAACACTAGGCTCACTCCAACTCGCCCAATAATGAATCACAACAACACGACCTTCAAGCGACCTAGTGTCAAGCGACTTGCCATCCAGTGTCGTTGCCACCAATGCGAGGGGACGCCCCCTCAACTCAAGACGCCTCTTGGCCCCCTCCGCCTTTGCTGCATTTGAAGATTGAGCGTATCGCTGAACGATCTCCCCATAATACTTGATTGCCTGCGCCGGGTTACCTGCAAATTCCTCAGCAATTCCCAACTGAAACAACGCCTCTGGAGCATCAGCACTCTTAGGAAACTGATTGACAAACCCCGAGAGGTCCAAAAGCCACTTCTCCTGAACTTTATCGAAATCCGCATTTTGAGCCGAGAGAGCAGTGGAGTAACCGGCTGTAAGCAACCTAAAACGCACATAAGCCCTATCGTCCTGTGAGTATTTCACCGAGGAGGAAACCAGAGTTTCAAGCCGCTGCACACCCCCAGGGAATTCACCAGACTGAACCGCTGCACTGACAGTATCTGAAAACTGACGCACCCACTGGCTTCGCTCATCACTATCCACCGAAGCATTAATAAGGCCAGCCAACACATCCGCGCGTTGACGATTTAGAGCAACAATTTCGACCGAAGCGGTAGCCTGAGCCAGATCCTGATCCAACTGCTCAAGTTGACCGAGCAGTTTTTGCATGGCCTCACTAACCCCCGGCAAAGCCGCTGAACCAACCCCACCGGCATTGACCACGGGGCTATTAAAGAAGTAGCCGGATGCAGCAACGGAATCTTCCGCTGCCTGCAATGCGGGAGGCAACTGCACCAAACGCCAGGCCTTACCAGATTCAAGCATTGCCCCGACAACCAACTGACGGTGACCTGCACCTTCCTCCACAATGGCAATAACGTTGTCATACACAAAAATATCCTTAGTCCGCCCTGCGGAACCCTCAGGCAAAACCCCATACATCCCACTAAAGTGAACCCACTGCAAACCCGTCGGCAAAATCGCATTTTGCAATGCGGCTTTCGCAAAGGCCTGAATAGCATCGTCCCGCGCCGTCTTCATAGAGACAACTTTCTCCGCCGAGAATCCCGCGCGAGACAACTCAGCATCCGTCGCAAATAGATGCGCAAAACGGTCGGCATCACGAGCTTTAGCGGCCTCAACAAACTCCTGGGTAACCTCCTGGGCAGAGATTATCTTCCAGGTATCAACCTTTCGATCATCATTCACATCAACACCCCAACGCACTCCAGCCGGCCCAAGCCAGCGAAAGTTTTCAGCGCGGCCATTGAAGTCAACATCGATATCACGATAAACTTCGACACCAGATTTGAAATAGGACCAGCGATCAACGCTTTGATCACCATTGGTATCCATAAACTGGCGAAGGATCTCCCCATTCGCGTTAGTAATCTGATAGCCAACCGCAGACCCGATTTTGATTGATTCAAGCTCAGCCTCAGCAGCCTGAGCCTGAGTTGGCTGATCGTAATCAACACCAGACTGAATGGGCTCAAAACGCTCTAGGATTTCCTGAGCGTTCGGAGCAGCCGTTAACGTACTAAAGCTTATTACCGTTAACAGCAGGGGGAGAAGAAGCCGAAAGCGTTTGTTCACAGATGGATATACCACGAGACTATTCCTATCATCCTAATTTTAATTCTCTCAACGAATTGCTTACTCCACAGAACTCTGGAACCCGCGCAGTAATCATGTTTGCTTTAAGGCCTCAAAGTCTAATGAATACCCCATTGTTACGCATTACCAATCTGTCGCTTTGCAGGGCAGGGAATCCAGTTATTTCCCAAAGATATTGAAGACTCAAAGCCCGACCGGAATTAGAACAATGCATAAGCAGCGATGGAAATACGTGGTATTTACCAGTCTCCCAGCCTTGCTAAATACAGCGTGCTTTTACAGGTTGTATTTCTCAACTTTTTCCATCGCCCCCCTTTATGAGGTCGGCTAGTGGGCTTAGAATACCTCTTTCCGTCGAGGTTTTTCCGATTATTCGGGGAAATCTGGCTTCGCGGGTATGATCTTCCGAATTGAACTCAGGTAGGCCTCGTTTTTTGTTTTTACAGGCAAAGTTAACTGATTCCAGTTCCGATAAATAGTTATTCACGAAGGTGATATTCCGAGCACTAGGCCTGGAAAATCGGGGGCGTATAGCTCAGTTGGTTAGAGCGCATCGCTGATAACGATGAGGTCCCAAGTTCGAATCTTGGTACGCCCACTTGCTGACATACCAACCGGTAAACTGGAGAATTAGAACGTTTTGGCAGATTGCCGCGTGAAGTCGGTTAAAACCGGCAGCTTCGAGTAGTTGACGGTTATTCGTGTCAGTATAGAATACGGAACCTTGCTTTTAGTGAGAAGTGACCAGATAGAGGTCATGAATTAGTAAAAGGCAAGGATCAACATTCAGCAACACCACGGGGGTATAGCTCAGTTGGGAGAGCATCGGCTTTGCAAGCCGAGGGTCGTCGGTTCGAGTCCGTCTACCTCCACTTTTGCTTTCTGAGGTTTCTTCCTCAGGGACAAAAAGCAAGTTAACACAGGTCTATCAAGGATGTTTTACACTGTATTTGCAGGGTAATAATAAAAACCTTTTTTTTATCGTCAATAACTCACTGAGAGCGTTGACAGTCCTCTGGGCCGACCCTAAACTTGTAAATCTGTCGCATGATAATGTTCGTCGCTCTAGGGTGTGAAGATTGTCTGGGGCAGGGGCTTGAAGGCCAATTTTGGCTGACGAGTCATTGATATTTGACAATTTGGTTTAGCAAAGGTAGATGGCATCTTTGCGAGCGTTTTGAGTCAACAAGACAAAATACTGTCTTTGTTGTCAGAACAAAGTGAAGGCGAATGGCGATCAAGTTTTCATCCAGAGTAATCATGCAGATTCCTGGTTGACTACAAAAAAACTTGATGAACCATTTATCGCAACAAGAGTGTCTTAATTGATGATCTTGTTGCTTCCAAAATATGTATACGAGTTATATCTATACTTTGGATCGTTGCGCTTAATAAGTTGAACATTACTTCTGGGTAATACTTTGCGGAGTAGGTTTTCCTGCTTCAATGGGTAGAAGCTTTGAATATATGTGGTCAAGTTATTAAGGGTATATGGGGGATGCCTTGGCATTAGAAGCTGTTGGCGTGGAAGTCTGCGAAAAGCCTGGGGGAGGTGACAAACAACCTAAGAACCCGGGATTCTGACGTAAACCTGGTGAACTGAAACATCTAAGTAACCAGAGGAAGAGAAAGAAAAATCCATTCCTTTAGTAGCGGCGAGCGAAACAGGAATAGCCCAAACCGAGAAGGTTTCCTTCTCGGGGTTGTAGGACCTGCAATATGTAGTTGATAGCGTAGCTAAATAAACTGGAAAGTTTAACCGAAGAGGGTGACAGTCCCGTCGGCGAAACGCGATTCAACGCTAGCAGTGCTCCTGAGTAGGTCGGGTCACGTGAAACCCTGACTGAATCTACGGGGACCATCCCGTAAGGCTAAATACTCTCTAATGACCGATAGTGTACTCAGTAGGGTGACTGAAAGGTGAAAAGAACCCCTGTTAGGGGAGTGAAATAGAATCTGAAACCATATACTTACAAGCGGTTGGAGCACTATACCATTTATGGAATGTGTGACAGCGTGCCTTTTGCATAATGATCCGGCGAGTTACTGTCTGCGGCATGGCGAAGGTCTTACGGACCACAGCCTCAGGGAAACCGAGTCTTAATAGGGCGTTTAGTCGTTGGTAGTAGACGCGAAACTGAGTGATCTATCCATGAGCAGGTTGAAGCGCGGGTTATACTGCGTGGAGGACCGAACCCACTTGGGTTGAAAACCGAGGGGATGACTTGTGGAGAGGAGTGAAAGTCTAATCAAACTCAGAGATAGCTCGTTCTCTTCGAAATAGCTTGAGGGCTAGCCTTGAGCCACTATGAATCGGGGGTAGAGAGACTGAATTAGATGGGGGCCCTTCCCGGGGTACCCCACTAAACCAAACTCCGAATACCGATTTATGTATCTCAGGAGTCAGTCCGCGGGGGATAAGCTTCGCGGTCGAGAGGGAAACAACCCAGACCATCTGCTAAGGTCCCTAAGTAGTACTCAGTCACTAAGGAAGTTGATTTGCTGAGACAGCCAGGATGTTGGCTTAGAAGCAGCCACCATTTAAAAAGTGCGTAACAGCTTACTGGTCGAGCATTTCTGCGCCGATAATGAACGGGAGTAAGTACTACACCGAAGCAGTGGATTGCAATTTATTGCAGTGGTAGAAGAGCGCTGTACGTCAGCAAGCCGTACCGAAAGGAGCGGTGTCGGGATGTACAGGTGATTATGCCGGAATGAGTAACGATAAAGCAGGTGAGAATCCTGCTCGCCGAAAGCCTAAGGTTTCCTGGGGAAGGCAATTCCGCCCAGGGTTAGCCGGCTCCTAAGTCAAGGCCGAAAGGCGTAGACGATGGGTATCGGGTTAATATTCCCGAGCCACGAGATTGGAGGGACGGCGTCCAGAGCACCTGCGGACTGATAGAATAGTCCGTTGGAAAGGCCAAGTTGGAGAGGATTAAAAGACTCTCATAATACAAGGCCCGTACTAAGCCCACTTACGATGGAATAGATGGTAGGAAGGACGTCCAAGAAAAGCTTCGATTATTAAACGTGACCGTACTAAAACTGACACAGGTAGGCGGGTCGAGAAGACTAAGGCGCTCGAGAGAATGGTGGTTAAGGAACTCTGCAAATTGGCCCCGTAAGTTCGCGATAAGGGGTGCCCTCGGTGGTGAGAGCTGCTGGGGGCCACAGAAAATCGGCTCCTGCGACTGTTTATCAAAAACACAGGACTCTGCAAACTCGTAAGAGGAAGTATAGGGTCTGACGCCTGCCCGGTGCCGGTAGGTTAAGGAAGACGGTTAGTCCTTCGGGATGAAGCTGGCGACTGAAGCCCCGGTAAACGGCGGCCGTAACTATGACGGTCCTAAGGTAGCGAAGTTCCTTGTCGGGTAAGTTCCGACCTGCATGAAAGGCGTAACGACAGGAGCACTGTCTCAACCACCAACTCGGTGAAATTGTAGTCGTGGTGAAGATGCCACGTACCCGCGGTTAGACGGAAAGACCCCGTGAACCTTTACTGTAGGCAGATATTGGGCTGAGGTATGTTTTGTGTAGGATAGGTGGGAGGCTTTGATCTGGTAGCGCCAGCTATCAAGGAGCCGTCCTTGAAATACCACCCTGAATATGTTTTAGTTCTAACCATGATCCAGTGAATCCTGGCATGGGACATTGTCTGTTGGGCAGTTTGACTGGGGCGGTCTCCTCCCAAAGAGTAACGGAGGAGTGCAAAGGTACCCTCAGCCTGGTTGGCAATCAGGCAAAGAGCGCAAAGGTAGAAGGGTGCTTGACTGCGAGACTCATAAGTCGAGCAGGAACGAAAGTTGGTCTTAGTGATCCGGTGGTCCCGAATGGAAGGGCCATCGCTCATCAGATAAAAGGTACTCCGGGGATAACAGGCTTATCGCTCCCGAGCGTCCATAGCGGCGGAGCGGTTTGGCACCTCGATGTCGGCTCATCACATCCTGGGGGTGAAGAAGCTCCCAAGGGTTTGGCTGTTCGCCAATTAAAGTGGTACGTGAGCTGGGTTCAGACCGTCGTGAGACAGGTCGGTCCCTATCTGCCGTGGGCGTACGAAACTTGAGGAGGTTCTTCTTTAGTACGAGAGGATTTGGAAGGACGTAGCTCTGGTGTACCAGTTGTCGCGCTAGCGGCACGGCTGGATAGCTAACTACGGAAAGGATAAACGCTGAAAGCATCTAAGCGTGAAGCCCTCTCCAAGATTAGGTTTCGCATGAGTCCCCTTGAAGACGACAAGGTTGATAGGTCAGATGTGTAAGCTCAGTAATGAGTTCAGCTAACTGATACTAACGGACAAACGGCTTGACCACTTATATTCAGTGCTTCTAACTCAAAGTTAGATCCACCTGATGATTAAGTGTTCATAGACTTAGTTTAATCGCAACGATATGTTTTCACTTTGTTTATACAAAGATAAAACACTCGCAAATAATCATCTACCAATGCAAACCAAGACCAGTCAACGTCTAACGGCGTTGACTGGTCCTTCCCGGTGAACATATTGAGAGGGCCACACCTGTTCCCATACCGAACACAGCAGTTAAGCCTTTCAAGCCGATGATAGTGCCAAAAGCGCGAAAGTAGGTATCGCCGGGTTTTTTATGCGCTGAGAGGATTTCTCACCCCCTAATCTCCAGTCTATTGAGCCTTATACGGTAAAGAACTATATTACCTGTCTATGCTCCGCCCAGAACAAATACTCTATGAAGACAATCACCTACTGGTTATCAACAAACCAGCAGGCGTAGTGACCCAAGGAGCGTCTGCCGACCAAACATCACTCGGTCATCAGGCTAAACACTACCTAAAAACCAAATACCACAAACCTGGAAACGTTTTCCTCGGTTTCGTTTCTAGGCTTGATAAACTCACCACGGGGGTGATTCTCCTTGCCCGAACCTCCAAAGCCGCTGCTCGGCTCACCGAAGCTTTCAAGAACCGAAAGGTCAGCAAAACCTACGAGGCTCTCGTCGAAAGGGCAGACCTCCCCGACTCCGACACACTAACCGACTTTGTACGTAAAAACGACGCTGCTCGCAAAATGGAAACCTGTCATCCGGAAGCCCGAAATGGACAGCAGGCAATCCTCCACTTTCAATTGCTAAATCATTACCAATCTGCCACTCATCTCAAAATCAATCTAGAAACGGGACGCAAGCACCAGATCCGAATCCAGTTCTCCAACTTTGGCTGTCCGATTCTGGGGGATCGGAAATATAACAGCGCGATCAACTTCTCTAACGGAATTGCGTTGCATTCGACCCAACTTACAATCAACCACCCAACCACCAAAGAGCTACTCACTTTCAAGGCTCCCTTACCTACTGAATGGAATTCATGGATGCAATAACCACCAGTAAACCACTCATTCTGGCAAGCACCTCACCTCGGCGAAACCATCTGTTAACCGAATTCGGCTATCAGTTTGAAACCGATCCACCCTCTGATGGTGCTGAATGTGGTATCTGCAGTGGGGAGACACCTCCGGAATTGGTTGTACGGCTAGCTCGACAAAAAGCCGTCGATGTCGCCGTTCGATACGACTTTGCAATTATTCTTGGTTGTGACACCGTGGCCGAATGCTATGGACAGGTGCTCGGAAAACCTCGAGACCGTGAAGATGCAAGCCGAATGCTAAAATTACTCCGAGGTAAGGAGCATCGCGTGCATTCAGGAGTATGTCTTTGGGTTCGCCCGGAAGACCAGGTGCTTCTACAGGTCGATACGACGACTCTGTTTATGGATGAAGTATCAGACCAGCAGCTTGAAAATTATCTCGATACTAACAAATGGGAGGGCAAAGCCGGAGCCTTTGGTTATCAGGACGGCTGGGACTGGCTTCACGTGACGAAGGGAAGTGAAACCAATGTCGTTGGACTTCCCATGGAACTACTCAAGGATATGTTGGATGGGCTCAACAAACGGTAACGAATCCCCCCCGTTTGCTCAGGATAAGCCCACGGCTTCGACTCGCAAAATAGGCCGCCTTCGGTAGTCAATCCACTCTCCGGTCTCAAACGCTCACCAGCACACCGATGAGGATCCCGACTAGCAACGCGACCGGGATCGCTATAACCAAAGTTTTGCGAACAGTCCAAGCTACCTTTCCCTCAGGAGCAGATACCCAGGTCATAGGTGGCGGGGAAACATCACGGCTTTGGCTATTCAACGTTTCCTGAGAAGCACCTGACTCCGTCGCGACCATTGCTTCCGTACTCTCGACATATCCGTCAGGATGTGTCTCATGCATATCCGAAACTGGTAATGGATTCTCGGTAGACTCCACAGGAACTGCCGGTGCCAGCCAGGGTGTCCCTATAAGGTCGCCGGTATTGAAATAAGTGACTTCATTGGTCCATGGCTCTAAACGATTCGCGACTTCTTCCGCTGATTGGATCCGTTTCTGAGGGTCCTTTTCCATCATGTCAGCAATGAGTTCAACGAATTCTTCACTGACATCTGTACTAAACTGGCGAGGATGCCAAGGGTGCTCATTCAGGTGCCGTCTTGCCTTTTCTTTGGCACTACCGCCTGGGAATGGGACTTTACCTGTGATTGAGTAATACAGAGTACATCCCAATGAATAAATATCGGTAACCGTGGAAACCTCACGTGGATTACGAATCAGTTCTGGTGCCAGATAATCTGCCGTACCAACAATTTTCCCTGCACGCGGATCTTCGATTTCATTGTCCACAAATCCCGACAATCCAAGATCAGAGAGCTTTGCCGTTCCATCCTCGGTCACGAGAATATTTCCAGGCTTAATATCACGATGGATAAGCCCTTGCTGATGAGCATAATACAAGCCTTGTGCAATCTGCATGACAACGCCTGCCGCCTCGGCCACGGTTAACTTCCCTTGATTTCTAATTAGACGCCGTAGGTCATGCCCTGGCACATACTCGGTAACAAGAAAGTGAACTTTGCCATCGTGCCCAGCATCATAAGCTCGCACCAAATTTGGGTGATCCATTCTGGCCTGCAACTTAATTTCGCGATGGAAATTAGAAATGGCGTAGTCGGTCGTTTTGTCTAACGGGAGCACTTTAATCGCCGACACTCGGCCTAAAACCATATGCTCGCCCTTAAAGACCTGCCCCATTCCTCCTTGGCCAATCCAGCCCGTGATCACATAAGGCCCCAGATTAAATTTCGTGCGCCCACTCTTAAGCTGCTCCGCCTGATAATCTGAAATTACTCCGTTGTACACGAGCTGATCTGCTAGTTGTTCATCAGAAACCTCAACTTGCAGTATTTCCACTCCTTCAGAAGCTCGCTGAGCGTCCACAAGAGCGTCTAACGCATCTTTCATCTGCTCCTGAGTCACCAAGTCACTAATGAGCGCAGAGTGCTGAAAAACGGATTTGCGGGCCATAAGAAGGCACTATCATAATTAAGGAGATAAAGGGGGGGATTTATTCG
>Ga0315320_10003518_pt1 | contig 12837 bp, 7 predicted proteins | sample M140m21515metaG_FD_203458 | JGI IMG/M metagenome (GOLD analysis project Ga0315320, IMG submission 203458) | Ammonia-oxidizing marine archaeal communities from Monterey Bay, California, United States - M1 40m 21515 | ecosystem: Environmental > Aquatic > Marine > Coastal | place: USA: California...
GCGGTACGATCGCGTGCTGCGGGGACGGCGCGCTTGGCCCTTTAGTGCCTGGGTCGGATGCATCGATGGACCCTGGCACGTTTGGTGCGTCGGTGGGTATCCTGTACAACGTCACCTGGTTTCCAAACACCCCCGAGGCGCTCCAGAAGGTCCCGGAAGGCATCCAGAAACTCGCCGCCAAGGCTCCGATGCAGACCACGTTGATGGTGAGCTCCAACCCGCTGGTGGACGGTGCGGCGTGCGGGGGCGAGTACAACGCCCGCGCGTGCGCCGCCAGTTCACTCGCGGCGACGCCCGAGGCGGAGGAACGGCTGTGGAGGGAGGAAAGATTTCGGCTTGGCGACAGGGCAACCGCGCCGGGCAACCAGACGTGCGACGAGAAATCCGTCGTCGGTGAGTTACTTTCAATTCTCGGATTATGGGCGATTAGACTGACGTCGTGTTTTGTTCACAGCCGGTGACGAGGACGCGAAGGTGAGCGTATCGTGGTCTCATCTCTTTCGGCTGCCAAAGGACGTATCGTACGACGTCACTTGGCTGATGGGACACCAACACGTGGGCGGCAGGTCGATCCAGTTCATCAACGTGACGGACACGAACGCGCCGAATGTTCTATGCGACTCTAGGCCGACGTACGGCTCCACCCCAGGTACGTTTCTGTTTATTTTCGTATACCGCAATTGGACTGACGGCGTGTTTTGAAAATACAGGCGCCGTCGGCGACGAGGCCGGGTTCATCGTCAACATCGAGGGTTGCAGGTTCGACCCTCCGGTTCGACTCACGGGCGGGGAGACGTACGTGATACGGTCGGAATATGGCGCCGATGCCGAGAATTACGCACCCGCCGCGTTTCTCGGCTTGGAGGGCGTGATGGGGTACATGATCATGCGATACACCGTCCCGACCGAGTCGAAAGTCGGCGTGTTCTCGATGTCCGGCGAGAGGACCGTCGAGGGCGACCTGAGGCGCGCGCTCACGTCCAAAGGCGGCGGGCTGTGCGTCGCGAGCGTGGGAGATATAGTGGTGGCGGGCGGGCCGACAGCCGCGCCGGACCCGATCGCCACAAACGGCGAAGGCGTAGTCACAGACGCCGAGACGACTGAAGAAATTGAAGAAACCGAAGATGCCGAAGAGACCGAACCTTGGAGCTCCGTCCTGCTCAGCGCCGAGGACAACTTCACCATGTCGTGGAGGTTCACGGACGACACGTACTCCTCGATCGAGTTCAAGCTCTCGATGGATCGACCGACCTGGATGTCCATCGCCATTCACAAGCCCGGTGGCCACGGGATGGTCGAGGGCGACTACCTGGTTGTTCAGTCCATGGACGACGGTGATAACTTCCTGGTGCAGGAGATGTACACCGAGGCGTACGATCGCCCGCGGTCCAAGACGTTCTACGGACTCGCGGCGACGACGCGCGCGCTGTCCTCGGGTGACTGCGCCGTCGAGGTTTCCCCAGAGGGAATCGAGGCTGTCTTTGTGAGGACCGCCGCCGCCGCGCCCGATGACGACATGGGGGTGGACATCACGCGGGGTGTTCCCACGACGGTCGTGTGGGCGCACGGGCACGAAGGGTTCGCGATGGATTACCACTCCAGGCACCGCGGGACCGTTTCGGTGACGTGGTGATGAGGATGGTAACGTGCACGCGACGGGCGCGCCGGGGTAAGGACGAGCTGATGTACTCAGCAATTACGGCTTCTCTGATTTTCACCTTCTGATTTTTTATTTCTCCACATTGGATGCCAAAGCGCAGGCACCTGCTTCCATCTCGAACATTGCAGATATTCTTGTCGTCGGTGTTACACGATCATCACACCGTGAGCATCTCACCTGCAATGTTCGAGACTCTGGCTTTGGAACCAATCAAGCAGGTGCCCGCGCTTTGCCGCGGATCAGAAGGTGGAAACAACGCATCAGCTCGTCCTTGCCCAGACGCGAAGCAACACACGACACGAAACGAAACGAAACGAAACGACACGAACCGATACGATGAAATAACATCTCGACACGAATAAATCGCTACGCCTCGCTATTCTCTCTACTCACCGGGGCAGCTCGCCCGTCTGTTTCACATGCGCAAAAACCGCGGCGAGGCCGTGTTTCTGATACGCCGCCAGCGCGTCTCTCAGTCCATCCCCGTACACCTCCGTCGGGTCCGTCCGTATCTGGTTAGCCACAAACCCCGCCATGGCCGCCAGGTTATGTTCCTGCCCCCCCCCCCCCCGCCCCCGGGGCCCTTAGCGACCGCCCCCTTGCCGCCCCCCGAGTTACGACCCCCGACTCCCACGCCCATGGTCTCGATGCCCCTCGCGGCGGTGTTCTCCACCCACAGCAGCGCCATGAGCTGGCACAAACCCTCCTCGATCTTGGGCCGTAGCCGCGGGTACCCTCCCGCCATGCGTATGTACGCGTGGGTGCACTCGTGCGCCAGGATCGCACCCGCGCACACCGCGGGGAGACCGTATAAAACCACGACGGCGTTAACTACGGTGGCGCCGCGAGACTGACCCACCACCCGCTCGCTGAATCCCACCGGGAAGAACCCGCCGCCAAAGTCCGGGGTCCGTTCCACGGTGTACACCGTGTGTTCCTCGAAGAGACACAGCCCGCGGGTACGCGCGGTTCGACCCACGTGCCACCCTTCCTTGTCATCCGCGTCGTTGAGGGTATCCTGTGACACCAAGTGCAAGGGCGGTCGAGTCGGGAGCAGCGGCATGTCATGATTGGAGAAGAAGACGCACACGTCGTCGTACAGCGGCTGGCCGTCGTGCGTCGTGTCGATCACCGCGGTGGACGCGCACTCGAGGCACATCGCGCGTCCGTCGGGAAGCTCGGCGAACTCACCCCCGGTTGACCCCCCCGACCCGTCACCGCCCGACATAGACCCGTAGCCCCCCGCCGCTACGCCCCGTCCTCCGCGGGCCTCCATCCTGTCGCACCCGTCGCACCGCCTGGTCCCGTCGAGCTCGTGCTCGGGGCAGAACACCGTGCCCCAGTACGGGTGCGTCATGAACCGGACGCTCCCGCCGGCGATCCCGCGCCGGCCCCCCGTCTCGCCGATGAACTGGCAGCACACGCCGCACTTGGGCGCAAACCGGTCCTGGTAACAGGAGCGGTGGTACGGTGTACCTTCACGCACCGCGAAGTGGCTCTCGCCGATGGGTTTGGAACACGAGCCGCACTTGAAGCAGCCGCGGTGCCACTTGGATCCCATGGCGGTGATGTGTCCCTCGAACACGGACGGTGCGCGGAGGCACCCGGGGCACGCTCCGGGCGGGGCCCGGAAACCCGAGGGACCTGGGTCGGGACCCGCCGGCGCCGACCGGGACGGGGGACCGCCGCGTCCCGCTCGATCCTCCTCCTCCTGAAGAGCCCTGGCCAACGCCTCGTCGTCAGTCTCGGGCGGGCGGCTAGACGGACCCGTGGACAGGCGTGAACCGGCGTCCTCCTCCGCCTGTAACCGAGCCGCCAGCGCCGCGTCGCCTTCGTCGCCGGTGCCCCTGGGTGAAGGTCCATACCCGCCCCTTCCACTCGCCTCCTCTTCCTGCGCCTGCAGCGCACGCGCGAACGCCTCGTCGTCGTCCACGTGTGTCGCATCGCGTCCAGTTATTACCCCATGCGGTGACCCCCACCCGGAGTTGGTACCTCCCGTGGGTGTCTCCGGGTAGTACGGCGACCTCGGCGTCCGAACATTGGTCATCTCGGTCATCGGTTGCATCGGTATATCGTTGGGTTGGTGGACTGTGGGCGCGGTCCACGTCCCGCGCGGTGTGCCGGTGTTGCGCGCGATCTCGCCGTTCATCATGTGCCGACCCAGCGTGGTGTCGTGCGGCGTGGTGTCGTGCGGCGTCGGGGCGGACGGGTACGTCGGGCTCGTGTGCGGGTGATGGTGAGGGAATATCGGGCTCGTCGTGTGACCATGAGGCGTCGGCATGACGAACGACGGCGTCGCGTGGGCCTGGCTCGTGGACCGCGGGGATGGGTCGAATGGCTGGTTGGGGTAGAAGGCGTCCCGCGTGCGCGCGTTGATTCGCGTTTGTTCCTCGCGGTGGAGGCGCATTGCCATCGCCTCGTCGCTCTCCACGTCGCCCAGCTCGACGGCTTCGCCGGGAGCTGGACGTGGCCGCGCGGGGAGGGGCCGGGGGGCGTCGGGGGAGTTGCTCGAGTTCGCCACGCGGCTCTCCGCCATGGCCTGTGATGTCGGAGGGTGAAGTGGGGGCGTGTGGAGGTCAGATTAGGTCAGATTGAAGGGCGGTATCGGGAGGGATCGACGCATGGCGAAGGCGGTGTCGGCATTCTTCGTTTCTTTCCCGCGTCATCTGGGAGGCATGGAGGGGCGGGGGCGCACCTTCTGAAGCTGTTCCTCTTCAATCTGTGCGAGCGCGGCCTCTAAGCTGGTGCCATTCGGGGCGGCGGACCCGCCCGGCGCCCCCGAGGAGGACGCCGTGGAGGACGTCGTGCCCATCGGTGTGGCGACGTTAACTTCAGACTGAAGAAAACCAGCCCGCCGAGGAAAACCAATCTGGACCCCGCCCCACCCCTCACTTGGTCCCGTGCGCGCATCGTTCCACATGGCGGGACTGGAGGATGCGGCGGAGGATCTCCTCGAGCGACTCGGCGACATCGGGTGAGTGCCGACGACCCACCCACCGGCCCATCCACCCTTCCAACCACCGCCCGCCCGCCCGCCCATCGCGGCCAAACGAAAAGCGCACCACCCTGACCGTCTCCCCTCGCCTTCCCCTTCCCTCCGTCCAACACAGGGTGGCCGTCGAAGATGCGACCGTCGCGGACGTCACCGAGCGCACCAACGTGCCGGTCTTCAACCGAATCGCGCAGGCGCTCACCCAGGACGTCGTCGCGCTCCTCCCCACCGCGGGCGCGGACGACCTCGACGGGTGCGAGGCGGCGGCGAGCGCGGTCCATCGCTCCGTCGCGTCCGGCGCGCAGACCGACGACGTCGCGAGCGCCAAACGCGTGGAGCAAGGTCTGCGGCGACTGGCGGTGTCAATCGATAAAACCTCTCCCGCGGCGGGGTGTAAGACCCACGAGCTGCTCGAGATGCTCGCAGGTTACGTACAGGCTGGGACCATGCTCGCGAGGAGGAAAAGGCAATCCATTCCGAAGGATTCGGCGACAACCGACGCCATCGGTGACGACGCCGCGAAGGACGCCATGGACGTAGACGGCGCGTCGTCCTCGCGGATGGATGAGGTCCAATCGGAGCGGGCGTCGAGGGCGATGTGGCGGCTCGCCGACGCACTCGCGCACCTCGACGCCGGCGTGGCGGCCGCGTCGAGATCAATCCCGGGAGCCGATGGATCATCGAACTCAACGGGACCCGCCGCGGCGGACGTCGCGGCCGCGTCGCTCGATGCCGTGAAACGCGCGCTCGCCGCGTTACCCACGGACCACCTCGATTCCGTGTTCCCGGACGCGGATCCACGCGGTGACGCGCCCCCGGGGCTTCATACTGACCCAAAGTCGAGAGCGATTGTCGACGCCGTCGCCGACGAACTTCGAAAAGAGTACGCGCTGCGCAAAGAAACCGTCGCCCGCAGAGCCGGTGTCACCGTCCAGTCTTTCTCGTACAGTAAGCGGCTGCGGGACCAGCCGGATGTTGCCCGGGACTTTTTGAGACGCGCGGGCGCGGGGGGGACGCAGGCGCAAGGACGCGACGGTCTCCCCGTCGGCGGCGGCGTGTCCATCGCGGATGTCAAACGCGCGAAGACGGCGGACCTCGCGCGGTGTATCCTGCGTACCAACGCCGAGGCGCACCGCGTGTTGGACGCGTCGGTGAAGCGGGTGTTGATCGGGAACGTGCCGGACCGCGGGGGACGGACCGGGGAGGCGAGGGGGGCTGGCGGCGGACACATGCCGGAGTTTACAGCCCGAGTCGCCGGCGGCGGCGGTGCGACGCATCACGGGGGTGGCCGGGGCCGGGGCGGGGGTGGACGCGGGGGGTTCCAGGGTAAGGGCGGTAGGAAAGGCGGCGGCCGGGGTGGTGGGGGCGGACGAGGCGGTCGACGATGACGAAGGACGGCGGCGGTCTCTCTCAGGATATTCTAGAGGTACAAAACCAATATTCGCCAAAACTTCATGGAATACGGTTAGGCATTCGCCTTTGTGATTGCCCCTTAACCCCAATATTCGCCAAAACTTCATGGAATACGGTTAGACACTCGCCTTTATGATTGCCCCAGTGTTTGCGCTGGCACTCTCGCGAGCAGTACCTCGTGCACATGCAGCCTGGACAGTGGTTTGAGGGTTTGTTACCGCCGCAGTGAGCGCACTTTGGGTTTGCACCGCCCAGAATGGCGACAGCCGGCGAGAAACCCTTCGATGCGGCCCACTTGAAAACGGCCCTCGAGCGTTTGGGATCCTGAGAAACGAAAGGACGGTCATCGAATAGTAGTCCTGTCGGATTGTTCATGTACATTGTGGCGGTGACGCAGACGCGAATCATAACTTTTTCGCGGCTGAAGGCGCCGAGGATGTGCCTTGTCACCAACTGTTTCGGCTCAGCCAGCGCGTCGTATGACTCGACGGCTTTCTTGAAGTGGTCGATCGACTTATCAGCGTTGAAAGGAAAAGGAGAATCGGCCCTCACAGGCGCAACCGCTCCTCTGCCGCTATTCCAGTCAAAGTGCAGTGTCCCGAGGAGCGCGTGGGCTTCGCAATCGTTATGAACGTCGGCCGCTTCGAGCAGATACGCGAGTGCCGCGGCTGGACTCACGCAGGTCGCGAGTAATTGTCTAACCGCGTCGTTCTTGCATTCGAAATGCATTCTGGCCAACGTCAGCTTGGCAAAGAAGACGCCCAGTTCTGCGCACAGGCTCAGCAACTCGAGTAGGGGCAGCAGGGCATCAGGGCATCCCGACGCGACGTCCCCTCCAAATGCGCCCATCCATTTGACCGCATAAGAAGCCATGACGCTTGCGAACAGATCTATAATCAGTATCCTCTCAACACATTCAACGTCAGGGTTGTCATTGTGCAGCTGCAATCCGATCTCACGGATGGCTCGCAGGTCTCCGGGGCTTGCACGGCTGAACCACCTCAAGCATTCAATCGCTTCGTTTCCGTGAAGTAAATATCTCTGAGCGCTATCCAAGAGGAGGACGCAACGGCATAAGGCGATCAGCTTGACGGTGTCGTCGTCAAAATTGTGCTCGGACGTGAAAATTAGATCCGGCAACGCCTGCATGGCTTCGTCCGCGGGGAAGTGACGGACGTCGCGTCGGGATCCTCGGAATGAATCTCGCTTTTTCCTCGGAGCGGAAGACGAACAGACATTTCCTCGGAAGTGGAGACAGGGACCGAGTGATGCGACGTGTGCACTGCAGCAGGTCAGCACTTCGCCGCGCGCGTTTCTGCAGCACCATAGACGGGGACTACGGCATAAGGTGATCAGCTTGACGGTGTCGTCGTCAGCAGAAGGTAGACTATCATTTTTACAAGTCCGTCGTGACTAAGAGTTAATAGGAATCATCACGCGTGTACGTGCCCGGATGCGGCGAGGGCATCCTGCGTCGCCCTGAGCGCCTCCGACACGGTGCCGTATCCGCTCGCTTCCACCCGTTGCGCCGCCGCCGCCACCACTGCCGGCGCCAGACCCGCCAGACCCACCACCCGGCACTTGGCACCGTTCAGTGGCCACTCCAGCGGCACGTCCACCGCCGCCACCGCGCCACCCGCGCCGCCGTACAGCCCGACCCGAATCTGCGCCGCGCTCACGCTCCAGTCCATCGGGCACGTCCTCGCCAACACGCCTAGGGCCTCGCACCTCGCGTGCGTGGCCGCGATGCGAACCTTGACTTCCGCGACGAGCTTCTGAAGATTCGCCTCCGCCGCGCCCATCGCGGTCACCGTCGCGACGATGTCGTCGATGGGTACACCCGCGGGTGTAAGCGCCGCGCCCTTGACCGCGGTGGTACCGGGGTGGAAGGTGACGGTGAGCGTGTGGGTCTCGTCGTGCGGCGGCGCCGGGACGGTCGCGGCGAAAGCGTCGTTCACCGTGGCCATGGCGGGCGCCGGCGTGGCATCCACGGCGGTGGTCAGTTTGAGCACCAGGGATCCACCGATCGGGTCGCTGGTCACGATGGCGCAGCCGGTGAGGCGCTCGATGAGCGTCTTCTGCTCGGCGATCACCGCGCGTGTCTCGGCGATCTGCGCGGTCGCCGCCGCCTCCCGCTGCGCGGTTCGGCCGAGTCCAGCGATGATCTTGAGCTCGGCATCCGCGCTCGCGAGCTCAGCCTCTTCGGGCTCGAGTGATGCCTTCATGGCGGCGGCTTCGCGGTCCCGCGACCTCAGCGCGGCGCCCACCATCCTCGCCTGCGCGTCCAGGGATGCCAGCGCGGCCCTGGCATCTTCCGTGGACAGCTTCTCGTCCTCGGGGTTTGGAAGGACTCGGTTGTTCGCCTCGCCCGCGTTGAGCTCGGCGGCTTCAGCTTCCCGTTCCAGCTGCTCGAGCGCGGCGACGCGCGTTGCGAGTGCGGCGTGCTCCGCGGCGAACGCGTTCGCGGCGCCGCCCACCGCGCGCACGAGCTCCTCGACCTGTTTCTCCTCCGCGTCGTTGGCATCCTTCAGCCGTTTGAGTTCCGCGTTTCGAGCCTTGAACTCGTCGCTCTCCGTTGGTGGCGCGGACGGGACGGGCTTGGACTCCAGGATGGACTTGAGGAACGCGCGCTCGGTGCCGAGCTCGATGGTTCCGAACTTCAGGCGCTTGATGTTGGTCTTGATGCGCTCCAAGTCGCTCTCGCCGTTGCCCAGCGCCTTCTCCGTCGCGCCGTCCAGGATCTTGCGCAAGGAATCTTGCGTCTGGTTGAGCTCCGCCAGGGCGCGCCTGAAGGTGGCGGTATCCGGGTTGGCCTTCAACGCGCGCATGGCGTCGCCGTTGCGAAACAGACCCGGGGAGTGGACGGAGATGTCCTCGAAGGAGAGCTCCTTGGCGATCTCCCGGGTGTGCACGTTCATCGTCGCCTCGGTCTGTGCGGCCATGACTTCCCGACGGGTGAAAATTCGCGACGCGACCTGACGGACGGTGCGGGACGCGGGCGCGCTGCGGTGGGTCACACGCGGTGCCGACGCGTCGCGCGGGTCCTCACGTGACGATGTACCGAGCGACTGGACCGGTGTTGGGACCGGGACACAGCGCTGCCTGGGAACAGTGACCACGGGCGGGCTCCACCCGGCGTTTCTTACCCCCATTTTCTCGGACAAGCTGACTTCACCGGGTTCGAACTGGCTGGTCTCGAAACACAACGGGTCGAAGAGAACTTTCGTATGACTGTTGAGTAGTGAGAACACCCGCGCGTGTGAGACTCGAAACCCAAAATACGATGAAACTTCCGTACGGAACCAAGGACAGATCATGGTGATGACGCGTCATGACGTGTAATAAATCTGAAAAGTATCTCCTGAGCCACTGGGATGGGAGAGTGGGGTGACAAATCTTGAGTTGTGACCTGGCGGCTGTGCCGGTCGACAGAAACGTGAGAACGCGACTCTTCGGCAGTCACGGGCGAGGTCAAAGTTCCGGCTCGACCGACACGCGCCACTCTGAAGTGCGCGGTGGGCACTAGGGGACACGGGGCGGCCTTTCTTGTCACGAGGAGGGTCGCGCGCCATGTTCTCCACCTTTCAGGGCGGACCCTTCGTGGAGGTCTTCACCCCGCAGGTACGTACGCGCGCCGACCGACACTCGCATCTCCCGGAACTCTCGAATGTCGTAGAGTTCGAGAAATATCCAGGAAATGGGGGGCCCACGTGCGCGAGGCGGGAACCGCCGTGCGCCCTGGATCGTCTACTCGAGGCCCGTTCGATTGTCGCGCGACTCGCCCGAACGACCCTGGAACCCGCGCCGTTGAGATACACTCGTGTGTCTTCCCGCCCACACCGCACGTCGCCCGCCCTTGCCTCGACCTCCACCGCGATCAACACGCCTCCTGCTGACCCCACCTCTCCCGCTCCGTGATGTTTGACCAACAGGGGAAGGACCCGACGGAGGGATGGAAGATGCTGGGGGGTAAATGCGTCAAGCGCATGTACGAGAAGGGCGTCAAGGGATACGTGCATCACATAGGCGGACCGCCCGGGCTGAAGATGCAGCTCCCCGCGGACGAGAGACGAGGACGTGAGCGCCCGCCAGCATTTTCCCCAGCGTTTTCCCGCTTTCCGCGACTTTTCGCTCCACCCGGACCGCCCGTGCCGACCGCCGAGATCGCGCCCCGGATCCACCCTGACCTTCCCCGATCCCGCTCCTCCAAACCCGCAGTCGGACTCAAGCAGCCGTACCTGGTGTTCCAGGTGCTCCTCCCACTCGGGCAGCACGTCTCGCTCGAGGTCGTCGTCGCAGACGCGGAAGGCACCCGGCGAAGGCTCCTCCTCTCCACCTCATTCACCGACGTCAAGACTTCGCCGCTGCACTGCCAGGTTCCGTTACCGACGCCGCTAGTCCCAACAGCTCGGTGGCTCAACCTCGTGCTGGACCTCCCGGCGTTAGTCCACGCGCTGTTCAACGCGGAGTTTAAGTCCACGGAGGGTGTCGGCGTAGGCGCCACGTGCCGGCTTCGGAAGATCTTCACAATGAGATCGCCACCCGTGGAACACGGCGTGGACCGGGCGGTGGAAGATGAAGCGGCGCGGATCAAGGGCGGGTTCGGCATGGATGCCGGTCAGACGGGCGGCGATCTGGGCATCCACGGGTTCGGGTTCGGGCCCGGTGACGCGTCGAACGGTGCGGGCTCGAGGGACAACGGGGCTTACGGGTCGGCGGTGCCGGAGCCGGTGCCCCGCGCCGCTGATTTTCTCCCCGGCGTGGACAGGGCCACCTTACTCCTGGATCCACACAAGCTGATGGCGTGCCGCGTGGCGTTACCCCGCGCGTACACAGGCGGCGAGCGGGGGAGCAGCCGCGAGGGGGGTGTCAGAGAGAGGGAGGCGGAGGATCTCGGGTTGGGTGTCGCCGGGATGAGGATCGGGGGGAGTCGAATCGGGGGCAGCCCGGGGGGGAGCCACCACTTCAGCTACTCCGCACCCACGAGCGCGCGCAAGCAGTCGTCGAGTGGCGGATCACGCGGCGGGTCACGCGGCAGCGACGGCGTTCGGCTCGCCTTTGGCTCACGCGTCGGTCCAGCGTCCACCCCACCCTCGAGGAACAGGAGCAGGCCGACGTCGCAGCCCGACAGCGCGTGGGCCCGGTCGAGCCCGACGCAGGGCGGACACCACTCACGGTCACGGGACGGAACCCCGGGCGGGTCCGGTACGCGGAACGAGCGGTTCAACGAGGACCTGGCGAGTTACTTCGCCGCGCAAGGCCACGGGCGGTCCAGCGGGTTCATCGACAAACTGAGCAGACGCAACTCGATGGACCGAGATATCGCGTCGAGCGGGGCTGACGGGAAGGGTGGTGGACTGCCGTACGTGGACGCGAGGCCCAAGCCGCCGCCTGGTTATGCGAGTCCCGCGCGGGGTGACCGGTTGGGCGGGTCGCAGGCTGACTGGGGCGACGACATGGCGGCGTTGGGGGATCTCGGGGCGAGCCCGAGGAGTCCCGGGCGGCGATCGCTCGGTGGGTCCCCTCGGTCGGTGACGTTCGGCGCGAGCCCCAAGACGCCGGGGCACATGGCACGGAGGGCGCACGTAAATGCCCAGCCGCGCGCGCACACCGTCGGGGCTTTGGGTGGGTCCAATCGGCGCCAGTCACACGCGGCGGCGTCCCCGTCGAGGTCGAGTCGTGACTGGGATCGGCTTCCCGGACTCGTATCCCCGGGCGGGAGCGGCCGCGGGGGCTGTTTGTTTCCGGACGACGACGTCGACATGGGCGGGTCCATGCGTGTGTCCTCCGTGAGCCGCAGCTTCGATCGTGGCGGCGGTCCGGTGGTGAACCACTTCCCCACGCGGCTCTCGCGGCGGTCCTCGGGGTCGGGGTCGCCAAATTCCGGGTCGGGCGGCGACGAGGACGAACCGACGGTGACCCCGCGACCCCCGCCGGGTCACGCGTACTCGAGCAGGAGGTACGCCGACGAGTACGAAGATTCGGACGCGTTGCCGAACATAGACTCGGCGCTGGGCCTGTCCAACTCGTCCCTGGACAAGTTCATCGTCGCTGCAAACGGGGGGGGACATAATAACGGACGGAACGCGCCGCCCCCGCTGGTGATACCCGGGTTCTCCAATCAATTGGAGGATGACGACGTGGTGACCTTCGTTGAGCCCCCCGAGCGGTCCGTCAAGTCCCCGTGCCACCCTAACGGGTTCGGCGGCTACTATGACGACACGCAGCTCGCCGCCGACCTCGACTCGCCCTCCGCGGGTCTGAACGGTCGGCCCGGGCGGAGGATATACGGCGGCCGAGGACGTGGCGGACGGGGGGTCAAGGGGTCGGTCGAACGGACCATCCGAACGCCGTCTAAACTTCACGCGCAGGCAGAAGAGGGCGTCTACATGGACGGCGAGGGGCCCGGCGGGGTTGGTCAAGGGGAGAACGCGCGAGGAGACTCGAGGGCGGCGTCCGAGGTTGGCGACGAGGAACACCCGACGCACGACGAGGACCCCGACGGCGAGCACCCCGAGCCAATCGCGCAGACGCTCGAACCCCACCGCGACTCCAACGGCATAGCGTACTACCCCAACGGCTCCGAACGGGTCCACGACGACGACGACGGCCTCGGGCTCTCCTCCGACGACGAGTCCGGGCAGCTCAAGATGATGCGCGAGAGCCAGATCATCGGCGTGTCCGACTACGCGATGTACTCGCGAGGGGGCGATGGGTCTGTGCCGCCGTCGCGGGGGTACTCGCGAGGGGCGGATAGCACCACGAGCGGTGA
>Ga0315320_10003523_pt1 | contig 12824 bp, 10 predicted proteins | sample M140m21515metaG_FD_203458 | JGI IMG/M metagenome (GOLD analysis project Ga0315320, IMG submission 203458) | Ammonia-oxidizing marine archaeal communities from Monterey Bay, California, United States - M1 40m 21515 | ecosystem: Environmental > Aquatic > Marine > Coastal | place: USA: California...
ACGGGAGAGCTTTGCAGGCATCTGCACTAAAGAAATGGGCAGATGGGACACCAGAAAAAAGCCAAGTAGAGTTCCTCAAGAGGTCTGAAATGAATCACAAAGCAAGATATGGTGATTGGAATGCTGAATTAGAAAAATAATATTTTTCATATATTTTCGCCATCTAATGTACCAGGCCTAAGTTGCCAGACACATATCTCATATCTTCCAGATAAAGCACCGCCTCTTTTGGTGGTTGAAATTTTCAGTATGTCTTTGTCTTTTGATAACACATTACCCAACTGTTGCGGTGTAGTACCATGCCTCATGGTTGAATTAACATGTTCTAGTATTTCTGTAGTATTAGCTTCTCCTTTTAAATCTAAAAATTTTTTTATTTTTTGTCTTAATCTTGTAGTTCTCATATTCATTCCTCTTTTCTATTTTATTGATCTATCGTGATATTTTACCCATTCTTTTGTAGCCCACTCTGAAAGTGGAAATTCTTTATCGATCATCCCACTTTTCCTAACTACTCCTATCCTAATGATGGAATCGTCAGATTCCAGAAACTCTGCTATATTATAATTGGACTGATCATTTTTTTTCCTCAGCCATTGATATATTTCAGAAGTATTTCTAGGTTTATTTGACAAATATTTTTTGATAGAAATGCGTAAATCGTTAACATCCATATTTATCACCTCAGTTGTCTAGTAGTCCGCATTCGCGAAGGATGTTTGAGAGGAGAGCGGGGGGTAATATAATAGTTATGTATGTTAATATCATGTTTGGTTACATATTGTTCCTTTAAATCATAAGATTTTTATGATTAAATAAGATATTATGAAGCGCAGATATAATTTCCAATGGAAATATGTAACTATTTGTAATTAAAAAAGATAATTTTATACATATAATATGTTTAGATTAATTCAGAGGGCTACATTAGTGTCATTTGATTTCAAAAAACCAATAGAAATTGGTGCAGAAAATACACCTAAAAAAATAAGAAGTAAGTATAGACTCAGGTTGATGAATAGACTATCAGAGAGACAAGAAACTGTTGGCGAGTTAGCTAAATCTGTAGGACTAAGAATGCCTCATGCATCTGCTGAAATTAAAAGAATGCGGCAAGAAAAGTTAGTTTCCAGTGATTTGGAGATGGGAAGCAGGGGTGCAAAAATAAGATTAACTGGAACGGGAATGAAAGTACTTGAAATGGATGAATGGTACAAAGCAAAAGAAGCATTGCCGATAGCTAAAGACAATGATAAAATTTGTGTACTTTACAGAGAAGGTGCAGACATACTATTTGCATTCTTGAAGCAGCCGGAAGAGTCTTTGATACTAGTGCCAGATAGATCAACTGATTCCAAGGGAAATGAGGGGGTGTCTTGGAATTGGGCCAAATTAAATCATTCTGATTTGAGATGGTTTAATTTGAATGACAAAACTATTAGTAGAAATGAACCAAACATACTTGATCCACAAAATATTGAATCATATGGTAATAATAATGAAATTATTGGAATTGTTAGAGGAAGACTAATCAAGGGAGAAAATATTATATCGATATCAACAGGAGAGTGGTTTGGGCAACCTGACTTTAGGCCTATTTCCCTATTGTCTGAGAGTAGTTATCACAGAGGTTCATGGGCCCTCGGAGTATACCACCAACTTTCCCCAATTATTAGACCAAAGAATACAATTGTAGCTTTAATGGAAGATAATTTATACAAATCAATGTTGCTAAGAATAGCCAGAAAAAATGCATTACTAATTGGGGATTTGAGAGGCGTTACAACTATAGAAAGTGTTTACCCTTTGAGTGTTTTAGATTATTGGATTAAAATTGCTCATCCGAGGATATCTAATCTAGAAAAGAAAAAACGTTTAAATGCCTTGAAAGAAAAAATTTCTACAAAAAAAAGAGTAAAAATATCTGATTCTACATGGAGGAAGTTTAGAAAAGACTGGAATGAGACAATATTTGATAAAGATGAATTTTCTAAAGATTTGGAAACTAGAAGATTGGGTAAAAATGCAGTAGATTCAATTGTGCAATGGAGTGCATCACTAGACAATAGTTTGCAATTAGTAATAGATTTAACTGAGGAAATTTCGAATGAAACAATGTTGAAATTATCATTATGTGATAAATTAAGACTATTAATAATGAAAGAAGATAACAAATTTTTCAATAATTTCGATATGCTAAAAGTGGATGAGAAAAGGCCTTTGCCCTGGTTAGAATTTGTCACAAAAAGGGGCAAAATTTTACCACTTAAACTAATAGAAGAGGGATATAAAGATGTATCAATAGAAGAAATAGACGGGTCAGACATAAACCCGTGGAAACTTTTAGGACTAGAGGTGAAAAATAAAATAGTGAGTCAAGAATTTGGAGGAGAGTATTTGTCCGTAATAATGTCATCAATTTCTCAATATCCGTCAGGCGATGAAAGCTGGGCAAATCAAATGGAAGCAAGATATCCATTGGCTGCTTGGATAGCCTCACCCGACAAAGGCAGATGGCCCAGGTGGCAGAGATTGAGAGGGCGCATAGATTCTGAATGGTTAGCACTACTAAATCTAGATTTCTTGCCTATTGAAAAATTGGTTGAAATTTCTGATGAGGCCCCAGATTCAGTCCTAGATATGTTTTCAAATAAATTAAAAATTAAATTAAGAGAAGATCCAGATATATTTTTAAGAACAAGACCTATAATGGAATCGCGAAAGGCATCTAGAGGAGTATCTTGGATTGCAGCACAGTTCCTATCCAATGCTCCATGGTTATCAAAAGCTACATATTTAGATATGCTAGAATGGTCGATAGATGCGTGGTTAAGGAATCCTCCAATAAATTCTCTCGAAGCGATCAAAGGAGTCTATTGGCTATTTTCAAATGAGAATAATGATTTGATGAAGATAGATGAATTGATGTATAAAATAAAGAATAAAAACAAAAAGTTAGATAATATTAATGAAGTAAAAATATGGTCAAATATGATAGACATGATATTGGATAACAAAAAACTAGATGGTAACGAAACAAGATTGATAATTGAGAAAATGCCATCAGATTGGTGGGCAGTGGAATCTCAAAACATATTACTTAGAGGAATTCGTCATGAAGAAGGTTTTAAATGGGTTTTAGAACAAAATATACCATGGTGTTCTACCATATTAAGGAAGAAAGGAGAGGAGAATAATGTCCCAGGTTTATCTTCAAAAAAACATCCTGGTAGTGATTTCACCATCATCAGTGAAATAGAAAGATTGATGCATGCTTCAATAAGTGATTCAATAATGGATTTATATGACTCGATGAATAACGCAATTAGGCAATTATCTCCAATCTCAGGAAGGACGCATGAGTTGGTAGGTTGGTTGGCACAACCAGTGGAAAAATGGCCTTATTTCTCCACGAATGAGTCATTAAATGGTGATATTGAAGTTACAGAGAGGATAATGAAAAGGATTTCTGGTTATGATTGTGATTACATACAAGGGAGTAATTGATATTTAATTTTGACCGTGACATTCTTTTAGTACGAGTCAGGGGGTTAATTGCCCAAGCGGCAACACCGTGATGACGAAGCCACCACGCCGGAGGAATAGGATGATTTATGGTACCACGTTTGGGAAACCACTTGTCGAAGACCATGAGGACCTATTAGGGATGAACCATGGAGCAAAACAAGTGGCCGGATTGTGATAGGTCCCCTGAGGACTGAAAGGAATGAATCAAGGGACTACCACACAGTCCTACAGACGTCCCGGGGTGGGTCAGGCGCCAGAGTAAAACTGTGAAGGTAGCCGTTACACCTCGGGGCACATAATTTTGAAGTACCTGTAGTGATTAAAATGTATGATTTAGGCCTTGTTGGAGGGACTTTTGATAGGTTTCATGCCGGACACAAAAAATTAATATACGGTGCATTGGAAAAATGTAATAAAATTGAAATTTGGATAGTTTCTGATGAAATAGCCCTCAAAAAAAATCCATTAACGATGAAATTTATAGATCGAAAAAACGAGATAATTGATAATTTAGATGTGGATGTATCAAATAAAATCAATTTTGGAGTATTGGAAAATAGATTTGGCCCTGCTCCAAAACACCCTACTGCTACAGCGATTATCTGTACTGATGAAACGAAAGATATGTGCATAGAAATTAATAAAATGAGGCGAGAACAAAAATTGGATAATTTAGAAATAATCGAAATAGAGCATCAGAATGCATGGGATGGTCGGCCAATATCAAGTACCAGAATAAGGAACGGTGAAATAGATAGAGAAGGGAGATCTTGGATAAGTCAGTATTTTAATTCTGTATTTAATGATGGAATTACAGAACGGCTGGTGATGACTGAATCCGCAGGAGAAATGTTAAAACAGCCATTTGGGGAATTAATAGAAGGTAAAACTGAAGATTACGCTCATGCCATGAGGATTATGTTAGAAAAATATGGAAATGAAGATGTTCCACTAATTACTGTCGGGGATGTTACAACCTTATCTTTACAGGAATTAAATAGATGTGCAGATATATCATTCATAGATGGTAAAACAAAAAGAAAAATATGGAGGCATGCAGATAATATTGAAATTGACAAATATGATAATTTATTCAAATGCGTGAATCCTGCAGGAAGTCTGTCTAAATCTTTATTTGAAGCATGTAAAATATCACTTGAAAAATGGTTGATTGATAAATCTACTAGTATAATAGACGTAGAGGGAGAAGAAGATTTAGCCCCTCTGTTAATACATCTATTTGCTCCTTTGGGGTCGATAGTAGTTTATGGCCAGCCTGGTAGAGGAATTGTAGTCAGAATAACCGAAGAAGAAAGTAAATTAAGATGCAAGGATATATTATCCAGTTTTGTTTCTTTATAAATTCATCATTCGGAATCAGTGAATATTGAAATTCCATATCCAATAGAGACTAAAGTTATAGTAACTGAATAAATTCCAGGATCTAGCCAAGTTTCAAAAAAAACACTCCAAGTTATATAGAAAATTGGCCCTAGAAGAATTATCCAGGACCCTAACGAAGATAGGAAGTCTTTGTCTTTTGAAAGTAAGTTATCTCCGAAGGATGAAAGGTCGGATGATAGTGTTGCCAATAATGTATTTTCTTTACTCACAGAATTACGCATGCCAATGCACCCCAGTAAACAAAAAGATAACGATGTCAATAAGAATACTAAGTCGCCAAGGACCAATTCTGTGGAGTTAGTATTCGAAGTGCCTGAAAAGAAGAAACCAGCCCACAAAGCCTTTTTTCCAGAGTAGGCACCAATTGTCAAGTTGACTACATTTAGAGTTAATCCCCATACACCTATAATTAGTAAAATCCGAGATAGTGTCATACTTGGCCTAATTAGAGAGGCTTTCCAATCTACCGCATTGTCACTCATTATTTGCTGCGAATTATCCCTTTCGTATAATGATTATCGATGGCCATGAAGGACTATAGTTTTGATTGGAGTTTGTATTTACCGAGAGCGGCCTCCTCTACTAAGGGTTCATTTTCACTGATTAAAGAGATGCAATCTATTGCTTTAGGTGTGGTAAGGTTAACTTGTTTACTTCTGCCTCCTCTTCCCTTACTTACGTTTCTAGCGATTATGAGGCCTAGTGTATCTAACTCGTTTAACAGAGAAGAAACTCTACGAGTAGTTAGAGGTTCTATGTTTATCAGAAAACAAGCATCTGCATATGTTCGAAAAATGTCGCCTGTAGAAATGTTCTTTAAACCATTATCTTCATTTAGACAAATTGAAAGAAGGACTAATTTTTGATGTAAAGGAAGAGTCTTGAGGACAGGCGTTACTTGATCATATTCTAGCTGGCTTTGGGCTATTTTGACGTGTCTTGTTTCTACGCTTTGTTGGGAATTTTGTTCTGCCTTTTGGACTGATATTCTGAGCAGGTCTAATGCCCTTCTAGCATCGCCATGTTCTTGGGCTGCCAAGGCGGCACATAAGCTGATTACTCCATCTTCTAAAATTCCTTTTTTTAATCCATCCTCTACCCTTTTCGACAAAATATTTTCTATCTCCGATGAACCATATGGATGAAATATTATATCTTCTTGACTAAGTCTGGAGGTAACCCTAGGATCTAATTGCTGAGTGAAATTTAGATCATTGCTGATGCCTATAATACAACACCTAGAGTTAGATAGTCGAGTATTGATATTTGTTAAATTATACAGTAAGCCATCTCCTGCTCTAGATACTAGGTTATCAATCTCGTCGAGTACAATTATATGGACTCCTCCTATCCTATCCATCCTATTGATCAAAGTTTCCAAAACTCGGTCTGTGGGCCAACCAGTGAAGGGGACGGTGGCATCGCCACGTTCTTCGAGTTCAGAAGCGATTTGCTGAATTACTCTATATTTTGTATCGACACTTCTACAATTTATTTCATAAGCATGTACTTTCTTATCTAGCTCATTTCCTTTTTCCCTTAGCTGTCGTAGGACATATCTAGTAACAACTGTCTTACCTGCTCCAGGCACGCCATAAAGAAGCATATTTGAAGGGATATGCCCATGTAATGCATCCACGAGATTTTTGACTAGTGAATCGATCTCGTTTTCTCTATGTGGTAATCTTGCTGGTTCAAATGCATGATCGAAAATTTTTCTATTCATGAATAAGCTTTCCTGGCCAAGAATTTTCTCGAAAATATTCCCGTCCATTTTTCACACAACGTCCTAAAAACATATGCTGATGCATTAATTCAACTTACGAGTTAATAGCGCACTAACATATGTCTTCTTGCGAGTAAGTCAAAGATAATAAGTATGCCTTAGAAGATGAATAAGTGATTTGGATTATAGGACTAAATAGAGGAGTTTATTATTTTTGTATTGAAGCATCATTGTTGCTAATTTTGAAATCCTTGTCATGCGATATTTCCAATACATCTCCATCTTCTAATTGGTATACTTCATTCGGCAAGTTAGGCAATGGAAAGCCTCCATTTGAATTTACTGAATTTGAAAAATTATGTGTAACTAAAACAAAAGTATTTGGAAATTTCTTGGAAAAGCTCCTTACGTCATTTGGAGTAAAATGGTATGGGAAATTTCCTATATCAGGCATACCCATTTCTAGGATAACTATATCTGCTTTTTCGGCTCTTTTTTCTATTTCTTGACAAGGTCCAGAGTCCCCACAATGTAATAAAATCAGGCCACTACTATGCCTTAATTCATAACCATGAGGATCTGTTTCAGGAGTATGACAAACTGGAAATCTCTCAAATTCCCAATCAGTATCTATTAAATTTCTATTTTCTTCTTCGAACCAATTGGCAATAGTTACAGTATCCTCTAGACTCCCTGGGAATCCAACATTACAAAGTTCTGATAATATTTTTTTCCCTCCTGGCCTAAGATAAATATTCAATTTTTTTTTTAATTCGGGATCAGTTATAAATTTTCTTTCAAGTAAAAGAAAAGGAAAACCGAAAGTATGATCTGCATGCCAGTGCGTGAATAGTAAGTGTTCAATATCAGAAGTACCTATCCCTCCTCTGCGAAGTTGAGATATTAACGTCGGAGGAGAGTCGATTAAAATTTTTTTATCGATTAAAACTAGAGAATGAAGTCTACCCGGAGGAGCAAAGGCATTTCCAGTTCCCAAGAAGTCGATGCGAATCATGCTTGTGGATTGCGTGTCTATAATATGACTTAATTACTTCGATATTGAAAAAGTGCTTATCTTCTTCAGCATCCATTCATAAACATGTTTCAACTCGGACAGATTAGTAGTTGGAGTTAAATTATGTCTAAAGTTACTAAATCTCAATGGAATGCTAAAAATCCATATACATCTTATCTGAATGAAAATTATGTTCTGAATGGAAAAGGATCGGGTAAAGAAACTAGACATATTGTATTTGATTTAGGTGATTCTGGTCTAGAATACAAAGCTGGTGATGCACTTGGGGTAATTCCAATTTGCAACTCTAATCTTGTTGAGGAAGTATTAGCGATTTGTAATTTTTCTGGTGAAGAAATAGTAGATACTCATTTAGGCCAGTGTACACTAAAAGAAGCGCTCGAAACACGATACGAAATACATAGATTGACAAAAAAATGGATTGTAAAATTAGGAGAACATTTTGATAGCTCAACAGAAGATGTTAAAATAAAGATTATCAAAAGAAAAAGAGTATCGGAAAAAAATGGAATTGTGATTTTAGATTGGGAGGGCACTGGAGATGATGATGATGTACCAAATGGGTATGAAGAAGTAGGATCTATCTCTGATCCTAGTTTGGCACTTTGGAAAGGATTGTGTACGAATGAAAAAGCAATGGAAGAATATATTTGGTCTAGAGATTATATCGACGCGTTAAATGATTTTGGTAGCATAAATTTCAGTGCACAGGATTTATTGGAAGGGATGGATAGATTGAAGCCAAGACTTTACTCAATTGCAAGTAGCCCGGAATTTGAGCCGGGCACAGTACACCTTACGGTAGGCATAGTTAGATATTCACATCATGGCAGAGATAAAGCAGGCTTATGTACTGGTTTTTTATCTGATATGTGTGAAGTAAAAGAAACAGGAATTGGAATATTTATGTCCCCAACCAGATCATTTGTCTTGCCTGAAGATAAATCGAAAGACATCATAATGGTTGGCCCGGGAACAGGCATTGCTCCGTTCAGAGCTTTTCTTGAGCAAAGAGAAATCGATAATGCAACAGGTAAGAATTGGTTATTTTTTGGTGATTGGACTGAAAAAGGAGAGTACTACTATAAAGAAGAAATGGAAGAATGGAAAGAAAAGGGAATTCTAAACAAACATGATTTAGCGTGGTCACGTACAGGAGAAGATAAGGTGTATGTCCAGCATTTAATGGATAAAAATGGAAGAGAAATATGGGAATGGATAGATAATGGAGCATATTTTTATGTATGTGGGGATAAATCAAGAATGGCAAAGGATGTCCATAAAACCTTGATAAGAATTTGTTCCGAACATGGAGATATGAGTAATGAAGAAGCTACGGAATTCGTAGAGACTAGAATGATGAAAACAGAAAAAAGATACCTGAGAGATGTGTACTGAATTTTTAAAGGCTACCAGTTATTCGAATTAACAAAGGTAACGTCATGTTCCGCCGTGTTCTAATTGCAAATAGAGGGGAAATAGCCCTAAGAATAATCAGATCTCTTCGTTATCTTGATATCGAAGTTGCGATAATATATGGCAAAGAAGACCGTTTGTCACTTCCTGTTAGATTGGCCGATGAAGGAATATATATTCCTCGTGATGATCCATTAGCATCTTATTTAGATATTGAAGCAATAGTAAAAGCAGCGGTAGAAATAGGCGTTGATGCTGTTCATCCTGGATATGGTTTTTTGGCCGAAAATCCAACTTTTGCTAGGAGGTTAGAGGAAGAGGGCATAAAATTCATCGGCCCTAATTCTGAGGTATTAAAGATATTAGGAGATAAAATTTCTGCTCGTGAAATAATGGCAAAAGCTGGATTGCCTGTAGCGAAGGGTTCTGATGAACCAGTTACGAATGTAGATGAAGCAAAAAAAATAGCCGAGGAGATAGGTTTTCCTTTAATCATCAAAGCTGCTGCTGGTGGAGGCGGGATAGGGATGCAAGTAGTGAATAATGACGATGATTTTGAAAGTGCACTAAATCTTTGTCGGGGTAGAGCGCTGTCGGCGTTCGGAGACGACCGAGTATTCATAGAGAAATTTATTGATGGGGCTCAACATATTGAATTCCAAGTATTGAGTGATGGAAAAAGGGCTATACATTTTGGAGAAAGATTTTGTTCGATTCAAAGAAGACATCAAAAAATAATAGAAGAAGGTCCGTGGCTCAGTAATGATGAAAGAAATGAAATTGGAGATATAGTAGTTAAAGGCGCTAAATTAGTAGGATATGAGGGTCTAGCAACATTTGAGTTCTTAAGAGATAGAGAAGGTAATTTCTATTTCTTAGAGGTTAATCCAAGAGTACAGGTTGAACATACAGTTACTGAGATGATTGTGGGCATAGATTTGGTAGCATTAGGGATTAAAATTGCAGCAGGTGAAGAATTAGCAATAACACAAGATGAAGTGAAGATTAAAGGGCATGCTATTGAAGCAAGAATAAATGCTGAAAATCCATGGACACTAGAGCCCTCACCAGGGAGAGTTTGGGAATGTATTTGGCCTGGAGGACAAGGAGTCAGAGTTGATTCCCATATTCATACTGGTTATGATGTTCCAGCATCATTTGACTCCCTTCTCGCCAAAATAATTACATGGGCGCCAACTAGAAATGAGGCCATTAAAAAAATGATTGCTGCGCTGGACGAAGTGATTTTAACCGGATTGGATACCCTGATTCCACTTCATAAAAAAATCCTAACAGAAGAAGATTTCAATAATAAAGAAATAACTATTAAATATCTTGAAGACCATCAATTTTTAACAATGAGGACAGAATAATGGATTTAGTAATAGTTGGAAGCATTGGTTATGACGATATTCAAACCCCAAAAGCCCATGGTTATGATGTACTAGGAGGTTCCGCAATTCATGCGTCAATTTCTGCTGCATTTCATCTTCCCATGAAACCCGGAATAGTTCCCAGAGTAGGAGTAATAGGGCCCATAGGAGATGATTTTAGAGAAGAAGATTTACAGTTATTGAATGAAAAAGGAGTATACATTGAAGGAATTTCAAAGATTCCTGGGAAAACATTCAGATGGTCTGGGAAATATGAAGGAACAATGAATAATGCTATGACAATATTTACGGAAATTAATGTTTTAGAAAAGTTTATTCCCATAGTACCTAATTCATGGAGTGATATTGAGATTTTATTTTGTGCGAATATGGATCCTTCTTCTCAATTAAGGCTTTTAACAGAATGTTCTCCAAGTATATCAGTATTGGATACATTCATGTTATGGATAAAAACTGAATTTAAACTATTATCAGAAGCACTTAGATTAGTAGACATTGCCATACTGAACGAAGAAGAAGTTTGTGCCATTTCAGAAGAAGAAATAGTGACAATAGCAGCTGAAAAGATTATGTCCGGAGAATCATTGTTTGGAGGGGAAAATGCAGGAAAGGGGCCTAGAAGTTTGATAATAAAAAGAGGGAGTGGGGGAGTATTGGCTTATCTCCCTTGTGGAGTTATCTCGTTACCTTCCTACCCTACAAAAAATGTTATTGACCCAACAGGTTGTGGAGATTCTTTTGCCGGAGCAATGTTGGCCAATATTGTTGGATGCAATGGCGCTGTAGAAGATATTGAAATTATGCGTAATGCATTAGTACACGCTACTGTTACCTCTTCATTCTTAATAGGAGGATTGGGCTCTACAAATCTAATTGATCTACAAAAAGGTAAATATCATGCTAGGGTAGACAAATACAGAAGAATAGTAGGATTATCCTAATTTCCTTATACCAAGTAATTTATTATTTTCAGAAATAGAATTTGTCTTTCTCATATTTTTATATGTTAATTTTTTTTCATATTCATTATCATCAGAAATACTTGAAATGATTGATTCAATAATTTTCATTGCATCGTTATTTTCAACGTTTTCATTTATTCTTCTAGAGCGGAAACGGGTATTTGACTGATGTTCCTGATCACTTCTTAATCTAAGTCGTTGAGATGTTTGAAATCTACTTTCAGATGAACGGGATACGTTTGGTTTTTTGAAAGAGAAACTTGATGGGCGTAGTAATTTATTTAATAATGTTGAAGATATACTATTTTGATTATTTTTTATTGTTAGTAAATGATTACTTTTCTTATTTGCATATTTCTTAAGTGAAGGGTAACTATCCAGATTTGTCGAATCATAAGAATATTTTAACTCCTTTTTCTTGCCTTTGATTTCTTGTTTTGCTCTAGCTTCTTGGACGATTCCAGCCTTACATTCCTCTCTTACAGCCTCATCACTGGGTTGGGGTAATTCATGTGGCCTGTGATATTCAGATTCTGGATGTCCATAGTTTTCATATGCTTTTTTCATCATTTGAGAACTTGAAATTTGAATTGCTGAATTTTCAATTTTATGCGTATTTTCAATATCATCTGTATAACATATGTCATCGTCAGGATTATCTGTATTCTGACCAAAAAGTCCACCATCACCGAACATATCTAGTCCTTCTCCGAACATATCCAATTGTCCAGCAGCCTCTGATAATAAAGAATCCATTCTATTTTCACCTTTATTGTTACTTGATACTAAATTAATATTATTTTCAGATATATTTTGCTTCTCTTTGTACCACGGCGGGGGAGGAGTATTCCATGCACTTTCATAAGCAGACTTTTGTGAGTTTTCACCTAGTAGAGAAGAATCTAAAGAAATATTTTGGATGTTTGCTTTTTCCGGTTCCGAGTTTTCATTCCAAGAATCAAATGGCATTGATGCTTGGATTGTGTTTACCTCTACTTCAGAGTATGATTCTGGAATATCTTTATTGATGCTAGCGTTTTTTGTTAGTAATTTATTATTAGGTTTGTTAAAATTCCCTCCTGCATAAGTAAATGCAGGGAATATCGGCATTTCTTTTTCTAGATTTTCTAATCCTATTCTAGCTTCATCCATGCTACTGCCATGTACTAATCTGGAAATCATTGTTGCTAATCTAAGTAATGTGCTTTCACTCCCTGCGATTAAATGTCTATCACCCGAATTAGTATCTATAGAAATTATTGGATATCGGGAAAAAATATTTAATGAAATAGCAAGAAAACCCAGCGATATCGGAATTAATCCATAAGGAAAGGAGATAGTTGATATGCCGAGTAATA